>Ga0073899_10005110_pt1 | contig 11472 bp, 12 predicted proteins | sample KloWWTmetaKNB5Ph_FD_88975 | JGI IMG/M metagenome (GOLD analysis project Ga0073899, IMG submission 88975) | Active sludge microbial communities from Klosterneuburg, Austria, studying microevolution and ecology of nitrifiers - Klosterneuburg... | ecosystem: Engineered > WWTP > Aerobic digester >...
GCACCGCGTGCACGACGCTCGCGTGCGTGAGCATCGCCCCTTTCGAGACGCCCGTCGTGCCGCCCGTGTACTGCAGGAGCGCGACGTCGCCCGCGGCGATGGCGGGCGGCGAGAAGGGCAGCCGCGCCCCCTCGGCGAGCGCCGCGTCGAAACGCAGGGCGCCGGCGATCGACCACGGCTTCACGGCCTTGCGCACGCGCCTCAGGACGAAGTTCGCCACGGGCCCCTTTACCGGCCCCAGCCAGTCGCCGACGGCGGCGACGAGGACGCGCATCGGCGGCAGGTTCGCCATCGACTTCGCGAGGGTGGCCGCGAAGTTCTCCAGCACCACGATCGCGGAAACCTTCGCGTCGTAGAGCTGGGAAGCGAGCTCCGGCGCCGTGAAGAGCGGGTTCACGTTCACGAGCGTGGCGCCGGACCGGAGGATCCCGAACACCGCGGCCGCGTACTGCGGCACGTTGGGCATCATCACCGCCACGCGCGCGCCCGGCCCGATGCCCTGCGCGGCGAGCCATGCGGCGAACTGCCGCCCGGCCGCGTCGACGCGCGCGTAGGAATAGCGCCGGCCGAGGAACACCGCCTGGTCGAGCGCCCCGTGGCGTGCCGCCGCCTCGTCGAGGAGGTGCACCAGCGTCGGCGTGGCGGAGAGGTCGATCTCCGCCGGCACGCCCGGCGGGTAGTGCGCGAGCCAGGGGCGGGCGGCGGAGTCTGTCATGAATGGGGCATGTCAGCGAATAGCCGCGGCGTGCGTTGAGTTTTCCCATGGAGACGAATTCGCGATGGGATGACGGGCCTGGTAAACGCAGAGCGCGCGGAGAACGCAGAGTACGCAGAGAACGCGAGGATGCCAGCGAGCGCGGAGAGGGCGCGAGTCCGGAGGAACGCCTCGGGCAAAGGCCGGACGTGCTTCCGCAGCTCTCGCGCGCGGTGATCGGCTGTGCGATGCGAGTGCATGCGGCGCTGGGCCCGGGGCTCCTGGAAAGCGCCTACGAGGCCTGCCTTTGCCGCGAGCTTGCCCTCGCTTCGCTGCGTTTCCGCCGACAGGTGCCCCTGCGCATCGAGTACTCCGGAATCACCCTGCACTGTGCCTATCGCATGGACTTGATCGTCGAGAATCGCCTTGTCGTGGAGCTCAAGTGCGTGGAGCAAATCCAGCCCATCCACCGGGCCCAGCTCCTCACGTACCTTCGGCTTTCCGGCACTCCGCTTGGGCTCATCGTCAACTTCAACGTCACGCGGCTTTGCGATGGGGTGCGGCGCGTCGTGAACTCGGCGGGTGCCGGACCCGGCCGCCCGAATCGGACGTAATGCTCTCTCATGTCGGACTTCTCCGCGTCCTCTGCGTCCTCTGCGCTCTCTCGCGTTCATCAACCCCGCCCGCCCCCGCGACTCGCCTGGAATTCCGCGATAATAGTGTCACCGGGGAAAAGGGGGCCATCCCCCCTTCCGGCCCGCCATGAACATCGCCGACATCCGCAAGGACTACGCCCTCCGGCGCCTCGACGAGTCCGACGTCGACGCCGATCCCTTCAAGCAGTTCCACGCCTGGCTGCGCGAGGCGATCGAGGCCCAGGTGCCCGAGCCCACGGCCATGACGCTCGCGACCGCGGGCGCCTCCGGCCGGCCCGCGGCGCGCATCATGCTGCTCAAGGCGCTCGACGACCGCGGCTTCGTGTTCTACACGAACTACGCGAGCCGCAAGGGCGCGGAGCTCGAGGCGCGGCCGGCCGCCGCGCTCACCTTCTTCTGGAAGGAGCTGGAGCGGCAGGTGCGCGTCGAAGGCGCGATCGAGAAGGTCTCCGCCGCCGAGAGCGACGAGTACTTCGCCAGCCGCCCGCTGGGCTCGCGCATCGGCGCGTGGGCGAGCACGCAGAGCGCGACCATCGAGAGCCGCCAGTGGCTGGAGGCGCGCGTGAAGGCAGCCGAGGCGCAGCACGGCGGGAGCCCGCCGCGCCCGCCGCACTGGGGCGGCTTCCGCGTCATCCCGGACTGGCTGGAGTTCTGGCAGGGCCGGCAGAGCCGGCTGCACGACCGCATCGCGTACACGCGCGGCGCGGGCGGCGGCTGGCAGGTCACGCGCCTTTCGCCGTAGCGCGGTGCGAAGTCCCCTCGGCTGCCACGACCCGACGCGGCTCGAAGCCGAGAGGCTCTCGGCCGAGTCGCTGGATCGCTCCCTGGACGAGGCGCTCGCCGGCCGCGCGGCGGGCGCCCCGCTGTGGCTCTTCGCCTACGGCTCGCTCATGTGGAACCCGGGGTTCGCCTTCGTCGCCAAGCGCGTGGCGACCATCTACGGCTTCCACCGCGACTTCTGCCTCTGGTCGCGCATCAACCGCGGCACCTTCGAGCGCCCCGGCCTCGTGCTCTCGCTCGAGCGCGGCGGCAGCTGCCGGGGCATCGCCTTCCGGCTGTCGGAATCGACCTCGCGCGAGGAGCTGAGGAAGCTCTGGCGCCGCGAGATGTCGCTCGGCTCCTACCACCCGCGCTGGCTGGAGTGCCACGCGGGCCCCGACCGGTTCCCCGTCCTCGCGTTCATCGCCAACCCGCACTGCTCGGGCTACGCCGGCAGGCTTCCCGTGGAAGAGATGGTGCAGTCGCTCGCCACGGCCCGCGGCAAGTTCGGGTCGAGCGCCGAGTACCTCTTCCAGACGCAGGCGGCGCTGGAGTCGCACGGCATCCGCGACGAGCGCGTGCGGCGCCTGGCGGAGCGCGTGCGCGCGCATTTCGCACGGGTCGCCTCGCCTTCGCGCGGCTAGGCTGCGCTCACCACGCGAAGGCCGGCACGCGAAACCTCGGCCGGGCGATGGCGCGCCGCTCGAACGCCGCCCACACCGCGGCGTCCGCCTGGCGGCCGGGCGCGATGCCCAGCTCCTCCGCGTGGATGCCGCCCTCGACGAAGGCGCAAGGCAGGCCCGCGCGCTCCGCGCCCAGCACGTCGTGCTCGATCGAGTCTCCGACGGCCACCACGCGCCCGGGCGCGCAGGCGGGGAGCGCGGCGATGCACGAGGCGTAGATCGCGGGCCACGGCTTGCCGTGGTAGAAGACTTCCCCGCCCAGCGCCTCGTAGCGCCGCGCGAGCACGCCTGTCGCGTCGACCAGCCTTCCGCCGTGGAAGCGGGAGATGTCGGGGTTGGCGCAAATCATGGGCAGGCCGCGCGCGACGCCGGCGCGCAGCTCCTCCTCGTAGTCCGGAAGGTTGCGCCGCGGCGAGTCGATGCCGATGGCCGCGAGGAAATCCGCCTCGCCAACGGCCTCCACGAAGTCGATGCCGATGCCCTCGAGGATCGAGCGGTCGCCGGCGCGCGTGAAGGCGTGGCAGCGGCGCCCGAGGCGCGCGTGGAAGGGCGTTGCGCGCGTGACGATGGCCTCGCGCGCGTCCTCGCCGGCGGAGACGACGCGGTCGAACAGTCGCGCCGGGAAGCCCATCTCCTCCATCAGGCGCACGTTCGCGTCCTCGCGCCTGCCGGAGTTCGAGAGCACCACGATGCCCTTGCCGGCCGCCCGCAGGCGCTCGAGGCAGTCCAGCGCCCCGGGATAGGGCCGCGAGCCGTCGTGGAGCACGCCCCACTGGTCGACGATGAAGCCGTCGAAGCGCTCCGCCAGCGCGGCGACGCCGGGAAGGGCCTCGGCCGCCGGGGCCGCCTCAGGAGATGCGCTCACGGACCCAGGCGGAGACCGCCTCGCTCGCGATGACGACGACGAGGATCGCGGCGAGCACCACGAGGACCTGCTGCCACGCGAACTGGTTGATGGAGGCGTATAGGTAGAGGCCGATGCCGCCGGCGCCCACGAAACCCAGCACGCTCGACTCGCGCACGTTGATGTCCCAGCGGTACACCGTGGTCCCGATCAGCACCGGCATCACCTGGGGGAGGATCCCGATCGCGTAGACCTGGAAGGTGCTCGCGCCCGTGGCCTCGATCGCCTCGATGGGCCCGCGGTCGGCCTCCTCGATCGCCTCCGCCACGAGCTTGGCGAGGAAGCCCACGCTGCGCGCGGACACCGCCGCGATGCCCGCGAGCGGCCCCGGCCCGAAGATCGCCACGAAGAGCAGGCCCCAGATCACGGTGTTCACCGAGCGGGAGGCGACGAGGATGCCGCGACCGACGGCCCAGGTGAAGCCGTTGGCCGTGGTGTTGCGCGCCGCGAGGAACGCGATAGGGACCGAGAAGACGACGGCGATCGCCGTCCCGAGCGTCGCGATGTGGATCGTCTCGATGAGCGGCGCCACGATCGTCGGCAGGTACGACCAGCGCGGCGGCCACATGCGCTCCGCGAGGTCGGCCGCCTGCACGTGCGCGTCCTTGAAGAAGACCCACTCGATCTCCAGCGCCGAGACGGACCACACCGAGGCGAGGGCCACCGCCACCATCCAGGCCCAGTGGATCGCCGTCTCGCGCGGCGTGTGCTTGCGCCACGCGGTCGGGTGCGCCTTCGCCGCGGTCGCGCTCACCGCAGCCTCCCGCGAACCCAGTCGCTGAACCACTCGCCCAGCGCGACAAGCGCGATGATGCCGAGCAGGATGGCGAGCGAGAAGTCGTAGTCGTAGCGGCTGAACGAGGCCGAGAGCGTCTGCCCGATGCCGCCCGCGCCGACGATGCCCACGATCGTCGAGTGGCGCACGTTCGCGTCGAGGCGGTAGATCGCCGTGCCCACCGAGCGCGTGAGCACCTGCGGCACGATGGCGTAGACCACGAGCTGGCCGAAGCCCGCGCCGGTGGCGCGCACCGCCTCGATCGGCCCGGTGCGCACGTTCTCGATGTCCTCGGCGAGCATCTTGGCGAGGAAGATCGCCGAGGAGAACGAGAGCGTGAGCAGGCCCGCGATGGGGCCGAAGCCGAACAGCTTCACGAAGAAGATGGCGATGATGACCTCGTGGAAGGTGCGGCCCACGACGATCGTCCCGCGCGCGGCGAGGTAGACGGGGCGCGGGGCGAGGTTCCTCGCCGCGGCGATCCCCAGCGGGATGCTGAGGACGATCCCCACGAGCGTCGCGGCGAAGGCCATCTGCAGGCTCTCCGTCATCCCCTTCACCAGGAGCTCCCACCGCTCGAAGTCGGGCGGGAACATGCGCGCGAAGATGTCGAGCGCGCGCCCGAAGCCGGCGAGCGTGCGCTTCATGTCGACGTTGAGCGTGGACACCGACCACGCGAGGTAGGCGAGCGCCGCCGCCCACGCGAGGTTCTGCCGCGACCGCGTGCCGAAGAAGGGCGGCGGCCGCCAGCGCGTCGGGTACGGCGCCGCCGCGCTCAAGCCTCGTCCTCGTCGGCCTTGCGGATGGTGCGGCTCCAGTCCTCGTCGCCGTAGATGCGCGTGAGGACTTCCGGCGTGAGGTCCGCCGCCGGCCCGTCGTAGCAGACCCGGCCGCCCTGCAGGCCGATCACGCGGTCGGCGAACCCCTGGGCGAGCGCCACGTCGTGGATGTTCACGAGCGCGGGGGTGGCGCGCTCCTCGGCGAGCGAGCGGATGAGGCGCATGATCTGGCGGGCCGTCTTGGGGTCGAGGCTCGCGGTGGGCTCGTCGACCAGCAGCAGGTCGGGGTTCTGCATGAGGGCGCGGCCGATGCCCACGCGCTGGCGCTGCCCGCCGGAGAGCGCGTCGGCGCGCGAGTCGTGCAGCCCCGAGAGCCCCACGCGCTCGAGCATCGCGAACGCGTTGGCGATGTCCTGGGGCGGGTAGCGCCGCATCCACGAGGCGAGAAAACCCACGGAGCCGAGGCGCCCCGAGAGCAGGTTCTCCATCACCGTGAGCCGGTCGACGAGGTTGAACTCCTGGAAGATCATGCCGATGCGCCGCCGGGCCGCGCGCAGTTCCTTCGGCGCGAGCTTCACGATGTCGGTCCCGCCCAGCAGGACGCGGCCGGCGGTGGGCTCCACAAGCCGGTTGATGCAGCGGATCAGCGTGCTCTTGCCGGCGCCCGAGGACCCGATGATGGCGACGACCTCGGGCCGGTCGACCCGGAAGGTGACTTCGTCGAGGGCGCGGGTGCCGCCCGGGTAGGTCTTCGCCAGCCCCTCGATCGCGAGGAGCGGCCGGGCGCCGCCCGCGGACGGCGCCTCCTGCGCGGCCCGCATCGCCCTACTCCTTCGTGCCGAGCTTCGAGAGGGCTTCCTGCGTGTAGGAGACGCCGCTCGCCTTCTGGATGGTGAGCACGTCGCGCCAGCTGTCCCTGTAGACGATGGCGGTGAAGCGCTCGGTGTCCTTGAACTCCTTGGCGAGCCTGGACTTCTTGAAGTCGAAGGTGAGGAAGGCCTCCTTCACCTTGGCCTTGAGCTCGGGCGCCAGGTTGTGCGGCACGCCGAAGGCCGTTCGCGGGAACGGCGCCGTCTCGTAGATCACGCGGAGGGCGTCGGCCTTGAACATGCCGCGCGCCTGCATGCGCTCGACCACCGTGGAGGCCACGGGCGCCGCGTCGTAGTCCTTGTTCACCACGCCCATGATCGAGTTGTCGTGCTTGCCGGAGAAGAGCACCTCGTAGTCCTTGCCGGGCACGACGCCCATCGCGGAGAAGAGCGCGCGCGGGGCGGTGTCGCCGGAGTTGGACGAGGGCGACACGTGCGCCACGCGCTTGCCCTTCAGGTCCTGCACGGTCTTGATGGGGCTGTCCTTCTGCGTGATGAGCTGCAGCGTGTAGCCGATGCTGCCGTCGGCGCGCGTCATGCTCGCCACCGGCTCGAAGCCCGCGAGGTTCACGGCGTAGGGCGTGGGCCCCGTGGCCACGCCCGCGATGTGCAGGCGCCCGGAGCGGATCGCCTCCACCTGTGCGGCGTAGGATTCCGCCGGGTACCAGCGCACGCGCTTGCCCGTGACCTTCGCGACGTGCTGCATGAGGTCCTCGAAGACGTTTTCGTACACCGACGGATCCTCGACCGGCGTGTAGGAGAACACCAGCGTGGCCGGGTTCTGCCACTGCTTCGGGTCCTTCGGCAGGTCGGCGATGAGGTCGCCGTTCTCGTCGCAGAAGCGCGTGTCGAGCGTGCCGCGGTTCTTGCACGCGTCCTGCGCGAGCGCCGAAGCCGGCCAGGCGCCGGCAATCAGGGTGAATGCGAAAGCGAGCGTCGCCGTGCGGACGGTTTTCATGTTCTTGTCTCTCCCCGGGTCGCGGGCCGCCCCGTCGGCGACCCCGCCGCTATCCTACCTCAGGCGCCGCCCGCCTCGCCGCCGGAGGGCGGCCGATCGCCGCGCGGGCGGTTGCGGTTGCGGTGGCGCCGGTTCCTGCCCGGCTTGCCTTGCCCGCCGGGTACCGCACCCTGCGGCTGCGCGGGGCCCTTGCCTTGGGGAGCGCCCTGCGGCTGGCCCTGCGGCTGGCCCTGCGCCTGCCCTTGCGCCTGCCCCTTGCCGCGCTTGTTGCGGCGCTTGCGGCCCTGCCCCTGCCCGGGCTGCGCGCCCGGCCCTTGCGGGCCCTTGGCGTTGAACGGCGCGGGCGCGGCGTTGCCGGGAGTCGCGCCCTTTCCCTTGGCGCGCCGCTTGCGGCCCTTCTTCGCGCCCTGCCCGGGCGCCTGCGGCGCGTGCCCGCGATGCCCCGCCGGCAGGCCCATGGCGCCGGTGGCGCGGTTGAAGCCGGGCAGGCGGTCCCAGTCCGGCTGGCGGTCGTCGTCCTCGTCGACGAGGGGCGCCTCGTCGCGCTTCCAGTCCTTGAGGAGGTGCGCGGGCTGCAGCTCGTCCTCGACCTCCCCGTCCTCGTCCCACTCGTCGGCCGCCTCGAGCTGCTCGCCCGGGGGCGCGACGTTGCCCGGCGCGTAGTCGTCCTCGTCCTCCTCCTCCGGCTCGGCCGCAGGCGGCGCCTCGTTCATGCCGGCGAACTCCATGAGCTTCAGCACGTCCGCCTCAGGCATGTCGCGCACCTGGCCGCGCTTGAGGAAGCCGGGCAGCTCCACCGGGCCGTAGCGCACGCGCATGAGGCGGCTCACCATGAGGCCCACGGCCTCGAACATGCGGCGCACCTCGCGGTTCTTCCCTTCCTTGATCACCACGTGGTACCAGTGGTTCGAGCCCTCGCCGCCCTTGTCCACCAGTCGCACGAAGGCGCACGCCTCGCCGTCGAGCTCCACGCCCTCGCCGGTGAGCCGCTGCACCTGTTCCGGCGTGAGCTCGCCCATGATCCGCACCGCGTACTCGCGCTCGATCTCGTAGCGCGGGTGCATGAGGAGGTTGGCGAGCTCGCCGTTGGTGGTGAAGATGAGCAGGCCGCTCGTGTTGAAGTCGAGCCGGCCGATCGACACCCAGCGCGCGTTGTTCACCTTCGGGAGCTTCGCGAACACCGTGGGCCTGCCTTCCGGATCGTCCCGCGTGCAGATCTCGCCCTCGGGCTTGTGGTAGAGGAGCACGCGCGGCAGCTGCGTGCCGAAGCGCAGCTGGATCAGCCGGCCGTCGAGCTTCACCCGGTCGCCCGGGCCCACGAGGTCGCCCAGCTTCGCCACCTGGCCGTTGATCGTGATGTGGCCCTGCGCGATGAGGATCTCGATGTTGCGCCGCGAGCCGTGGCCCGACTGCGCCATCACCTTCTGCAGGCGCTCGCGCTTGCCGGCGTCCTTGCCGCGCGCGCCCTTGCCGCCCTTGGCGCGGCGCTGGCCGGCCGCCGGCGCCTTCGCCCACTCGGGCACGATGCCGCCGGGCCAGTCGAGCCGCGGCGCGCGGGGAATTCGATGGGGTCTATTTCGCATGGTCTTCCTGCTCCGTTTGCGGCGCGGCCTCCTCGGCCGGCGCGTCGGTTGGGGTTTCTGCTGCGTCGTCGGGGGAGGTGGCCTCGGCGGGATCGGCCTCGTGGGCCGGGGAGGAAGGCGCGGCGTCTTCGCCGGCCATGCCGAGGAGAGGCTCCTGCGCCGGGGGCGCGAAGCCGTGGGTCGCGTCGAGGGTGCTCTGCAGCTCCTCGAGCGCGGGCAGCTCCTCGAGCGACCGGAGATTGAGGTCGTCCAGGAACTTGCGCGTGGTGGCGAAGAGGGCCGGGCGGCCCGGCGTCTCGCGGTGGCCGACGACGTCGATCCAGCCGCGCTCCTCCAGCGCCTTGAGCGTGGGTGGCGACACCGCGACCCCGCGGATGTCCTCGATGTCGCCGCGCGTGACCGGCTGGCGGTAGGCGATGATCGCGAGCGTCTCCAGCACGGCGCGCGAGTAGCGCGGCGGCTTCTCGTTGGTGATGCGGTCGATGTACTTCTGGTAGTCCGGCTTCACGCGGAAGCGCCAGCCGCTCGCGACCGAGGTGAGCTCCACCGAGCGCCCGGCCCACTCGGCCTTGAGCTCCTCGAGGATCTTGCGCAGGCTGTCGACGTCGAGCTCCCCCGCGAAAAGGCGCTTCAGCTGCAGCACGGTGAGGGGCTCGGGCGCGGAGAGCAGCGCGGCCTCGAGCACGCGCTTCACCAGCTCGAGGTCGAGCGGCTCGCGCTCGGCGGGCGGGGCGGCCTCCGGCTCGGGGGCCGCATCGGGGGCGTCGGGGATCTCGGGAGCCTCTGCGGGCTCGATGGTGTCGTCGGTCATGGTCAGGTGATCGTGAGCGTCGCGCGCTCGCTCTTAAGGCGCACGTAGATGGGGTCGAATGCGGTCTGCTGCGTGATCTCGATGAGGCTCTCGCGGGCGAGCTCGAGGAGCGCGAGGAAGCTCACCACCAGCACGGGCACGCCGTGCTCGGGCTCGAAGAGCTGCGAGAACTCGGTGAAGGCGCCGCCCGAGAGCGTGCGCAGGATGCGGCTCATGTGCGAGCGCACCGAGAGCTGCTCGCGCGTGATCTTGTGGTGCTTCGTCATCTTGGCGCGGGCGAGGATCGAGCGCCAGGCCTCCGAGAGGTCGGCCACCTCGATGCCGGGCAGGCGCTCGGTGAGCGCGCGCTCCAGCCACACCTCGACCACGGAGAAGTCGCGCCCGGCCACCGGCACCTCCGAGAGCATGTGCGCGGCCTTCTTCATCTGCTCGTACTCGAGCAGGCGCCGCACCAGCTCGGCGCGCGGGTCCTCGGCCTCGGCGGCGTCGTCGCGCTTCGGGCGCGGCAGCAGCATCCGCGACTTGATCTCGATGAGGAGCGCGGCCATGAGCAGGTATTCGGCGGCGAGCTCCAGCTGCTGCGTGCGCATCATCTCGACGTACTCCATGTACTGGCGCGTGAGCTCCGCCATGGGGATGTCGAGGATGTCGAGCGAGTGCTTGCGGATGAGGTAGAGGAGCAGGTCCATCGGCCCCTCGAAGGCGTCGAGGAAGACCGAGAGCGCTTCCGGGGGGATGTAGAGGTCGGTCGGCAGCTCCGTGAGCGGCTCGCCGCGGATCTTCGCGACGGGAAGCGCGAGGTCCAGCCCCGGCTGGGCGGAGACCTCGACCGGGTCGTTCACGGCCGGGGCGCTCACTTCTTCCCCCATGCGATGTCGGCGGCGGCGCGCGACATCTTCGCGCCGTCGTGGGCCACGCCCGGCACGTAGGAGAGCTCCCAGGCGAGCTTCACGCCGAGCTCCCGCGCGGCGGTGGTGGCCGCGCCGAAGAAGTTCTCGCCGCGCTCGAGCCGGTTGGCGCCCTGCTTCATGGAGGCCGCGGACCTGTCGAGGTCCGGATGGTCGGGGTCGGTGTCGGCCTCGCCCAGCAGCACGATGAGCCGCCGCTGCAGCGCCGCGCGCAGCTCGGCCTCGCCCGCCGGCGACTCCACGAGCGAGTGCGGCCACGGCTCGGCCTTGCGGTCCTTCCGCCACTCCGGCATCGCGTACCAGCCGGCGTTGGCGACGACCGCGAGCGAGGCGCGGTTGACGGGCCGGAGCATCATGAAGCGGTGCACGAACTGCGCGCCCGCGGAGTGGCCGAAGAGGCGGTAGTCCTTCTGGCCGTCGCGCATCTCGTCGAAGAGGTGCTCGATCACCGAGTACGACCACTTCTCGCGGTCGGCGTTGTCCGCGACGTCGCCCAGGTTGTACGCCGCCGCCTTCGGCCAGTGCTTCTCCGAGAACTCCGGGGCGATCACGATGAAGCCGTACCGGTCGGCCGCGAGCTCCCAGTTGTCGCGCATCGCGGAGGCCGCGCGCTGCTTGCCGTGCAGCGCGAAGAGGATGGGGCACGTGGAGTCGCACTGCCGCGGCCGGTACGTGAACACGCGCACCGGCCGGTCCGCCTGCCCGCGCTTGTCCGCGAACACGAAGCTCCACTTCCCCGACGGCACCGGCGTGGCCGCCGCGGCCGGCATCGCCGCCGCCGCCACGAGCAGCGCGCCCATCGCCCAGCCTTTCCATCCGCGTTCATCTGCGTTCATCTGCGGTTCCTTGTCTTGCCTGGATTCCCGCCTTCGCGGGAATGACGGGGTCTCGTGCGGGAGACGGGGTCTCGTGCGGGAGACGGGGTCTCGTGCGGGAGACGGGGTCTCGTGCGGGAGACGGGGTCTCGTGCGGGAATGACGGGGATTCGTTCACGGTCGCGTCAGCTGTAGTTGAGGCCCATGGCCTCGCGCACGTCGCGCATCGTCTCGTCGGCCGTGTCGCTCGCCTTCTCGCACCCGTCCTGGATGATCGA
>Ga0073899_10005112_pt1 | contig 11470 bp, 6 predicted proteins | sample KloWWTmetaKNB5Ph_FD_88975 | JGI IMG/M metagenome (GOLD analysis project Ga0073899, IMG submission 88975) | Active sludge microbial communities from Klosterneuburg, Austria, studying microevolution and ecology of nitrifiers - Klosterneuburg... | ecosystem: Engineered > WWTP > Aerobic digester >...
CGGTCTGTCGGCTACCAGCCGGCGGCAGGCTTGCACTCCTGACCCGTCCGGCAAACTGATGTCCAGCAACACCAGGTCGGGCGTCAGTTTCCTGACCAATTCAAGCCCCTCCGCCATCGACGGCGCCTCGCCGACAATACGAAACTCCGCCGTTCGATTCAGTTGTTCCCGCAACCCAAGGCGTGCCATGCGACTATCGTCGATCAACACGATGCGATACACATGCTGCGCGTCCATTGACCTCCCCTGGTCGCCGATCACGAGTCGACTGACCGCTATCTAGTCTCGGCGGAGAAGGCGCGTAGGACCATCGGCAGAAGGTGGATTTGACTGTCAGCATTCGGCTGACAGTGAGGAGACTGAGGGTCGAATCGGGATGGAGTGATGGAGTCCGGAGAGAGACCTAACCCGCATTATTCACGAGCATTTCTGCTGCAATCGCCGATTCACTGCTGCGACGGGCCTTCGGCCGGCGGCCTCGCCCCTCGGATCCTCAACGTACTGCACGAGTACGCTTCGGGTCCTCCCGGCTCCGCGCGCCGGTCTCGCCACGTGCCTTGGCGATTTCGCGACGAACTGTCATGAATAATACGGGCCAACAGGATGCGGAAAAAGTCTGCCAGCGGCGTGCTCAACATCCGTGAAGCGTGAATCGTGAAGCGTATCTCGTCAGGATCCTCAACCAGGCTGTCACGAGAGACGAACGACGGGTGATGAGGACGGCATTTTTGCGCATCCTGTAGCGTGTAGTGACGCGGGACGGCACCTGGAGCCCAGCGTGCGCGATGATGCAAACAGTGAGTGTTTCCGCACCCTGCTAATCGATGAGCTTCGCTTCGATGGCGTAGCGGATCAACTCACCCGTGCTCTCACAGGACAGTTTGTTCAAAATCCTGGCCCGATAGGTACTGATGGTTTTCACGCTGAGGCGAAGTTCTTCTGCGATCGTCGATACCGATTTCCCCTGTCCCAGCAATCGCAGCACTTGCAGTTCGCGATCCGAGAGTCTGGCATGCAAGGAGTCGCCGGCGCCGGTTTCAAGCGCACTCGCCATCTGTTCGGCTAGGACCGCGGTGATATACCGGCCGCCCTGCAACACTCGCATGACCGCCGCCAGCAGCTCGGAGGGAGCGCTTTGCTTCGTCAAATACCCAGACGCGCCCGCTTTAATCGCTCGCATCGCAAACTCTTTTTCCGGATACAAGCTCAACATGAGCACCGGGAGCCGCGGCTGCAAGAGCTTGGCCTCCTTGAGGACCTCCAATCCATGCTTGTCGGGAAGGGCAATGTCCAAGATCATCAGCTCCCAGGGCTGACGCCGAACGGCCTCCAGTGCCTCCTCCCCGGTGCGGACTTCGCAGATCTCGGAGCAGAGCTGCTCCTCCTCCAACAGTTCTCGCACGCCCCTCCGTACGATCGGGTGATCATCCGCGAGCAGACACCGACATTTATTCATGAACCGATTTCCTCCGGCGCGATGCCGCGGCTGACGGCGCGCTACCTCCGCCAGCCCCTTCGGGCGTGGAAGCGACCGGAATCCGCACGTGGACCGTCGTCCCCGAATCGGCTCCTGAGCTGATCTCCACATGCCCGGCGAGAATCTCCACCCGCTCTCGTATTCCCCGCAGCCCGAACCCACCTGTCGGGGACAGACCTGCCACATCGAACCCGACGCCATCGTCTGTGACCGTCAACCGCCATTCACGCCGGCTCAGCTGAACCAGAATGGACACCGTCGTACAGTGCGCATGACGGATCACATTCGTCAGCAATTCCTGAACGATCCGATAGAACGCCGTCTCCAGTGTCGGAAGACGCCCTCCCCGGCCATGCCCCTGCTCGAAGGCCAGAGAACAGCGCAACCCGGTCCGGGCCTGCACGTCTGCAATCAGCGCCTCCAGACCCGCTTTTAATCCCAATTCTTCCAGCACCGGAGGGCGAAGGGCCCGGACAATCTGACGCAGGCGCGCAAATAGCTGGTCCGTCGTGTCCAGCGCACGAGCCAGACGTTCCTGACCGCGCCCCCCCGCGGCCGTAGATCGTTCTGCCACCCCGCGTTTCACCGACGTCAGATCGAACTTGAGCGAGGTCAGCAATTGACCGAATTCATCGTGTAATTCGCGGGACAACCGGCGACGTTCATTGGACTCCACCATGTGCAATTCCTGCGACATGACCTGAAACCGTCGGTAGGCCTCTTCCAGCGAGGCATAGGCCCGCCGAGGTCCCGTGACATCGATCATCGCCCCGATCATGCGTATGGCCACCCCGGCCTTGTTCCGTACGACATGGGCTCGGTCCAGAAAGTATCCAAACGTGCCGTCGGCTAGTTGGAAGCGGTATTCGGCCGAGAGGGTGCTGATCTCCGTCTGAATGGCGTGGCTGACCATGTCGAGCACCCGTTCCTTGTCTTCGGGGTGCAATCGGCGGCTCCAGGCGTCGACGCTCGGCTCAGCGCAAGGATCGTACCCGAACTTCTCGCAGGCGTTGGGACTCCACCAATGACTATCCGTCAGCAGATCCCAATCCCACAGGATGTCGTTGGTGGCCTGCGCCACCAGACGAAACCGCTCCTCGCTGGACCGAAGCAGGGCTTCTGTTTGCTGTCGTTCGGTGATATCGCGGCCGACCCCGGTAATGCCGACGACCCGACCCTGCAAATCCACGAAGGGGGCTCCGTTCCAGTGATAGAGCAGGGTGCGTCCGTCTTTCGTCAGAAGATGGCCTTCCAACTCCGCATACCCCGCCTCAAACGCTCGTCGGATGGCCGCGCTGGTCGGTTCGGCCTCAGCGGGAGGCACCATTTCAAGAGCCGGCTTTCCCAACAGCTCGTTGCTCGTGTACCCGGTGATCGTTTCCAATCGATGATTCCATTTGCTTAAGCGCCCCTCCAGATCCAACACGAAGATCACATCGGGCACCGTTTCCATGATGGTCTGCAGATTGGCTAACGCTTCTGCCCGCTCTCGCTCCACCTGCTTGCGCTCGGTGATATCGGTAATGGTCCCGACCATGCGCAACGGGTGTCCCTGTTCATCCCTGGCAACGACCTTGCCGCGATCGAGATACCACCGATATTCGCCGGACTTCTGGCGGAGCCGCACTTCGAGTTCCTTCACGGGCGTGCGGCCGTCCAGATGCGCCTGCAGGACATCCGTCATGCGAGGGAGATCGTCCGGATGCAGAATCGAATAGAAGAACGCTGCTGATTCTGTGACCTCCTCCGGTCGATACCCTAGAAGCCGAATCCACTGGGGGCTGAAATAGACGACATCCGTCCGGATGTTCCAGTCCCACATGCCTTCGTTGATCGCTTCGATGGTAATATGGAACCGCTCCTCACTGGCCCGCAGGGCCGTCTCGGCCAGTTTGCGTTCGGTGATATCCCGCACAAATGCGCAATGACATTCAACCTGGTTATATTGAATGAACATCACACTCACTTCGATCGGAATGAGCCGGCCGTCCTTCGCTCGGTGCAGTGTCTCGAAGGAATCCCGCTGTCGTTGTCGCATGTCCGCCCAAAACGACGGCCAGCTGTCGGCCTGGAATTCCGGGTTGATGTCATGGACCGTCATGCGGTGAAACTCGTCTTTCGTGTAACCCAACATGTCGCAGGCGGCATCGTTTACGTCCAACAGCTCCGCGCCGGCCCCCACCCAATAAATCGCCTCTGTGGCGTGCTCGATCGTGTATTTGGCGAGGTCCAATGCCTCCTTGGTCCGTTTGCGCTCCGTGATGTCTTGCACCATCGCGAGCGTATGCCGCGCGCGACCCGCGGCGTCCCGGATGACGGAAAGTCCCACTTGCCCCCAGACGATTTCCCCGTTCTTTTTAATGTATCGCTTCTCGAAGACATCGCCGTCCGCCGCCCCCTCCACCAGCCTTTTGATTCGTTCAAGGTTCTGGCCCAGGTCATCGGGATGCGTGAGCGATTGAAACGTGCGGGTCAACAACTCCTCCTCCGAGTACCCAAGGATCGCACAGAACCGCTGATTGACTTCCTCGATGCGGCCGCTCAGGTCGGCGATCGACATCCCGACCGTCGCACTCCGGTAGGCCGCACGGAACCGTACTTCGCTCTTCCTGAGCTGTTGCTCGGCCAGTTCCCGCCCCAGTTCACTGCCTGCGCGACCCGCGACCATCCGCAACAGCGCTTCAGCCTGCCCCGCATCCCGCAATGGAGCGGTGCCGAGGATGGCAATCCAGCCGATGGGATCGCCGGAGGTCGGAGGCAGGACGACCGCCATGTAGGACTCGACCGAAAGCCGTCGGATCTGTTCGTCGTGGGGAAATAGGGCCTGCACAGCCTGGGGATAATGACAAAATCCATCTCGTAAGACATGCTCGCAGGGCGTCCAGGGAAGGTCGAATTCAAAGGTTTCCGGCGGCCCATCCGGTCCCCAACCGGCCACAGTTCTCGCACGCCTCCGTCCGGGAAATGCCTGAATACAGAACGCATACTCGGCTCCGGTCGCACGCGCCAGCGTTTCGACGAGTTCCTGGAGAAAGTCCATCCCGGTGGACCGGCTAGTCCCGGCCATGAGGCGAAACATCTCTTCGTCGCGCGTCTGCCTCTCCAGGAAGACCGGTCGATCGGACCTCAGCATTCGCAGTTCCAACAGTGCCGCAGTCTGCCGAGCCAATCGTTGCAGGGCAAGACACTCCGTCTCCCTCCGTCTTCGCGGCACAGGATCCATCACGGCGATCGTCCCGACCGCATACCCATCCGTCGTGACGACCGGCACCCCGCAATAAAATCTGACGTATGGGTCGGAAGCGACCAAGGCGTGGGACGAGAAACGCGGATCACCCTGCGCATCCTCCACCACCAACGGTTCCCCGCGCTCGATGGTATGGGAACAGAGTCCGGAGGAGCGGGCGGTCTGGGTAACCTCCAGCCCGACCGTAGCTTTGAACCATTGGCGGTCCCGATCGACAAAGGTGATGACGGCCAGCGGCGCGTCGCAGAGCGACGCGGCCAATTGGGCCAGATCGTCGAAGGCCGTTTCGGGGGCGGAGTCAAGAATGCGATAGCGCAACAGTGCGCTTACGCGAGCGGTTTTATCGGAAGGCGGGGCGGGCGTCCGCATACATGCGCTTCCAGGCGCGGAAAAATCACGACATCGCACTGACCGAATCGGCCTTGAGTCATACCACAGAATGCCCGGCATGGAGTAGGGCCATCTGGGACAGAGTACACGCGCGCCGCCCCAAGCCCGGCTTCCGGATGCGTTACGTCCAGGCAGGAAGAACGGTCCCGTCCGGTACGCGCCAATGGGGCACCCACGCCAGGGCCACCAGCTTGACGGCGATATTCGATTTCGTGGGCTTGATACTGAGACGGTCGAGCTTCTCCGCCAGCGGATCGGTGGCAGCGGCCAAGGCTGCGGTTTCGGCGTTGAACTGAGCCTCCAGTTCCGACAACTGTTGCTGCAGCGCGGCCACATTGTCTTCCGCATGACCGACGTCCTTCGATTCTTTCATCGCCCGACCCGCCCCCCGAATCGCGGTCGTCGCCTTGCCGAGGCTCGTCGCGCTGATCGTCTTGCGCCCGAGAAACGCCCCCAGGATCGTCGCGCCGACGGAAATCGCCGCGTGCAACTGACTGGTTCGGGATTCAGCTTGTTGCCGCTCGACCATCTGCTCTGCGCGCCGGATACGATCTTGAAGCGCGGCGATTTTGGGTGAATATTTTTTCCGCAACGCCTCGCTCTGCTGATCGCGCTGCTCCCGGCCCGTCTGTTGAAGCCGCACACGAAAGTCGCGCTCAGACTCTCCGGGCATCGACAGCTCCTTCGTGCTCGGACTGCGGAACAGGCCGACTTTTTGCGTCCGGAATAACCAGCCTGACAAGTCGGTCTTCCAAGCGTCATACTGCTTGGCCTTGCCGGCGGCAGCCTGCAGCGTGGCGAACTGAGCCCCGCCTGCAGGATCGCGCTCCAAATCCGCTACGGTCAGATCGACGATCGTTGCATGATCCCACTCCACCGGCACGGCACCGTCGTTGAGCGGAGCTAGCAAGGTGAGGGGTTCGGTCACATCGACCCCGGACTTGTTGTCCACCACCCGCACCTGTGCCGCCCCCAAGACCATCGGCTGATAGACGAGCGCTTGCCCCTCCGGTTGGCGTCCCCGCAGTGGCACAAAGTATTGCGGCACCTCCGGCGGCAACATGGGGCGTTGCGCATGAGGCGCCCCATGTGCAGGCGACGATGCCACGGGTGTGCCTGCCGACTGGCCCGCTTCGGCTGGTCTTTCCCGCTTAAGGGGATCCATCAGTTGTTTGATTTGTGTCCGCGTGAGGGGTCCGCGTAAATAGGACAGCGTCCATCGGGTTTGGAAAACTTCCGGCGCATCTTCGTGCACGTTATTCAGCAGGAACACTCGGTTCCCGAGTCCCGCAAGAATTTGCTCCATCCGTTGGCGATCGAATTTCTTGCCGCTGCTGACAGCCGCGCCCTCCAATCCCTCCATCACGCGCGCCTTGTCACGCTCCGTCTGCAGCCGACCGATGAACCAGGTACCGGTATTGGCCAAGCCTTTGTAATCAAGATCGACTGGGTTCTGCGTGGCCAGCACAACACCAAGCCCGAACGCGCGCGCCTGCTTCAGCAACGTGAGTAAGGGCGCTTTGGACGGCGGATTGGCGACCGGCGGGAAGTAGCCGAAAATCTCATCCATATAGAGGATGGCCCGCAGGCTCGTGGTGCCGGATTGGCCGCGGACCCAGCCCAACGTCTGGTTCAGCAGCAATGAGACGAAGAACATCCGTTCGGCATCGTTCAAATGGGCGATGGAAAAAATGGCCATGCGGGGTTTGCCCGACGGGCCATAGAGCATCCGCCCCACATCCAACGCCTCCCCCTCCATCCAGGCGGCAAAACCCGGCGCGGCCAGCAGGTTATTCAGCTGCATGGCCAGGGCGAACCGTTCCGTGGAGGGGAAGAACGACTCCACATCGAGGACACCCACCTTCGTCATGGGAGGTGTTTGGATCTGATGAATGAGCGCGGGAAGATCGAGATCCCGTCCCCCCCGCCAGGCGCTGTCGAGAATCGAGGACAGGAGAATATGCTCGCGACTCCTGATCGGATCGGCCTCGACGCCGATCAGCCCCAACAGGCCTGTCACGGTCGTGCCGATGCGCTCGCGGAGAAGTTCGGCATCGTCGAGCAATTCTGCCGACGGAGCGGCGAAGGATTTCAGAATCGACACCGGAAGACCGGCGTTGCTTCCCGGTGTGTAGACCGCGAAGTCCGCGGCATCACGCAACTTCTTGATACGCTCGCCGCTCTGGCCCCATTCGCCAAGCCCCTTTTGCCAGAGGGTCGCCTGCTGCCCGGCGAACTCGGCGACGGACAGGCCCTTCTTGCGGGCGTCGTCTTCATTGATCCATGGCGCGAAATCTTCGCCGCGAAGCTGAGGGAAGGTGAGCAGGAGATTGGCGAGGTCGCCCTTCGGATCGATGACGATGGCCGGAATGCCGTCGATGGCCGCCTCTTCCAGTAAACCGACACAGAGGCCGGTCTTGCCGCTTCCCGTCATGCCGACGCAGACCGCGTGAGTGACCAGATCCTTCGAATCGTAGAGCAGCCAGCCTGGCTTGGCTTTCTTCACGGCAAGATCATAGGGTCGGCCGAGATAGAAGACACCGAGCTTCTCAAAATCAGCGGCCTCGGCAGCCGAGACACTCGACGCGGGAGAAGCAGCTTCTACGTGGGCGTTCATACCGGTTGGTGTCTTGATGCCTTTCTTTTTCGGCGGCATAGATGACTCCAGTGAAAAGGGGACCGATCGACAGGAGCGGACGGAAATCCGACCGACATTCTAGTAAGCCAACCGGGAGACTGCAAGCCGACGCGTGACGTCCTGACGCCTGGCGAGAATCTTTGGCGACTACGTACCAATTCAGTTGCCAACCGGGTTCGACACTGGCAGGATACGCGCTATGAATCGCCGATGGATCGTTGTACTCGCCATAGCCCTCTGCGTAGTTCCTGGTTTCGCCCAGGCTGAATCCCCGCCTCAAAGCGTCCATTGGGGCGCGATTGCGTTTCCCGACCATGACCCCACCTTGACCTTGAGCACGGCGGTGCTGGACCGGTTCACCCAGTTCGACGGAGAAGGCAGGCGCTACAACGACATCAACCAGACCATGGGGTTTAACTTCTTCACCTTGAGTTGGACGAAACCGCTCACCCAATTGCCGGGCTGGAATCTTAATCTCACGGCAGGCGGTGGACCCACCCGTGACGGCCCAAGTCGCTTCCTGCAGAACGACGTGGTGCACAAATTCCGCGGCTTGACGCCGGTGCAGGTCGGCGAAAAACGCGACGCCGATGATTTCATGCTGAGCGGAACGTTGACCCGCTGGTTCAGCCTCTTGGGATCGAACGATGCGTTCTTTGCCGGTCTGGGTGGCGCCGGCGGGTCGTTGTATTATGAACCCTATGTGCAGGCTGGATTTCGCCGGTTGGCCCTCTTCGCCCCCGTACCGCTGCTGGGCGACTACCTTCGCGTCTCAGCCCTCGCTCGATACGGCCGTCCGTTCAGCGGCGCCGCGTTTCATCAGGTCGCGCCGCAGTCCTACCTCGCGCAGGCCTCGGTGGGTCTGGGGAACTATCGTCACTGGACGGATTCCACGCCCTGGGAGATTGAACTGGCCGTGACCGTAGACTCAGGTCTGTTCGTGGATCATCGGGGGGATGCGTTGGAAGAGCGATTCGTGTCGCTGGCGCTGCGCTACTCGGCCTTTTCCTTCGAAACGTGGAACGACCTCATCAATCAGAAAGACTACGGCCCCACCTTCGGCGCCAGACTGACGCTGGATTTGTTGTATATGTACGACCGCTGGTTCAAGTAGTGCCCATGCGAACGAGGTTTCTCACCACTCTTTGAAGACGATAAACACCGCGCCGATCATCAGACCGAATCCAACGAGGTAGTTCCACTTCAATTCCTCTTTCAAATACAGGACCGAGAACAGGCAAAATACGATGAGCGTGATCACCTCCTGAATCGTCTTCAACTGCGCCGCCGTAAACTCATAGTGGCCGATACGATTAGCCGGCACCTGAAAGCAATACTCCACGAACGCGATGCCCCAACTCGCCAGAATCGCGATCCACAGCGGCGACTCTTTGTACTTGAGATGCCCATACCAGGCGAAGGTCATGAAGATGTTGGAGATGGTCAGCAGTAGGATGGTGTGCATGGGCTTCCTTTTTTGATGAGCTTGGCACCCCAAAGCCCAGTGGCGTGAATAAGCAAGATCGATTACCACTTCAGTGGAGAGGTTATCCTCTCATTCTTCGTTGGGGGGGCCATTCTGGAACAGCCGCTAAACACTTTGAGAGTTTGTCAAAAGATATGCGTTGGCCTTGGTGCCGTACATCAAATGGAAAGATTGGAAACGGATTAGCTCCCCGTTTCTCTAGAAATCGAAAAGCTGCTACTACGACATCAAATGCCTTGATGACGTCAGTTCTGTCCATACGTGACGGTATGACGTTAAACCGCAACCTCTTGGTGCGGTGTGTCTTAAGGTTCAAGTGCAACTCAAGCTTCTCGTTTCCACTCCAGCCTGTGCGACTCGCAGAAATGAACCGACGACCTCCAGCCTTGCGCAAAGCGAACCTTAACACCCAAACATGACTGTGAATAATAGCGTTCCGCACAACAAATAATTCAGAGAGTCGTGCAATACCACGATAGCGATAAACCTCTCCCATATATTCAGGAACAGTAGCATGCATCCTGCGAGGCTGCTTTTGACTGAAAAAGCGATCTCTTGCGACATATGATTCTAATGCGGCCACCAATAGGATGATGACCGAGACAGCATATCCTCCCTCGTAGAACGGAGCGCCCACAGAATCACGGCGCACGGGGCGACGATCCACCCATTTGTCAACTAACTGGGCAATAGGGGTGAAGTACTGTGAGCCAATGATGGAGATTATCTCTTGATGAGTTTCTGCTGTGGACATGCAACTACATTTCTAGTTCAGCGCCTCTAGGAGGCTGAATATCATTGCGCCGCCTGCCTCCACAACCCTCCATTTCTTAGCGGGGGTGGAAGGGATGGAGCCTTCGGGAGTCGGCATCGCGGGCGTGGCGAGATGAAGCGGATAAACGTGCCGTTGTGCGACGGCATGCGACCTTCGGCCTCTTTGAACACATCGGCTGCACAAAATGTCCCTCTCCTCTCTGCCCCCAATGCCCAAATCTCTCGAAGCGGGCGGGCTGGTCGCCCTTCACTGCGCGCGTCCAACGAGGGCCTTCTGAGGCCGCGCGTTGCGCGAGCAAGAAGGACGGCCAGCCTGCCCGCTCACACTCCCGCTTCTCTTAACACCTGTCCCGTGTACGATCTCTTCACCTTGGCGATGTCTTTCGGCGGGCCTTCGGCCACGATTTCACCGCCACGGTCGCCGCCTTCAGGACCGAGGTCGATGATCCAATCGGCGTTGCGGATCATGTCGAGGTTATGTTCGATCACAAGGACCGTATTGCCGGTTTCAACCAAACGATCCAACACATCCAAGAGGCGTTGAATGTCGGCGAAGTGCAGGCCGGTGGTGGGTTCATCGAGAATGTACATCGTGCGGCCGGTGGGACGTTTGGAGAGTTCGCGCGAGAGCTTCACGCGTTGCGCTTCGCCGCCAGACAATGTAGTGGCCGACTGACCGAGTTTAACGTAATGCAGCCCCACGTCATGGAGCGTCTGCAACTTGGTCTTGATGTAGGGAATGTTCTCGAAGAACTCCAAGGCGTCGTCCACCGTCATGTTCAAAATATCGGCGATGCTGCGCCCCTTGTACTGAATCTCCAGGGTCTCGCGGTTATAGCGCTGCCCCTTGCAGACCTCGCAGGTGACGTAGACGTCGGGCAGGAAATGCATTTCGATTTTGATCAGCCCATCGCCCTGGCAGGCTTCGCAACGTCCGCCCTTCACATTGAAGCTGTAGCGGCCCGGCTTGTACCCGCGCACGCGAGATTCCGGCAGATTCGAAAACAAATCACGAATGAAGGTGAAGAGACCGGTGTAGGTCGCCGGATTGGATCGTGGCGTGCGCCCGATCGGCGACTGGTCGATGTCGATGATTTTGTCCAGCGCATCGACACCTTTCAGTTCCTTGCAGCCGTCGATTTTCGGTTTCTTGTGATAGAGCAACTGCGAGAGCGAATGGAATAAGACTTCGAGCACGAGGGTGCTCTTGCCTGAACCAGAGACGCCGGTCACGCAGGTTAAGAGGCCCAAGGGAATGTTGACGGTGACGCCCTTGAGATTGTGCTTCTTCGCCCCCACGACGGTCACAAAGCTCTTGGGCTTCCGGGTGCGCGGCGGGAGCGAGACCATCTGCTCGCCGCGCAGGTACATCCCGGTTAGCGAGTCGGGATTCGCCATCACCTGCTTGGGTGTACCCTGGGCGATGATTCGGCCGCCATGCGTGCCGGCGCCCGGGCC
>Ga0073899_10005114_pt1 | contig 11464 bp, 12 predicted proteins | sample KloWWTmetaKNB5Ph_FD_88975 | JGI IMG/M metagenome (GOLD analysis project Ga0073899, IMG submission 88975) | Active sludge microbial communities from Klosterneuburg, Austria, studying microevolution and ecology of nitrifiers - Klosterneuburg... | ecosystem: Engineered > WWTP > Aerobic digester >...
GACGTACAGGTCCAGTTGGCCACGGTAGAAGGCGGTCTCGACCTCGACGGCCGCATCGAGCGACGGGCGGACGTTCAGGCTCGGGGCTGCTCCGGAGCCGGCCTCGGGGTGTGGCGTCGAAGGATGGTGAGCGCGGTGACTGCGCTGAGCGCTTCACCCAGGGGGATGCTCGCCCAGGTTCCGGCAGGTCCGAAGGTGGCGAGCAGGGGCACCAGCGGGATCTTGATCGCGACCAGGGTGCCGATGGAGATCAAGTAGGACGGGGAGGGGCGCCCGATCGCCTGGAAGTAGGCCGAGACCAGGGGTGCGACGCCGGAGAACGCGCAGGCGACAGCGACGATGCGAAGGGCTTGCACCGCGGCGGAGATGGCGGCCGGGTCGGTGAGGAACACCCGGGCCAGCGGCTCGGCAGCAGCGACGACGAGCAGGCCGATGACGGCTCCGTAGCCGATGGTGGATCGCAGGGCGACGGTTCGTGCTCGGTCGGCGCGGTCTGTCGAGCCTTGTCCGTGGTTGTAGCCGACGATGGGTTGCACGCCTTGGGTGATTCCCAGTTGGGGCATGGTCACGAAGGTCTGGATGCGGGAGCAGACCGCGAACGCAGCCAGGGCGACGGCACCCGTCAGGAGGGTGTTGGTCGCGAGGGTGGCGTTGATAAGGACGACCAACAGGGTGGCTCCGAGTCCGGCGAGGAACGACGGCGCACCGATCGCGAGGATGGCGCCGATGACCCTCGGCCGGGGAACGAGGTGGGCTGCGGTGATGCGGTAGGGCCGGTTCGGTTGCGCGAAGAAGAACCAGAGGGCCATGCCGGCGGACACGGCCTGACCGCCGACGGTCCCCAGAGCGGCCCCGGTGACGCCGAGCCCCATGCCGTAGATGAACAGGGGGCACGGTTGCGGCTGGGGAAGTATCACGCTTGCGCTCAGCGAAGTATCAGACTTGCGATCGCTTTCGTGATGAACGCGTGCGGTTCACGCGGCCCCTCCGGTGGCACGCCGTGCTGGGCGAGGAACCATTCCCGCCCCAGTTCGGTCCGCAGTTGGGAGCGGCCGGGCTGCGGGACCGGCGCGACCCGGTCGAGGCTGTGGGTGTGGGTGACAGTGCGCAGAAGCCTGCACGAGTGTGCCGTGCTTAGGATGCGGTGAGGATGCATGACGGCGAAAACCGCTCTCACTGGGGAGATGATCCCTCGTCAGAGCGGCTTTCCGCTGGTCGGGGTGACAGGATTTGAACCTGCGACCTTACGGTCCCGAACCGTACGCGCTACCAAGCTGCGCCACACCCCGGATTCGGCCACCTTCTCGGAGGCCGAAGTGGAGTCTAGCCGAAACGGCGCGCTAGCTCACATCGCGGTCCACGAGTGTGAGCAAGGTCGCCTCCGGGCGGCAGGCGAAGCGGAACGGGGCCGTGGGAGCCGTGCCCAGGCCGGCGGAGACGTGCAGCCACGACGACCGTCCCTGGTAGTCGTGCCGGGACAGTCCCTTCACCCGGTCGGTCTCCAGGTCGCAGTTCGTGGTCAGCGCCCCGTACCAGGGCACGCACACCTGGCCGCCGTGGGTATGCCCGGCGAAGAGCAGGTCGACCGAATCGCGCGTGGCGGCGTCGAGCAACCGCCGGTAGGGAGCATGGGTGACGAGCAGGGAGACGTCGGTGCCGGGTGCCGGTGGCCCCGCGATGCGGGAGTAGTCGTCGAGGTCGAGATGTCCGTCGGGGGTGCCGCGCACCTCGACGTTCCGCCCGTCGAGGCGCAGCGTCGTGCGCACGTGTTCGACGTCGAGCCAGCCGTGGCCGGTGAGGGCGTCCCTGAGTTCGTCCGAGGGCAGCGTGCTGCGGGTCTTCCCGAGGGTAGGTCCCACGCCCAGATACGACAGCGGGTTCACGGGCCGCGGCCCGTACAGATCGTTCGAGCCGAAGACGAAGACGCCCGGGGTGTCGAACAGCCGTCCGTACGCCTTCAGCAGCGACCCGATCGCCTTGGCGGACCCGATGTTGTCGCCGGTGTTGACGACGAGGTCGGGGCGGAGCGCGGCCAGCCCGTCGACCCAGCGGACGAGCCGGGTGCGGTCGTTCGTGAGGTGGAGATCGCTGAGGTGCAGCACCCGGAGCGGCGCCTGGCCGGCCTTCAGCACCGGCACCGTCACCCGTCGCAGCACGAAGGCGTCACGCTCGACGACGATGCCGTAGGCGAGGCATGCGAGGCTCGCGAGGGCGACGCCCTTCGCCAGGCTGCGCACCGTAACGGCGTGGCCGGACGGCGTCACCGCGGCGGTCCGCCGGGCGGAGCCGCGGTCTCGGCGGGATCCGGCGGACGGGGGCCGTTGGACACCTGCAGCACGCAGCTGCCGCCCGCGTAGCCCTCGCACTGCGGCGGCGCGAGATAGGTGCCCGCGGGGGCATTGCTGTAGACGCGCTGCACGGTGACGATGTAGCCGAGGCTCTCGAGGGTCGCCTTCGTCTCGTTGAAGCCCTTGCCCCGCAGGTCGGGCAGGTTGGCCTTCTTGCCCTTGAGAATCTCGTCGGTCGGGGAGACGAAGTCGCCCGCCGGACGGTTCGCGAGCGCAGCCTCCATGGTGGGCTTCCAGATCTCGCCGGCGTCACCCGAGCCGGAGCCCGACAGGTACCAGCCGGTACCGGGGAGGGTCAGGCCCTTCAACGAGCCGCCGCGCTGGTCCCAGTAGGCCTTGAAGCGAGGGTCCTTGTCGACGGCGATCATGGTGACCCCGGCCAGCTGCGGGGTGTAGCCCGCGAACCAGACGGCCGCGTTGCTGTCGATGGTGCCGGTCTTGCCTGCCTCGGGCCGCCGGTCCGCCATGCGCACGATCCTGCCCGTGCCGTCGGACATCACCGTCGACAGGATGTCGTTGACGCCGTCGGCCACCTCGGGCCGGATCACCTGGCGGCAGTTCGCGCTCTGCGTGCCGATGGGCTTGTTCTCGCGCGAGGTGATGCCCTTCACCACGATGGGGTCGCACCGTACCCCGCGCGCGGCGAACGTCGCATAGGCCACCGCCATGGAGATGGGCGTGACCTCGGCCACTCCGAGGGTGAAGGACGGGATGTACTGGTAGGTGTCCTTCAACGAGGCCCCGGTGGCCATCTTGACGCCCACCACGTCGGCCATGGTGGCGGCCTGGCAGATGCCCGCGATCTGCTCCAGCTGGAGGAAGAAGGTGTTGACCGACATCTGGGCGCCCTTGTACATGTCGATCTCGCCGTAGTTGCCGGTGGAGTTCTTGACCTCGTAGTCCTGGTTGAACTTGAACGTGCCGTCGCACGTACGGAACGTCTGACCCTTGAACTGCAGCGGACCGGTGCCCTGGAGCTTCTTGGTCGTCGAGATGCCCTGGTCGAGCGCGGCGGCCAGCGTGAACGCCTTGAAGGTGGACCCGGCCTGGTAGCCCTCGGCGCCGCCCAGACGCGCCTCGACGGCGTAGTTGTAGAACGTCTGACCCGCGTCGATGTTGGTGCCCATCTCGGGACGGTTCTGAGCCATGGCCACGATGAGCCCCGTGCCGGGCTCGATCAGCACCGAGGTACTGATGACCGGGTGGACGGGCAGCACCTTGGCCGACAGCTGCTGCTGGGCGGCGTCCTGGGCGGCCGGGTCGATCATCGTCTGGATCTTCAGCCCGCCCCGGAGCAGCAGGGCCTCACGATCGGCGCGGTTGTCGCCCAGGTTCTTGTTGTCGAGCAGCGTGCGGCGCACGTAGTCGCACAGGAAGGGGTACCGCGTCCCGACACAGCCGTTCTTGACCGGGATGACCGCGGCCTTGTCGAACGGCACCACCTTGGCGGCGTCGGCCTCGGGCTGCGTGATGACGCCGAGTTCCACCATGCGGGCCAGGACGACATTGCGTCGCTTCACGGCGGCAGTGGGATTGTTCACCGGGTCGGTTGCGACAGGGTTCTGCACGAGCCCGGCGAGCATGGCCGCCTGAGCCAGGTTGACCTCCTTCGCGCTGACCCCGAAGAAGTGGCGGGCAGCCGCCTCCACCCCGTAGGCCCCGTCGCCGTAGTAGGCGATGTTGAGGTAACGCTCGAGGATCTCGTCCTTGCTGAACTTGTTCTCGAGGGCGACGGCGTAGCGCAGTTCCTGGATCTTGCGCGAGACCGACCGCTCCTGAGCCTTCAGCACGCCCGCGGTGTCGCCCTTGGCCTTGGCGGCCCCGATCTGCACCTGCTTCACGTACTGCTGGGTCAGGGTCGAGCCGCCCTGCACGTCGGCGCCCGCGGAGTTGGACAACAGGGCACGTAGCGTGCCCTTGAGGTCGAGGGCGCCGTGCTCGTAGAAGCGATGGTCCTCGATGGCCAGCTGAGCGGCGCGCATGATCGGCGCGATGTCGCCGAGCTTGGTCTCGATGCGGTTCTCGTCGAAGAACTGCGCCAGCACCGTTCCGTCGGCGAGGTAGACCGTCGACCGGATCGGCGCCGGTGGCGTCTCCATGTCGGCAGGCAGGTTCTGCAGGCTGTTGGCAGCCATGCGCGCGCTGAGCCCGCCGATCTGCGCGAACGGCACGGCCAGTCCCGCCACCAGCAGGCCCGCGAGCACGCTGACGAAGCAGAACATGGCCAGCGCATACACCTTGCCGCCGATGACCGAACTCCTCATGCGAACCAGGGTAGGCGAGGGTTCTGTGAATCTCCGACTCGCTGTGACCACCTGTCGAACGTCGCGGGCTTCGGATCTGGTCAGAATCGGCCGCCATGTGTAGGTTCTCCCTTGTTGGGGAGGACACACAACCCCGCAAGTTCTCCCGCCGAAGAAGGGATCGACGCCGATGCCACTCAGCCGGTACGACGACTGGACCCTCCGCGCCAGGTGCCGGGGGATGGAAGACGATCTGTTTCCCGAAGGTGCCGATCAGAAGCGCGTCCGGGCCGTCTGCGGCGGGTGTCCCGTACGGTCCGAGTGTCTCGCCGAAGCGCTCGACAACCGCATCGAATGGGGCGTCTGGGGCGGCATGACCGAGCGGGAGCGGCGTCAGCTCCTGAGGCAGCGGTCCGACATCGACTCCTGGCACATGGTGCTCCTCGGGCGCCCCGCGCTCACCCTCAAGAAGAGCTGACCCCGGCCCGTCCCCCGTCGGTTCCCCCCTCGGTGAGGTGCTTCGCGAGGGTCCGGACGGCCGCCAGGTCGCTGACCTCCGCCTCCAGCAGGGGCACCAGCACCGGGGCTGTGCCGGTGGGCAGTTCGTGTGCCACCTCGTCGCGCTCCGCCGCCGAGGTGCGGACGGCCCGCTGCCACCAAGCCAGCACGGGCGGGTCGCTCTCGCGCAGCGCCTCCTGATCGCCGGCGTCGAGCCGCAGCGGCACGGTCATCCGGTTCACCACCACTGCCCGGACGGGTCGCGCTTCGCCGAACAGGCGCTCCATGAGGAACGTCGCTTCGCGCAGCGCCGTCCGGCGTGGGGACGCGACGACCACGAAGGCGGCGGCGTCCGACAGCAGGAGCCGCCGCACACCGTCGGCGCGTCGCCGGAACCCCGCCATCACCGACTCGAACGCCGTGGCGAACACCTGGAGATCGGCCAGCGCCTGCCCCCCGATGATGAGCGAGACCACCTTCGTGGCCTGAGCCACTCCCACACTGAGCAGCTTCAGCGGGCCTCGTGGGGCCAGCACCTGCATCAGCGGCCCCTCGGCCAACCGGTCGAGCCGGGCCGGGGCGTCGAGGAAGTCGAGCGCCGATCGCGACGGCGGAGTGTCGACCACGATGAGATCCCAGCGCCCGGTGCGGCGGGCCTCGTCGTCGAGCTGGCCCACCTGCTCGGTCGCCATGTAGTCCTGGGTTCCGGAGAACGAGGTGGACAGGGCCTTGTAGAAGGGGTTGCGCAGCACCTCGTCGGCCTTGCCGGGCGCCGAGTGGCCGCGCACCGCCTCGTCGAACGTGTGGGTCATGTCGAGCATCAACGCATCGAGAGTCCCCGTCCCCCGGGTGCCCGCGACGGGTTCGGGGACGGCACCCAGCGAGTCGAGCCCCAGCGCGGTGGCCAGCCGTTTCGCCGGGTCGACGGTGAGCAGCACCACCTTGCGGCCCCGTTCGGCCGCGCCGAGGGCGAGCGCGGCCGAGACCGAGGTCTTGCCCACTCCACCCGTACCGCAACAGACGACGACGCGGGTACGGCGATCGTCGAGGACGCGCCCGAGTGCGGCACCTGCCCGCAGGGACCCCGGCTCGTTCGCCGGTTCGGAGATGGTGCGGGAACCGCTGGCCGGCGGGGGGGCGATGAGGTCGGGGTCCGGGATCCGTCCGGCCGGACCGGCTTGGGCCGCCAGCAGATCGGCCAGGTGAGCCAGCATGTGCGGCCTCACCTCGGTGGGCAGCAGTGGCAGCATGACGGGCGGCGGCAGGCCTGAGGACTCGAGCCGGGCGGTGACGGCGTCGATCCAGATGCGCTGCGCATCGACGAGCCGGCGGTCGGCGGCCAGGCGTTCGGTGAGGTGGGTCGCCGCCCGCTCGGACAGGCCGGCGGCACCGCGGAACTGCGGCACCAGGGGGTGGACCATCGTGACGATCACCCGGCCTACGCGGAGCCGGTGCCGCTCGATCGCGTCGATGGCCTGGATGGTCTCGGTCGTCGCCATCTCGGACGGGGTGGTGACGAGGTGCACCTGGGTGGTGGGCGCCCGCAACAGGGCCATGATCGAGTCGGCCTGACCTCGGATCGGGCCGACCTTGACGAGGTCGGCCAGGGCGTCGCCGGCGGTCAGGAAGGTCTCCAGACGTCCGGTGGGCGGCGCGTCGAGCACGACGGCGTCCATCGCGGCGTCGGAGCCCTTCGCGCGGCGCCGCGCCGCCTGGTAGACCTTGCCGACCAACAGCACGTCGCGCAGACCGGGGGCCAGATCGGTGGCGAAGTCGACGAAGCCGGACCGTTCGAGAATCCTGCCCGCCAGACCGAGCCGGAAGTTGCTCTCCAGGTAGTCGGTGAGCGCGTGGCGGGGATCGACCGACAACGCCGACACCCTGCCCGCGCCGGCCTCGAACAGGCTGCGCTCCTGGCCGGGCGGGATGTCGTCCATGCCGGTGGCCTCGGTGAGGGAGTGGCGGTCCTCCACTTCGCAGACCAGCACCTCGGCCCCCGGCCTCGCGAGCACGGCCGAGAGCGCGAGCGACACGGTGGTCTTGCCCGTGCCTCCCTTGCCACTGACGATGTGCAGGGGTACGGCCGGCGTCATCGACGTCACCCGGCGTGGGCGGCGACCGCGCGCGCCGCGACCCGGAGACCGAGCGGGACCACGGCGGCGGCCGCCACGATCACGGTGGCCGCGGCACCGGCGCAGGACGGGCGTGTGAACCTACCGGCCGCGGGCACCGGGGGCGGACTCCCTTCGGGCCACGTCCAGCCGATGTCGCCGGAGGGGTCGCCGACGCCGTCCTGCCCGGACCCGGCTCCCACGGGCCGCACCCGTGCGGGTGTGCCGTCCCCGGGACCGCCGCCGGCGCCGGGTCCGCCGGCCGGGATCGGAACGTGGCCGAGATAGCCCGCCTGGCCGGCCATGGGCTGCTGGCGAGGGACCGGGGCGGCCCCGGCGGTCCCGGCGGTCCCGGGCGCGGCTGCCGGGGCGGCGACCGGCGGGACGAACCGGGCCGACGCCGACGCGTCCGGCGTCGGCTGCGCGTCGATCGCCGAGGTCCGGTCGGCTTGGGCGTCGGCGGGGTGGAACCCCGGGACGGACGTGATCAGCGGCGCGTCGGCGGCTCGTTGAGGGTGTCCGCACGACGGGCAGACGTCGACCGTGTCGTCGACGAGCGCTCGACAGGCCGCACACGCACGCATGGCTCTCCCCTCAGGTCCTGCCCATGCTAACCAGGGCGTCTTGACAAGCTGCCCGGGTCAGCCGGCCGGCACCGGCAGCGGAGCGTGGACGATCAGCTCCACCTCCACCGGGGCGTCCAGAGGCAGCGCCGCCACGCCCACGGCGCTCCGGGCGTGCCGTCCGGCGTCGCCGAACACGGCTCCGAGCAGCTCGCTCGCGCCGTTGGCCACCTGGGGCTGGGCGGTGAAGGAGGGATCGCAGGCGACGTACACGACCACCTTGAGGACGGCCTGGACCTGGTCGAGTCCCCCGGCCAGCGCCGCCGCTGCCGCCAGCCCGTTGAGTGCCGCGGTGCGCGCCGCCTCGATGGCCTGTTCGGGGGTCACGCCCGCCCCGACCTTGCCGGAGTGGGTCAGGGCACCCGCCACGAGAGGCAACTGCCCGGACGTCCAGACCTGGTCGCCGATGCGAACCGCCGGCACGTAGGCCGCCAGCGGGGTGACGACGGGCGGCAGGACGAGTCCCAGGGCCTCCAGCCTCGCGGTGGGGCTCGTGGTCACTGGACCGGGCGCTTGAGATAGGCGACGAGGCTGTCGGGGTTCGGTCCGGTCAGCACGGTGACCAGCTCCCAGCCGTCGGCGCCCCAGTTGTCGAGGATCTGCTTCGTCGCGTGGATCAGCAGCGGCACGGTCACGTATTCCCACTTCGTCATGGCGTCACCCTACCCAGCCGGGTCGGCCCCGGCGGGTTCCTGCGACGCGATGCCTCGGGCCGCTCCGACGACGAGGACCGCCGAACAGAGCCACGCGGCCGACCCGGCGACGACGAACGCGACGAGCCCGCGCTGATCGGGCGGCCCCGGTGTGAGGAGGAGGCCGAGCACGGCGGCGCCCGCACCCGCCGCCCACAGCGCCACCACCAGCCAGTACCGCTGCACCGCGATCAGCACGGCGGCATGCAGGAGGGCGCCGGCCACGAGACAGGACGACGCCAGCGCCCAGGCGACCATCGCGGGCGGAGCGTCGTAGGAGGCACCGAACAGCAGCCGGACCGCCCAGGGTCCGAGCCACCACCCGGCCGCGCCCAACACCGCCGCTGCCGCCACGGCCGCCACGCAGAGGCGGAGCACCAGGCCGAGCAGCACGTGGGAGCGGCCCCCGTGCACCAGACCGGTCGCGATCGGCACCGCCATCGCCTGGACGGGGGACAGGGCCACCAGCGGCAGCCGGGCCAGGGTGACCACGACGAACAGCGTGGCAAGGCTGGACGCCGAACCGACCACGGCCGTCACCAGCGTGGGGAACGCCGTCAGCACGAGCGCCGAGAGTGCGTTGGCGCAGCCCAGGGCGGTGACCGTGTGAGCGGCGGCGCCCCAGGAGACCCGTCCCTCGTCGCGCGACACGGAGCGCAGCACGGGCACGGCCAGCGGCAGCCACCCGTAGCAGCCGATGACGATGACGGCCGTCGCCCAGGGGAGCGACGGTGACGCGGTTGCGACCACCAGGACCCCCGCCAGCACCATCCGCAGGGCGGCCTCGGCCACGATCACGTACCCGTACGCGCCCGCGCGCCCGGCTCCCAGCAGGAGGCCGCGCAGGAGGAACTGTCCGACGAAGCCGGCGACCGCCACGACAGCCAGGACCGCCACGGTGACGGACCCTCCCAGCGCCGCGCGCCCGGCCGGGACGAGGGCCACGACGGCCGTGGCCGTCAGTCCCGCGGCGAGAGCGATGCCGGTGATCTGGAAGGCGGCGGCCGGCGGACGGCTCCCGGCGAGCCGGGCGCGGGTCGCCTGGCGCGCCAACTCGGGCTCGATGGCGCCGACGGCGCTCCCGAGTCCGAACACGAGCCCCCACACCGACAGGAACGTGGCGTAGGTGGCGGGCGGGAGCCACCGCGCCAGCACCGAGAGCAGCAGGAAGCCGAGGGCCGACGAGGCGATGACGGCAGCTCCGATGAGGCCGGTGCCCCGACCGGCCCCGGCGGTCTCCGCGGTCTCGGGAGGCTCGGCGGTCACCGCGGTGCGAGACCCGGGAACGTCACCGGCGCGGGGCAACCGGCGGTCACCACCGAGCAGCGGGACCGACGGGCCATGGCCACCTCCTGAACGGCAACGGTATGGCCGCGACCTTACCGGGCGTCGCCGGCGCTGCGGTTAGGCTGTCGTGCGTGGTGGACGAGTCGAGGCTGGGGCTGGTGCGCCGGGCGCGCCGCATCGACAGACTGCTGCAGCTGACCTACCCCGACGCACGCTGCGAACTCGACTTCGGCAGTCCGTACGAACTGCTCGTGGCGACCATCCTGTCGGCCCAGTCGACCGACAGGCGGGTCAACCTGGTGACGCCGGCCCTGTTCGCCCGCTACCCCGACGCCGCGTCGCTGGCCGGGGCGGATCGCGCGGCCCTCGAAGAGCTCATCCATCCCACGGGGTTCTTCCGTGCCAAGACGGACCTGCTGCTCAAGCTCGGGGCTGCCCTCGTGGAGCGGTTCGACGGCAAGGTGCCAGGGCGGATGCGCGACCTCGTCACGCTGCCCGGCGTCGGCCGCAAGACGGCCAACGTGGTGCTGGGGGACGCGTTCGGAGTTCCTGGGATCACCACCGACACCCACGTGCTGCGACTCTTGAAGCGCTTCGGCTGGACCTCGTCGGACGATCCCGTGGTGGTCGAAGCCGACGTCGCCGGGCTCTTCCCGCGGCGTGACCTCACCGTGGTGAGCCATCGGGTCATCTGGCACGGACGCCGGCGCTGCCATGCCCGCAACCCGGCGTGCGGTGCGTGTCCGGTCGCGTCGCTGTGCCCGTCCTACGGCGTGGGCGAGGTGGTGCCGGCGAAGGCTGCGGCGCTGGTCCGGGAGCCGCGAGCATGAAGCGGGCCGTCGCGCGACCGGTGGTCGCGTTGCTGGCGCTGGCGATGCTGGCAGCGTGCGCGGGCACCGACCTCCGGCCTCCGGAGCGCCTGACGATCCCTCCGGTCGCCGACGCACCCGCGCTGCGCCGGGGTGCCGGCATCCCGGACTGTGCCGCCGCGTCCGGCGCCGTCCCCGTCCCGGGAGGACTGCCCGACCTCACCCTCGCCTGCCTGGGCGGCGACACCGACGTGCGGCTCGCGGCGCTGCGGGGTCCCATGCTGGTCAACCTGTGGGCGGTCTGGTGCGCGCCGTGTCGGGTGGAGGGTCCGCACCTGGCGGCCTTCGCCGTGGCGGCGCAGGGCAAGGTGACGATGGTCGGAGTCGACACCGCCGACCCGGATCCGGCCGTCTCGGCCCGCTTCGCGGGATCGATCGGCTGGACCTACCCGCAGCTGCAGGACCCGAACCGCGACCTCGCCACCGCGCTCGGCAGCCCCGGGCTCCCCGTGACCCTGTTCGTCGACGCCCAGGGACGAGTGGTGTACCGGAAGGTGGGCGCCTTCGGTTCGGCCCAGCAGGTGCGCGACCTCGTCGCCGAGCATCTGGCGGTGACGTTATGACGGGGTTCCCGGCGTCCCTGGCCCGGCTCGTCACCGGGCTCGAGGCTCCCGAACTGCCGGCGGCCTTCGCGGGGCGCACCTTCGACTACGCCGAGCTGGGGACGGGTCGCGAGGCGGCGGTGCTCGTGCTGCTGACCGGTGAGCCCGACGTGGTGCTGATCGAACGCGCCTTGACGATGCGCAAACACCCCGGCCAGATCGCCTTCCCCGGCGGGGCGATCGACCCCACC
>Ga0073899_10005116_pt1 | contig 11459 bp, 11 predicted proteins | sample KloWWTmetaKNB5Ph_FD_88975 | JGI IMG/M metagenome (GOLD analysis project Ga0073899, IMG submission 88975) | Active sludge microbial communities from Klosterneuburg, Austria, studying microevolution and ecology of nitrifiers - Klosterneuburg... | ecosystem: Engineered > WWTP > Aerobic digester >...
CAATGTTGCCGTTGGAGAGACGGTACATGTCAAGTTAATGGACGGCTTTGTCTGAATACAGATGAGAGCGATATTTTCCGGTAAGCCGGATGGCTTTTATTGGCTATTTTGAAGTGGAGTTGGGTAACTATGCGGAATATCTTCAGAAATTATTCGAGCGAACAGACCCGCAGCTTCTATGAAGGACTTTCGAGCGGCGACAATAAGCGCGGCATCTGGGGCAAGGAACGTCGTTTCGACCCCGACAAGATATCGACGAATGTATCCGTCCTGAAGCATTTCCTGCCGGTAGTTACACGCCATCTTGCAGCCAGCGATAAGTGCCTCGATTTAGGTTGTGGTACCGGCGGTTTTCTCTCTCTCATGGCGCCCCTCTGCAAAACGATTACCGGTGCTGATATCGTGCCGAGCTTTGTCAATGAATGCCAGGCGATGATTGAGCGCAAGACACTTTTCATTGCCAATGTGGTCCTGCTTGAAAAAGACAAGTTGCCGTTTGCAGATGGAGAATTCGACAAGATCATCATGGTCGATACGATTCATCATCTGGAGGAACCACGACATACCATGAGCGAGGTTACTCGTGTCCTGAAGCCGGGTGGAGAGATCCTGATTTTTGAACCCAACAAATTCAACCCTCTCCTGGCTGTGATCTGGATACTGGACAAGAACGAATACGGATTTTGGCCGCTGGGTACTTTCAATGCCTACAAGAAGCTTCTCGGCGATGCATTCCAGGTTGAGCAGGAAGAGTTCAACGGTGTCGTGATCGGACCGGATGACAGGTTTACGGTTGCTCTGGCCGACTTTCTGAGTAATCCAGCCAACAGATTGTTGGGCTGGCTCAGTCCGAAGATGTTCATTGCGGCGCGGAAGGTATCTGGTCAAAGCGAATAGCGGCAAAGATTGGATGGCTGGATGCAGGCTTTCTTTCCTGTGTCAGGCCTCTTCGCTTTGTAACCTCAATGCGCAGGCTTGCGCAGAAAATCGAAGGTATGCCGGTTGCCGGGATTGGCTTCGATGCGGCTGGCGTTGAGGTTGCCGGTTTGTGGTGTGAATGTCTCGAATTGCCGGTAGCCGGGCAGGCTTTCTAGCTTGAAGGCCAGATGCTGTGGGGTGTTGTTCCAGCCAATGATCAGCAGACCGCCGGGGCGTAGCACGGCAAGGGATTCGTGCAACGCCTGATCGACATCTTCCGCACTGTCGAGCCCATAGCCGATCAGGCCGTTCAGGATGATGCAATCGAACTGATCTGGTTTGTAGTAACTGCGTAGCTCGGTGACCGAACCGACAGTATGGCGATTCGTCGCACCATACCCGGCTTTTTCCGGATCGATGTCGATTGTCTGGAAATGTTTTTCCGGCAGGCATCCGGCATAGTGCAGCGTATACATTTCCACACCGGCAAACAGAATTTCCCGGATGTTCCGTTCGCGGTTCAGGTAAGCAAAAACCTGCTTTTCGAGGAACGCCCTATCTCGAATGAATCGCGGCAGGATCTGGCTGATCTTCCGGAAAATGGCGCGACTGGCCGGGACATGGCGGTAAATCGAGCGTAGCAGTGTGCGCATTGTATTGTCCCGGTTCAGAATTTCAGCGGCCAGTTACATTGCCGCAACGACCTGATCGCCCATCTCCGTGCAGGATAGCTTCTTCATTCCCTGTTCGAAGATGTCGGCGGTGCGATAACCGGCAGCCAGCACCTTCTTCACAGCGGCTTCGATGCGTGCGGCGGCAGCCTCATTATTGAAAGTGTAGCGCAGCATCATTGCCGCAGAGAGAATCGTCGCCAGCGGGTTGGCGAGATTCTTCCCGGCGATGTCCGGCGCCGATCCGTGGCAGGGTTCGTACATGCCTTTGTTGTTGGCGTCCAGCGATGCGGACGGTAGCATGCCGATCGAGCCGGTCAGCATCGACGCTTCATCGGAGAGAATATCGCCGAAGATATTGCCGGTGACCATGACATCAAATTGCTTCGGGTTGCGCACCAGTTGCATCGCGGCGTTGTCGACCAGCATATGGCTGAGTTCGACATCCGGATATTCGGCAGATAGCTCGATCATCACGTCGCGCCAGAGCTGGGTGGTTTCCAGCACATTCATCTTGTCGACCGAGCAGACCTTCCTGCTGCGCCGCTGGGCAGCCTTGAAGGCGACATGGCCGATACGACGGATTTCATCTTCGTTGTAGATCATGGTATTGCGGCCAACACGTTTGCCATCTTCGACAGTGATACCGCGTGGCTCGCCGAAGTAGATGTCGCCGGTCAGTTCGCGAATGATCATGATGTCCAGACCCGCGACGATTTCCGGCTTCAGGGACGATGCATTGGCGAGTTCGGCATAGAGTACGGCAGGGCGCAGGTTGGCGAACAGGTTCAGATCCTTGCGGATCCCCAGCAGGCCGCGCTCCGGACGCTGCGGTCGCGGCAGGTTGTCCCACTGCGGACCGCCGACAGCCCCTAGCAGCACAGCTTCGGCGGCGCGGCAGATCTTCTGCGTGGCTTCCGGATAGGGCGAGCCGGTGGCATCGACTGCACCGCCGCCGAGAAGCGCTTCTTCGGTTTCGATCTTCATGCCTTCCGATTTGAATACGTCGAGCACGCGCAACGCTTGCGCGACGATTTCTGGGCCAATACCGTCGCCCGGCAGAACTGCAATTTTCATATTTATTTCCTCTGTATATCAGTTGAATAACCAGGGTTGCGCGGCCTGGTGTTTTTTCTCGAAGCTGCGGATCTCTTCGGCGCGTTCCAGCGTCAGGCCGATTTCGTCGAGACCGTTGAGCAGGCAATGCTTGCGATGCGGCGTGATTTCAAAACCGAACGACCAGCCGTTGGGGCTCGTCACCAGCTGGCTTTGCAGATCCACCTTCAGCCAATAGCCTTCGGTCGCCGCGCATTCCTTGAATAACCGGTCGACGACTTCGCTTGGCGCGACGATCGGCAGGATGCCGTTTTTGTAGCAGTTGTTGAAAAAAATGTCGGCGAAGGAGGGCGCGATAATCACCTGAAATCCGTAGTCCTCGATAGCCCACGGCGCATGCTCGCGGCTCGAACCACAGCCAAAGTTGTCGCGCGCCAGCAGCACTTGCGAGTTCTGGTAGCGCGGCTGGTTGAGCGCGAAATCCTTGTTCAGCGGACGCTTGCTGCAATCCATGCCGACGTCACCGTAATCGGTGTAGCGCAATTCATCGAACAGGTAGGGGCCGAAGCCGGAGCGCTTGATCGACTTGAGGAACTGCTTGGGAATGATCGCGTCGGTGTCGACATTGGCACGGTCGAGTGGGCAGGCCAGACCGTTGAGTTGCTTGAATGCTTTCATGGTGGTCTCCTTCAGACTTGGCTGCGAATATCGACGAAATGACCGGCAATCGCTGCGGCGGCGGCCATCTCCGGGCTGACCAGATGCGTGCGTCCGCCTGGTCCCTGACGGCCTTCAAAATTGCGATTGGAAGTCGAGGCACAGCGCTCGCCGGCCTTTAGGCGATCATTATTCATTGCCAGACACATCGAGCAGCCCGGCTCGCGCCATTCAAAACCGGCCTCAAGGAAAATTTTATCCAGACCTTCTTCCTCGGCCTGACGCTTGACGACGCCAGAGCCCGGCACGACCAGCGCCTGATTGACACTGGCGGCTTTGTGTTTGCCCTTGACTACACCGGCAGCAGCGCGCAGATCCTCGATGCGCGAGTTGGTGCAGGAGCCGATGAAGACCTTGTCGATCATGATTTCCTCGATCAGCATGTCGGCGTCAAGGCCCATGTAGTGCAGGGCGCGCTCAATGCCGGCACGCTTGACCGGATCGGCCTCACTGGCCGGATTCGGCACGCGGGCGGTGATCTCCAGTACTTGTTCCGGCGAGGTGCCCCAAGTAACCTGCGGCGCAATGTCGGCGCCGTTCATTTCGACAACCTGATCGAATTGCGCATCGGCGTCCGAATGCAGCGTGCTCCAGTAGGCCACCGCATTTTCCCAATCGGCGTCCTTTGGTGCGTAGAGACGACCCTTCAGGTAAGCCGAAGTCTTCTCGTCGGCGGCGATCAGGCCGGCACGCGCACCTGCCTCGATGGCCAGATTGCAGACCGTCATGCGGCCTTCCATCGACAGGTTGCGAATCACTTCGCCGCCAAATTCGATGGCATAGCCGGTACCGCCGGCCGTGCCGATTCTGCCGATTACCGCCAGCGCCACATCTTTTGCGGTGACACCTTTGCCCAGTTGGCCGTCGATTCTCACCAGCATGCGCTTCGACTTTTTGGCAATCAGCGTCTGCGTGGCCAGCACATGCTCGACTTCCGAGGTGCCGATACCGTGCGCCAGTGCACCGAATGCGCCATGCGTCGAGGTGTGGCTGTCGCCGCAAACTACGGTCATGCCGGGCAGGGTGGTGCCATTCTCCGGGCCGATCACATGGATGATGCCCTGGTTTTTGTGCTTGAACGGAAAATACACCAGCGCACCGAATTCCTTGATGTTGTCATCAAGCGTTTCGACTTGCAGGCGGGCGACAGGTTCTTCGATGCCCTTGTCCCAGTCCTTGGTCGGCGTGTTGTGATCCGGGTTGGCGACGATCGAGTTGCTGCGCCACGGCTTGCGGTGTGCCAGACGCATGCCCTCAAAAGCCTGCGGACTGGTGACCTCATGGATCAGGTGGCGGTCGATATAAATCAGGCAGGTGCCGTCCGCTTCCTCGTGGACCACATGCGATTCCCACAACTTGTCATAGAGTGTTTTGCCGGACATGATGTCCTCCTTCAAATTAAATCTGTACAGGATCGAAACTCATCGATTTTGCCACTTGGTCAGTGACTTCAGCAGCAAGATTGGTTCATGGTAGCCTGCATTGGATACCGGAACAAGAATACTAGTTATACTGGTATATAAACTAATAGCCAGAGGTCTCAACATGGATAGTCGGCGCAAGGAACTCGGTGAATTTCTTCAGGCGCTGCGCCAGCGCTGTGCGCCGGAAGCCTTCGGTTTTCCGACGGGCAGCCGCCGGCGCACGCAGGGGCTGCGGCGCGAAGAGCTTGCACAACTGGCCGGTATCAGCCCCACCTGGTACACCTGGATCGAACAGGGACGCGATGTCAAGGTTTCTCCAGACGCGCTCGACCGTCTTGCGCAAGCGATCCGGCTGACCGGCAGCGAGCGCGCCTATCTGTTCGAAATGGCCGGGCGGCGCGATCCGCTGGCGGTGGAACCGGAGGATGACAAAACACCGGAACTACTCGCCAGCATGCTCGTCGATATTCGCATTCCGGCCTACATCATGGGACGCACTTGGGACCTGCTCGCCTGGAACAAGCAGGCGGCGGAGCTATTTGCTGACTGGCTGGATCAGCCGCATGCCACAGACACAGCCTTGCCGAACCTGCTGCGCTTTGTTTTTGCGCAACCGCAGGCGCGGTATTTCGTTGTGGACTGGGAAATCCGCGCCCGGCGTCTGTGTGCTGAGTTCCGCGCCGATTGCCGCGCACGTCTTGAAGAGCCACCTTTGCAACGGCTGGTGGATGAACTGAAAAAAGCCAGCCCGGAGTTTTCGCGTTTCTGGAAACAGCATGATGTCCTCGAACGGCAGGGTGGCCTGCGTTCATTCGATCATCCGCGCCGGGGTCTGGTTCGTTATCAGCAATACACGCTGCGGCCGGTGGAACAGGAGCATCTGAAGCTGGTGCTACTCAAGCCGGCGAAGGCTTAACCCGGATACTGTTTCAATGCCGCCAGCACAGATATTTATTTGCCAGGCTTGGCGTGATGCTCCACAAAATTCTTCAGGACGGTCTTGAGCGTGGCGGAATGTTGGGTATCTCCGGCATCAGTCGCCGCTTTGATATCGTCAAGGATCATGCGCTTGATGCGATTTTCGCCGCCCGGCGCGTGAACCAGATAGCTGCCGAGTTCGACGGCGAGAATCTCGGTGATGTGCTCGTGCTCCGCGATGGCGAGAACCTCCTCTTCCGTGAGGCCAGACATGTCGATACAGTCTTGCAGCGATAAATACATGGCATTCTCCTTTTTTGACAGTGTCCTGATGCTTCGAATTGTAGAAGGGTCTGCCGGAAATGACAGGGCAATCATCAGGTAGCGCAACTGTAAGGCAAGGGCATGCGCCGCCGGAGAGAATGCCTGTGTCTATTTCTTCGACACGGCTTGCTGGCGCACCAGCTTGTATTCGATCGCATCCACCAGTGCGTGCCAGGAAGCATCGATGATGTCGGTGGACACGCCGATGGTGGTCCATATTTCCCGGTGGTCGGTCGATTCGATCAGGACGCGCACCTTGGCAGCCGAGGCCTTATCGGAATCGAGGACGCGCACCTTGTAATCGGTCAGCTTGATTTCGCGGATCGCCGGGTAGAAACGTTCGAGCGCCTTGCGTACGGCATTGTCCAGAGCATTGACCGGACCATCGCCCTCGGCGGCGGTGATTTCCTCCTGGTCGCCGACGCGGATCTTGATCACGGCGGAGGAGTTGACGCCATTGATCGCAGGCTCATTGACGATAACCTTGTAATCCTTGAGTTCGAAGAATGGCGTGTACTTGCCGAGGATTTTCCGGACGACCAACTCGAATGAGCTTTCGGCGGTCTCGAACTGGTAGCCCTCGTGTTCGAGTTCCTTGAGACGGTCGACGATCTGTTGCGTTAGCGGCGAATCCTTGGTCAGCATCGGATCGATCTCGTTGATCTTCGCCAGCAGCGTGCTGCGACCGGCGACTTCGGACATCAGGATGCGCCGACTGTTGCCGACGGTCTCCGGGTTGACGTGTTCGTAGGAGATCGGATTCTTGTTGACCGCATCGATGTGCATGCCGCCCTTGTGCGTGAAGGCGTCGTTGCCGACATACGGTGCTTTTTCGTTGTGTGTGATGTTGGCAATTTCGCTGACGAAGCGTGCCACCGAAGTCAGTTGTGCCATGTGTGCCTGCGGAAAACAGTCGAAGCCGAGTTTGAGTTGCAGGTTGGGCAGGATCGAGCAGAGATTTGCATTGCCGCAACGTTCACCAATACCGTTGATAGTGCCTTGTACCTGCGTTGCGCCGGCCTGCACAGCCATTACCGAATTTGCGACGGCCATCTCGCCGTCATTGTGGCAGTGAATACCGATAGCAGCCTTGACCCGGCCAGCAACAATTTTTGTGATTTCAAAAATCTCGTTGGGGAAACTGCCGCCATTGGTATCACACAGGCAGACGCAATCGGCGCCCGCTTCGGCGGCGGCTGTCAGTGTTTGCAGCGCGTATTGCGGATTGGCCTTGTAGCCATCAAAGAAATGTTCGGCATCGAAGACCACTTCTTTGTTTTTTTGTTTCAGGAAGCGGATGGTGTCACCGATCATGCGCAGGTTTTCATCGAGCGTGGTCCGCAGGATGTCGGTCACCTGATAATCCCAGGCCTTGCCAAAAATACAAATGGCATCGGTGCCGGCCTTCAACAGCGATTGCAGATTATTGTCATCCGCAGCGGCGATGCCGACCTTGCACGTGCTGCCGAAGGCGATGATTTTTGCGTTCTTGAGTTTGAGTTCGCCGAGTCGGGCAAAGAATTCCATGTCCTTTGGATTCGAGCCGGGATTGCTGGCCTCGATATAGCTGACACCAAGTTGGTCGAGTGCTTCGATGATCTTGATCTTGTCTTCGACCGAATAGGAAATGCCCTGCGCCTGCGCCCCGTCGCGGAGGGTGGAATCATAGGCGTGGATCTTCGTCATGGTGCAATTCTCAAGAGGTTACGCGAGGTTGGATGTCCGGCGAGCTTCTGCCGACTGAAAGGCTGAATTGTAAGCCAAGGCGCGCAGTGGCGTCACTCGCCATGCACGTCCGCACCAAATGCCATGCGGCGCAGGCGGAACAGTTCGTCGCGGGCGGCGGCGGCTTCCTCAAATTCAAGATTGCGGGCATGTTCCTGCATGGCTTTTTCGAGACGCTTGATTGCCTTTGCCAGATCTTTCTCGCTCATGGCGTCGTAGTGCGCCTGCTGCTGCGCGGCGAGTAGTTTCTGCGGCGCACCTTCGCTGTCGTAGATGCCGTCGATGATGTCCTTGATGCGCTTCTTGACGCCAATCGGCGTGATGTTGTGGGCCGTATTGTAGGCAATCTGTTTGGCGCGGCGCCGCTGCGTTTCCGACATGGCGCGTTGCATCGAATCGGTGATCCGGTCCGCGTAAAGAATCGCACAGCCATTGATATGACGGGCGGCACGGCCGATAGTCTGGATCAACGAGCGCGTCGAACGCAGGAAGCCTTCCTTGTCGGCGTCGAGAATCGCCACCAGTGAGACTTCGGGAATATCCAGACCTTCGCGCAGCAGATTGATGCCAACCAGCACGTCGAATACCCCAAGGCGCAGATCGCGGATGATTTCAACGCGCTCGACGGTTTCCACATCGGAATGCAGATAGCGCACCTTGATGCCATTGTCGGCGAGAAACTCGGTGAGCTGCTCGGACAGCCGTTTGGTCAGCGTGGTTACCAGCACGCGCTCGTGTTGCACGACGCGCAGCCTGATTTCGCCGAGTAGATCGTCGACCTGGCTCAGGGCAGGGCGCACTTCCAGTTGCGGATCGATGAGCCCGGTCGGTCGCACCACTTGCTCGACAACTTGACCCTGATGCTTCTCCTCATAATCGGAGGGCGTCGCCGAGACGAAGACCGTTTGTGGCATCAGCTTCTCGAATTAATCGAAACGCAGCGGTCGGTTGTCGAGCGCGGAGGGCAGGCGAAAACCGTAATTGACGAGATTGTCCTTGCGCGCACGGTCGCCCTTGTACATGCCACCAACCTGCGGAATCGTCACATGGCTTTCGTCGATGAAGAGTAGCGATTGCGGCGGCAGATAATCGATCAACGTTGGCGGCGGCTCGCCCGGCTGGCGTCCGGACAGATGCCGCGAGTAATTCTCGATGCCCTTGCAGAAGCCCAGCTGGTCGAGCATTTCCAGATCAAAGCGGGTGCGCTGTTCAATGCGCTGGCATTCGACGAGCTTCTGGTTCTGCTGAAAAAATTCAACGCGCTCGCGCAGTTCGGCCTTGATCTTCTCGATCGCCTGCAACACTGTGGCGCGCGGAGTGACGTAATGACTGGCCGGATATACGGTGAAGCGGCCGAGCTTTTGCCGCGTGTGACCAGTCAGCGGATCGAATAGCGTCAGCGATTCGAGCTCGTCATCAAACAGCGTAATGCGGATGGCATGCTCGGCGTTTTCTGCCGGAAATATATCGATCACGTCGCCGCGCACCCGGTACACGCCGCGCTTGAATTCGATGTCGTTACGTTCGTACTGCATCTCGGTTAGGCGGCGGATGATGTCGCGCTGTGTCAGCTTTTCGCCGCTGTGCAAATGCAAAATCATGCTGTGGTAATCGACAGGATCACCGATGCCGTAGATGGCCGATACCGAGGCAACGATCACGCAGTCGCGTCGCTCCAGCAGCGCCTTGGTGGCCGACAGGCGCATCTGCTCGATATGTTCGTTGATGCTCGAATCCTTCTCGATGAACAGATCACGCGATGGCACGTAGGCTTCCGGCTGGTAATAGTCGTAGTAGGAAACAAAATACTCGACGGCATTCTCGGGAAAGAACTCGCGGAATTCGGCATAGAGCTGCGCCGCCAGCGTCTTGTTTGGTGCCAGTACCAGCGCTGGCCGACCGGTGCGGGCAATGACGTTGGCCATGGTGTAGGTCTTGCCAGAACCCGTGACGCCGAGCAGGGTCTGGTACATCAGCCCGTCGTTGATGCCTTCGACCAGACTGTCGATTGCCTGCGGCTGGTCGCCGGCTGGCAGGAACGGCTGGTGCAGATGGAAGGGGCTGCCCGGAAAATTCAGGATATTCGACACGTGTGCCTTGTTTCTTGGGGTTCTCTGGCGGTATTGTAGGCGTTGTCCCTGAAATCGTGACACAGGGTGAAAATTTGCCTGTCCGTGGGCTGTCAAGATCCACGATTCCTGTTTAAAATCGCGCTCTTTGTTTAACCGATTCGGCGACCGCCCGGCGCCGTAAACCACGGAACCTGTCCCTGTATGAGCTCAACGACGACTTCAACGAATTCGCCTCTTTTCGCCAACGTTGAATTGGCGCCGCGCGATCCCATCCTCGGCCTGACCGAAGGCTTCAATGCCGATACCCGGCCGAACAAGGTCAATCTTGGCGTCGGCGTCTATTACGATGACAACGGCAAAATTCCGCTGCTGGCCGCCGTGCGCAGCGCCGAGAAAACGCGTCTCGAAGCCATGCCCGCACGCGGTTACCAGCCAATCGAAGGTCTCGCCCTGTACAACCAGTCCGTGCAGAAACTGCTGTTCGGTGCGGATTCTCCCCTGCTGGCAGATGGTCGCGTCGTCACTCTCGAAGCGCTCGGTGGTACCGGTGCGCTGAAGGTTGGCGCTGATTTCCTGAAGCGCCTGCTGCCCGATGCCCATGTTTACATCAGCGATCCCTCCTGGGAAAACCATCGCGCCCTGTTTGAATCAGCCGGTTTCGTGGTCGAGAATTATCCCTATTACGACGCTGCCACGCGCGGCGTGAACTTCTCCGCCATGAAGGCGACGCTCGGCGAGCTGCCGGCCAATTCCATTGTTATTCTGCATGCCTGCTGCCACAACCCGACCGGCGCAGACTTGAGCGATGCGCAGTGGCGCGAAGTCGTCGAAATCGCGCGCGAGCGTCGGCTGGTACCGTTCATCGATATGGCTTATCAGGGCTTTTCCGCCGGCATTGAGGCAGACGCCGTGGCGGCACGGCTGTTCGCCAAGTCCGGGCTATCTTTCCTGGTCTCCAGTTCGTTCTCCAAATCCTTCTCCCTGTACGGTGAGCGCGTCGGTGCGCTGTCGCTGGTCACCGCCAGCAAGGATGAAGCGGCGCGCGTACTGAGTCAGGTCAAGCGCGTCATTCGCACCAACTATTCAAACCCACCGACCCACGGCGGTGCCATCGTGGCGGCGGTGCTGTCGAGTCCCGAGCTACGCCAGATGTGGGAAGACGAACTCGCCGGCATGCGCGAGCGCATCCACGCAATGCGCACCAGCCTGGTCGACAAACTGCGTGAACGCGGCGTCAAGCAGGACTTTTCGTTCGTCGCAAAACAGCGCGGCATGTTCTCCTTCACCGGGCTGAATCCCGCACAGGTCGAGCGACTGAAAACCGAATACGCCATCTATGCCGTGAGCACCGGGCGCATTTGCCTGGCCGCACTCAATTCGCGCAACATCGATTACGTTGCCGACGCCATCGCCGCTCTGCTCAAGGATTAAGAAGGATCAAGCGCAGTATTTTCCATTGTGGAAAGTCTCGGAAAATGCCGCAAACTGTGCCGTTGTTGGCTCGTTGTTGTTGACGCAGCAGACCGGAATGAATAAAATGCCCGGCTGTTCTTCCTCGATAGCTCAGTTGGTAGAGCGCCGGACTGTTAATCCGTAGGTCCCTGGTTCGAGCCCAGGTCGAGGAGCCAGTAATA
>Ga0073899_10005117_pt1 | contig 11459 bp, 9 predicted proteins | sample KloWWTmetaKNB5Ph_FD_88975 | JGI IMG/M metagenome (GOLD analysis project Ga0073899, IMG submission 88975) | Active sludge microbial communities from Klosterneuburg, Austria, studying microevolution and ecology of nitrifiers - Klosterneuburg... | ecosystem: Engineered > WWTP > Aerobic digester >...
ACACATGGTCCACCCAATTGCTCACCGAGTTCGGTGTCGGCTTCACGCCGCAAGGCTTGGTGAACCGTCGTGCGTACAACGGAACGACCTTGCTCAGCAGTGGCGCATGGACCAGCGCAACGAATGCCGTCCTCGCGCTGCCTGCCGTGGTGAACATGGCCGCAACGACCCAGTTCGAGAATGGCACGCGCGACCTCACAGTGACCGTGGAACTGTACTACACCGCCAATAGTCCTGGAGCCAGCGATAGGATCTTCGTTCTGCTCACGGAAGACCACCTCAATGGCTACCAGCAGAACTATGGTGCTGGCGGCGCCTGTGCAAACTACGACCATCGCCATGTGCTGCGTACGTACATCACTGCGCTCGGTGGCGATGAGGTGGTCACTACCACGGCGGGGTCATCCCTGACGCGCACCTACACCTACACGGTTCCAATGGCGTACGACATCAATGATTGTCGTGTGGTGGCTTTTGTTGGTGAAGGTGCTGGCAGTGGTTATGGCGAAGTGCACCAAGTGACGACAGCACAAGCGATACCCGATGTTACTGGCGTGGAGGAAACCATGCTGACCGATGTGGGTTCGGCTTTCCCTGTCCCAGCGACGGATGTGGTGACTGTCCCGCTGACCGCCGTTGCGGAAGCGCGTGAATTGCGCATCAGCGATACGGCCGGACGGATCGTGAAGCGGGAAGTCGTTCGTGGTGAAGTTGCATCGGTGAGCATTGGGGTGGCTGACCTGCAACCAGGCATCTACTTCTACGGCTTCCCGGATGGCCCTGCAAAGCGTTTGGTGGTGGTGCGCTAGGTGGTTTGCGCACCGGTACACGGAAGAGCTTCCTTCGGGAGGCTCTTCTGCTTTGGGTGGCTAGCGGGGAAGATCGATCCGCCGATAGATGCTCTCTCGCACGGAGTCGATGTCGGTCGGCGTGCCGCTATCACGTCGTTCTTCCAACCAGCGGTCGATGAGGGCGCTCTGCTTCTCGTAGGCTTTGCAGGCACCGCAGATGCGCAGGTGGAAGCCAAGGCCGACGCGTTCGAACAGATCAAGCTTGTGCAACTCCCGCCGCTCGATAAGCACGGAAGCCTTGCTGCAGCTCACTTTCAGGGTATCGATCACTCCCATGCGGTCAATGGTTTTTGCGGATGAGCCGGTCCTCGATACACGCGCGCAGTTTCAACTTGGCGCGATGCACTTGCTGCCAATAGTTGGTCTCGCTCAAGCCGAGCGCTTCGCGGATGGCGTCGCTGTCCTTGTCGAGGAGGTACTTCATTTCGACCACGGTTCGCCAGTGTTCGGGCAGGGCATCCAGGCAGTGGCGCAGGGCGCGGTCCAGCTTCTCGTTCTCATCGTCTTCCTGGAAGACATCCTCCTCGTGCTGCGGCCGGTGGTCCGAATGCCAATGCCCATTTGGAACGAACAGCGTTTCGGAGGGGTCGTCGCCCACGGTTTCCGTTCCTGACACCTTGATGCCTTCACGATAGACCTTGCGATAGTGGTCCGCCAGTTTGTGCTTCAGGATCGCGAACAGCCAGGTACGAGGCGAGCTGTCTCCGGCAAATCGGTCCAGTGTTTCCCATGCGCTCACGAACGTCAGCTGCACCAGGTCGTCCGCTACGGCGGGATCCTTCACGCGGTTCCGCGCGAAGCGCAGCAGATCGCCTGTATGCACGCGCACCCACTCTGCAAATTGGGTCTGCTGTGCAGAGGTCTTTGTTGCCGTGGTCATGAGCGCTGGAAAGGTATCGAGGCTGCGTATTCCACTGCGTCTTTGCGCCTCTGCGGCCTATGCCGCTCAGAACTGGAAGTAGATGAAGGGCACCATGTCCGCTGTCACAGTCTGGTAGATCACCACGATCACGCCCGCCGTGACAAGCACCATCGCCCACACGGGCAACGCGGCAAAGCCGTCGCGGTAGCGTTGCTTGAAGGAGGACGGCAGCCAATGGATGATGAGACCGACGGTCATGAGTGCGAATACACTGCGGAAGCCCCAGATCACGTCACCGGCCAGATGCCATCCGAAATCGTTGCCGATCTGGTGCAGCACCTTGTTGGCTGTCTCCAGCGAATCGCTGCGGAACCAGATGCGTGTGAAGGTGATGAAGGAGAAGGTGAAGAAGACCACCCATGCATGGGCCACCCAACTCTTGCTATGCTCCCATGGGCTGATCTTCTTCCAGAATTTGTAGATGACCAGGGCGAGCCCGTTGAGCGCGCCCCAGATCACGAACATCCAACTCGCGCCGTGCCATAGGCCACCAATGAGCATGGTGATCATCAGGTTCAGGTTCGTGGTGATGACATTGTTCAATGCGGGTGATAAGCGCACCGCCACCACGCCGAGCGCCACCAAGGACAACATGAGCACCGGTAGCCAGAGCCAGCCTGTGAGCAGGGTGAAGGCCGCGCCGATGAAGCCGAGCATGATCCACGAGAACACCGAACCGGTCCTGTTCCCGCCCATCGGGATGTAGAGGTAGTCGCGCAGCCAGGTGCTCAAGCTCATGTGCCAACGCTTCCAGAACTCGCCCACATTGCGCGCCTTGTAGGGGCTGTTGAAGTTCACCGGCAGGCGGAAGCCCATGAGCAGCGCCACGCCGATGGCGATGTCGGTGTAGCCGCTGAAATCGCAATACACCTGCAAGGAGTAGGCATAGAGGGCCATCAGGTTCTCGAATCCGGTGAAGCGCAGTGGGTCGAGGAAGACGCGGTCGATGAAGTTCACCGCGATGTAGTCGCCGATGAGCATCTTCTTCGCCAGCCCATTGAGGATCCAGAACACTGCGAGCCCGAACTGCGCACGGGTAAGGGAGAATTCCTTGTACACCTGCGGGATGAACTCCGCTGCGCGCGTGATGGGACCGGCCACCAGTTGCGGGAAGAAGCTCACGAAGAAGCCGTAGTCGAGGATGTTGCGCACCGGAGCCACGTGGCCTCGGTACACGTCCATGGCGTAGCTGATGGCTTGGAAGGTGAAGAAGCTGATCCCGACCGGCAGCAGGATACGGTCCACCAAACTGTTCGTACCGAAGAGACCGTTGGCGAACTGCGCGAAGTAGTTGACCTCGTGGAAGTGCGTCCCGAACGCATGGTTGATGTTCTCGATGAGGAAGTGCGCGTACTTGAAGTAGCACAGCAAAAGCAGGTTGATGGACAGGCTCAATGCGAGCCACAGCTTCTTCTTCAGACCCGGTCGCGTCCCGTGGATCGCGAGCGCGAGCACGTAGTCCGATACCGTGGAGAAGAGCAGGATGCAAACGAAGAGGCCGCTGCTCTTGTAGTAGAAGAAGAGGCTTACGAGGAAGAGGTAGGCGTTGCGCAACGCGCGCTGCTTGTGGATGATGCTGTAGATCGCCAGCACCACTGCGAAGAAGCCCCAGAAGAAGAAGCGAGTGAAGATCAGTGGAGCTTTCTCGTCGTACGCGAAGATGCCGGACCAGTCGATGGAGAGCAGGCTCATGGCTTGGCCGATCGCTTCACGTGCTCGCCGTACTTCTCCATCATCGCGCTGAACAGCAGGTCACCGAGGAGCGAATACCCTTCGCGCGTCATGTGGATACGGTCGCTCTTGGCCAGGTCCGCGTTCTCCCACAGCCGCACGCTGCCCTGACCGCCCATCACACCGAAGGTGTCCCACATGCCCACGCCTTCGCTCGCTGAGAGCCGCAGCATCACATCACGCACCTTCTCCGCGTTCAGGTTCGGGTACCTGCGCTTCATGTAGCTGTCCGTGTTCGTGGTGAGCAGGATCGCTGCCTCGGGGTTGGCGGATCGCACACGTCGGATCAGTTCGCGGTAGTTGCTTTCGTAGCGCGCCGCATTGAAGTCGGGATCGTGCGCATCGTTGATGCCGATGGAAAAGATCACCAGGTCCGGGTCCAAGTAGGCGAGCTCTTCCGTGAAGCGTTGGCAACGCAACCAGTTCGCGGTGCTCGCCCCGTTCACACCGCTGGCATGCAGGAAGATCCCGGGATCCTTGTTCTCCAGGATGATCCCGTGCAGGGTGAATTGACGTTGGTTGGTGTCCGTGCGGATGAAGCGCAGGCGCAGCGTGTCCAGCGGGCGATCGAAGTTGAATGCGGTGAAGCGACCTTCCTTGTTCACCTCCCTGGTGATGTTCACCGTGCTGTCCTCGCACCAGGCATACACCGCATAGCTACTGTCCATGCGGTGCAGCACTTTCACCCCATCGAAGGTGTACCCCGGATAGACCTCGCCGCGGAAGCTGATCTTCAGCGTGGTGAGCGTATCGTGTGTGGTAGCGGAGACCCCTGCAATGCCTAACGTGGAGCTATCGGTGCGCACCACGTTGCGCAAGCCTGTCCAATCGCCTGTGTATTCCGGGTTGTACCACCACGGGTTGTTGCTCTTCGCCATGTTGTAGGGGAAGATGAAGCCACGACCGGCACGAACACCCGGCACCATCGTTTGCATGCGGTGGCGGAGTTCCATGCTCCACATATCGGCTTGCACGTGCGAGCCACCGATGTGTACGATGTTCAACTGGCCCGTGCCATCGAATACGAGCTGATCGAGCTTTTTGTGATAGCCATCCCACGTACTGCTATCACCCTTGAACACGATGTGGTTGGCCGCAAGACCAAGGAAAGGCCGCTCCGGTGTGCGCAACGGATTGTCCCCCTGTGCGAACAAGACGCACGGAGTGAGCAACAGTAGGATGGAGATCTGCCGCAAAGGCGCAAAGGCGCGAAGGGAGACCGATGCAGTTCCCGGCATTCTTCGCGTCTCTGCGCCTCGGTAGCGATTGTTCTTCATTGCCGTGCGCTGTGGTATTCCGCGAAATCTCCGATCAACGCACTGTAGAAGAGTTCACCCACTTTGCGTGCACCCTGCGGACTGAAGTGCGTGTAGTCGTTGGCGGCCAGTGGCGGATCGGCCTGCACCCAACTGGCCATGCTGTTCTTGCCACCCATGGCCTCGTACATGTCCCAGAAGACAGCGCCTTGCGCCAGTGCGTTCGTCTTCATCGCATCCCGCACATCCTCCAGGAACGGTCGTGTCACGTACGCATCCCCTTCCTTGATGCTCATGTCACTGGGTCCGATGACGATGATGCTCACACCGGGTACCAGCTTCTTGAAACGCGCGATCTGTGCGCCGAAGAAGCGGCCATATTGTGCGGCCTCATCAGCGCTCTTCAAGTTGGGGAGCACATTGCCGCCGTATTGCAGGATCAGGAGCTTCACGTCCAGTTCATCGTACATGCGCGACAATAAGGCCTGATCGCTGCGTCGGAACTCATAGCCCGCAGCGCCCCGTGCCGGGATGTTGTCCATCGCCACGCCGTTGCGTCCTTCCATGGAAACACCGAAGACGTCGGGACTGTCCACGCCCTTCATGGTGATGACCACTTGCTTCGGGGTGCCATCGAAGCGCCATTCGCGTGTGAGGAGTTGCTCGCTGGCGGGGATCGTCTCGTTGCTGGTCTCCGTTCCATCCACGGTCATCGTCAACGTGATGGGAGCACGGTGCCAACCGTAGAACAGCCTGCAATCCGACCATGCTTGTGCCTTGCCGAAGCAACGCCGCTCGGGTTTCACGGTGATGGTGGCCGTATGTACCACCGTGTCCAGTGCGACCGTATCCGCAAGGATGGGTGTGAAGCGCGAGAACGCCGAGAGCGCACCGAAACGATCGTGCTTTTGGTTCTTCGGTTTCTTGGTCATCACGCTGTAGCGTTCCCAGTTGTCGCTGAGTTCGCGCGCAACGCTGAAGTGCGGTACGATGTCCGCTACGGAGAACAGTCCCGGCCCGTTGCCGCCGAACTGCGTTTGCAATTTGTTGCGCACGTACGCGGTGATCCGGTCGCCTTCGAGTTGCGAATCGCCGTAGTGGAGGATGCGGATCGGCTTCGAAGCGGAACCAGCGCTTTCCAGCGCGGCGAAGAAGTCGTGCAACGCCGCTTTGCCTCCGGCGGGGTAGTGCAATTTGATCCGCTCCTCCAGTGGTGCCAGTTTGCTCGCGTCGAAAACGAGCGCCGTGCTGGCGGTATCCACTGCCATGGTATCGGTCGCCAATGTGTCCATGGGCATGGTCACGGAGTCCGTTGGCAGCGCAAGAATGTCGCCGATGTCCACGAGTTGTTGTTCCTCTGGAAAGAGCACCTCACGTGCAGAAGGGAAGCGTAGTTCCAAGGAGCCGAGCCGCAGCCCATCCTTCGGCAGCAATTGACCGATGAGCGCGAGGACCAGCAGCACGGCACAGAGGAATGCGAGCACACGGGCGGGCGTCATTTGGCGACGGGTATCTTGAGCTTCTGCCCCGGTTTGATGTTCGCGGAGATGCCGTTCAATTCCATCAGGTCCTTTGCTTCCACCCCCGGGAAGCGCTGTGCGATGGCATAGAGCGAGTCACCGGCCTGCACCGTGTACCAGGTGTGGTCCGCCACCGAAGTGCTCCTTCCACCCGCTGGCTTCGGTGCGGTGCTGTTCGTGGGTTCACCATCGGTGGTCTTCACCGTGTGCCGCTCGTAACGATCGCGTTGTGATGCGGGCACGTAGATCACCAACCGGTCCCCTGCGCTGATGCGGTCGTTGCGCAGTTTGTTCCACGTCTTGATCTGCGACACCTTCACCCCGAAGCGCATGGCGATGCGTCCGAGGTAGTCGCCGTTGCGCACGCGGTAGTGGATCGCCTCGCGACCATCGGCGGTCCGCTCCGTGGCAACACTACTGGCCAGAACGGGAACTTCCCGCAATTGCTGTTGAACGCGCTGGATGGAATCGAGCAGTTAGGTGAACCGGTCGCGTTCGCCGCGCGGAAGGCGGAACGTCTCGTACGCAGGTACGCGATCGTTGCAGAACACCGGGTTGATCGCGCGCAACCGCGATACGGGCATGCCCAGCGTGGTGGCCACCGCTGCGAAGCGCAGTTCGGTTTCCGTGCGCAGGGAATCGGTCGCTTCCATGGGAGCCACCTCCAGCGGCTCGATGCCGAGTTCCTTGGCGTGCGCGCTCAGATGGATGAAGGCCATGAGCAGTGGCAGCACATCGCGGTGGCCGCTGGTGAAGTGCGGATAGAGCGTGCGGTGGTCGGTGCTGTTGTTCGTTCGTCCTTGCGCGCGCGCCACGTTCGCCGGACCGCAGGTGAAGGCCATGATCGCAAGCCCCCAGTCGCTGTAGCGCGTGTGCAGTTCCTTCAGGTAGCGCGCGGCGGTGATGGTGGCGAGGCGCGCATCACGACGTTCATCGCGATCCGCTGTCACGGTGAGGCCATGGCGCACGGCGACGGGGTAGTTCAGCATCCACAAACCCGCTTCGCCGCTCGGCGATCCCGCCAAGTTGTTCATCGCGCTCATCGCCATGGGCAGGTACTTCAGGTCCTTGGGCAGTCCCTGACGCGCGAGCTCGCCTTCGATGAGCGGGAAGTAGTGTTGTGCTGCACCGAGCAACGCGCGGAATTGTTCGCGGCGTGGTTCGCCGTACAGGTTCACGTAACGCACCACGTTGCTATCCGCAAAGACGGGAATGCCGGGTACGGCGCGTTTCAGCTGCGCGTACAAGTCGCGGGTGTCCACCGCGCGGATCACGCCGGGCGTGCTGGTATGGCGGGCTTCTTCCACCGCAAGACGCACCGGCCACGTGGTCATCAGGCTATCGACACGCCACGTGGATTGCGCCCACGACGAACCCATGACGACTGCGAAAAGGAAGGAGAGGAGCGGACGCACGCGCACAGCGTAAAGCAAGGATCGTACAATGCATGAACGCGCGCGAGCCCGGTGGAATTCTCCACGAGGGGGTGTGGAGCGAGCAATGCCGGAGGAGGCGCTCGTACGCTTCACTTCGCCAACACCCCGCACAAGTGCCACAGCAACCGTGCCCCCACGTTCGCATCCCACTCGTCCTTGCCGGGCGCAACTTCCACCAGATCGAAACCGATGATGGTGCGTCGTTTGGCCAGTAGCGATAGGAGGTAGGTGGCCTCTTCGAACTGCAAACCGCCGGGGACCGGTGTGCCGGTATGCGGGCACAAGGTGGGGTCGAGCCCATCGATATCGAAGCTGATGTGGACCTTCTCCGGCAGCGCGGCGATGATGAGTTCGCACTGTTCGCGCCAGGTGGATCCTTCGTATTGCATGGCGCGCACATCGGCACTGCGCACGATGCGCACGCGGTCCTTGGCAGCGAGGAACACGTCGTTCTCCTGCGTGCAGAAGTCGCGGATGGCCACGCTCACGATGCGTTCCAACTGGGGAATGCCGAGCGCATTGTGCATGATGCTGGCATGGCTGTACGTGAAACCTTCGTACGCGATGCGGAGGTCCAGGTGCGCATCGACGTGCAGGATGCCGAAACGTTTGTGGCGTTTCCCCTGCGCACGGAACAACCCCAGCGGCGTGCTGTGATCCCCACCCACGAGGCCCACGAGCTTGCCTTGGTCCATCCAGTAGCCGCAGCGTTGTTCCACCCACTTGTTCATCACGGCGCATTCCGCGTTGATGAGTTCCAGGGCGGCCGCAGCTTTCGCCTGCTGTTTCGCGTTCACCGTACCCACGAGCGCGTCCATCACCAACGCGGCTTCCTTCTTCAAGTGGTCGCTCTGTTTGCGCAGGTCGTCCGGCATCTCGTCCATGGCGATGCCGCGTTTCCACAGCTTCGGGAATTCGGGATGGAAAAGATCCACCTGGAAGCTCGCGTCGCGTATTGCTGCCGGTCCGCGCGAAGTGCCGCCGCCGTAGCTGGTGGTCACTTCCCACGGCACGGGCACGAGCACGATATCGGCCTCTTCGCAGGTGAAGGGCAGGCCGTACAACTGGGCATCGGGATCACCGGGACTGTTGGGATCGAAGGCCTTGATCTTGCTCGCTTTGCTCATGCGGGCGAAGGTAACGGCCGTGTTGCGGCACCGGATAGCGCCCTTGCAGGGCTGTTACCTTCGCACCCATACTTGTCCGAAATGCGCCCCATCGTCCTCTCGATCGCCCTTCTTCTTGGCACCGCGCTCGCAGCGCAGAACGCCTACCTCACCAACGCCTTCGTTCCCCGTTTTTGGAAAGCGGGCACGGACTGGACGGTGAGCGCCCGTGTGCGCAACAGCGTTGCTGATCCGCTCATCTCCTTCCACGTGGACTGGCGATGGAACAACGGTGCGGTGCAGGTGGGCAATTGGCAGAGCACCACCGGCATCAGCGGCAACCAGTACTGGCCCTACGTGCACCAGATCGCGTTCAACCAACCCGAGAGCGCTGGTACACTGAAGGTGTGGGTGGTGGGCGCGGGAGATACCGATGCCACCAACGATACGCTCTACTTCCCGGTGGGCGTGATCAACAACTGGACGGAGAAGAGCGTGTTGATGGAGCAGTACACCGGGACCTGGTGCCAGTTCTGCCCCAACCCGAACGAAACGACCAATGCGCTCGATGCCGATCCCTTCATCGTGGTGGCCAAGCACCACAACAACGATGAGTTCACCAGTGCGAGCAGCACGGCCTACTGGGCGCAGTTCTCCGCGAATTACTCCCCTGCGGGTGTCATGGAACAGGAGGAGTTCCGGACCTTGCAGGACGATGCCGCCTACGACCTGTGGAGCGCCCGGGCCGAACTGCGCAAACAAGGTGTCTCACCGGCGATCATCGACATCGATGCCGCTTTCAATGACTGGACGCGGTTGCTCACGGTGGATGTGACCACCACGACCACTGCGGCGATCACCGGCGATCTCGTCCTGAACGCTTACGTGTTGGAAGACAATGTCCCCGGTCCGCAGACGTCGGCGTCGCCGGGCTACATCCATCACCAGCTCGTGCGCGAAGTGCTCGGTGGTGCGAGCGGCACCAGTGGCGTTTTCCCCGCAACCACCTCGGCCGGCAGCTTGTACACGCACCAATACACACTTACGGTACCGGAGCAGTGGAACAGCAACAATTTGCGGGTGATCGCCATGGTCACCGAGCGGCGCAACGGCACTTCCTTCACGGTGAACGTGGCCGATGCCGATCTGGTGGCGGTGGGCGTGGAGGAGCGCTCGCAAGCTCCCGTGCTGAACGTGTTCCCGAATCCAACGAGCGGCGATCTCTTCATCACGTTGACGGGTTCCACCGGGCAAGTGCATGTGCAAGTTCTTACGATCGATGGCCGCTGCGTGATCGATCAACGGGAGAACTCGATCGGCTCGGCCATGCGCGTGGATGGCTTCGCCTCCCTTGCTGCCGGTACCTATCTGGTGCGTGTGCAACAGAACGGACTGGTGAGCGAGCGGCGCGTGGTACGTTAGAAAGCGAACGCCCCGTCCGAAGACAGGGCGCTCTAGCGGTGCGGTGTTCCAACCCCTCGTTGCGACACCTCCTTGCGGTCACCGCGTTATCATGGACGGCCCAACAGGCCCAAGAGTTTGAAGACGTTCGGTAGTTCGACGCGTGCAACCGGGGTGCTGGTTACAGCCGCCGTTGCGTGGTTCGGACGGGGTGCTGTCTTGCGGGCTGGTCTACGCCATACCGAAGCGGCCACTTTCTTCGACAAGGTGCTGTCGGTCACGGAGGGCGTCACCTCGCCCTTGATGACCTCGTTCTTGCCCGGCCGCGGCTTGCTCGGGTCCTCCAATCCTTCGTTGGTCATGGTCCATGTGCGACCGATCATGTCATCGTCGAGGGTATTGGTCACGTTGTCGATGTCGTAGATCACGTTCCGGCTCCCTGGTCGGAGGAAGATGCTCTTACCCACCGGTACGTGCAGGGTGAAGTGCACGTCCTGTGCCCGGAACTTGTCCTGCACCGAAAAGCTCACCACCGGCGAAACGAGCAGCACATCACCCTGCTGCTCCACACGGTATTGGATCTCTTCCGCACGTGCCATCGCTGCTTTGGCGGTGGCACCATGTGCTTCGCGGATCACCACCAGGTGAAAGAGGCTGTCGGCGCTGCGTTCCACATCGAGGCGGGCCCATGCGCCGAAGATGTTCCCGTTCTCCACGTGCAGGCCGTTCATGTCCACATCCATACCGCCATCGTCGAACCGCACGCTCCACTCTTCGGTTTCCTCCGCCACGTTCAATGCGTCCAGGTAGAGGATACCGGCTTGCGGTTGCACGAGCGTTTCTTCCGTTCGCACGCTGTTCTCCCGGTGGAAATCCTTCCCAAGGGCGGCAGCACCCCACATGGTGGGTACCCATGCGGCCAGCCAGAGCAGGGTGAGCGACCATCCGAGCCACTTGGGTGTGCGGGTGTCCAGCAAGAGCCGGAATCCCGCGAGGAAGAGCCCGATGAGCGGTATGGCCATCAGTGCGATGACACCGATCGCGAACCACAACGCTTGTTGCTGGCTGTTGAAGAACAAGCCGCCGAGCTCCAGCAAGCCTACGTCCTCGCTGCTCCAGGTGGCGTGCCACAACCCCCATGTGCCGCCGATGAGGCCGGTGATGAGGCCGAGCGACATGCTGAAGGCGACCACGATGATGGCGACTCCGAAGAGCTTGCTGATGATCTCCGCCGCC
>Ga0073899_10005118_pt1 | contig 11457 bp, 10 predicted proteins | sample KloWWTmetaKNB5Ph_FD_88975 | JGI IMG/M metagenome (GOLD analysis project Ga0073899, IMG submission 88975) | Active sludge microbial communities from Klosterneuburg, Austria, studying microevolution and ecology of nitrifiers - Klosterneuburg... | ecosystem: Engineered > WWTP > Aerobic digester >...
CCTTCTTCCTGCCCCCGCTGAATCCGCCAAAACGTAGAGCCCTCCGCCATCGTCGCCGCCGAAAAAGAAGGAACGCCACGGTGACGGCGCGACCTTCGTCACATCCGGAACGTCTTTTCCCAAGGCCTCCTCGATCTGCCCGATAGCCTCCAGGATACGATCTCGTAATGAGCAGTCGTTCATGATGAATGCCCTCACACCCTGACCGCACGCATCACCGAGTACCACTCATGCAACTCCTCCAGGAGCATACGCTCGGTGTTTTCGATGACGGCGATACGGCTCGTGGGAGACTTGATCCGCGTCAGACGATCCTTCTGCCGCTCAAGGAATTCGTGCATGTTTTTGAAGCGGTCGCAACGGCGGCGGCAGTCACGGATGGCCAACACCGCGAGGGCATACGAGGCATAGAAAGGCGCCACGATGAGGACAAAGACGACGGGCGGCGCCATGAGATGCAGCCAGTGCGAGAAGCCGCCCTCATTCAGCGCTCCGGGGGCGATCCCCGCATTGAGGCAGGCATCCGCCGCCTCGGCAAAACCAAAGAGCGTGCCGAGAATGATGACCGTCCAGGTGGCGATATTGAAATGGCGCTGCCAGCGCTTGTTCTCCTTAACGGCCTTCCCGTGTTGGCGTCTGAAATAATGAATCTGATCGTCGATGCGCTCTTCCGTGTAGCGGGTGAACGCATCCTCCTCGCTGAGTGTTGCCGCCGACGCCGCATCGAGCTCTCGTGCCAAACGCAAGGTGCGGATGAGGCGTTTGAAATGAGGAAAGTCCTCTTCACTGAAAACGGCGAGCGGGGCCTGGGGGAACCGCCAGCTCTTACCGGCGCTGCGGCACAATTCCGCCGCGACCCGCGCCTCCACCCAATGCTCGCGTGATCGAAACTTATGAAGCCGATTCTCCAACCACAAAGCCAGCGCCGCGAGCAGGGGTTTGGCCAGGACGAGCAGCGAAAAAAGGACAACCCCGATGATAGCGAGCCAACGCAGATTTTCGGGCAGGAGCGCCCGGTAACTGCCCGCGAGCACCGTGACGCTCAAGGCCGCCGCCGTCGTCGCCAACAAGTGGGCGCGCACGACTCGCTCCATCATCTTCTGGGCATCGCCCTGCTTCTGCAGCGCGAGATCATCGATCCGGCGAAAGAGCGCCTCCAGATTCCGGTGCCGGTCGGACTTCGGCGTGTCGTCGGGTGCCTCAGGGTAGACAGGGATGGGCTCAGGCATCTTCGCCGCCCCGATCATGAGAGGAGTGACCCGGCTTCGAAAAAGGGGGTGCCCCACCCTCTCGCCTCTGTCTCCGGGCCAACCGAGTTGCTTGATTTCACCTGTTCCCGTGTGCCAGTGCCAGATCGGCTTTCTCAGGTCACGGGCATACGCGGTCATCTCAACAGCCCCGGCAATCTTGGCGGTCTTCAATTCGTCCGAGAGAATCAACACGACATCCCCTGCCTCAACCGTCCTGTGCCCACATTCCTGATACGCCTTTTTTCGAGCCTCTTCGTCTTTTGGAATACGGGCGCTGACACACTCGACGCGATAGGCACCGGCAAGACAGGCAACGAGACGCCCCCCTTCTTCAGGAGTGAAATCATCTTTCTGAAATTCCTCCTCCGGAAACGGGAGAAGACATTTCCACGGCACCGAGGCGGCGAGGCATTCCTCGGCAAAAATCAAATCCGCACCGCGGGCAAGCGAGGACACCGCGACGAGACAAGCCTCCTGCTTCACCGCTTCACTTTTCAAAATCGATAGTTGCGCCCGGATCGCCTCACGGGCCTTCGATTCATCGGGCAGATCACGATGCCCGGAGAGGGCCACAGTCCAGAGCAGCGGGAAGTTCACCGCATCTGCCTGTGGGCGGGAGAACGGTGAGGCGGGAGCGGTCATGGCACGTGATGTCAATTAAGGCACAATTGCCTCGTTGTGTTAGGGATGAAGATCGCCAATCGTCATTCATTAACCGGCACCGCCTTATATTTGGCGAGTTTCAAAATTGCCGGGATGGCATCCATGTTCTCCCGGTCTTTGTCTTTGTCAGACTCGGAGAGCTTTGCCCAATCGACGAGCAGGTTGTGCTGCTTGAGTTGGTCATTACGCTCTTTGGCAAAGGTCCAGCCATTGGCAAAACGCTCGGCGTTCCATCCAAGGTGTTCGGCCTGTGCGAGGCGTTCGCGGTGTTCGATGATGACAGCTTTCAGCCTTTCCTCCCAGTCCGGATTCGAAGAATCGTCGTTCGGGATGACCTTGAGATCAATGAGGGCGAGCAAATCCGGAATACGTTGGGCAGCGGCGCGATTGGCGACCTGCGCGTCCGGCGAAAGATCCTCGTAATCCTTGTCGATTTCAGGCTTGATGGACCAGCCTTTATCCCTGGCATTGTAGCGATAGTTCTGATGGATGGCCCCGGCCATTTTTTCGAGGTCGGGATGCGTTTTGAATTCGTTGCGCTGGTTCATGATTTTGTGAAATTCGTCGTCGTCCGTCTCACGACCGAGAAGCGGATCGGGCGGCAGCGCGGAGCGATGGAAGTGTTTCCCCTGTTTTCCCTGAGCCAGGGTCAGAAGTATTTTCTCAAAGGAGCGTGAACCGTGCTGATACTTCATCACGCTGAGAAGCGCGTAGAGCAGCCCCAGGTCCATGTCCAGTTCATCGGGCTTCTTCGGGTCATCTTTGAGGCCAAGCACGCTGCGGAGCATGAGCGCGCGGCGAATCGGGTAGGTGGAGTCATCACAAGGTGAGCCATCGATGAATTTCGGATTCGGCCCGAGGACATTGAGGTGCCCGTGGAGGCGCGAGATGAAGTCAGGGCCTTTCAGCAGCTTGAACGCCTGCCAGGATTTCTCGGACTCGAGGAGGTCTGCGAGCATGGAACCGGCCAGTTCACTGCGTTCTTTCAGGTTCCGCTCATCGGGTCGTTTTACACCAAACTCATCGAGTGTGTCCGCCGTGCCGCCCGCAAAAATGAAGAGGCATTTGCCGATGGGATGGGTGAGCTGTCCTTCCTGGAAGGCTCCGTCCTGCATCGGAGCGAGCAGGTATTGGAGCCAGTGGAAACTGCGCGAGTCGAACTCATCCCAAAAGGCGACCGGCGTGGCTCCTTTGAGCACCTCATCGCGCACCCGATGGAAGGCACCTACGAGATCGGTCGTATCATTGAACTGCGAGAGGTTAAACTCAAGGAACGGCACCTTCTCGCCGAGTATCGCCTTCGCGAGGGCCTTCACGGCAAAAGATTTGCCAGCCCCGGGAGGACCGAAGACCCCGATTGAAAGCGGCTTTTTCTGCGGACCACCATCCTCATACTCGCGGATGAGACCCTCCAGGGTGCGCAGGCTCTCGATCTCCGTACGATCAACCGAAAACAGGCCACCCTTCGAGAGGCTTGGCACGTGTGACAGCGCACTGCGACCGAAGCGTGCGGCGAGTTGGCCAAGCCCGATCAAAGGTGGCGTTGCTCCCCCATGAGTCTCAGAACTTACGAGAATGCTCCACACACAAGAACCCAGCAACTCGGGCAGTGACGGAACTACAACCGTGCCAAAACCGCAGGCGGGTCCCGCGATGACCCGACCGACTTCCGTGAAGGGAAATCCCGGAACACCGGCCCCGACTTTACCGTGTCCCAGTTCCAGGAGTTTTCGCCTCGCGAGAAGGCCCGTGACGATGCCTGTCGTGATCGCCTTATCAAGATCCGATTTGCCTGCCGCCGCTTCCATCAACAAGTGATGCGCGATGGCCACCGCAAAGCAGGTTTGGAACCCATAAACGGTACCCTCAAAATCTCGGGTGATGTCCCCTTCCAGCAACAGAGGGTCAAAAATCAATGTCGCGGTATGCTCGGCCCCCGCAGTCTTCCGGTGAAGCCACAGCGCTCCGGCTGAGCGAAAATTCACGACGACATGATCCGCCTGGAGCAACTCTTTACCGATCGGGGTCCTGTGCAGGGCGACGACTGTGTCCGCCGCCGTCTGCTCCCACGAAAGGCGCTTCCGGATTTGGACATCTTCACGCCGCAGATCGTCCGCCGACACGACCACCAGCAAACGTCGCGGGACGCCTTCTTCGGCAAGAAGTTTCGGCCACAGATCACCCCGGCAGAGCGGCCCACTCATCTTGAGCACGATCAAAGGCTGCCCGGAAATATTTTCACTCGTGAAGGTCGGCCACGCCGCCTGCGAACGCTCATGACGGAAGAGGATACCTCCATCATCGAGGAGCAGCAAAGCTGGATCAGCCGGGAGATCACTTGCCCTCGAGAAAGCAAAGTTCTTCGGGGAAGGAATCCGTGGACCGTAGCCAAAATGCTCCTTAATCCGCCAGACGGTATTGTCCGGGTCTTTCGAACTCTTTTTCGCCAGATACGAAGTCCATACACCAAAGGAGTGAAGATGCTGAGGAAGGTCTTCCTTGAGCTGTTTGAGATCGGCGGTTTTGGGATCCGAAACCGCGCGCCCCCCCACTCCAAGTCCTAACACAGCGGCGTACGATTAAAGCGGTCGCCGATAATCGAGGTCATCGGGTCGCTTGAGGGGAGTTAGCTCCGGTTCTTGGTCCTTTTGCTTGTTCCGAAGTTCCTCGTTCTTCTTCACCCGATCGGCAATCTGGACAGCCCGCTCCTCCTGCGCCTTGTCCCAGGCGCGTGCTTTTTCGTCGTAAATGAGTCCTTTTGCATCGGCAGCTGCCGCCAGGAGCGTTCGTGACAATTCAGCGCCACCGGGAACTTCGCAGTATACCGATCCCGGCTCGTGAAACGAGGTCGCTGCCGTTTTGACGCCTCCGTAAAGATGGCAGTCGAGGACAATGTCACCGGAAACAAGGGCTGCGAGAGTGCTCATGCTGGCAGACTAGCGGGAAACACGAGAAGGTGTCAACAGGAGGATTCACGCTTCGAGGCGCGCGATTCCAAATCCCCACCCCGCCCCCTCACCGCATTTCACAGTGACTCATCATCACCTGATCGACCGGGACCTCAATGAGCACCTTTACGGGGATGTCGTCGACAAAATTCAGAGTCACGGGTTCCTGCGGGATGCGATTGAGATTCATCTCCGCGAGGGCGAAGACGGGCTCCTTCAGCCAGCGGTCGAAGCGGGTGCGCACGATGCGGTTCCAGATCAGATTCTCCATGCCAGCCATGCCGAAAGACACGATGAGGCGGCAGCCGAGCTCCTCAATAAACGGCACGTGGATTAAACAGCCGATACTGCGATACTCCCTGCCGTGATCAAGACGTCGGGCCCGGCTCGCCGGGTCACGGGTGTTCAATGACTTCAGGCGGGCATCACAGTTCTGACAGAATTTAAAATCCGCCGGAGTCTGAATAATTTCCCGGGAGGATGCCGGATCCTGTCCCTGCTCCCATGCCCTGACCACATTCTCCTGAAGCCGCAGGTGGGTGCGGGAACAGATTTCCAGAAAGCGACTCACCGTACCAAAAATTTGTTGCTCCAGACGGGTCCCGCTCCTCGGCACGTATTTACGGTTTTGCACCTGCAGGTCGTGCAGAGGCGGGCGGGTGACCATGACAACGAGGTCCCCGATACGAACGAAGCGGAGTTCATCAATCGCCACAGTATCCTTCACGCCGGTCGCCAGCGCGTAATTGAATATCATCGACTCGAACCGGTAGCCGAGAGGGCTCAGTCCCGCCATCATTTCGGTGAAGGCGGCGGCGTCCCGGTTTTTTGCCAACTCGCCACGCTTGCCGCGCACGAGGCAGGGATAGGCGTTGTGAAACACCCGGCGCGGGTGAGGATTCAGATCTGAAACGTCCGGCAACTCGGGAAAAGAAGGGGGGGGCTTCATAGCGAGGTCACATGGGGGTTATTTACAGAAAGATGGGAACGCTGCCTATACTACGGCCTCCCAGTCAGCGATCTTAACTACAAAGAGTTCCAATCTTTGTAATCACGTTGACGGAAAGACCCTATCCGATTCCTGCCGGTTCGAAAATCGCAACTTCGCGGCAAACTGTTTATTGGATCACCTTGCAGATTCGCCGTTTTCAGACAGACTACCGCCCCGCTCGCTTTACCGGACCTGTCCGACGATTCGATCCGGATCTTAATCATTGGGTTTTGATTCTGACGCTACTTCCAAAATGCCCCGCGACCCGGCATCCTGTGCCGATGCGAGAGTCTCCCAGATACTCTCATAGCTCACCTGCCCGGCGGCGATGCGATCACGTTCCTGCTCCTGAGAAAAAACGAGTTCGCCGGCGAGTTCAAGACTGGCGACTGCTCCCGACAACCCGGTCGCACGGGTGATGTGGGCATTGCGTGGAATGAGGAAAAGACGCAGACGCTCGTCAGCCGGTGACTCGCGGCTGGCGATGAGATTGGTTGTAAGATGCCGCCAGCTCCCGCCTGATCTGGGAAGCTCGAACAAGCCGGGGATAGCGGCCTCGAAACTTTCGGCAATTTCGCCGACGGTCCCGTGCCAGCATAGTGCGGCCACCGGGTAGTCGCGCAAGACATAGGGGGTGCCCGCCAGGCCAACCCCATCGCGTTCCTCCTGCGCTTGTGCCGCCGCTTCGATGGGATAACGCACAAGCCCCGGCCATTTTCGCAGAGCCTGGAAGTGCTGATGCAGAGGCAGCGTCGCGCCCGCCCCGGTGCCATTTTCAAAAATGAGGTATTGCGGCAACTGCTTTGCGAGGTGCACCAGATCCACGATTCGCCTTCGCAGAGAACTCAGAGACTCCGTCCAGTCTCGCGCCATCCAGGCCTGCGGAATATGAGCGCCGGCGGCGATGGTGACATGAAAATGCCCGAGCGGAAAGGGATTCGCCCAGACTTGGTAGGAGCCGGACGGTAAAAGGGTATGCGCCGGGAACTGACAAAAGCGCTGCTGCCAAAGGATGTTCTCGGGACACAAGTAACAACCGCCATTGACTCGCGCCCATCCGGGCGGTGCCTCGGACCGGCCCGCACCCAGGTGACGTCTAGCCCGGGCAGGGTTGTAGTCCACATAGAATACCCGTGACGGATCGCGCGGCGCCGAGATCTGGAAGCGCTCCAGGGCGTGGAGATCATCCTGTACGATTCCCGCGTGAAGTTGGTGCGTGCATAATCCCTCGATAACGGAAACAAGGTCACCACCCGGATCACCCAGCGCCAGCAATCGCTCGGAAAGATCCTCTCGCGCCCGGTCGTATTGCCGCCGGATGACACCGGTCATTGCCTCATGGATGGAACTGCAGATCATGATAATGCCTTTCGTTGAGCAACGATCAATGCCCCGGGGCGATCACGCCACAGAGGCTTCGCAGCGAAATCGCTTTCGCACCGCAGGGTAGACAAACCGAAAGTGCCGTTCCGCTTGAGAAATAATGAAACCCGGTGCTTGTTCTCTAAGCGTTGATTCCAATCACATCCCCCACCCTCATACCTGAATGAAAAATACCCTTTGTCCGCAATGCGGAGCACCGCATCCTGCGAACGCGACTACCTGCGTGCCATGTGGAGCCGCGCTCCCCGCTTCGAATACGGCTGGAGGAGACAACGCGGATCCCGCCCCTCCCCTATCAACGCAAGACAACACTGACACTTCCGCATCAGAAGCCTCGACTCTGGTGTGGCAGGTAGAGACAAAACTACTGAACAACCGGTTTTTTCTTGGCGATATGATAAAGACCACCACCATTACCATGGCGGTATGTGCCGCCATCTTCATTCCATTGTTCGGCATCTCCGGGGGACTGAAGGGCGTTGAGGCAGCTCTCATTTTCCTCTGCATCCCGCTGGTCCTGATTCTCCTCGGCACGCTGATTTTTGTCCTCATCATGGGAAACCGGCTTCCCATGGAATTCACGATTGATCGCGACGGCATCAATATGAAATCCATATCGCGACGGGTGACGAATATCAACCGCACCGCGATGATTCTCGGAGCCCTGTCGGGAAAACCCGGCGCGGTGGGGGCGGGTGCACTCGGTGCCTCTCAGGAGAACACTACCATTCTCTGGCCCGATCTGAGCAAAGTCCGATTTTATCAGAAGGACAACGTCATCTTCCTGAAGGGCGGAATTCTCTCCCGTATCCGATTGTATTGCCTGCCGCAGAACTATGCCCAAGTGTCGCAGATGATCCGCTGTCGTCTGCCGGACAAGGCCATTGTGGAAACCCCATAAGAACCCCATAAGCGTTTCCCCCGGAGGAACAGTCAGCCGATCTCCTTTCGGTTGAGACGACTCTGCAGCCCCGTCAATGCCCTGGTGGGATGCCAAAAACGGCTTGGTAATCCGCAAGATAAGCCATGGTATTTCGGTGGCATAAGAATCCACCAAAGCGGACTGTCTTCATATGAGGATTGAATCCGTAAAGCGAACCATTGGTATTCCAGTCGCAATTTCTTTGATGCTCAGTTTGACCGCCTGCGATAAAGGTAGTGAAGGGCCGGTTGCTGGAACAACTCCGATCGATCAACTCATTGAGGCTGGGAAATCACCCGTTGAAACGGGACCTTTGTCCCGCGGCATTAGCCCTATCATGCCGACCTTTACGATGGACGTAACCAATGTGTCGGACATGCCTGTTTCTCTGATCAACGGCACCGTGATCTTTTTCGATGGAGGCGGAAAGGTTTTGCAGAATACGATTCAGGAAGCCGGTTACACCGACATCACCCCGATTGCACCGGGCTCCAGCATCGAACTCCAGATCATGTCTTCCGACGACAAGGCGGTCACCGGCAAATACATTCTCAAAGAAGTGGCTTATGAGAAGACCAACCCGAAATTCAAAGAATACGGAGCTCTGACCATGACGTGGGAAAACCCCGGTCATGACGACGCGCTCAATACCGAAAAATCCAGGTAGAAAACTGCATCAACATTCCCAACTGTAATCCCCATCTACATGTGCCAGTCCATGCGCCTTCTTACCGTCATCCTCGGTCTCCTGACGATTTCGTCCGCCGTATTCGCTCAGGGTATCCATACCCCGTTGCCCGGCTCACCTGAAAGACAGGCCGTTTGTGATACCCTTCGAACCTACGTGGCGGCGAACTATACGCTCAAACGGCTCCCTAAACCGATCGTGTTTAAGATCGATTCCATTCGTATTCAGGGTGACTATTGCCATTTCGAGGGTATCCCGCTTTTTAAGGACGGGAGCGATGCGATTGGCGTTTACGTTTATGACATAGTCCTCAACATCTGTCTCGAGCGCGGCGGGGACGGATGGATGGTAGTCTACGACCTGAGCCGGACTGATGTTCCAAGCGATCAGGAAATGCGCGAAATAAAAGAGGGATTCCCATCCGATTTCCCGACTTCATTGCTCTCGAAGTTCTGGCGCGACAAGTTTAACAGCGTTCGGTGAGCATCTCCCTACGCGGACTGCGTCCTGGAATTGCATTTAATCGGACGTGGGTCTGATGTCACGAGGCGGGGTCCCGGGACCCTGTCATTGGCACAAATCGCACAGGAAGAATGGCATGCTCCTGAATCTTTCCGTTGTGTTTCTCGAGAAGATAGAGTTCCTGAATTTCATTCTCTGGCCCCGTCGGGATCACCATTCGTCCGCCCTCGCGGAGTTGTTCGATTAACGCCGGGGGAATACTTTCCGGCGCACAGGTTACGATGATGGCATCAAAGGGAGCTGCCTCAGGCCAGCCGGCATAGCCGTTCCCGATCCGCAGGTGGACATTGTCGTAGCCAAGTCCGGATAGCGTCGTCGCGGCCCGTTGCGCGAGCGGTTCGACGATCTCAATGGTATAGACGTCGGAAACGAGGGGTGAGAGCACCGCCGCCTGGTAGCCGGAGCCGGTCCCGATCTCAAGGATACGGTCGATCATTCGCGGCCTGAGCTGTTCGGTCATGAAGGCAACAAGCGAGGGTTGCGAAATGGTTTGCCCGTATCCAATCGGAATCGGCCGATCGGCATAGGCGATCGAGAGGAACTCTTCCGGGACAAAAAGATGACGGGGCGTCGCACGCATTGCCTCGATCACTCCGGGATGGGTTACTTGCGCAGAGGGCCCTGAAGTAAAGGAATCAACCAGCCTCCAGCGCGGTGACTCGTACGGATCCGGGAGCGGACTGGCAGGCGAAGGGCTCGTCATTTCTGGTATCAGCTTTTGCGCCACGATGAAAGAATGAAAGAGCAGTCCCAGATCGATGCAACGGCTTTTCCGCGAAGCAGGGTTGGGCGACGGATTAAAGAGGGATCGTGGGGCCCCTGCTCCGGCCGATCGTGGCATGATCCTCCTTACAAGTAGGGCCGGGCGCGCCACCCTGGCCAAGTGGGATGACTGGCGCGTCGCCATGTCCTCCATAAGCAGCGCCAGTCTGATGGATACCACACTGGCCCCCGAGCGGCCTCGGAAAATGACGGGCAGATCGTAACCGCACTCATGAGTGATCCCGCTGGATCAGCTCTGAAGATCGGGCCAAAGGACGCAAAGCATCCGGCGCTGGCTCAAAATGTAAAAGGCCAGACTCTCATTGCCAGTGTCATTGGCTCCGGCTGGAATAAAGCGGGTGCTCTGCATTGGGATCTACTAGATCCCGAGGGCCGCGCCGCCATTTCCGGCGAAGGGGAAGCGCTGCCCGTGTGGAGCTAAGCCGCAGCTTACGCCTGTCCCGACGGCAGTTTTGTTATCCTGCTCTGAATGGAGGTGGCGTCTCGCTGGTGTTTTCTCCTCTCGACAAACCCACCCGTTCATCGTTATCGCACGGAGCACCCCGGCGCGAATAAAGGATTCCGGGGAACGGTTACTCAGGAAAAGTAAGCCAAACTCTGCCCTCGCCGGTTTAAGAGACCGACTGGCACCCACCGCATAACCCGGTGATTATAAGTGGCTCCTCCGGTTGGGCTTGAACCAACGACCTATTACACATAACCCGTTCACCCTTAGTGTTTTATGAGGTTGCTCGTGGGCTTGTGTTTACTTAGAATGACTTAGAGTCTACACTTTTACCCATTGGCCACGGTCTACCAGCGCAACGGCGTATTCTACGCCAAATTCGTCAACGAGCACGGGAAACGCACGAGCAAAAACACCGGGATGTCCCGGAAACGAGATGCTCAGCGGGAAGCGGCGCGTCTTGAGACAGAAGCCCTCGAACTGCGTCGCAAAGCCAGCGACCAGCCACGCGCCTTCGCCAACATTCTGGAAACGGCCGTCAGGGAGGCCAACTCGGGAGATCTTTCCCTCGCCCGTGCCGAGGAGTTGCTCCGCAGGCTCCGCTCCTACGCCAACCCGGACTTCCGGGAGGTGTCGGTCGACGAGTGGTTCGGTGAATGGGTAGAGGCCCAGCGGCCACACGTCGCCGAATCTTCGATGCGAACCTACGCCGATGCCCGACGCCGGATGACGGAGGCACTCGGCAAGGTGAAGGCGAACGGCCAGCTCACGGAACTCACCAGTGCCGACGTCAGGGCTGCTCTGGGCAAGATCGCGAAAAAGGTCAAAGGCGCGACCGCAAACATGGACCTTCGCGCATTTC
>Ga0073899_10005119_pt1 | contig 11455 bp, 10 predicted proteins | sample KloWWTmetaKNB5Ph_FD_88975 | JGI IMG/M metagenome (GOLD analysis project Ga0073899, IMG submission 88975) | Active sludge microbial communities from Klosterneuburg, Austria, studying microevolution and ecology of nitrifiers - Klosterneuburg... | ecosystem: Engineered > WWTP > Aerobic digester >...
GGGAAGAACGCGAGGAAGAGCTTGAAAGCGATCGCCGAAGCACGTGTGACCAAGTGGCCCTCGGCAAGCGCCCGGAAGAAGAACCGCGAGATCTGGTAAAGATCGAACCCTTCGAAGCCGGGCGGCACCACCCGCTTGCTCCAGCGCATGATCCCGCGGAAGGTGCTTGAGTAAAGGATCTTCCGCTTGATGCGTTCGAGCATGCGGTCAAAGGGCTTTCAGGCTCAGATCAAGGCTTGGTGCGCTGTGCGTGAGGGCTCCGACCGAAATGTAGTCCACACCCGTTTCCGCGAAGGACCTTGCGGTGGCAAGCGTGATACCGCCGCTGGCTTCCGTTTCGAACCGGCCGCCGATGAACTCCACCGCCTTGCGCAAGGACAAAGGGTCGAAGTTGTCCAGCATGATGCGTTGCACACCACCGGTGGTCATCACTTGTTCCACCTCGCGCAGGTTGCGGGTCTCCACTTCGATCGGCAGGTCGCGTCCTTTTTCGGTGAGGTATGCCTTGGCCGCTGCTATCGCTTGCGGAATTCCACCGGCCATGTCCGTGTGGTTGTCCTTGATCATGATCATGTCGTACAAACCATGGCGGTGGTTCGTGCCCCCCCCGATCCGCACCGCCCACTTCTCCAGTGCGCGCAGGGTGGGAGTGGTCTTGCGTGTGTCCAACACCTTGCATCCGGTGCCCTCCACGGCTTGTACATAGCGGTGGGTGAGCGTGGCGATCCCGCTCATCCGCTGCATGAAGTTGAGCACTAGTCTTTCCACCATGAGAATGGACCGCGAAGGGCCCATGATCGTGAAGGCGATGTCGTTGGGTGTGATGTTCGCGCCGTCCATCAGGTACGGCTTCACGTTCAGCCGTTCATCGAACCGGTGGATGATGGCTTCGGCAAGTTCCAGCCCGGCGAGGACACCGGCCTCCTTCACCAGCAAGCGCGCCGCGCCCTTGGCGTTCTCCGGAATGGTCGAGAGACTTGTATGGTCGCCGTCACCGAGGTCCTCCCGCAACGCGCGGTCGATGAGTTCTTCGGTGCCGGGTGGCAGCACGGCTAGAAGTCGTTCTTGCTGTTCTCGATCCGCAATTGCTTCACCTGGAAGGTCGCCTCCGTCTTCTTCAGGAAGAAGGTGGTGCGGAAGTAGCCGGTGCGTGTGCGCAGGATGCCGATGAAGTACTTATCACCGCTCTTGCTCACCCCGCTGTGCTCGATCACCAGGTCCACAGGGGGGTGGTCGTTGAAGAACTTGCGCAGGATCTGCTCGGCTTGCGCCTTGCTGTACACGTCGGCGGTCTCCTTCACCGTGAGATCGATGTTGGCGATGAAGAGCGCGGCGAGATCGTGCGAGTTACCGGTCTTGATGGCCTCAACGACCTGGTCCTTCACAGGATCTTGTGCGAAAAGGCCGGTGGAGAACACCAAGGCGAGGACCAGTAGGAGGGAGCGGTTCATCGCTGAATACGTTTGTGCCGAAATTTGACAAATACCGGGCCAGCGGGCCGCATCCTTCACCGCTTACTTGTCAACATCCACCACCGCATGAAGATCAGGCTGTTGCTTGTGGGCAGGACGGACCGGGGGGCTGTGGGTGATAGCGTGGCGGCCTATGTGAAGCGGATCGAGCGCTTGACGGCCTTCGAGCAGGTGGTGGTGGCGGAGGCGGGCACGGGTGCACCTGCCTACCAGCAGCGGGTGGAATGCGAGCGGCTCCTCGCGGCCATCAAGCCAGGGGAGCGTGTGGTGGTGCTCGATGAACGGGGTACCCATTTGACCAGCCCTGCATTCGCCGACCGGCTCGGCAAGTGGCGTGATCAAGGGGTGAAACAGGTGACCTTCGTCATTGGAGGTGCCTATGGCTTGAACGATGCCATGCGCGACCGGGCGGATCTTGTCCTCGCGCTTTCGGCCATGACCTTTCCCCACCAGCTCGTGCGCGCGTTGTTCGCCGAGCAACTCTATCGGGCCTACACCATCCTGAACGGGACGCCTTACCACCACTAGGAACGGGGGAGCGGCCCCTCGATCCCGTTCGCTAGAAGCTTCTTTCGCAACAGTTCCACGCTCACGTATTCGCCGTTCAGCCGGAGGCGTTGCAGCTTCGCACCTTGCTTTTCCATTTCGCCCACCACCGCTTCCGGTGTCAGGTAGCGCTGATAATAGGCCAGCGCGTTGCGGCGCATTTGCAGCACGGTACCGGCATCCATCATCGGAACGTTCCGTAGCAATTCCACCAGTTCCTGTTCGGTGGTGAAGGACAGGCAATCCACACCATGCCGTAGTGGCGGTTCCATCAAGTGCGGGTGCTGCAGGATGGGGATGCAGCCCGCGCAAAGCGCCTCCACCAGATTGTGGCACAAGGGCATGACAACCCCCGAAGGAGCCAGGAAGAAGTCGTACCGGGACAGGATGGAAAGCAGGTTCCGGGTGTCGATGTGCGCGTGGGCACGGTCCACCAGCACGATGTGCCGCTCGCCGCGGGCATCGAGCGCGACCAGCTTGTGGGGTTCGTACACCTGATCGGCGAACTCACTTCTCACAAGCTTCAACAGGTGCATCCGGTTGAAGCAACCGAAGACCGCCTGCACCTCGTTGCGCACGTAGGCCTTCGGATCCATGTTGCCGAAAAAGAAGACCACGCGTTGGCGGGGAGCGTTCGGGTCCACGGGGAAACGATCTTGGATGCCATGCGCATAGATCGTGTAGAACAATGCCATTGGCACGCGCATGCCCGACCTCACTTCACCCGGGATGGGGAAATGATCCGCGTCGAGCAGCACATGTGGGCGTGCGGTCGGTCTGTCGGTGAAGAGCCAGGCCCCGGCGGGGATGGCAGCATTGCGGAAATAGAACCGGACGTGCTGGCTGCTGAGCCTGAACAGCTCGAACGATGCCCAGCACCCGATGAAACCCCAGCGGTGGCGCACATGCACCGTGTAGCCTCGTATTCGAAGGAAGAGAAGGAAGATGTGCAGGTAGCGATGCCAGATGTTCTCGTGCACATCGATCCAAACTGACGGCCCGCTTTCTCCGGTGCGGCGTTGCCGGAACCAATGCGCCATGTTCAAGACGTACCACCGGGCACCGGAAAGGACCTGCTTGATCATGCCGGCTGCGAAGGTGTGCAACACATTGCGAAGCGAACGAAGAAGCGACCGTGCCGTTGCCGACCTTTGGCCGGATGTCGCTGCTCTGGGTCTACTATCACGGTAACGTTGACATTGCCTACTGGGAATGGGCGTTGGCCGCGGTGTACCTCATCGTCTTGTACACCATGTTCGCCCGGCAGAAGAACATGAACATCAAGAAGCATCCGGAGTACAAATTCTACCTCTGGGGTCTCATCGCAAAGGTGGTGGGTGGTGTGGCGTTCAGCATGATCTACTTCTACTACTACGCAGGTGGCGATACCATCGCGTACTTCTATTCGGCTGTTTCAATGAGCCGCCTGGCCGAATCGAACCCGGCCAGCTATTTCACCGTGCTCTTCGGTGCCAACGACATGGCGAACCTATCCCTGTTCAACGAAACCATTGGGTACCCATACTCCTACGTGTACTTCGACACACGCTCCTTCTTCCTTATCCGCCTCATCAGCCCATTGGTGATGGTAACGTTCCATAGTTACCTCATTACCACACTCGTGCTTGCGAGCATTTCCTACGCAGGTGTGTGGCGCTGCTTTCGCACGTTCGTGGGCTACTTCCCATCGATCACGAACCGGTTGGCCATCGCTTTCCTGTTCATGCCATCGGTGGTGTTCTGGGGGTCGGCGATCATGAAGGATACCATGACGCTCAGTGCCGCGTGCTGGTGGTTGCATTGCTGGGACGAGTTCGTGTTCAAACGACGAAGGCTGGGGTTCAACCTTGTCGGTCTTGGTGTGAGCATGTTCCTGCTGATCATGATGAAGCCGTACATCTTCATGGCCCTCGTCCCTGTATCGTTTTTGTGGTTGCTCTACTTCCAGGTTTCGCGCATCCGTAGCTTATTGGTGAAGTTCGTGCTGGTGCCAATGGTCTTCGCCATCATGCTTGGTTCCTCCTTGTATGTGCTCACCAAACTCGGTGAATCGCTGGACAAGTTCTCCTTGGACAAGGTGGTGGCCACCATCCAGAACACACAGAGCGATATGGTGCGCGTGGACCAGTACGGTAGCAATCGGTTCGATGTCGGACCCATTGATGGTACGATAACGGGACTTTTGTCGAAATTCCCCATTGCCACGAACGCAGCCCTTTTCCGGCCATACCTGTGGGAGTCCCGCTCGATCGTGATGGTGCTCAGCGCGTTGGAGAACACCTGGATGCTCGGCTTCACTGTGCTCTTGCTCTTCCGGACCCGTGTGAAGTTCTTCCTGCGTTGCCTTTCGGGCAATCCCATCGTGCTCATGACCTTCAGCTTCGCGGTCCTTTTCGGATTTTTCATCGGCATTTCCACGCCCAACTTCGGGGCGCTCGTGCGTTTCAAGATCCCGATGGTGCCCTTGTTCGTCTCATGTCTTTACATAGTGGACCTGCTCAATCGTCGGCGTCTGCAGGCGGAGAACCGCGGGATGCGTTTCGACCTGATGGAGTATCGCAGAGGCGAACCAAAGGCACTCGATCCTACGGCGCATCCGCAAGGGAGGAAGGCTTCACGCGGAAGAGGATCGTGATGGACGCAACCATCCCGGCTGAAACACAGAGGGGCGTGATCCCTCGGTCCCGGAAGGCGCTAGTGGTCTTTTGTCCGCATGGCATTGGTGATCCGCTCGTAGGCCCGTTGATGCTGGACTATGTCCTCAAGCTCCAGCAGCGAACGACCGCGTACGATGTGCTGTTCTTCACGGAGGAACCGCCCAACGCGATCGAGCCTGCCGGTATCCGGGAGGTGTTGGGCCAGGCGCGGGTGAAGTGGGTGCCGTTGCGTTACGACGTGACCGGAAGGCAGTGGTTGCAGAAATGGCGCATCCTGCGCACGCTCTGGTCGAGCACGCGCGCTTTCGTCAAGCACTATGAGCGGAGCTGGCTGGTCGGTTATCTCTCGTATGGTGGATCCTACGCTATGCTGGGTCGCTGGCTGGGTTTGGGCAAGTGCGCTGTGGTTTGCTTCGAGCCGCATAGCCGGTACATGGTGGAGATGGGCATTTGGGGCCGACGTTCGATCAAGGCACTGGTGATGGATCGGTTGGAGCGATGGCAGATGGAACGGAGCGATCTGTTGGTCGTTCCTACGACTGCGGTACGCGATCTAGCTCTCGCCAACGGTGCCACTGGCCGTGTGGAAATGCAGGCCATCACCATCGATGTGGATGGTGGGCACTTCGATGCGACCGCACGATCCGACATGCGCAACGAATGGGACCTGGGCGGAGCAACGGTGCTCGTGTACGTGGGCAAGTTCGGTGGCATCTACCATAGCGTGGATGACTACATGCGTTTCGTGGAGCGTCTCTCGGTTGTCGATCCGCAGTTGCGTTTTTTCATCATTTCGCAGGAAGCCGAACTGGAGCGCTTTCGTGCACACCGGCTTTTCCCGTTCCTCAGCGAGAGGCTGGTGCTGCATCCTCCCGTTCCGGCGAGCGATCTGCATCGTTACCTCTCCGTGGCGGATGTGGGTGTGATCGCCATTCCTCCGACACCATCGCAAGCGTACCGTACCCCGGTGAAGACCGCGCACTACTGGGCCGCAGGCTTGCCTGTGGTGATACCGCGCGGTGTATCCGATGATCATCGTATCGCCGAAGAGGAGCACGTGGGTATTGCCGTGGATGATCTGCCCACGATCGACCCCGGGCCTTTCCTGAACGAAATGCGGCGGTTGCTGGAGGGGGATCGCCAGCAATTGCGCGAACGCTGCGTTGCCACCGCACGGCGCTACCGCGATTCTTCCCGCATGGTGGAACTACTCCAGCGGTCGCTGGCATCGGACTAGGCCCTACTCTCCAGGGTGTAGGTCGCGACGCACGTAAACGCGCTGTATGTCGTCAGCATAGAGTTCGCGATAGTTCGGGTCGTTCACCGGTGCTGCTTCGCGAACGATCAACAACGAATAAACCGGCTCGGACAGATGGCTGGCCCGCTCAATACCCTCGGGAGAATGGACGATGGTGGCCGGAATGCCGCGGCTCTGCAGGTCGAAGAACAAGTGGTCCCCCATCACGACGAACTCGCAATAGATGTCCTGCGGTTCCACGGTTCGTACGGCCTGGAACATTGTCCGTGCACTGAACGCCATGTACTCCTGCTCCGGCAACACGCGCTCGAAGCGCACGATCAGGCCGAAGAGGAGCGCGATCGCGATCGCAATGCCCATCCAAGGCTTCGAGCGCTTCCATGCACCGATCGGCCGTATGAGCAACGCGGCACAAACGGTGATCGGAACGATCAGGTGGATCCACGTGCGTTCGAAGGGGATGACGCCATGGGCGAACGGTATCAGTAGCGAGCCGGTGAGCAGGAACACGTTGAGCAGAACGATGCCACGACGCGATGGTGCGGTCAGCCAGGCACCGATCACCACCACGGCCACCACCAAGAACCCGTATGCGGTACCCGTGATCCAATTGAACGTACTGCTGAAGTGGGGCCACCAGTGCGCGAGCACATCCATTCGGCCCGTGGGTTTCACCCATTTATTGCTTGTGAAAGCAGCAAGTCCGCTCATGGCGATCGCGGGTAGATAGAACGCCGCTGTGATGATGACGAGGAGCACGCCCGATGCGAACAAGGAACCGCGGTACACACGTGAGTTGCCGGTTGGGACGTGCAGGAAGGCAAAGGCGAACAGCAAGCCGGCAGCGTAGAGGAACGAGGGCATGGTGAACATCCCCATGGCGCACGACAGGGTGAGGAGCAGCATGGCCCGCCGGTCCCCTGTCCGCATAACAAGGATCGTTGCGCCGTACGCCAGCACGAAGGAAAAGAACACCAGCATGTAGCCACGGCTCACATAGCCGTAGTAGAGCAGGGGATAGCTCCCGATGGCGAGGGAGATCGCGATCAACGTGGCGAACGCGTTCGTGAGGCGGCGAAGCATGAGGTGCAGCACCGCTTGGGCGCAAAGCGCGATCAGCACGGTGGGCACACGGATCGCAAGCAGCGGTTCCACCGGAAGCCAGTTCGTGACCGTGGTGAACAGCGAATGCAGCAGGTGGTTGTTGGGTGCTGCATAAAAGGTCCACGCCACCAAGGGGCCACGGGAGGAGAAGAGCAACCAGGTCATTGCTTCGTCCACATGGGCGGGGGCGGTGATAGCATACCAACCGTGCACCATCAGGCTGCCGAGCAACAAGAGCCTGAACGTCCAGCGCTCCCACAGGGGCATAATTCGCCAAACGTCCAGCGCCACCGCCCTTCCATACCGGAAGGCTTCTGCAACACGGGAGATCGGGACGAGGATGATGCGGGGTTTCCACGCACAGAAGGCGAACATCCCGGCCATCAAGATTGGAGCGGAACGCACCAGGAGGGAACGAACGCCGGTGAGTTGCCCACTGATCTTGTCCAGTTTCCCATAACCGCTCACACGCCCCACTAGGCGCACGAGCGCATCATGGTCCAGGGTGAACAGGTATGCCCCGATTATCGCCAACGCAACGGCGGCAACCCCAGCGGACCATCGGACCGTTCGCATCGCGGCCAAAGTAAGCGGAGCGTCGATCCGGAATGGGGGCGAGGCACGTTACTATTGGCGTGATTTCCAAGACCACGTCGCACACAGAACCATGAAACTCGTACTCACTGGCGGAAGTGGTCTCATCGGCGGCGCGGTGTTGCGGAAGTTGGCAGGACAGGCGGTGAGCGTACGGGCACTGGTATCCCATGGAACCAGTGCTGATATCGTGGAAGCGTCGTTCGCAGGTGCTGAAGTGTTGCCCTTGACCGGCGACGTGGATGAGTTCTTCAACGGCTGTGACGTGTTCCTGCACGCAGGCTGGTCCACTGTCCCGTCCACCGCAGAGGAGGATCCCATAGGAGATCTTCATGCGAACGTGGAAGGAAGCCTTCGGCTGATCACCGCTGCGGCAAGGGCGCGCGTCAGCCGGATCGTGTTCCTCTCATCCGGTGGTACGGTGTATGGGCAGCCGGTTCGATCTCCCATCACGGAGGACCACCGGACCGTTCCGGTCGGGAGCTACGGAGCTGCCAAGCTCTGCGTGGAGAAGTACCTGAAAGTGATAGCGCATGCGAGCGGCATGGAGCACATCGTGTTGCGCCCGGGCAATGTGTACGGAAGAAGTGCCGCGCACCAGCGACCGCAAGGGGTGGTGGAGCATTGGCTGGCTTGTGCTTTGCGCAAGCAACCTCTGGTGGCTTGGAACGACCTGGCCATGGTACGGGACTATTTGTATATCGACGATGTGGTGGACGCGATCATAGCCTCGTTCACGGCCCGTACGTCCAGTATGGTCTTCAATCTAGGCACCGGCGTGGGCACCAGTCTGGAGCAACTGGCTCACTTGATCAACGAGGTCACAGGGCAAGAGAACGAAGTGGTACGGCGTGGTGTGGGTGTTTCGTTGATCACCACCAACGTCCTGGATGTGTCGCGGGCCCGCGCAGAACTTGGATACGAACCCCGTGTCCAGTTGAAGGATGGCTTGGCTGCCACCTGGCGCAAGCTTCAAGCAGCCACAAGATCCTGATCTTTCAGAAGAACCGCGCCTTGATCGCCGGTATCGGCTTGCCTGCCTTAAGCCAGGTGCGGAACATGATGCTGCGCCAGCGATGGTCGAAGCGGCGGACCTGTTCTTGCGAAGCGAGATCGGGGCGTTCCTTCAGCCATCGCTCGATGTACCGGTAGGATCGCTCGAGTCCATCGTACTTGGACATGGCTGAATAACCTGTAACGCGATAGTGCAGCACAGGCGTCCTCACATAGGTGTAGCGCTTGCCTTTTGCATAGTTCAAATAGAACAGCAGGTCTTCGGCATGTGTAACCTCCGTGTTGAAGCGGAGGGTACTGGCTGGATCCCACCGCAGCATCCAGGTTGGTCCAAAGAAGCAACTGGTCCGGAGCGAGACGAGTTCATCCAGCGGTTCTCCTTCGAAGGTGGGATCGAAGGTGCGTATCGTCCGGACGAGGTCGCGTTCATAGACGACAACCCGGCCGTCCACGATATCCACCTCAGGCCGGTCGATCATCACTTTCACTCGGCTCGAAAGGCTCTGCGGTGGCAGGACATCGTCCGAGTCGAACGTGCACAGGAAGTTCCCACGCACATGGTCCATCGCTACGTTGCGAGCACTGCCGATACCGCCGTTGACCGCCTGGTGGAAAACGGAGATACGTGGATCCGTGAAACCGTCGATGACCTTCGCCGTGCCATCCGTGCTCGCGTCGTCCACGATCAGGAGTTCCCAGTTTTCGTGTTCCTGTGCCAGTACGGAACCGATCGCTTCCGCAATGAAGGGCTCCGCATTGTACGTGGGCATGATTATGGAGACCAAGGGCGCCATGCGGTCACCGGGAGAGTTCTTCTTCGATGCGGGAAATTAGAGCGTCCATGGTACGGGCACGCGCATAGGCGATACGCCGTGCTCGCTCCTCCGGAGCGTTGAGCCGGTCGAACTCGCGAAGCGCACCATCGAAGGTCTCGTTCAAGTCCCCACCTTCCTCCGCCATGAGGAACAGGTCTTGGCGGTCGGCGTATTCCATGGTGTAGGATCCAACGATCACGTTGCCGGTGCTCAGGTATTCGAGCACCTTGTGCGGATTGGCGCGTTCCTTCGCGCGCGTTCCGGAGCGGAAGCCGAACAACAGGATGTCCGCTTCGCGTACGATCGGCACCAGTTCATCTTTGCTCTTGAGGCCGGTGAAATGCACATTGGGCAAGGCGCGCAAGGTGTGGAAGAACGGTTCTGGAAAGCCCGGGTCAAAAGGGCCGATGAAAGTGAACGAGAGATGAGGATGTGAAGAGGCGGTCCGATGGAAACCTTCCCAATCGTTGTAGGTAATGGCGAGCTGGCCCATGAACACCACGTTCTTCGGTCCGTGCGGTTCGCGCTGGGCCAGGGCATCGATGTCCTTCAACCACCGGGCGTCCAATGCATGACCGATGTTGATGACGCGCGCCGCTGCACGTGGTGCAACTTCATCTGCCACCACCTGGCAGGTGGTGAAGATGATATCCGCACTGGGGATCAGACCTTGACCGATGTACAGGATATCGTAGTCTGCGAGATGCAGGAGTTTTTTACCGACCCCTTCGGGGAACGACTGCATCCGGCTCGTATCGAAGTTCCAGAGGATGTCGAAGGGGCCTCCGGTACGCTTCGCTAGGTCTTGTACCAGACGCTTGTAATACCAGCGGTTCACCCATAGTGGCATCCGGTTCACACCGCGCAGCCAATGCCGGTATCGCACCACCTGCACATCGCCTATCCGCTCACATACGAAGCCCTTGTTGCCAGGCCGCGGTGGATCCACGAAGTACACCGTGTTGCCGCGCTTGGCCAATGCTTGCGCCAAGTGGTGTTTGCTCATATGCAATCCCTGCCATGGTTCTGGACTGAAGAGCAGGATCCGCTTGCCGCGAAGTTCCATTCGATACGGTGGGTTGCAAAGATGGCGAGCGCCTCAGTGACTGGATCGGTGCTCGTCCATCACCGTCTTCAACACGCGGTGGTAGCGTGCTCCCACGGTTGTTGATCCCGCACGTTGCTCCATGGTGGAAGCCAGGTGGTTCCGATCCATCGCGAGCAAAGGTCGCCAAGCTTCTTTCCAGCACCGCACCCACGCCTCCACTGAATTCTCGGGAACAAGCACACCCAGATGGTCCGTTACGAATTCGGGAATGCCACCTACGCGCGATGCGATGACCGGAGTACCGCAACAAAGGGCTTCGGCGCAGACCGCGGAATAGGTTTCGTAATCGCTGGCATGCACCAGCGCATGTGCGCGCCGCATTTCATCGGCCACGGCGTGTTCGTCCAACTGGCCCAGGAGTTCCACATGGGGGCCCAGGCCCAGCGAAGCGATCCGTTCGATCATGGCTGGCGAACCCGGCCCGACACCCGCGATGCGCAAGCGGGCATCGTACCCCTCGGCGCGCAGTTGTGCAAGGGTATCCAGCAGAAGGTCGGGTCGCTTGGGAAAGCGCCAGATAGCCAGGGTGAAGAATCGACCGGGTTCGGGGCTTGCGGATGGGTCGGGGTGAAAGACCGCCTGGCTCACCGCATTGTCCACCACATGCATGGTCGGTAGTGGTGGTCCAGCGAAACGCTCGATATCGCCTTGCAATGCGCGTGACACCACGATCACCGGAACACCCGCATGGAAGATGCGCCGGATGCGGTCCACACCCTTGGCTTTCGAATTGAAGCCGATGCGATAGGCGCTGTAGTGTTCGGTGATCACCAGTGGTTTGCGCATGATCCAGCGGAGCAAGCGGATGCGCGTGCAGTTCGGGTAGGCGATGTGGAAATTGATCACATCCACCGGCAGCTTGCGATCGCGTGTTACCCATGCCCAAA
>Ga0073899_10005120_pt1 | contig 11452 bp, 11 predicted proteins | sample KloWWTmetaKNB5Ph_FD_88975 | JGI IMG/M metagenome (GOLD analysis project Ga0073899, IMG submission 88975) | Active sludge microbial communities from Klosterneuburg, Austria, studying microevolution and ecology of nitrifiers - Klosterneuburg... | ecosystem: Engineered > WWTP > Aerobic digester >...
AGCCATCGGAGAGAAGTGTAGATGGACCGGGAGTTTCGAAGTTAAAAGTGATGGAGAGGGAAGTTCCGGCCCGGGCAATGGCGGCGTGGGCCCGCTTTCCCGACAACCGGTGCCCTGAAAATCCCAGCTCACGCGTAGTCCCCCCGGGGCGGCGGTGGCAGGCTGAAAGTCCAATGAACCCCATCGAAATTCTTCTTCTCTCCCAGGCTGACATCATCCGGCTTGATCTCTCTCCCGACGACGTGCTCGGTGCGGTGGAGCAGGCCATGCGCGAGCATTCCGCCGGCACCTATGAGATGCACCCGAAGATCGGAGTGCACCCCACCGGCACGGACCCCGACAATTTCATCCACGCCATGCCCGCCTACCTGAAGCAGCTCGGCGCCTGCGGGTTAAAATGGGTGGGCGGCTTCGCCAAAAATCCGTCGCAGGGTCTGCCGAACGTCACCGGCATCCAGGTCTGCAATGATGTCGACACCGGCATCCCGCAGGCGGTGATGGATTGCGCCTACCTCACCGGATTGCGCACCGCCGCCGTGAGCACCGTGATCGCCCGCCGTTGCGCGCGCGCCGATGCGACTGAGCTGGCGCTGCTCGGCTGCGGCTTTCAGGGCGGCATGCACCTGCGGTTTCTCCTCCACGCCCTGCCCGGGATCCGGCGCGTGCGCCTCTATGACGTGCGGCCCGGCGCGGCTGCGGACCTTGCCGCCCGCACCCGCGAGAGCAGTGGCTTCACCGGCGAGTTCGTGCCCGCCGAGACCGCGCAGGCGGCGCTGGAGGGAGCCCATGTTATCTCCACCTGCACAAACGGTGACGAACAGATCATCCGCCCGGAATGGTTCGAACCCGGTGCCTTCGGCGTCGGCATCGAGGGTGGCTGCGCCTATACCGAGGAGGCTCTGCATCAGGCTGACAAGTTCATCGTCGATGACATCCCGCTGGTGGAATACTTCCAGAAAATCTCCCTCGGCCGCAAAAATGATCGCGGCGAGGACAATCCCGAATTTGCCGGCGGCATCCCGCCCGTTCATTCCACCATCGGCGACATCGTCGCGGGGAAAAAGAGCGCCCGCGACAGCGACCAGGAACGCATCATCGCCATCCCCATCGGCATGGCCATCTGCGACATCGCGCTCGGACACCTCACCCTCGCCCGTGCGAGGGTGAAAGGGATCGGACAGACTTTCCGGCTGAGTTAGGCGGCCTGCGGTTCCGATCGAACCCTGTTGGACATAGGACCCGGGAGGGTTGGATCGAAGGCGGGGATGCGCGGGTTCGTTCAAATAATGGCAAAGTCGTTGCTCAAGACCGGGTGGGCAAGCACTTGGCAATTTACAACAACCTGTTAGACTGAAATCATGCGCCTCCTGCCGTTTCCACCGATTCTTGCCGCTCTTCTCATCCTCTTTTCCTGCGCGGAGGCCCGGGCGCACCCGGGGCATGAGCATCCCGGCGAGGAGGTGGACGAGTTTGATGTAGAGGCATTCTTTGCCGCCGCCACGCATCCCTTTACCGGGCTCGATCATTTACTGACGATGCTGGCCGTGGGAGCTCTCGCTTGCGGGCGGAGGCTCGGACCGGGCATCGCGTTTGGCGGGGCGGTGGGAGCGGGCTTTGTTACGGGACTGGCGTCGCCCCCCTGGCTTTTGGCGGTCTCGCTGGTCCTGGCCGGTTGGTTTTTATGGAAAGGACCACCGTTGGCAAAGACCTGGATCTGGGGTGCCGTCGCGACGATTGGCTTCCTCCATGGTGGAGCACACGCGAGCGGAATGAGCGGCCTCGCGGCTGGAATGGGTCTTTGTGCCGGCACGATGGCCGGTGTTTGCCTCGGTGGCGCGGCGGCTCTGGGTCTGAGGGCCCTGTCTCCGGTGGCGCTTCGTTTTGCCGGAGCCTCACTTGCCATCATCGGAGTGTTCTTGACCGTGGCCCGCCTTTCCCTGTGATGATGCCTCTCGTGAAACAGATGCTGGCTGAGCGATCCCTGCGCCCCGAAAGCGAGCGGGTGCGATTGCCGGTGGAGCGTCACCTTTTTCTGAAGCGGCGCTGGCAGGGCGTGGCCGAGGATGGCGCGGCGTTTGAGTTCGATCTGGCGTCGCGGCTGAAGGACGGCTGCGTGATTCATCAAACCGAAGCCGCAGACTATGTGATCGCGCAGAAGGAGGAGACGGTTTTCCAGATCGCCACACCAACGGCGGAACAGGCCGCGCTGGTGGGCTGGAAGATCGGAAACCTGCATTTTCCCGTGCAAATTTTCGACGGATTCATTCGCGTGACGACCGATCCCATGATCCGGGAGCTGCTCGGCGCAGAGGACTGGCCGCACAAGGAGGTGAGCGTCGTTTTTCAACCTCTCAAACTGCCACCGCAAGTCACCTCATCGAGCGCATGAAGTATCTCGACGACTATCGTGACAGCGGATCGGTACGTCGTCTCGCCGATGCCATCGCCGCCGCGGTCACGCGCCCGTGGACGATCATAGAGGTCTGCGGCGGGCAGACGCACGCGATCGTGCGCTTCGGCCTCGACACCCTGCTGCCGGAGGGACTCACGCTCGTGCATGGCCCGGGCTGCCCGGTGTGCGTGACCCCGGCGCCTCTCATCGACGCCGCCATCGCCATCGCGCGCCGGCCGGGAGTGATTCTCTGCTCGTTCGGCGACATGCTGCGCGTGCCGGGGACGAAGGATGATCTTTTCCGGGCGAAGTCCGAGGGAGCGGACGTGCGCGTGGTCTACTCGCCGATGGATGCGTTACAACTCGCCGTCGCCAATCCCGAACGTGAGGTGGTGTTTTTCGCGGTCGGCTTCGAGACGACCGCTCCCGCCAACGCCATGGCGGTGCATCAGGCCAAGGTGCGCGGCGTGGAAAATTTCTCCATCCTCTGCTCGCACGTGCTCGTGCCGCCCGCGATGGAGGCGGTGCTCTCCGCGCCGGACAATCGCGTGCAGGGTTTTCTCGCCGCCGGTCATGTCTGCGCGATCATGGGTTGGGAGGAATACATTCCCCTCGCGCGGCGCTACCACGTGCCTATCATCGTCACGGGCTTTGAGCCGGTCGACATCCTGCAGGGCGTGCTGATGTGCGTGCGCCAACTTGAGGAGGGCCGCGCCGAGGTGGAGAACCCGTATTCGCGCTGGGTGCGACGCGAGGGAAACGCGCCCGCCCAACAACTCATCCGCGAGGTGTTTCGCGTCATTCCACGGGAGTGGCGCGGCATCGGCGGCATTCTGCACAGCGGTCTTGGTTTGTCGGAAGCCTATGTGGACTTCGATGCCATGCGGCGCTTTGGTCTGGAGGAAAGACCCTTGCCGGAGACCGACTCGGGCTGCATCAGCGGCCTGATCCTGCAGGGCCGCAGGAAGCCAGAGCAATGCCCCCATTTTGGCACCCGCTGCACGCCGGAGCATCCGCTGGGGGCCACGATGGTCTCCGACGAGGGTGCCTGCGCCGCCTATCACCGCTATCGGCCCCTGGAAACGGAGGTCGTGGCATGATTGCCTGCCCCGTGCCGCTCGACGAAGGAGCGACCGTGCAGCTCGGGCATGGCAGCGGCGGCGTGATGATGCACCGTCTCCTCGAGCAGGTCGTTTTCCCCGCGCTCGGAGACTCCCCAAGCCGGGCGCATCACGACGGCGCGGTCTTCACGGCCGGCGGGGCTCGACTGGCTTTCACTACGGACTCGTATGTGGTGCGGCCTCGCTTCTTTCCGGGCGGCGACATCGGTTCGCTCGCGGTGCATGGCGCGGTGAACGATCTGGCGATGTGCGGGGCGCGCCCCTTGCACCTGAGCGTCGGCTTGATCCTCGAAGAAGGCCTGCCTCTGGAGGAGTTGCGCCGTATTCTCGAGTCGCTGCGGCGTGCTGCGGACGAGGCGGGAGTCCGCATTGTCACCGGCGACACGAAGGTGGTTGACCGCGGCAAAGGGGACGGCCTCTTCATCAACACCGCTGCCATCGGCCTCGTCGAACACACGCTCGAGATCGGGCCGGAAAGCATCCGGGAAGGTGATGTCATCCTGCTGAGCGGTGACATCGGCCGTCATGGCATCGCGGTGCTCGCGGCGCGGGAGGGGCTGGCCTTTGAGACGACGATTCAGAGCGACTCCGCTCCTCTGCATGATCCGGTCTTGGCCCTGCTGCAGGCCGGGCTGCCGGTGCACTGCCTGCGCGATCTCACCCGGGGCGGACTCGCCGCCGCCTTGAAGGAACTGATGCGCGACTCCGGCCTCTCCGCGCGTATCCGCGAGGCGGATATCCCCGTGGAGCCGCAGGTGCGCGGCGCCTGCGAGATGCTCGGCCTCGATCCGCTGCATGTGGCCAACGAGGGCCGCATGATCGTGCTCCTGCCCGCCGAACACGCGGACGAAGCCCTCGTTTTGCTACGGCAGTTCCCGGTATCGCAAAATGCGGTGAGAATTGGACATATTTTAGGCGGTAAAAAAGGCACTGTTGTGCTTGAATCTATCATTGGAACGAGCCGCGTGGTAGATATGCTGCATGGCGAGCAACTCCCGCGCATTTGTTGATACGATGACCACCGATCCTCCAGTCCTGTTGTTGCGCGAGCATTTTGACACGCTGCTTGAAGCGCTCAAGCGGCGCGGCTTCACCGTGGTGGGGCCGACCGTGAGCGAGGGGACCATCGTCTACGACGAGCTGAATCGCGCTGAGGATCTGCCGGTGGGCTGGACCGACGAACAGGAGGGCGGGCACTACCGCCTGAAGCGGCGGGACGACGCGGCGCTCTTCGGTTACGTGGTCGGGCCGCAGTCGTGGAAAAAATATCTGCACCCTCCGCGCACAAGATTGGTGGAGGCACGGCGCGATGGCAACGGCGACATGACTTTTGCCGACGGCGATGAGGCCGAGCCCGCTCGCCTCGCCTTTCTGGGCATGCGTTCCTGCGAGCTGCATGCGATGACCATTCAGGACAAGGTTTTCCTCGGCAGCGGTCCGGCGGATTCCCACTATGAGCGGCGGAGGAAACGCATTTTCTCCATCGGCGTGAGCTGCGGAGTGGCGGGAGGCACCTGCTTCTGCGTTTCCATGGGCACCGGCCCCGAGGTAACAGATCGCACGCCGCACGATCTGGCTCTGACCGAGGTCATCGAAGAGGCACGGCACTTTTTCATTCTCACTGCGGGCAGCGATGAAGGCCGCGAGGTGCTCGCCGAGCTACCGGTCACTCCTGCGGCTCAGGACGACCAGGCCGCCGCGAAAGAGCGGGTCAGTCATGCGGCGGCGACGATGGGCCGACGCATGGAGGTCGGCGGGGTGCGCGAGCTGCTGAGGGAAAATCCGGATCATCCTCGATGGGACGATGTGGCGGCGCGCTGCCTCTCCTGTGCGAACTGCACGATGGTCTGCCCGACGTGTTTTTGCACCACGGTGGAGGACGTGACCGACCTCACGGGCGACCACGCCGAACGCTGGCGGCGATGGGACTCGTGCTTCACGATGGATTTCACCTGGATGCACGGTGGCGGCGCACGGCAGTCCGCGAAATCGCGCTACCGGCAATGGCTCACCCACAAGCTCTCCACCTGGCACGATCAGTTCGGCTCCTCCGGTTGCGTCGGCTGCGGCCGTTGCATCACCTGGTGCCCCGTAGGCATCGATCTCACGCGCGAGATTTCCTCCTTCCGTGACGACACCCCCCAACCCCAACCCTCCGAGCCATGAGCACGACACTGGAACCTCTGTTGCGCCACCATCCTCTCTTCACCGGGATGGATGACGACGTCATTCATCTCATCACCGGCTGCGCCAAAAATGTCCGCTTTCGCGCCGGTGAAACGGTCGCCAGACAGGGCACGCCCGCCGACGAGTTTTTCCTGATTCGCGAGGGTCGGCTCGCGATGGAGATGCCGGCTCCCCGGGGCGGAACGCTGCGGCTGCAGACCGCGGACGAGGGGGATGTCGTGGGTTGGTCCTGGCTCGTGCCGCCCTACCACTGGCACTTTGATCTGCGCGCCGTGTCGGACGTGCGTGCCTTCTCTATCGATGGCCGCTGCCTGCGCAACAAGTGCGAAAACGATCCGCGCTTCGGCTACGAAATGATGAAGCGCTTTTCCACGCTCATGGCGGAACGCCTCGAAGCCACTCGTCTCCAGTTGCTCGACCTCTACAGTGGTCCCGCCGTGAACACCACCCCATGAGCACCTGCCTCCATGCTCCCAATCACGCGGCGATCGAGGCAGGCTCGATGCTGCCGGAGCCGTATGCCGTCGTCTCGCGCCATGAGGAGACGGCGGACACCTTCACGATCGCCCTGCGTCCGGTGAAGGGCGGCCCGCCACGATCCTTCGCGCCGGGTCAGTTCAACATGCTCTACGCGTTCGGTACGGGCGAGAGCGCCATCTCCATCAGCGGAGCACCGGAGAAAAACGACCTGCTGGTGCACACGATCCGCCGTGTCGGCACAGTGACGAGTGCGCTGGACCGCCTCGCTCCGGGCGATGTTGTCGGATTACGCGGTCCCTTCGGCAGTGCCTGGCCCATGGACGAGGTGGGCGGACGCGATCTGGTCTTTGTCTCCGGTGGCATCGGCCTCGCGCCGCTGCGGCCTGCGATTTTGTATGCGTTAGCCCATCGCTCCGACTACGGGCGCATCGTCATCCTTGCCGGGGCACGCAGTCCGGCGGACGCCATTTTTCTGGATGAACTGCACTCGTGGATGGAGGAGCCGGACACCGTGGTGCAGATCACCGTGGATCGCGCGGCCCCCGGTTGGGATCATCATGTCGGCGTCGTGACCACTCTTATCCCGCGGGCGCAGTTTGATGCCTCGAACGCCGTCGCCATGGTCTGCGGGCCGGAGATCATGATGCGCTTCACCGCTGTGGAGCTGGCGAAAAGCGGGCTGCCCGACGAGCGGGTTTTTGTCACGCTGGAGCGAAACATGAAATGCGCTGTGGGCTTCTGCGGCCACTGCCAGTTCGGCTCCGAGTTCATCTGCCGGGATGGTCCGGTGTTCCGCCACGACCGTATCCGCCACTGGTTTTCCCAACGCGAAATATGAGCACCGCCGCATCACGCCCCAAGCTTGCCGTCTGGAAGTTCGCTTCCTGCGATGGCTGTCAGCTCAGCCTGCTCGACTGCGAGGACGAACTGCTCGCCGTGGCGGAAGCCATCGAGATCGCCAACTTCGCCGAGGCGACCCGCCGCGTCGTGGAGGGACCATACGACCTCTCGCTCGTGGAAGGCTCCATCACCACCGCGCACGATGCCGAGCGCATCCGCGAGGTGCGCGCTCAATCGAAGTATCTTGTTACCATCGGTGCCTGCGCCACCGCCGGCGGCATCCAGGCGTTGCGCAACTGGCAGGACGTGGGCGAGATGGCGTCAGTGGTCTATGCCAAGCCGCAGTATCTCGAAACGCTCGCCACCTCCACACCCATCTCGCATCACGTGCCGGTGGATTTCGAACTGCGGGGCTGCCCGGTAAACAAACACCAGCTCGTCGAGGTCGTGCTGGCCTTTCTCCACCGCCGCAAGCCGCTCGTCTCCGGGCACAGCGTGTGTGTGGAGTGCAAGCTGCGCGGCAATCCCTGCGTGATGGTCGCGCACGGCACACCCTGCCTCGGCCCGGTCACGCAGGCGGGCTGCGGCGCGCTTTGCCCGGCCTACAACCGCGGTTGCTACGGCTGTTTCGGTCCGATGGAAACGCCCAACGTTGGCGCGCTCTCCGCGCAGTGGAGCGCCATGGGCGTGCCGGACCGCGATATCCTGCGGGCGTATCGATCCTACAACGGCTACGCCTCCCCTTTCCGTGAAGAGAGCGACAAACATGAGCACCGACCTGCCCCCACCTCCTAGGAACACCCGCACCATCAAGGTGGACTACCTCGCCCGGGTCGAAGGCGAAGGGGCCATGCATGTGCGCGTGAAGGACGGCCTCGTTGAAGATGTGCAGCTCAAGATCTTCGAGCCGCCGCGCTTCTTCGAGGCATTCCTGCGTGGGCGTCCCTTCCGCGAGGCACCGGACATCACCGCGCGCATCTGCGGCATCTGCCCGGTGGCCTACCAGATGAGTTCCTGCCACGCCATGGAAGACGCCGCCGGGGTGCGTGTGACAGGGCAGCTGCGCGAGCTGCGCCGTCTCCTTTATTGCGGCGAATGGATCGAGAGCCACGGTCTCCATGTCTTCATGCTGCATGCGCCCGATTTCCTCGGCTATCCCAGCGCTATCGAGATGGCGAAGGACCATCGCGAGGTCGTCGAGATGGGGCTGAAGCTGAAAAAGGTTGGCAACGACATCGGCAATGTCCTCGGCGGTCGCGAGGTGCATCCCGTGAACGTGAAGGTCGGCGGTTTTTACAAAGCGCCGCGAAAGCGCGACTTCGCGAAGCTGGCAGAGGATCTGAAATGGGCCGCCGACGCCGCCGAGAAAACGATCCGCTGGACGGCAAACCTGCCCTTTCCCGACTTCGAGCAGGATTATGAGCTGGTCAGCCTTTCGCATCCCGACGAGTATCCGATGAACGAGGGCCGCATCATTTCGAATCGCGGCCTCGACATCGCCATCGCTGACTACGAAGAACACTTCGAGGAGGAGCATATACCTTACACCAACGCGCTGCAATCCGTGCACAAAGGCCACGGAGCCTACTTCGTCGGGCCGATGGCGCGCTTTGCGCTGAACTTCGACAAACTCACGCCGCGATGCCGGGCGCTCGCGCGCGAGGTCGGCATGGATCCGGGCTGCCGCAATCCATTCCGCAGCATCATCATCCGCAGTGTCGAGCTGCTCTTTTCGTGCGAGGAGGCACTGCGCGTCATCGACGCCTACGAGCCTCCGGACGCTCCGGCGATCGAGGTGAACGCCGGCGGCGGTACCGGCTTCGGATGCACCGAGGCGCCTCGGGGCCTGCTCTATCACCGCTATCGCGTGGACGAGCAGGGAGACATCCTGGAGGCGAAAATCGTGCCCCCGACCTCGCAAAACCAGAAAACCATCGAGAACGATCTCCGCCAGCTCGTGCCCGGCTTTCTCCACCTCGACGACGAGAAGCTCCAGTGGCAGTGCGAGCAGACCATTCGCAACTACGACCCCTGCATCTCCTGTGCCACGCACTTTCTGAAGATCCATCGCGAGGAGGTCGGCGCATGAGCCGCACCCTCGTCATCGGCGTGGGCAATGCCCTGCGCGGAGATGACGCGGCCGGACTGCACGTGGCCCGGCAGCTCGCGGCCCGCGGTTTCGAAGAAGTGCACGAGTCATCCGGCGAGACCGCCTCGCTAATGGAGCTATGGCAGGGTGCCGCCTGTGTGCTGTTGGCGGATGCCGCGCAATCAGGAGCCGACGCGGGCCTCGTAGCGCGACTGAATGCCTCCAGCCAGCCGCTTCCGGCCGCGTTTTTGCATTGTTCCACGCACGCATTCGGAGTCGCGGAAGCGGTGGAGCTTTCCCGCTCCCTCGGGAGCCTGCCGCCGCAGATGATCGTGTTCGGCATCGAGGGGGCGAACTTCGAACACGGTGCGCCCTTGAGCCCGGAGGTGGAGGCTGGCGTGCGGAAAGCCGTGGAAATGATCTAAGCCGAGTTGAATGGCTGACGCTTCATGCACGAACTCGCGCTCATCAACAACCTGCTCGCCAAAATTGACACGGTGGTGAAATCCCACGGCGGCCGGCGCGCTGTGTCCGTCGAAGTCTGGCTCGGAGCGCTGAGCCATCTTTCGAAGGACCGCTTCGCCGACTACTTCGAGCAATTCTCCCGAGGCACTTCCGCCGAAAACGCGTGGCTGGACATCGAGTTGTCCGACGACATCGACGATCCCGACGCGCAGCAGGTGCTGCTGAGGAACATCGAAGTGGAGGTGGAAGATTCTCCGTGAAGACCGGGCGCGAACGGTATCGGCTTGAAATCTCCGGCACGGTGCAGGGCGTCGGGTTCCGGCCTTTCGTTCATCGCCTCGCGGATGATCTGAAGCTCGCCGGCTGGGCCGGCAACACGCGGTCCGGCCTCATCGTCGAAATGGAAGGCACAGCCGACTCGTGCGCCGACTTTTTGCGCCGGCTGCGCGCCGATGCGCCGCCGCATGCCACGGTGCGGGACATCGCCGCTTCGCGCCTGCCGCTTCAGGGCGGAAATGCCTTCCTCATCCGCGAGTCCATGATCGGGGAAACAAGCGCCACGGGCGAAATCGGGCCCGATCTCGCCCCCTGCGACGCGTGTGTGAGGGAAATCTTCGATCCCGCAAACCGCCGCCACGCTTATCCTTTCACCAACTGTACCCAATGCGGCCCGCGTTACAGCATCGTGCTCGCGCTGCCCTATGATCGCGAGCGCACCACGATGCGCGGCTTTCCGATGTGCCCGGCCTGCCGCGAGGAATACGAATCGCCCACCGATCGCCGCTTTCACGCGCAGCCTAATGCCTGCCCGGACTGCGGGCCGCAGCTCGAGTTCGCCGATGTCTCGGGTCGCGTGCTCGCCACGCGTGAGCACGCGCTTGAGCAAACCGCACGCGCCATCGAATCGGGTCGCATCGTCGCCCTCAAAGGCATCGGCGGCTTTCAACTCCTCGCCGACGCGCGTTCGGTCGAGGCCATCCGCACTCTCCGAGCGCGAAAATATCGGCCTGCCAAACCCCTCGCGCTCATGATGCCAGATCTCGGGTCCGCTCGTGCCCATGTCGAAATTTCGCCGATCGAAGAACGACTGCTCACCTCACCGCAGGCACCCATTGTCATCCTGCGGCGGGCCGGTGCCGATCTGCCGGATCTCATCGCGCCCGGCAATCCGTCGCTCGGCATCATGCTGCCCTCGTCGCCATTGCATCATCTCTTGCTGAGGCGGCTGGGCTTTCCCGTCGTCGCCACCAGCGGCAACGTTTCAGGCGAGCCGCTTTGCACCGACAACGACGAAGCCCTTCATCGGCTCCGCAGCATCGCGGACTTCTTTCTGTTTCACGACCGCCCCATCGCGCGCCCCGTGGACGATTCCGTCGTGCGGATGGCGCTCGGGCGCGAGTTGATGCTGCGCTTCTCCCGCGGTTATGCGCCGGTCAACCTGCCCGGAAACTTTGCACCGGTCCTCGCCCTCGGCGGTGATCAAAAAACCGCGCTGGCTGTCAGCGGACCGTTTGGCATCCGTTGCGGGCAGCACCTCGGCGATCTCGAGTCCGAGGCGGCGCAGGACTCCCTTCTCGAACAAGCCCTCGATCTTCCCTCGCTCTGCGGCCTGCAACCCCGCGCCGTGGCCTGCGATTTGCATCCTGGCTATCACAGCACACGACTGGCCGCCGGACTGGGACTGCCCGTCGTGCCCGTGCAGCACCACCACGCCCACATTGCCGCCTGCCTCGCCGAGCATGACGTTTACGACGAAGTCCTCGGTGTCGCCTGGGACGGCACCGGTTACGGGACCGATGGCACGATCTGGGGTGGCGAGTTTTTGCTGGCCACACGATCCGATTTCAGCCGCATCGCTCACCTCCGGCCCTTTCCGCT
>Ga0073899_10005123_pt1 | contig 11450 bp, 7 predicted proteins | sample KloWWTmetaKNB5Ph_FD_88975 | JGI IMG/M metagenome (GOLD analysis project Ga0073899, IMG submission 88975) | Active sludge microbial communities from Klosterneuburg, Austria, studying microevolution and ecology of nitrifiers - Klosterneuburg... | ecosystem: Engineered > WWTP > Aerobic digester >...
GTAGCCCTTGAGCAGTTTCTCCCGCTCACTACGAAGTGAGTGGACCTCGTACCCTTGTTTGATACGAAGGCCCAAGTCGTCAGCGTTCCATGGCTTTGTCAAATAGGCATTGATACCGGCATCGTTAACCGCCGATATGATCGCGGTCATATCCGCGTAGCCGGTCAACAACATGCGGATCATTTTCGGGTGTCGCATCCTGACCACGCCTAGCAATTCGGACCCGGTCATGTTGGGCATGCGCTGATCCGAAATGATCACATGGAACTCTTCGTGCTCCAGCAGGGCCAAGGCCTCCTCACCGGATGCAGCTACCGATACGTGCATCTCGCGTCGGAAAGTGCTCTTGAATGAAACGAGGTTCCCCGCTTCGTCATCCACGTAAAGCACTCGTATTTTCTCGGGTACGGTCATTAGGCTCGTAGTTGTATCAATTTTTCGTGGAGGAGCGGGATCTGGATCGTGAAAACTGAACCCTCTCCAACTTCGGATTCTACCGAAATGCTACCCTGGTGATCTTCGATGATCCCATAAACGATCGCTAGTCCCAAACCGGTTCCTTCACCCACTGGTTTAGTGGTGAAGAACGGGTCGAAGATGCGCGTCTTCACTTCCGCGTTCATTCCCGACCCATTGTCACGGATGCAAATGATGGCATGCCCTGCAGTGCAATGGGAACTGATCTGGATCAATGGCTTGCGGTCGCCATCCATTGCCTTTGTAGCGTGGATCGCGTTGGTGATCACGTTCATGAACACCTGGTTCAACTTCCCGGGATAGCACTCCACCGCCGGAAGTTCCATTAGGTCCAGTGATATGGTCACGTGATCCTTTACTTGCGGCCCAAGAAGGGTCAATGTGCTACGAATGCCTTCGTTCAAGTCAGTGGGCTTCAAGTCATCCTCATCCAACCTTGAGAAATTCCGAAGACCTCGCACGATCTCTGCCGTGCGGCTGGAACCCTCGGCCATGCTGCCGATGATCTCGTCGAGTTCGTTGATCGACTCAGAAATACCAAGCTCTTCTTCTCGCAACTTCAACGCCGCCATCTGTTCCTTGGCCTTGGAAGCTTCAATGGAACGATAGCCTTGCATGACTTCGACGATCTCGGCGATATTGCGACGAAGGGGTTGGATGTTGCTGGTGATGAAGTTGATCGGGTTGTTGATCTCGTGTGCAATGCCGGCCGTCAATTGACCAAGCGATGCCATTTTCTCGGCATTGACAAGTTTGGTCTGGGTCTGCTTGAGGTGCGCATTGCTTTCTTGAAGTGCACGGGTACGTTCGTTCACCTTGTTCTCCAAGGTCACGTTCTGCTCGCGGATAATGCGTTCGTTCTCTTGGGAGGATCGTAGTTCAGCTGCTTGCGATGCAGCCTTTTCGCGCCTCAGCACGTTGATCCGATCCGCCAGACCGAAGGAGAGAAGGATGCCTTCTATGGCTGAACCGACGGGCATTGCCGATGTCGTAAAGGCGTTATACGGCAAAATACCCAAGTCCTTGAATATAAATACCACAACTGATATGAGGAAGGCTGACCATGCCACAAGGAAAAACATCGCTTGTCGAGAGCCTCTACGCACCGCAAGGATCGCGACCGTAACAATGTAAATGGCGGACAATCCGGATAGAGCCTGAGTGAGTTTATAACCTAAGATGGCATTTCCGGTTTGCTGAAGTCCGAAACAAAGAGCAAATAGGACGAAAAATATTGGTATTATTCTATCTAATATCGGGGTATATTTTTCCGTACTGATGAATGTTCGAGCAAATTGCATACCCAGAGTAGCTGTTAAAAGGGTAAGAGCCAGTGTGGCGTATGAAGATAGCCATGTATTTCCGGGCCATATGTAGAATTGTCCTATTCCAATGAATGCGAGCTGGGTCAAGGCTACAGCCAATAAGTAGAGCACGTAATACAAGTAACTTTTATCCTTGATCGAGAAGTAGATGAAAATATTGTAGAACGATAGGACCAGCATAATTCCGATGTAACCTCCAAGGAGAAAATTCCTTGTGGACCTTATACTTGTAACTTCTTGTGCCGATCTGAACAAAATGGGTAGTTGAAGCTGTTTGTTGCTCTTTGCACGAAGTAGGACAGTGCCAACCTCTCCATTCGCAATGGGAAGTGTGAAGGAATATTCTGGATCATTTGAATTTCTATATGGCTTACCAACGGATTGACCTGTTAAGGATATCCGTTCGAGCTTATCATGCCGGAACACAAAAACTTCGATAATATCAATTTCTGCGTATTCGACACAAAGAAATATTCGATCAGAGCTTCCTTCGTTCCTTAAAGTACAACGCAACCAGAAGGTGGAATTGCTGATCCCCAAATTCGGCACTGCTTCGCGCACAGCGATGAATTCGGTGGATGTGAGAACATCCTCGGCCTTGAGGTAGGAACTGGGGTCTTCCAAGACCTCGAAGGACGTTCCGGCGTGAATAGGGGGCACGTCATCACGATAGGTGTGATCGGTTGCTGAATAGGCACCCAAGCTCACCATTTGCAGCAACAAAAGACCCAGAAACGAAGGCTTCATCCGTCGCTCCTACGAGATACGACGGTCAATGGTTCCAATACTACCCCGTATGACCCAGTTGTTGTTGGTCACGCATTCTGTATGCCACAAGGTCTAGGATCTCGGTGAACTTCAGGTCGTACTTCACCTCCAACGGGATCCTCGCAGGACACTCGCCCCGCATCTGGTCCGGACGGAGCCGTAAGCTGTAGATCACCTGACGTTGCTTCGGATCGGCGAATGGCAAGAGCACTGGGTCGGGATTCACCATGGCAATGGATCGGAACTCGCTCGTTGGATAATTGAATGCCCCGTCTTCACCGATATTCTTAATTGCGATGAACCCATTCTTTTCAGGATGTCGTTTCGTGTGCGCACCAACGAAGCAAACCATGCTATTCGCACCCGTATATGGCGCTATTGCTGTTACAGCCGTGCTAAGAAGGACCGCGACGCCACGGTTGGCGAAACGATTAGCACTCCATAGCCCGCATACTTCACCGTTCCCTCCTTGCTTCAGGCCTTGCAATAATGGAACTATGGACGGATCCAATTTCGAGATCGCCTGCGACATCGGCAATTTGGATCCGGGACCGTGATCAACCTGGAAACGTAAACCACCGACCATGCCCTCGGTTTGGTGCAAGGCTACAATAACATAACAATTGGGGTCTGTGGTCCATTCGGTATCCCCCTTCACCATCAAGGGTATATTCAATTCGGTCAAGACCAATTCGTGTTCCTTCAAAAAGGTTGCTACGAGATCGGGACGTTCCGGGGCCCTAAAGGCCAAAATGTTCACGGTTTCCATTATTGATAGGTGAAGTTTGGTTTACCGATCGAAAAGACATCATTCATTGGGCGCCGAAGACTTCGGACGGATGGGGACTCAGCGTAGAACAAGCGGTACATGAAAAGCGGAAAGCGACCATGCAGGTCGAAAACTTCAGCTGTGTCGCGGAACAACTTCTCGATCAATGACAATTCACGTTCATTGAATGCGTCTTTGCCCTCAATGAGACCCAGTAGTACCGAAGCCGAAATGGGGTGGACGCCTAAACCCAATTCCGTGGCCTTCAACCAGAGCCTTTGCGCAGCACGTCCTCCTTCCAAAATTGAGCGTTGGCTTTTATCTCCAATACTGATCAGTGCAATAGCGGAAGAGGACCGGATAGCGGGACCGCTAAGGTCTTGGAACAATGAGCCGCCCTCCCAGTTGCGCAAAAGTGCGATCGCTTCCGGGTCGGAAGCCACTTTCATTCCCAATATTTCACCCTCATTCATCTCAAAGGTGGCAAGGTCAAGCCCGTCCCTGGTCCTGATCGCCTCCTCCGCGGTCCACCTCACTTCCTTCGTGAACAATTCGTGGTGACAAACAGGATTCATGAATCTGAGACGTTCCCCCTTTCCACAGAGATCCGCGATCGCGTCGATGGACTTTTTGTCCGAATGGACGTGCAACTCAACACCGAAACCCGAACCAATAACGGAGGATCTCAGTGCATTCAACCCATCATCGCTTATCGCCTTCCCATCGCCCATGCGTCGATTGGTGCAGCGATCCGCCAATTGCATGTAAAGTGCATCTGGCTCAGCTCGACGACCAGATCCTTTTTGTTTGAACTCGAAGACTGCGATCAGCGAAGGTTCAGCACTTAGCGGTGAGTACGTGATCGTCTGCTCGAGACCAATTTGAGCTGCTTTAAGGCTCACGTTCTCAATTGCTGAACCCAACGATATCCCTGCTATCACGCTAGTAGGGTCTATAAGAGAAAATGAACGGTGGACATCATGGAACATGAACAGTCTTCCTCTTACCAAATGAAAGCGCCAAGGTTGATCATTGCCACCTGAAGGGGCCAATGATCCAGCTTGAGCCAATTCCGCTGCCAACTCTTCACTCAATGGCACTGAAGGCACGTTCTGCAGTGCCAACTGCGAGATCACCTTGTCCATCTGTTCCACTGTCAATGGGGCAGGGGATCGGTTCATACCTGTGTCCTCGTGATCCGATCCCACTTCAACGGGATCATTGATCAATGAAGCAGGGTCAATGAACCATCTGCCACTCGCTTTTAATTCACTCAAAAGCAGTCTTCGCAGCACGTCACCGGAAAAGCCTCCTCCGGCTGCGACAGAAGATGCCAACTGAGGCCATGAAGTGAGGGTCCGTCCCATCTCCAACATGCTACCTTTCATCCTTTTGCTCAAGGTGTCCAATCCAGTTATCGGAACTACGTATTGTAGCTTTTGCTCGGCAGTCTTTGGCTCTTTTGCCTTCGAAAGGTCAAGATGTTCCAGTTTTCCATGGAAAATTGGTCTCTCAGGTTCCAGATCGAAGCGCTCGATATCGATCATGCCCCGGTCACTGGTATCCATGACCACCGGGATCCCAAGTGCTTTTGCCTTGAAACGTGAAAGGATCTTCACATCCACACTGTCGCATTCCTCGACCAAAACATCCAACTTTCCACCTTCGACCAAGAAGGCATCAATGTTGGCCTCAGTTATGCCTTCGTTAAAGCAGACCACCTTCAGGAAAGGGTCGATCTCCGCGATCTCGCGGGCCACGTTCACGGTCTTGAGGTTGCCCATGGCGTGCGTGCCACTACGGATCCGATTGAGGTTGCTTAATTCAAGGGTGTCGAAGTCCGCGATCCGCAACTCGCCAAAGCAGCGTTCCAAGGCCATTGTAAGGCATACACTTTGACCTACGCTTAGTCCGATCACGCCGACCTTTTTGGTAGCGAGAATGGATTGTTCCTCGCTGGTGATCTTGTTCCGGTTGCGATCCGTGCGCACTTGTGCGAACTCCGCCTCGTCCAACAGGTGGACCAACCGACGTGACCACGGATAGTATACCCAAACTCCATATAGGTGTGGGTCTATCCCCATTAAATGCGCGGTGGCCGCAGATCGTAGCTCTTCCTTGCCGAATTTCACGGACGGATCGAGGGTCCGCACCAACTCAACGAGCTGTGATCGCAGCTCATCGTGAATCGTTATGCCGGGTACCAACTTCAGCACCGCATCCAACCGTTGCCTGTCCGTGGGCAACGATAGACGAAAGAGTTCCGGCCGATAAATTCCACGGTCGGGTGCTGAAGCGGTGTCCAACGCTTCAAGTAACAGGTCCATAGGAGTAGGAGCAAAGGCATCAAAGGTTCTGATCGCGGCGGTGAAGCTAACTGTATAAAAGTTATTAACAAATTATCAACAGGATATTAACAATCAAGTGGTCGGTCGATCTTACGCCCGGAACCATTCGGGCAACATCCACGTATGCACCCCGGATCGGACTTGACCCGATCGAACACCGCTCATGAACGCCGTGCCAAAGTCAGACCCTTCCGCTGCGCTTCCTTGCGTATTGTTCGTTGACGACGATGCCAGTAACCGCCAAGCTTTTCAAGCTACTTTCAGGAGATCCGTCCATGTCCTCTTAGCCGCGGACATAACGAAAGCATGGGAGCAACTGGCAACGCACCATGTGCACGTGGTCATCGCGGATCAACGCATGCCGGGAACCCCAGGGAGCCGGATGCTGGGAATGATCCGGGAACGTTACCCGAATATTCGCCGGATGCTCATTACTGGATACTCGGATATTGAGGGCATAATTGAAGCGATCAATGATGGACGCGTTACCCGCTACATCGCTAAGCCATGGGACCCTGAAGAATTGACAACGGCCATGCAAAGAGCCTATGACGAATTCAAGGCTGAAGAGGAGCGAACAGCTTACACCGAACAGTTGATCCTTGTGAACCAGCAGCTTGAGTTCGCGCTGCGACAGCGCCTTCTCTCTTGACCGACAGTTTACCGGCGGTGCACCGATCGTGTCGCTTCTTTGTCCTTGGTCCGTTTCTTTGTGCCATGTCCTTTTGCTCAGCACTGCGCGGTTTGTTCTGCTCTGCTTCCCTCGTGGTCTTACCTTTCCAGTTCCACGGTCAATGTGATGGCTGGCAACAGCGCGTAGAGTATACCATGCAGGTATCCCTGGACGCGGAGTCCCATGCGTACAGTGGTTCATCCAAGCTGGTCTATTGGAACAACAGTCCGGATACCCTTCGTGAAGTGTTCTTCCACCTGTATTTCAATGCCTTCCAGCCAGGTAGTGAAATGGACGTGCGTTCACGTACGATCGCGGATCCTGACCCGCGGGTGGGTGATCGTATCGCGGCACTTTCCCCACAAGAGGAGGGAAGACTTAGTGTGAATGAGTTTACACAGGACGGCCGATCCGTTACCATGCAGCACTTGGGCACAGTGCTCAAAGTGGAACTGGCAAAACCCTTGTTGCCAAACAGGAGAACCACTTTCAATTTTCGGTTCAATGGGCAAGTGCCTATCCAGATCCGACGAAGTGGTAGGGACAATTCTGAAGGGGTGGCGTATAGTATGGCCCAATGGTATCCGAAGCTGGCGGAATACGACCTGCGCGGTTGGCATGCCGACCCGTATGTAGGTCGTGAATACTTCGGCGTCTGGGGTGACTTCGATGTCACCTTGGAAATGGACAGTGCGTTCACCATTGCTTCAACAGGGGTATTGCAGAACCCGAATGCGATCGGCCATGGCTACCTGATGGGAGATCAACTCTTGAAACGACCAGCCGGCGACAAGTTGAAGTGGCATTTCAAGGCCGAGGCCGTTCACGACTTTGCGTGGGCCGCAGACAAGACCTACATCCATACGACCGAACAAGTGCCGGATGGTCCGTTGCTTCATTTCTTCCGCAAGGATGATCCCGAGACCAAAGAGGTTTGGGACCAACTCCCTGGCTACATGGTGCGCTGTTTCCAGTATATGAACGCACACTTTGGAACCTATCCTTGGCCTCAATTCAGTTTTGTACAAGGTGGGGATGGTGGAATGGAATACCCAATGCTCACGTTGATCCTTGGGAAACGTAGGATAGGTGGTGTGGTGGGTACCAGCGTTCATGAAAGCGTGCATAGTTGGTATTATGGCGCATTGGCCAGCAATGAGGGACAATACCCGTGGATGGATGAGGGTTTCACGGAGTACGCGGGTTCTGCTGTTATGCAAGAGTTGTTCCCCAAGCCGGATGAGAACCCGCACGCGAGTTCGATCAGCGGCTATCGGTCCATGGTCAACAACGGAAAGCATGAGCCGGCCAGTATCCACGCGGACCATTTCAAGACCAACAAGGCATATAGCAACACAGCGTACAGTTTTGGAGAGATGTTCGCGTACCAACTGGGTGCTGTGGTGGGGGAGAAGAATGTGGAACGAGGCCTTGTGCGCTACTTTGAAACGTGCAAGTTCAAACATCCGGGCCCCGTTGATCTCGAGCGTGTGATGGAGAAACAGAGCGGGTTGGAATTGGACTGGTACTTCAATGAGTGGATCAACACCACACGCACGTTGGACTTGGGGATCCGCAGTGTAATGGGAGTGAACGGAGGTATACGCATCGAGTTGGAGCGGATCGGGGACCAATTGATGCCCGTTGACCTTCGGTTGGTCCTACGTGATGGGCGCAGTATTGATCACCACATCCCTCTTTCGCTATCGTTGGGATCGAAGAATGCCGGGTCGGAACACTTCGAGTTCGCTATACTCCCAGCATGGCATTGGACCAACCTGACGTATTCGCTGGATCTGCCCGTCCCATACTCTGAACTCCGTTCGGTGAGCATTGATCCATTACAGCGCACTGCCGATATGGACCTGCTCAACAACACAGTGGAATTCCCAGAAGGGGCGGACGGCTTTGCGAAACCGTAAGACCGATCAACCCTATTTCGCCAAGATCTCCCGAAGTACCCTGTCAAATTCCTTGGGTCGTTCCAAGTTGGCCACGTGGCCGGTACGGGGTATAATGGTCAGGTGATCTTCGGGGATATGGTTCCGCTGCATGACCTTGTGGCACACTGAATTCGGGATCAACTCGTCCCGTTCCCCCCAAATGAAGTAGACAGGCATGGGCCAGATGAATTGCTTGTCCACGTAGCGTTCTTCATGGACCATAAGATCGAGGAGCAAGGTTACTTGCGCGGGACGATAAGGTGCAACGTCCACATTGTAGATCTGTTTAAGCAAAAAGCCAGGAACAGGCGGGTTGCGATAAAGTGAAAGCTTTATCCCCTTTCGCAAGGCTTTGTAGGAATTGGTGCCCAACACGTCAATAATATCCGCCGCCCCAACAGAAACGGCTATGCTATCCGCCATGTGCTTCGAATAGTCACTTAAAAGACCGTCGTAGACCACAAGCTTCTTCACCCTCCGCGGATGCTTTTCCGCCAAGAACGCAGCTACACCACCCCCATAGCTATTTCCAACCACGGTGACCGGGTCCGTGATCTGAAGGCTGTCCAACAGCAATAGCACATGCGCTACCTGCGCATCCATGTTCCGCCCATGCCATGTCGTGGTACTCTTCCCATGGCACAGCAGGTCCGGCATGATCACCTGATGTTCCTTTGCCAGTAGCGCTGCGGTCCTGTTCCACTGCAGCTTGCCCGAGCCGCTATAGCCATGCAATAATAGAACCTTATCATTCCCTCTACTATTGCTCCATACTGCGTGCGAGCCTGTGGAGTCCATGAACAACGTCTGTTCAAAGCCGTTCCTGACAAGCCTCTTTTCACATACTCTGGAATGGATCCGTGCCACATTGCATCCACCATTCAGTAGAACAACGACCAACAAGGATAGAAGCGATGTGGATCGGAACATCTTGCAGCGTACCTCCCAAGGACACGATCCACAAAGGAAACGCTTTGGCTACTTCTTCAACAGACCAAGCAACGCTTCTTTTATCGAGCGGCCGGCCACGTCCCAGTTCAGGCGGGTCTCGTATTCCGTGCGGCTGTCCATAGCCATTTGCCGGTATGTCTTTGGATCTTCGAAAAGCTTCTCGATGGTATCCGCCCAATCACTGGCGGGGGCCTCAGCAGGAAAGAGGTGCCCATTTATGCCAGGGCGCACTACTTCGCCTACACCTCCTACATCATTGGCCATGCTGGGAACACCCAATGAATTTGCTTCACACATCACCAGCCCCAAGCAATCAGCAAGAGTTGGAAGCAAGAGGAAGTGGGCATTGGCGTACAACTTCTTCAACAGGTCCCTGCCCTCAGGTGTGGCCTTGGAAATGAATCCATGTGCGGTCGCATAGGAGGGAAGCTTATCAACCAAAGGTTCACAGCCGACCAAATGGAGCTTCAAGGGGACACCGCGTTCGTGTAGTATACGTGCAACGTCCATCACTTTTGGGCCGCCTTTGTTGGTCCAGTTGACCCCAACGAACAATAATTCGCAGTGATCGAACTTGCGATCCCCGATGTTCTTGAGCACTTCGGCACGTGGCGGTGGAACAGAGAAATTGCCACCGAAAGGGAATACGCGCACTTTGCGTTCATCCACCTTGTAGTAATGCATCGCTGTTTGCGCCGCCCAGTTGCTTGCATACATGGCCAGGTCGCAATTGTCCAAGGCCGCTTGCTCCAACTTGTGACCCTCGGCGATATACTTCTTCGGATAGCTCTTGAACGCAGGATCTTTAGCCAAAATGCCCGCAAAGGTGGCATCTGTGTAAAAGACCTTAGGCCGCTTGGTCTTCAGCAGGGCAATGGGCAAACTGCTGGGTGAGAAAACGATGTCCGATCGACTGTGCAATAGATGTTCACGGATCGCATCGGCAAAGTGCTGGGCCATCCGTGTTGTCCGTTCTACGGGGAACAGGTCCCCGAAATTGGTCATGCGGGAGATCTTGTTGATCGCCTTGTTCACGAACAATTGGTTCTTCGCCAACTTACCCATGTATTCCATGGAAATACCCTGGGCCTCCATGGCCTTTGCCATGTGATAGACCGTTCCGCTCCAAGCTCGCACGTCTTGCGGATCGTAGCTCGTGGCGTAGGTTACCCGCAGTTGGCTCGTGGCAATATCGGTTCTCAATTCAGTGCGTTCAGCCGTATGGTCAGGGAGCATGCTATTGGGCAATGGGCGGTGCGTGATCAAAAGGACATACGGTTCGGACGGTGGGGAGCGAGAAGGTCACCTGATCCGTATCGGATGTTCATACGCAAAGGAAATACCCTCGGTTCCAGAAGGTGCCAAGAATTGGTCTTTTTGTGAACAGGCCCATCCTAACACGGCGTTCAGGAAATTTCCACATTCGTCCTTCGTCCCCTTTCTCACCCAAGGATCACTCTAAAATGCTCACTCTGTCAAACTCTGTCCTTTTCCCGTGTTAGCGGCATTACGACCATTTTCCGGAAAACCCTGATCGGAGATCATCGCAAAAGGTACTGATTAGGTCCTGAGCAGGCTCTTATGCAAGCACTTCTTCAGAACGGTGCGAATGGACCAGCTTGCTTTGCAATTCTGTGCTCATGGGTTGGTATTGGAGAAAGCGCTCCGTGTAGTTGCCACGACCTTGTGTAAGACTTCGAAGGGTGGTACTGTACCGATCCAGTTCCGCCAAAGGCGTATGCACCTTGATCACTTGATCGCGTCCTTGGGCATGGACGCCGACCACCACGGACCTGCGGCTTTGGAGGTCGGTCATTACCTCACCCATAAGGTCTGCTGGCACACGAACTTCGAGCTCTTGTACAGGTTCCATCAATTGTGGGGCAGCGTTGGCAAATGCTTCCCTGAAGGCCATCTGTCCAGCAATACGGAAACTGATGTCATTGCTGTCCACTGGATGCATTTTGCCATCATGCACGATCACCCGAATGTCGCGTGCAGGTGATCCTGTCAATGGTCCGCTTTCCATCTTTTCCATGATGCCCTTCAATATGCTAGGAAGGAACTTATTGTCGATGGTGCCCCCAACAATGCAATTGTAGAAAACAAGCACACCACCGGTAGGTAGTTCATGCACGTCTTTCCCACGGACGGTATGCCCAGTGGGTTCTGCCATATCCATCGTCCACGGCTCTA
>Ga0073899_10005125_pt1 | contig 11447 bp, 10 predicted proteins | sample KloWWTmetaKNB5Ph_FD_88975 | JGI IMG/M metagenome (GOLD analysis project Ga0073899, IMG submission 88975) | Active sludge microbial communities from Klosterneuburg, Austria, studying microevolution and ecology of nitrifiers - Klosterneuburg... | ecosystem: Engineered > WWTP > Aerobic digester >...
GGGCGGGCCGCTGCTGCTCGAGCGGGGTCGTTACCCGCGAGCCACGGTCGACGCCCTTCAGGCGCGAGGTCACCACGTCAGCGAGATCGAGATGACCAGTGGCCTGCAGGTGCTGCAGCGCGGACGCGGCGGTTGGCTCGGTGGCGCCGACCCGCGCCGCGAGGGCATCGTGGCGGGCGACTGAGGCCCACCAGGAGGGTGTGCCATGGCGGCGCGGCTCATCGGCGTCTTGCGGCTCGAGCCCTATCGGTTCGTCGACGACCTGCCTTTCGACGCCACAGCCGACGAGGTGCGGCAGCGTCGCGGTCCGCCTGCGCGCCAGGCTCGAAACGACGTCGGCCTGATCGAACTGGACTACGGCGATGCGGTGTACCGCTTCCAGGACTGCGGCCGCCTGGAGGAAGTGACGTGCCATGTGAGCGTACTGCACCTGGATGCGGTGGCGGTGCCCTTCGAGGCGCTGGTCGGCTTCGTGCGGGCCCACGACCCGCAGGTGTTCGAGCGTGCCGGCTTCATCGTCAGCCCGCGCTGGGGCATAGCCTTCGACCTGCACGACGGCGGCTGGGTCACCGCACTGGCCGCCCACTGCCTGCCGCAGTGGCGCGCGCTGTGATCGACATGCACCGAACTACGGGTCCAGCTCCTGGTAGCACGTCACGCGTTTGATCGGCACGGGCACGATGCGGCCGCGCTCGAGGTCGTAGGTCCAGGCCGCGACCAGGCCATTGCGCCAGGTCAGCCACTCGCGTTGGACGCGGCGCATCGTCACGACGAGGTTCGGGTTGTGGCGGCCGTCGAGTTTGCACTCGTTGTCCGTCCCGATGATGGACAGCCCGGGCTTGTGGTGCAGCGTGGCGCCCACCGTGGCGCCGGGGAGCGCGACGGCATCGACGATGCGGATGTACGCCTCGTTGTCCCGCTCGTCGACGCGCTCTCGGCCCAGCGCCAGCGTGATGTGGTCGTCGCAGTCGAAGGCCATGGCTCGCCAGCCCGCAACGGGCTCGCCACGACGCGCTACGGAGGTGTCGCTACCGACCAGGCACGACAGACCAGGCATGACCCGACTGCCTTGAACCGCAGACCGATACTCCCATCCGATGATGGCGCGAGCCTCTTCCGCGCTGCCGGGTGCTGGCGCCGCTGCGACGGCGGGTGTAGGCGCTTGCGCGCTCGATTCGGACCGGGCGAGTGCAAGCGGCGACGGAGCAACGAGGATGCAGGCCATGGCCGTGGCGGTTGCCGCAGGGCCGGCAGCTGCGAGCAGACGTGTGAGTTGCATCATGGCAGCACGTTGTAATCGCGTACCCGCAGGCCGGTGACTCCCGAAGTCGGTGGCTTGGCGCCATGCCCTTGTACGATGGTCGTATTGATCGGCGCGCGGCCGTAGAGCTGTGCAGGATCGATGCGGCCACCCAGGCCGCTGGGCGGCCAGGGGGTCGCGCGAATCTCGAAGTGCAGGTGCTGATCCTCACCCATCATGTTGCTGGCATTGCCCGTATTCCCGGTGGTACCGATGGGTTGACTGCGGGCGACGGCATCTCCCTTTCTCACGAAGAAGAAGCTCAAGTGGCAGTAGGCAGCATAAAGCGTGCGGTCTCGATGCTTGAACGCAAGCAAGATCAAATTCCCGTAGCTCTGTGAATACCGTGCATCTGCAATCACCCCATCAGCCACCGCATAGCACGTGGTCAGCGGCAGGGCATACAGGTCCCAGCCGGCGTGGTTGCGTGTGCCGCCGTTGCGAACCGCTCCGAAGGTATTGTTCGGCAATTGACGGCGGATGGTGTTGCGCTGCAGCGGCCAGGCCAGTGCGGGCACCGGTGGACTTCCTCGGTTGCGGTGCGGGGTGCCGACATCATGCTCAGGCGAGTGAAAAGGCACGGGCGCGAGTGTGCGTGCCGCACCTGCGCGCGGTCCATCCCTAACTCATGGCGAGCATGTCCAGTCACCGACCGCAACGGGGTCGACCGCCACGGTGGCGTGGCGGTCGCAGGCGTCAGCCTGCCGCTGGGGCGAGGCCGAGCCGGCGCGCGATCTCGAGCACCAGGGCCGACTGGTTCAGCGCGTAGAAATGCAGGCCGGGCACGCCGCCGGCGATCAGGCGTTCGCACAGGCGAGTCACCACGTCCAGGCCGAAGGCGCGGATGCTGGCGGTGTCGTCCATGTAGCCCTCCATCTTCAGCATCACCCAGCGCGGGATCTCGATGCCGTCGCGGGCGGCGAACTGGGCTACCCGCGCGAAATTGTGGAAGGGCATGATGCCGGGCACGATGGGTTCCGTCACGCCGAGCTGGCGCACTTCATCGACGAAGTGGAAGTAGGCGTCGGGGTTGAAGAAGAACTGCGTGATGGCCGAGTTCGCGCCAGCGGCCATCTTGTCCGCAAAGTGCTGCACGTCGCGCCGCGCGTAGCGCTGCTCGGGGTGGTACTCCGGATAGGCAGCGACCTCGATGTGCCAGTCCGGCCCCTGCACCTCGCGTATGTAGCGCACCAGCTCGGCGGCATGGCGGAACTCGCCAGCCACCGCGGTGCCGCTGGGCAGGTCGCCGCGCAGCGCGACGATGCGGCGAATGCCCTGGGCACGGTAGGTGGCCAGGATGTCGGCCAGCCCCGCCCGCGTGGAGCCCACGCAGCTCAGGTGCGGCGCAGCCTCGAAGCCGGCCGCGGCGATTTCGTGCACCGCGGCCAGCGTCTTGTCGCGCGTGGAGCCGCCGGCTCCGTAGGTGACGCTGAAGAACTGCGGCTGCAGCGCGCCCAGCTCGTGCACCACGGTCTTGAGCTTCTCGCTGCCGGCGGGGGTGTTGGGCGGGAAGAACTCGATCGAGATCGGCAGGCCTCGGGTCTGATTCATGTTGTTCTCTCCAGGACTCGTTCCCCTGGGCAGGGGCCGGGGTCGTCAGTACCGGTAGCTGTCGGCCTTGTACGGGCCTTCCTTGGCCACGCCGATGTAGGCGGCCTGCTCGTCGGAGAGCTCGGTGAGCTGGGCGTTGAGCGTCTTGAGCTGCAGGCGCGCCACCTTTTCGTCGAGCCGCTTGGGCAGCACGTAGACCTGGCCGACCTCGTACTTCGTGCGTTGGCTGTACAGCTCGATCTGCGCCAGCGTCTGGTTGGCGAACGAGCTGCTCATCACGTAGCTGGGGTGGCCGGTGGCGCAGCCCAGGTTCACCAGCCGACCCTTGGCCAACATGATGATGCGCTTGCCGTCCGGGAAGATGACATGGTCGACCTGGGGCTTGATCTCTTCCCAGCGGCAGTCGTCGAGCGCGGCGACATCGATCTCGTTGTCGAAGTGACCGATGTTGCAGACGATGGCGTTGTGCTTCATGGCCGCCATGTGGGCGCGGGTGATGACGCTCTTGTTGCCGGTGGCGGTGACGAAGATGTCGGCCTTGTCGGCGGCCCAGTCCGTCGTCACGACGCGATAGCCCTCCATCGCCGCCTGCAGCGCGTTGATGGGGTCGATCTCTGTCACCCACACCTGGGCGCTGAGCGCGCGCAGCGCCTGCGCGCTGCCTTTGCCCACATCGCCGTAGCCGCATACCAGTGCGATCTTGCCGGCCACCATCACATCGGTGGCGCGCTTGATGCCGTCGACCAGGCTCTCGCGGCAGCCGTAGAGGTTGTCGAACTTGCTCTTGGTGACGGAGTCGTTGACGTTGATGGCGCGGAATTTCAGCGTGCCCTTGGCGCTCATCTCGTTGAGCCGGTGCACGCCGGTGGTCGTCTCTTCGGTCACGCCGATGATCTGCGCGCTCTTGCGGGTGTACCAGGTGGGGTCGACCGCCAGCCGGGCCTTGATCGCCGCAAAGAGCTCGCGCTCTTCCTCGCTGCCCGGGTTGGCGATGGCGCTCGCGTCCTTCTCGGCGCGCATGCCCAGGTGCATCAGCAGCGTGGCGTCGCCGCCGTCGTCGAGGATCATGTTCGGGCCTTCGTCGGCCGTGCCGGCGGCGCCGAACTCGAAGATGCGGTGGGTGTAGTCCCAGTAGTCCTTGAGCGTCTCGCCCTTGTAGGCGTACACCGGGGTGCCGCGCTCGGCCAGCGCCGCGGCGGCGTGGTCCTGCGTGCTGAAGATGTTGCACGAGGCCCAGCGCACCTGCGCGCCCAGCGCCTGCAGGGTCTCGACCAGCACCGCGGTCTGGATCGTCATGTGCAGGCTGCCGGTGACACGCGCGCCCTTGAGCGGCTGGCTGGCGGCGTACTCGGCGCGGATGGCCATCAGCGCGGGCATCTCGCTTTCGGCGATGGTGATTTCCTTGCGGCCCCAGCCGGCCAGGGCCAGGTCGGCGATGGCATAGGGGGCGGCGCGCAGGGCGGTGTCGGGGGCGTTCATGGCAGTCGGGCTCCTGGTGCGGTGCGGGGGCAAAGGGCCCGCAGGCACGACGGGCCATGCCGAGGGGTGCACCGGGATTGCGACTCCGACCCACCCCTGGGCACGCCGGGCGGGCGTGCGGGTGAGCGCCGTTGCAAGACAGAGGTTCCGAGCCTGGGGCCGCATCTGAGGCGGCCTTGCAACGCTCCTCGGAACAGGTGCGCATTGTAGAACGCAGCCGAATGACCGTGGGAGACTCGCGCAATGCCACCGCCAGCAGGCCTGCCCGCCAACCCAGCCGCCGCCGAAGGACGCCTGCGGCCGCTGTCGGAGTTGCCGGCCCAGCGGCTGGCGCCGCTGCGCGGCCTGCTCACCGACATCGACGACACCCTGACGCGCGACGGGGCCATCGAGCCCGAGGCGCTGGCGGCGTTGCATGCCCTGCGCGCAGCGGGCCTGGCCGTGATCGCGATCACGGGCCGGCCAACGCAGTGGAGCGAGCCCTTCGTGCACGCCTGGCCGGTGGCGGCCATCGTGGCCGAAAACGGTGGCGTGATGCTGCGGCTGGCGCACGGCCGCCTTCAACTCGACTACACCACCGACGACGCCACCCGGGAGGCGAACGCGCAGCGGATGGCCGCATGCGCCGCCGCGGTGCAGGCCGAGGTGAGCGGCGCTGCCCTGGCCCGCGACAGCGCCGGGCGGCTGACCGACATTGCCTTCGACCACAGCGAGTTCAACCAGCTGGACGAGGCGCGCATCGCGCAGGTGGTGGCGGTGATGCGCCGCCATGGCCTGACGGCCACCGTGAGCTCCATCCACGTCAACGGGTGGATCGGCGGGCACAGCAAATGGACCGGTGCACACTGGGCGGTCCAGGCGCTCACCGGCGAGCCGCTGCAACCCGACCGCTGGCTCTACGTGGGCGACTCCACCAACGACCAGGAGATGTTCGAGCGCCTGCCGCTCACCGTGGCGGTGGCCAATATTGCGCGCTTCGTGCCGCAACTGCGCGCGTTGCCGGGTTACGTCACGTCTGCCGAGCGCGGCCGCGGCTTTGCCGAGGTGGCAAAGGCGGTGCTGGCGGCCAAGGTGGCGGAAGGCCGACCGCGCGGGCCCTCGGAAGTCGGCAATCGCGGCGGGGCGTGACCGATCGCACACCGGCCACCCGTGCCCGCCACAATCGAAACACACCGGGCCGGATCTGAAGTGCGGGTGAAACCACCGGGGTCGACCATGACGTCACACACCCCGAAGGAGCCCGACCATGAACCGCACCACCCGTATCGCCGCCATCGTGACCACCCTGCTGACGATGGGTGCCGCCCAGGCGCAGGCCTCTGACCCGGTGCGCGCCAGCTTCGATCGCATGCTCGACCACGCGGCCAGCACCGGCGCCATTGCCGTGCCGGCCACCTTCTCGGCGGGCGACGACCCTCTGATGGCGGCGATGGTACTGCCCCTGCGGGCAGGCACCGCACCGGCACAACCGGCCTGGGCGAGCCAGGACGCCGCCGGTGCATCGTTCGAGCGCATGCTGGCCCATCTGCCGGCCACCCACAACCCGGCCCGCCCCGCCGCCCAGGCCGACGATCCGCTGGTGGCCGCGCTCGTCGAGCCGCTGCGCGAGTCTGCGGCCGTGGCGGGTCAGCATCGGCCCCGCCAATGGGCCCAAGCCGCGCATTGACCGGCGCGTTCAGCGTCACTGGGTTCGTGCGCGGCGGCCGATGGGCCGCGCGGGCCGCTCGCCCCTTGCGACGCCGCACCCATAACGCAGTCCTAACGCCCTGACTCCTACAAACGAGGCACTCGGCCCGGCCGCAGTCCAGCCCCCAGGGGCGACAGGCGGGCACCGTTGAACCCTCAGCAGGAGATCACCATGCAGTTCCATCACCTTCTCGCCTCGGCCGTCATGGCCGCCCTGTCGTGCGCCGCCCAGGCCAGCGAAGGGCCGACGGTCGCGTTCGACCGCATGCTCCAGCATGCGCCGGCCCAGGTCGCGGTGCGTGCGCCGCAGCAGGCACCCGATGCCATGGTTCTCGCGTTCGAGGTGGCGCTGCGTCGCACGGGCTCCACGCGCGTGGCGACCGCTCCTGTGCTTGTGCAAGGAGTGGCGCAGCAAGCGCCGGCCGATGCCTTCGATCGGCTGTTGAACCATCGCGCCACCAGCGCGCATCCGGATGCGCCGGCTGGAACCGACGCGCTGATGACTTTCCTGGTCGATCGCATCGGCAAGGTGGCTTCCGCCGGTACCTTCGGCCAGCCGCAGACCCGCACGACCATGCTGCGCGCGACCCACTGATCGCGGCCAGAAGTCATGCGCAGGCCGGGCGGGCTCTGACGGCCCGGGCCCTGCGCCGTGCCATCGGCCGGATAATCGGCCGATGGGGCAGAAGTCGGGCGCCGTCGAATTGAGATTGGGTTCCAGCCCGAGGCTGGAGATGCCCGATGGCCGATGCATCGAACTGGCGCCCCGTGACGCCGCGATGCTCACTTGGCTGGCCCTCGAAGGGCCCACCGCGCGGGTGCGGTTGACGCAACTGCTCTGGCCCGACAGCGAGCCGGCAGCGGCCCGCAACGCATTGCGCCAACGCCTGTTCCAGCTCAAGCGCAACCTGGGCTTCGAGCTCGTGACCGGCCAGGCCACGCTGGCGCTGGCGGAGGGCCTGGTGCACGACCTCGATGAGGCCGACGACGTGCTCGGCGGCGTCGAGACCGGGCTGGGCGGGGCGTTCGACGAGTGGCTCGCGGTGCAGCGCGGTCGCCGGCGGTCGCGGCTGCGGCAGGCGCTCGAGGAACTGGTCGAGATGGCCGAGCGCGCCGCCGACTGGTCCGATGCGATCGCGCACGCGCGCGAACTCCTGGCCATGGAGCCGCTGTCGGAGGATGCGCATCGGCGGATCATGCGGCTGCACTACCTCGCGGGTGATCGTGCGGCCGCGCTGCTGGCATTCGACGCCTGCGAGCGGGTGCTCAAGGACGAGGTCGGCGCACGGCCTGGCCCCGCCACCCTGGCGCTGCTGGCCGATATCGAGCGCTGCGATCCCGGCCTGCCGCCCTCGACCATCCTGCCGGCCGCCCTGCTGCGGCCGCCGCAGGCCATCGGTCGCCAGGAGCAACTCGCGGCCATGCAGGGGGCATGGGACAGCGGCGCGGGTTTCGTCGTCGTGGGCGAGCCCGGGGTGGGCAAGTCGCGCCTGCTGCGCGCGATGGCGCAGGCGAGTGCCCATGCCGTGAACGTTGCGGCGCGTCCGGGCGATCTGCACGCACCGCTGTCGGGCATCGTCCGCCTCGTTGATGCCATCGCGGCGGCACTGCCGGCGCCGTCGGTCCAGGCCGCTGCATCGCAGTTGCATGAGCGCCTGGTCCCGGCGCAGGCCGAACTGAACGATCGGCAGCGGCCGCTGGGGCGCTCGGTGCAGCCGGCGGTCGTGGAGTTGTTGCGACTGGCGATACAAGCGGCGCCAGGGCTGGCCGTGCTGTTCGACGACTGGCAGTTCGCCGACGAAGCCAGCGTGGGGCTGATCGAGGACGTCCTGCAGGGCGTGGGAGGCGCCGCCGTGCCATGGGGCATCGGCATGCGGGTGCCGGTTGGTCCGCGCGATGCGCACAGGCTCGATCGACTGCAGCAGCGGGGCCTGCGGCGGATCACGCTCGAACCGCTGGGTGCACGCGATATCGAAGACCTGGTGGAGTCACTGCACCTGCCGGGTGTCGATGCGCCATCACTGGCGCAGGCATTGTCAAGGCGCATCGGGGGCAATCCGCTGTACATCCTGGAGGCCCTGCGCCACATGCACGAGCAGCGCCTGCCGCTGGGCCCTGAGCACGTGAAGCCGTCGCCGCAGGTGCGCGATCTCGTGGCGGTGCGGCTGGCCGAGTTGCCCGAGGGCGCGCGCCAGTTGCTGCGCATTGCCGCCGTGGCGGGCAGTGAATTCAGCGTTGAACTGGCCGAGGCGGTTTCCGGTCGGCATGCACTGGAGCTGTCCGACGCGTGGGCTGTGCTCCAGCGGCTGGGCATCCTCGGTGATGCAGGAGTCGACCACGACCTGTACGCCGAAGTCGCGCTCGCTTCGCTGCCGCCCCCGATCGCACGCGTGCTGCATGCCCGGGCAGCGCAGTGGCTCGAGGATAAGGCGGTGGAGCCTGCCCGGCTGGCCGCGCACTGGCGGGCCGCTGGCGACAAGGCCCGGGCGCTGCCCCATCTGGTGCAGGCCGCCCGCCAGGCTTGGCGCGCGAGCCTGGCCGAAGACACGTTCACGATGTTCCACGATGCCGCCGTCATCGCGGCCGGTTGTGGGCGAGCCGACCAGGCGTTCGAGCTCCTGTTCGATGCGATCGATGCGATGACCGAGATCGGAACAGTCGAGTTGGCCCGACGCGGCCTGCTCGCGCTGGAACCGCTGGCGTCGAGCGATGCCCAGCGCCTGCGGGTGCGGTTCGTGGGTGCCGTCGTCGACTGGATCGGCGGGCAGGTGGAGCGAGGCCTGGTCGCCATGGGCGGCATGCTCGGCGAAGCCGTTGCCTGCGGCGATGTGCGGGTCGAGTGCGAGTGCCGATACGCCATCGCACACCGGGCCAGCGCCGATGGCCACTTCGACGATGCGCTGCGCGAGCTCGAAATCGCACGCCGACAACTGCAGCGCATCGGCGAGTGCCGGCGGGCAACTGCACTGGCCGCGAGCATGGCACTGGTGGAGGGCCTGCGTGGCCGACCCGAGACCGCACTGCAGGCCTACGAGCAGGTGCTGCCCGAGGCGCAGGCACATTGCGACGTGGGCACCTGGGCAGTCGTTTCGGCGTCGCAGGCGCTGCAGATCACCCGGCTGGGCAAGCTGGCCGATGCCGCGCGTTCCGCCGAGCGGGTGGCGGGAGTCGTGGAACGCACTTCGATCGCTGCCGCGGACCTGCTGCTGATCCAGCGCTATCTGGTGGAGGCCTTGCGCTGGGCGGGGCGCATCGACGCCGCCCGGCGCCTGGCCGAGTCACTGGCCGCTCGACTGGGTGCACTGGGCGATCATCCGCTGGCCGCCATGCCCCTGGCAGCGGTGCACCTGCACGTAGGCCGTGCCGACCTGGCGCGCCCGCTGCTCAAGGCGATCGAGGAGACGCCGCCGACTCGCCAGCGCGAGCGATGGGCGGTGCAGATGTTGTCCGCCCAGTACGCATGCCTGAGCGGCTCCACCGACGGTGGCGTCTGGCCAGCCGAGCTGCTCGAACGCGAAGACCTGCCGCTGGCTGCCGAATGGGCGATGTGGTCCGGGCTGTTGCGCGAGTCGCCATGGTCGGCCGACGCGCTGGATGACCTGGCCATGCGCTGCGAACGCGCACGATTGGCGTTGTTCACGGCACCACTGCGCGCGCTCGTGGCCTGGCGCAGCGGGGGCGAGGTGGGCTTCGACCCGTCCGCGTGCACCGACGCGCCCGCAACCCTGCCGTTCGCGGCCCTGTATGCGGCGCGCGCCATGCGGGCTCGGGGTGAGCATGAACGCTCGCGTGGCGTGGCAGCGGCGGCGCGCGGGTGGGTCGAGCGCGTCGCGGCCAGCGACCTGTCCGCAAGCAACAGACTGGCCTGGCTGAGCCGCCATCCGGTGCATCGTGAGCTCCAGGCGCTGGCGTGCGCCAGCGCCGTGGCGTGAGGACAGCGGTTCTCGCAACCGGGAGTCATCGGGGCCTTGTTCGTGACGCAGTGTCGGTTTGCGCGACCAGCGTGCACCGAAGGCGTGACCGGGAGCCCATCGTGTGTGCAAGACTTCGACCGACCGAAGTGGTTCTGGTTGCACTATTTTGCGCGGGCGACAACTCTACCTGGCTACTGCTGCGGCCGCGGCACTGCCCGTGCTGGCGCTCATTGCCGTTCGCTTGTTCGGTCACGTCCCGATCGCGCGCATGACGCGCGACGTCGCTGCGCTGACCGGTGTGCATCCGCTCACCGGGTTCCTGTCCTCGCTGGGCATCCTGCTGTGGTGGGCCAGCGCCGCGGTCTACCTGCACACGGCCGCGGTGGTGCGCCGTGTCGGCACGGCTGCGGCCGATCCCGGCGCGGGCTTCCTGACCTGGTCGGGGCTGCTGTCGGCCTACCTGGCCCTGGACGATCTGTTCCAGATCCACGAGCACCTGGCGCCTGAGTACCTCGGCGTACCGGAGCGCGGCGTCTATGCGGTGCTGGGGTTGGCCACGGCCGCGTATCTGTGGCGCTACCGGCGGCTGCTGCGAGTAGGCGAGGGCCGGCTGCTGTGGTTGGCGCTGGCAGGCTTGGCAGCGTCGGTGGCGGTCGACGCACTGCTCGAGCGGTGGCTGTGGCGGCTGGGCGATTGGCTCTACCTGCTCGAGGACGGCACCAAGTGGCTGGGCATCTGCTGTTGGGCCGCGTTCTGCGCGGCAACCTGTGCCGGCCGGCTGCGGGCGCTCGCACCAGCCGATGGCGGTGGCTGACCTGTGCCGCGTCAACAGCCTTCTTCGCCCTCGACACGCGGGGCCAGGAATCGCCGCAACCGGGCGAGCTCGTCGTCCAGCGCGCGGGCAAATCCGGCTTCGCCCGGCGCCGAGGCCGCGACGTAGCCGAGCGTGTGGCTGAGCACGCCATCGCGCCACGACAGGTTCGCCCAGCCCACCACGCGGTCGCGCCACAGCAGCGGCAGGGCGTAGTAGCCGCGCACGCGGCGCGCTGCCGGCGTGTAGGCCTCGAACCGATATGCCCAGCCCCACAGCAGTTCGAAACGGCGGCGGTCCCAGACGATGGGGTCGAACGGCGCCAGCAGGCGCACCGTGTCGGTCGGCTCATGCCGGCGCGAGCGGGGGTTCTCGTCGGCGGGCCAGTACCACAGGGCGCCGGCGACCTGGGCGTGCGCCAGCCGCTGCTTCGCCCGCATCAGCGCCGCTGCGCGGCGATCGGCCCACTGGGGCACCGCATATTGCAGGCGCGCCACCAGCTCCGACAAGCTGCGCGCGGGCAAGGGTGCGTACTGGCGCACGACCACGTCCACCAGCGCATCCAGCACGGCGTCGGGCGCGGCCGGCTCATGGGCGGGGCGCTCGGCGTACACGCGCACGCCGCCCACACGCGCGGCGATGCGCAGCATGCCGCGGTAGTGCATGCCGTCCAGCAGCTGCGTGCTGGCATTGCTCGAACCGCCGA
>Ga0073899_10005130_pt1 | contig 11443 bp, 8 predicted proteins | sample KloWWTmetaKNB5Ph_FD_88975 | JGI IMG/M metagenome (GOLD analysis project Ga0073899, IMG submission 88975) | Active sludge microbial communities from Klosterneuburg, Austria, studying microevolution and ecology of nitrifiers - Klosterneuburg... | ecosystem: Engineered > WWTP > Aerobic digester >...
CCGGTCGGTTGCCCTTGCGACTGCCTCGGTAGCTACTGGGGTGTACCGACAACTCCCCAGACAGGACTTGCACCTGTGAGACACACAGCGCCTTTGCACGGCGCACTGAATAATGCGGGCTAGGGTGGTGACACTCACCCACTGACGGAAACGGAATCGAACCCGTATTGGAGCAAGAGTTTTTGGATACGGGTGCTCATGAGGAAATCGGAGAAATGTGCGGCCAGCTCGCGATTGTCGTCCCGACAGGTCGAGACCACAGCCTGGCTGAACTGCACCGGGACATGCATGCCAGCCGGCGTTTCGTCGCTGATAAGGATCGAACCACTGTTGATGGCGTCGATTCGAAACACCAGCCCGACATCGGCTTTCCCCGTGTGAATCAGGTTCACCACGTCTTCGCTATGGGGCGCATGCAGAATCTGGTATCGGCCCTTGTACGGCGGCGTGACTGTTGACAAGGCCCGGTGCGTGACGACCCCCAAGGATGAGCTCGCCGGATCGCCGAGGGCGATGCGGGTGCGGCGATCGGGTAGCCCATCGTGGAACGACACCAGCGTGGCCGAGGAGTCCGACGACATAACCAGGACCAGCGAGGTTTGGGCATAGATCCGAGGGGCGCCGTTGAGCGTCAGGCCTTTCTGATAGAGGGCGGCGACTTCGGCTACGCCCGCGGCGAGGAACACATCGATCGGCGCTCCATGTTCGATCTGTCGACTGAGGGTTTTCGAGGGACCGTACACCACCCGGACCGAGGCGCCATATTCGCGCTCGAACATGGGCAGGATCTCGCTGAGCGCCGACCGCAAGCTGGGAGGAGCTCCAACCGCAAGGGGCTCGGCCTTGGCCGGAATCCACGCCCCGATGAGGGTGAGGAGTCCTACCGACATCATCATTGTCGCTTTCATTGCCCGACGATACATTCCAACCTCCGGGGTTGTATTCATCCCAACGGATTTCATCCTGGAGCCGATCCTCATGGGCGGTTTCCTTCACCCGCATTATTCTTGAGCGCTTCTGCTGCACTCGCCGACTCACGGCTGCGACGGGCCTTCGGCCGGCGGGCTCGCCACGTGACTCGGCGATGTCGCGACGAACCGCCATGAGCAATGCGGGTTCACAGCAGAGTTCGTCCGCGCGATCTCCGCTGAGCGTTCAGCAAGATCAATGCCGCGTGGTTCACCCCTGCCTCTGTACATTGTGAAGTACGGGACGAGGAGCCATTCACAAGGTTTCAGGCACAAAGTCCACGCGAGCAGACGATTCGCGCATTCGGCTGAATCGTGCGCTTTTGCACTCATCGCTCGTATCCGATCCGCACGATCCCAATTGAAGCGCCGATGGGTGATACAGGGGTTACAGGTGCTCTTCGCAAGGGAAAGAAAATACTTTAAGGGGAGCCACCTGCCCATGCGACGTCTGCGCTCGTGCGGCATGAAGTTGCTGGAGCGCGTGAATCGCTCGGTCTGCTTGGTCGGATGAGATCATCGCCAAGATGATGCAATTGATACCGGGATAGAAGAACGTCCCGGACACGGTTCCGGTCCGACCCGTCCCTTCGACATTGTGCAGAATCGAATAGGCCGTGATGCCGTGATCGTGCAGCAGTGTCTTCAATTCCTGAATCATGGAGTCCCTGGCGATGATGATCAGCGTCTTCATGTACGAACCGTTCTCCGCTTAACAGGTAGTGGGCCGCCTCGGCCCCTGTTTGCATTTATTTCTCGGCAGAGCATGCGCGCAGCAACCTGCGAGGCCACACCTTCTCCGGTGATACGGCCTCATCCAGCAGACGATCGGGTTGGTGCTCTCTTCCAGGGAGCTGGCGCAACTGCCTACTTAGTGTTCAATGGAAACGTGATCACCAATCCCCCGATGACGTCGTCGAGCTTAAAATCCGATTTCGGGCTGTGAGGATGGGCATTGTGGCATTCGATGCACGACGTCGTCACGGCCTTGTCGGCATACACCGCTCCGAACGACCGTTCCGTCCCGTTTTCGAAAAAGCCGTAATAGGGTCTATTGGGGTTGTCCTGGACCTGTTTCAAGCCCTGGCGTTCGAATTCTGTCGCCGGCGCGTTGGCCTTACTGATCGGCCACTGGCTGATCAAGCGATAGCGGACATCCGGACTGGTCAATTCAGCCATCTCGCTCGTTTCTCGGAGGAACTGCACGGGCAAGGGCAGTGCGTGCTTGGCCCGCCAGTTTTCCGATACATCCACGATATGTTCAAGGCGCAGTCGGTTGACGATGTCGATGGTGTAAAAATGGCGGTGCGCCAGGATGACCGCGCGCAAGTAGTTGGCAACCGTTTGGGGCGGAATACCGGTCGACGTATCGGACCCCTTCTCGGCAGCGAACACATTCGCGACAACCAGCGCGGTACAGATCGTTATGACGGCGATCCAACCGAAGATTCTACGCAGCATAATAGCTCTCTTTCGTGTGTATTGGGGGAAGGTCGCGCGCGGAGCAGGCGCGCCGACAGATTCTTTCGAAGCAAGGGCTCCTGACGGTTGACGATCGGGAACAGTGCTCTGGATGCCATGGCAGACAACGTGTGTGCGCCGGACTCAGGATTCAAATCCGTATTTGACCAAGAGTTTTTGAATGCGAGGGCTCATCAAGAAATTCGAAAATTGTTCCGCGACAGGACACAGTGCGGGACGGCACGTCGAGACGACAGCCTGCTCGAACTGAACGCGGACGGATGTGCCGAAGGGAGTTTCATCGCTGATGCGGACTTGACCGCTATTGATGGTGTCGATGCGATACACCAGCCCCACTGTGGCCTTGCCGGCACGGATCAGATCGATGATGTCCTCGCTGTGCGAAGCGTAGAGAACGTTGCTGTGGGGCTTGGACGTCGGATGGAGCTTCGTCATGCTCTGGGCTGTTACCTCTCCCAACGACGAGGTGTGAGGGTCACCGACGGCAATGCGTACCGCTGAATTCTCCAGCGCCTGATGGAAGGAGACGAGTGAGCTTGGAGAATTCGCCGACATGACAAGCACAATGGACGTCTGCGCATAAATCCGAGCCTTCCTGTTGAGCGTCAGCCCCTTTTTGTGTAAGGCCTCGACCTCGCCCCCGCCTGCCGCAAGAAAGACGTCGATCGGCGTTCCGTGCTCGATGTCTCGAGCGAGTGTTTTCGAGGGGCTATACACGACTTCAACCGCCGCCCCGGATTCTTGTTCGAACATCGGCAGAATATCGTGGAATGCCGGCCGTAAACTCGGAGGAGCGCCGATGATCAGCGGCTCAGCGTGAACGGCGTTCCCGCTTACCAAGAAGGCCGTCACTTCACCGACTACTGCGATCACTACCAAACATCGCCGAATGGTCGCCATTGATTTCCTCGTACTCCTCCGTCAATGCCAGTGCACCCGAGACGGCCCTGATGCGCGCCACAAGGCGGGAAAAGGCCGAATCATCCTCCTCAAGCAAGAGTGGTACCAATCCGAGCCTTCATTCCCCACCACATGCAAGGTCTTGCAATCCACACGTTTTCCGGAAGTCTGTGTCGATTTGCTGAAGCGAGCCGAGTAGGCGCGTCTCAGTTCGTGCGATTTCGCTCTGGCCGCTCGCTCTGGAGGCGCACGCTCGTGCTTTGGCACCATGCTGGTGAGGCTCGCAGGAAGGACCGACTTCTGTCGAGACACAAGGGCTTTTCATAACGTGCCTGCGACTGGTTTCTATCCCCTTTGCTGCAATTCATGAGGTGCCCGCCTGTGAAGGCATGAACATTGCTTGTAGCTCTGCCGACGACCTTCTAGCCATGAATCAGATTGTCCACATAGCCCTTCGGAAGCCATACACCTTCGTAGTGCTGAGCATCCTCATTGTGGCGTTCGGAGCGATGGCGGTATTCGACGCCCCGACTGACGTGTTCCCGGTCATCCAGATTCCCGTCAGCTCTGTGGTCTGGATCTACGACGGCCTGATGCCGCAGGACGTCGAGGGGCGCATCACGTATGTGTTTGAACGCTTCCTGACCCAAACGGTCGAAGGCATCAAATATATTTGGAGCAACTCGTTATTCGGCAATTCCATCATCAATATTTATCTTCAAGACGGCGTCGATCTGGCGGGCAGCGAGGCCGATATCGCGGCGATCGCGCAAACCACCGTCAAAGCCTTGCCGCCCGACATCAACGCCCCGATGGTCATGCGTCTGTTTCCGTCGCAAGTACCGGTCGCCACCCTCCAGATCACCTCCGACACGCTGACACCGGCGGAACTGTATAACCTCTCCATCATGCGGATCAGACCGCTCCTTGTGACGATTCCGGGGGCGATTCTCCCGCACCCCTACGGGGGTCAGGATATGCAGGTGATGGTGAACTTGGATCAGCAAAAACTCCTGGCCCGCCACCTCACTCCGTCGGATGTGCACAAGGCGTTGAATCGGCAAAATCTCGTGCTTCCTGGCGGGGACATCAAAATCAACTCGACCGACTGGATCGTACTGACGAATGCTCAACCGTTGAAGATCGAAGAATTCGACGACATTCCGATCAAGCGAGAAGGCAACGCCTTCATTCATTTGCGCGACGTCGCCACGACCCGCCTCGCAGGCCGAGTGCAGACAAACGCCGTGGTGGTGGAGGGGCAGCAGGCCGTCATCATCGTGGTGATGAAAAGCAGCGAGGCTTCCACCCTGGATGTCGTGGATGGGATCAAGAAGCTGCTCCCCCGCCTCCAGGATGTCTTGCCGAAGGATGTCAAAGTCAAACTTCTCATCGACGCTTCGAGTTTCGTGAAGGAGGCGATCGCGGACGTGGTGCACGAGATGGTGGTCGCCGCCGCGCTGGTCGGCTTCATCGTGCTGTTACTGCTCGGCTCCTGGCGGCCGACGATCATCGTCGCCACCTCGATCCCGCTCTCCATCCTCAGCGCACTGATCGCGCTGCATCTGCTCGATCAGTCGATCAATGTCATGACCCTGGGCGGCTTGGCGCTGGCCGTCGGCATTCTTGTCGATAACGCCGCCGTGATGATCGAAAATGTCGATACCCACCTCGCTTTCGGCAAGCCCTTGGAGACCGCGATCATCGACGCCGCCAATCAGATCCTGCTGCCTACATTCGTCGCCACACTGGCTATCGCGATCGTCTGGGTCCCGATGTTCCATCTCAGCGGGATCTCAGGTTGGATCTTTCCACCCATGGCGGAAGCGATCATCTTTGCGATGATCGCCTCCTTTATTTTGACGTACACGCTCGTACCGACCATGGCGAAATATATTCTGAAGCCGCACCATATGGCGCAGACGCCTGGACAGGGCAGATCGCACGATGAGGAGCAGGCGGGGAATGTGTTCACCCGCATCCAGCAAGGGTTCCAGCAAGGATTTGAGCGCTTCCGCGAAGCCTACAACGCCCAGCTCGAGCGGGCGGTGGCCCACCGCGTGCGCGTCATCACCGTCTCCTTGGCCATCGCCCTGGGGTCGCTTGTCTTGTTTTACTACAATGGGCAAGAGTTTTTCCCGGAGATTCAGTCTGGGATCCTGCAAATGCACATGCGGGCGCCGCTCGGCACGCGTATCGAGGCGGCTGCGCGCATTACCTCCTTGGTTTCGAAGGACGTCGAACGCCTGCTCCCAGGCCAAGTGGAATCCATCGTCAGCAATTGCGGCATCCCGGTCGGAGCCCATAACCTCGCGTTCATTCCCACACCGACGATCGGCACGCAGGACTGCGACCTCACGATCTCGTTAAAGAATGAGAAGTCGCCGGTCTGGGACTATCGCCGCATTCTCCGCAAGGGTCTGACGGAACGCTATCCCGGGACCGAATTCACATTCCAACCGGCCGATCTCACCGCCAAAATTTTGAATTTTGGCTCGCTTTCACCGATCGACGTGCAGGTCAACGGTCCGGACACCTATGCCAACTATGAATTCGCGCGCAAATTGGCGGGGAGATTGCGACAGATTCCCGGCTCCAGCGACGTAGTCATCCAGCAGCCGATGGGCATGCCGACCCTGCTCGCGGAGACCGACAGGCGTTTTGCGCTCGGCATGAACCTGGACCAGACGGACTTCGGCAACAACGTGCTGGTGACGACCGCCGGCAGTCAGCAGGTCGACCAGAAGTACTGGCTCGATCGCGGCACGGGTATGTCCTATCGCATCAACGTCTATACACCCCAATCGCAGCTCACAAGTATCAATGATCTCATGACGGTGCCAGTGAATCGGGAGGAAGGCGGCTCCGCGAAAGACAGAGGCGGTAATCTGCAACTCCTCGGCAATCTGGCTCATCTTTCACCGGTCGGCACGCCCGGCGTGGTGACGCACGGAAACATTATGCCGCTCATCGACGTCTTCGTCTCCGCCGAAGGACGGGATCTCGGCAATGTTCTCAAGGATGTCGAAACCGTGGTCCACGACATGGAAGCGGAAATCCCCAAAGGCTCGGTGATCGAGATCAAGGGGCAGGCCCAGGTGATGCGCCAGGCGCTCGATGAAATGTTCATCGGCCTCCTGGCCGCGGTGGTGTTGGTCTATCTGCTGATCGTCGTCAACTTCCAGTCCTGGCTCGATCCCTTCATCATTATCACCGCGTTGCCGGGAGCGCTGGCCGGCATCGCCTGGTCGTTGTTCGCGACTCACACGAATATTTCTGTCCCGGCGCTGATGGGCGCGATCATGACGATGGGCACGGCAACCGCCAATTCCATTCTGCTCGTTTCATACGCTCGCGAGCGGCTCGCCCTACATGGAGACGCCATACGGGCGGCAGTCGAGGCCGGAACGGCTCGCATCCGTCCGGTGCTGATGACCGCCGCGGCCATGATTATCGGGATGCTCCCGATGGCGGTGGCGAACTCCCAAAACGCGCCGCTCGGCCGCGCCGTCATGGGCGGCTTGGCAGTCGCGACGGTGTTCACACTGTTTTTCGTCCCCTGCGTCTACGCCGTCGTCTACAGCCGTCCCAGCGCTCTTCGCAAGGAGCCCGTCTGATATGCATGCCCTGCGTGGGAACGTCCTCGTCGTCTCGACGATACTTCTGGGCGCGTTGTACCTGGGTTATCGGCTTTACGAAGGCCAACTCGAAGCCTCGGCCCTGCGCACGGAAACCGCCGCAAACGCCATCCAAACCGTTGCGATCATCCGCGCGACACCGCTGCCGCCGACGGAGACAGTCACGCTTCCCGGCAATATTCATGCGTGGTACGAAGCGCCGATCTACGCGCAGGTCACCGGCTACGTCAAGATGTGGTACAAGGACTACGGCGCGGATGTGAAGAAAGGCGACGTCCTTGCCGAAGTCCATGCCCCCTCTCTCGACGCCCAATACGAACAAGCCAAAGCGGACCTGGAATCCGAGCGGGCCAAGAATGCGCTGGCCGATTTAACGGCGAAGCGCTACCTGGCCATGCGAAAGAACCATGCGCTCTCCGAGCAGGCGATCTCGGTGCAAGTCGCCGAGGCGCAAGTGCAAGCGGCGAAGGTCAAGGCCTCGGAGCAGAACGTCAGGAACTTCGAGGCGCTGATCCGATTCAAGACCATTGTCGCTCCTTATGACGGGATCGTCACCGTCCGCAATATCAATGTCGGCGACTATGTGAATAGGGAGGGGACGATCAGTTCGCCCGGCGCCATCAGCAACCTCTTTACCGTGGCCGACATCAGCATGATGCGCCTCTTCGTCAACATGCCCGAGACGTTCGGGCCATTCCTCAAACCGGGCTTGACGGCCGACGTCACGGTTCCCCAGCTCCCCCATCGCCGCTTTACCGCGAAATTCCTCACCGTGGCCAAAGGGTTCGATGTCGGCACGCGCACGGCGGTCACCGAATTCACAATCGATAACGAAGACAGAGCCCTGTGGCCGGGCTCCTATGCCACGGTCCATCTCACCGTGGCGGTCGAACGGAATGTGCTCATCATCCCGACCACGGCGCTGGTGTTCCAAGAGCACGGCACGCAGGTGGTGGTCGTGACGGAAGACGGCCGGGTGCACTTCCAGGCGATCACCATCGGCAAAATGCTCGACAGCACCATTGAAGTGACGGACGGAATTTCCGCAGACGATCGTATTGTGAACAATCCTAGCGCGGCATTGATCGAAGGCGACCAGGTGCGCATCGTGATGCCGGCCGCCGGGTACAGTTTCGGCCCCGACGAAGGTACTGCCGGAAAGGTATCGAGAGCAGCAGAGCCGTCTTCACCGAAGGGGCATTGACCAATGAACGGCGCGCAGATCCATACCGGACCGGACATGCGTCTGCCCGCCCGCAACCGTGTGGCCTCCGGATCCCTGCTCCTGTTGGCGCTCTCACTCTCGGCCTGCAGCGACTGGTTTCCGACCGCCGATCTGGCTCCGGCCTATGAGCCGGCTCAGTTTGTCGTACCTGTTTCCTGGCATGGGGCGAGTCCCTTTGTGGAGGCGACTCCGTCGGATGAGAAGCTTCGTCCGGATTGGTGGAAGCTGTACAAGGATCCGGTGCTTGATCAGTTGGAGGACGAAGCCATGGCGGCCAATGCCGATCTGCAGGCCGCCGCTGAGCGCTTCGTCCAGGCCCGCGACATGATGATGAAGGTGCGCTCCCAGTATCTTCCTCAAGTGGGCCTGGGGTTCGGTGCGTCGAATAACAGGCAATCAGAACATGCCCTGTTTTTTCCCCGTGACATTCCGAACCGACAATCCACCGTGTCTCTTGGGGGCCTCGCCTCCTGGGAGCCGGACTTCTGGTCGGCGCTTCGCAACGCCACACGCATAGAAACCGCTCGCGCCGAGGAGCGGGCCGCGGACTATGGGCTCGCTCGGCTGAGTTTGCAGGCCGAAATTGCGGCGAACTATTTCACGTTGCGCAGTTACGATGCACAAGCGTCCATCTATGCGCAATCGATCGCGCTGTATAAAGAATCCCTCCGTATCGTGAAGACTCAGTTTGCCGGCGCGATCGCGTCGGCGCTCGACGTTGCCCGCGTGGAATCGTTACTGTTCAGCACGGAGACAAAAGCCGCCCAGGTCCAAGGACAACGCGAGGTTGCCGAGCAGGCAATCGCCATTCTCGTGAATCGAGCGCCGAACGGCTTCACAATCAAGCCCGTCGATGACCTGCGCGTCGCGAAGTTCACAATTCCACAGACCATCCCATCCATCCTACTGGAGCGTCGGCCCGACGTCGCCGCGATGGAGCGTCAGATGGCGCAGGCAAACCGCGCCATCGGCATCGCCCGCGCCGCCTTCTTCCCCAATGTATCGTTCCGCGCCGGCGGCGGATTCGAAGACGACGGCTTCAATCTGATCACACTCGTTAATAGTTTCTGGTCCTACGGCTCCGTGATCGAATTGCCGCTCTTCCAAGGCGGTTATCGACGCGCCCAATTGCAGCAGACCTGGTCGGCGTATCGCGAGACAGAAGACCGATACCGGGCGACCGTGCTCAACGCCTTTCGCGAAGTCGAGAACAATTTGAGCCTGACCAATCAATTGACCATCGCGGCGAATCGGCAAGACGCCGCCGTCGGGGCCTCGCTCAAGACACAACGCTTGACGACGGAACTCTATCAAGGTGGGTTGGCCTCCAGCTTGGAGCTCATATTTGCGCAGGTGGCCACGCTGACGGCGAGGATCGAGTCGGTACAGATCAAGGCCGAGCTGTTGCGGTCATCGGTCGCCCTGCTGCGCGCACTGGGGGGAGGCTGGAACCGTAACCAACTCCCCACGGACGACCAGATCCAGCCGTTCGGAACCTTTCAATATACCAATCTCGATAAACCCGCACCCGCAGGGGGCATCGACGTCGAGACGAAGAATCGTCGGGTCCATCGGGATCTCACGACGCCCACCCGTCGGTAAGCATCCTGCGCCTTGCGCGACGGACTGCATCGGCGTAGGGCTCCGTGTCGAACCGGAGGCGCCGAGTGGTGGGCCTCTCTACGGCAGATCCGACCACACCTACTGCGATCGAAAGTGGATCCGCACGGTGAGTTCGCCGTCGACGGGGTCGTCGCCGTTGAGTTGGGGGAGGAACGTCCACTTGTTCAAGGCGATGATGCCTGCCACAGTCAGCTCACGGTGTTTCGCCGGTTCCAACACCACCACCGTCACTTGCGCGTCTTTTGAAACGAGCAGCCTCGCCTTCATCCAGTCATCGAGCGGCTTGCCGTCCAACGACGCGGGTATGGCCGGCCAGGGCGTAGCCTTCGGCACCGGCCCCACCTGCTGATCCTTGTTCAAGGGCAGGCCGTGCACATGCACTTCCGGCAACTCGATGATGTCCGCATCCAACGCATGATCCGCCTCATGCGTCGCCTCATCACCCGTCACGGCCCACCCCGCAACCGGCAAACACAGGCACAAGACACAGAACCCGACTATCCGTCCCATCAAGCAACCTACTGCATCGATAATGTTCGTCATATAGTCGTCCAAATTATTCCAAGGCGATGATGCTCAAACGGGCCATCCAGCCAGGCCGCAGTGTAGCAGCTTCTTATTCGTCCTCATACCATCCGGTCCTTCAGGCCATCCAACAAGGCGGCATTTTCCCCCTGCCGGAGGCAGATGCCCAACAAGGTCGTCCAGCAAGGCCGCTAGGGATGCATGAATCTAAGGCGTCACTCTTCCCCAATCGAAATCGGATGCTCAAACGGGTCATCCAGCAAGGCCGCAGGCGACGCACGAACCGGAGGCGTACCCTCAGGGGTACGTTGAGGATTCGTGCGAGCCGAGAACGATGCTGGTGACTCGTTTCAGCATCCGATCAAAAGAACCATTGGCCGCGAAAGAAGAACGACCGTGGCATCCCCGCATGCGACACTCCCAACCCGATACTCCCCTCTCCCTGATTGATGTAATACCGTTGATCGAACAGGTTGATGATATCGAAGCCGAGCAGGAATTTCTGCCCTTCCCATGGCAACGGGAACACATGCGCAATCGAGAGATTGTAGATCGTGTAAGACGGACTGTGGCTGGAATTCGTCTTCGCGTCTTCGTTCTCCGAGGTGCGTAGTCCCGAGGCAAACAACATCTGCCCCGTGAAGGTCGTGCGCTCCAGCAACCGGTAACTCACGATGGCCGAACTCGTGAGCGTCTGCATGTGATCGCAAAACACCCCGCCCTGCGAATTGATGTCGGCAATTTCTTTCGCTTCCAACAGGAAATGACCGGACTGCAGTCCGTAGCCCTTACACTGCCCCCAGGCCACGTTGCCCCGGGCCGTCAGGTTCTCGGTGAGCTGTAGTTTCAGAGCCCCGTCGATGCCGCGCTGCCAGCCGCGTTCGAAGGCAAAATAGTTCAGTAATGGTGTGGTACCGAACTGTCCTGCATCGGACAAGAAGTTGCTGAGTTTATACCACCCGGTGAATTGCAACGTGGCATAGCGGTTCAACGCATGGTAACTGCCGACCTCGAAGTAGTGCGCCCGCTCGGCGCGCACGCTGTTGTTGGTCACATCTTCCGGTTGCGCCCTGGTCCCGAGC
>Ga0073899_10005133_pt1 | contig 11439 bp, 11 predicted proteins | sample KloWWTmetaKNB5Ph_FD_88975 | JGI IMG/M metagenome (GOLD analysis project Ga0073899, IMG submission 88975) | Active sludge microbial communities from Klosterneuburg, Austria, studying microevolution and ecology of nitrifiers - Klosterneuburg... | ecosystem: Engineered > WWTP > Aerobic digester >...
AGATGCATCGTTTAAAGTTCAACTTTTGAGAGAAGGAGGCTTACATGAAACAAAAATTAATTATGAATTTATTACTCGCCTCGAGTATGCTTTTGGTGTTTTCGGGAGTAGCTCAAGCAGCTGGAGACGTTCCAGTAAAAGAAAAAACCTCAATGTGTGAGGGCTGTCATGGCATAGAAGGTTATCGTACAGCTTTCCCAAATGCTTATCATGTTCCCAAAATTGGCGGGCAACATGCGGAATACATTATTAAAGCGCTGGAAGGATATAAAAATGGCACACGCAACCATCCGACAATGACAGCGCTCGCCAAGTCTCTATCACAGAAAGATATTGAAGACTTTGCCGCTTACTATTCAAAAAATTAATTGAGTCTTTTACGCAAGGAACGAATGATGAAGAATTATGTGATAGCCGCTTTAAGCGGTGCAGCTTTGATGCTTTCTAGCCAAGTAATGGCTGGCGCTGATATTGAAGCCGGTAAAACTAAAGCAACTGAAGTATGTGCTTCATGTCACGGTGCTGACGGAAACAGCCCTGCACCCAATTTTCCCAAAATTGGTGGACAACATAGAACTTATTTGGAAAAAGCATTAAAAGATTACAAATCCGGCAGCCGGAATGATCCTATCATGGCAGGCATGGCCGCAAGTTTAAGCGCAGCTGATATTGAAAACTTAGCTTTTTACTATTCAAGCCTTTCAGGTAGTCTGAATTCACACAAATAAATTTTATTTATTTGTTCAGTTTTAAACGGGATAAATATCATTGCAAAATGACATTTATCCCGTTTTCTTATTGGTTAATTCATAGAGCCTAACTGTCTATCCAGACATTCAAAATAAATAATTGCATCAGGCGCAGATTGATTTCGTTGTGCTTGCCATATCATTTCTGCCAGACACTCCATGACTTGATGCGCGGCTGCGTGTTCATTGCCAGAAATTTCTTGCAACCGAGCAAATCGTTGACATATTCCAGTGGGTTGATTGATTGACAATTGCTCTTTGATTGCAACATGCATACTCATATGCAAGAAGGGGTTCGTGTCCCCCATCTCAGGTGAATAATCTTTATCAAGGTATCGATCGGCATCATCGAGAATACCATGGTATTCCGGATGCTGCAGTATCACTTCCAATGCCACATCTTCAATACCCGACAGTATTTCCCGTTGTCGATATTTGCGCCATGTATCAAAAAATAATTGACGCGCTTGATCTCTGGATGGTTTAAACATAGTGTGTACTCTGAATTACATATTTTTTTCTTTAAATTCACATAAGTGACTAATGCTGCAAACAGCGCATTCTGGTTTTCTGGCCTTGCATACATATCGACCGTGAAGAATTAACCAGTGATGAGCATCTAGGCGAAATTCTTTGGGTACAATTTTCAGTAGCTTCAATTCCACCTCCAGCACATTCTTTCCCGGTGCAAGCCCTGTGCGATTGGCCACTCGAAAAATATGAGTATCCACGGCTATGGTTGGTTCACCAAAAGCGGTATTTAAAATAACATTGGCTGTTTTACGTCCCACACCGGGTAATTTTTCCAGCTGTTCTCGCGTACGCGGCACTTCACTATCATGGTGCTGCATAAGCAATTGGCAAGTCGCCAGAATATTTTTAGCCTTGGTCTTATATAATCCAATACTTTTAATGCACTCAATCAATCCCGTTTCACCCAAGGCAATAATTTTTTCTGGTGTGTTGGCTTGTGGAAACAATTTTCGCGTTGCCAGATTGACACTTTTATCTGTCGCTTGCGCCGAAAGTATCACAGCAACCAACAACTCAAAGGGCGAATGATATTCCAGCTCAGTAGTTGGATGCGGATTGGCTAGCTTCAGACAAGCAAAAATCGCATGACGCTTAGTTGAGTTCATGAGGCTCGTTCGATAATGCCTGTTGATGGCTTTTTCGTGCAGTGAGTGCGCGTTTTATTGCCGTCTGAACAATGGTTTGCTTGCGCAATTCTGCGGTTACCACGGTTGATTCCGATTGCACATTATTTTTATGTTTGATTGATTGTCGACTGGTTTGTTTATCTCTTGCCAATCTTTGCAATCTAAATTGATAACGCGAGCGCGCAACATTAGCCGCTTTCTTATTAGCCTCATTGCTTAGTTTGTCATTGATTGGAATCATATGGATGCAATCCATCGGACAAGGATCAACGCATAATTCACATCCCGTGCATTCCGTTGCAATCACGGTGTGCATCTGCTTCGCCGCACCGACGATGGCATCCACCGGACAGGAACGAATACAAAATGTGCAACCAATACAGAGATGTTCATCAATCTGAGCGACCATTCTTGGTTTGGGAAAACCATGTGCTGTATTTAATGGCTTGGGCTCAACACCCAATAATTCGGCTAATTTATGTATGCCTTCCACATCGCCGGGAGGACATTGATTGATATCAGCGCGCCCTTCTGCAATGGCGACTGCATAGGGTCTACATCCCGGGAAACCACATTTTCCACATTGGGTTTGCGGCAAAATAGCATCTATTTTTTCTATGAGTGAATGCTGCATTTCAACTGACAATTCAAATTGATAACATCATCATGCAATTTTATTTTGCTTGATCGAGACATAGCGCCTGTGCAACTTCCTTCACCAAATCCGGACCATGATAAATTAAACCGGTATAAAGCTGAACCAGGCTAGCGCCTGCCTGGATTTTTTCTTGCGCATGCTGCCCAGACATAATGCCACCGACCCCAATAATAGGAATAGCCCCTTGCAAAAGCTGATGCAGTTGATGAATGACTGCAGTGGCTCGTTGGGTCAATGGAGCTCCACTTAAGCCACCCATTTCCTGTGATATCGACAGGTGCTCAATACCGACTCTTGAGAGGGTCGTATTGGTTGCGATCACACCATCCATCTGATGTCTCATCAGCAAAGCGGCGATCGACTCAATTTGCGCCAATTCGAGATCAGGCGCTATTTTGACGACCATTGGCACGTATTTACCATGCACTTGCGCAAGTTTCATTTGTTCGGATTTGAGTTGACTAAGCAAATGATCCAATGCTTCAGTCGCTTGCAATTGGCGCAAATTTTGCGTGTTGGGAGACGAAATATTGACCGTGACATAACTGGCAAAGCAATACACTTTCTGTAGACCGATCAAATAATCATCTGCTGCTTGCTCGATTGGCGTATCAAAGTTCTTGCCGATATTAATTCCGAGTATGCCCCGATAATCCGCGCACTTGATATTCTCGATTAATTTATCCACACCATGATTATTAAAGCCCAGTCGATTGATCACCGCACTGGCTTGAGGCACACGAAAAATGCGCGGCGCCGGATTACCAGGTTGGGGGCGTGGTGTCACAGTGCCAATTTCAATAAAGCCAAATCCCAAAGCTGCAAGCGCATCCAGATGCTCGCCATTCTTATCCAAACCTGCAGCCAATCCGACGGGATTAGGAAAATCCAGTCCCATGACTTTGCGCGACTGACAAACAATCGGCGTGTTTTTTAGCAATCCAAGCTTTCTGGCATGCTCAATGGCATTGAAAGTAATGCAGTGGGCAGATTCAGGATCTAATTTAAAAAGTAGCGGGCGCAGGAATGTATAAAGCATAGAGTCATTTTATCGTGAAAGCACACTGATTCAAATGGATTTAGGGAGAGACGCGATCATCGAATGGTCGCCACTGCCCGTCAATCAGGATTTCCATTGGTTGAAAATTGGATTTATAGCTCATTTTATGATTTTCCTTGATCCAGTAGCCTAGATACAGATAAGTCAATCCCAATTCCCGGCACTGCTCAATCTGCCATAAGATGTTATATGTCCCAAAACTGGCATTGACCATATCCGGATCAAAGAAAGTGTAGACCGATGAGAATCCATCCGGCAAGACATCGATAATACTGACCATGCGCAAATGATCCTGTTCATAGAACTCAATCAATTGGGAATCGACGTTACTTTGCAATAAGAAATTTTGATATTGTTCCAGACAATCATGATCCATACCGCCGCCTGAGTGGCGTCCCACCTGATAACGTTGATAGAGCGCATAATGTGCCGGCTGAAAGTGCAGCGGGTGTTGCTTGATCACGAGATGTTGATGCCGTTTCCACGCGCGCCGCTGCGTGCGCTTGGGAATGAATGCTTGCACGTTGACGCGCACCGATATGCAGGCCTGACAGTAATGACAGCATGGGCGGTAAGTATATTGGCCGCTGCGACGAAAACCCGCCTGGATCAGTTGCCCGTAAACCTGGGTATCAATCAGATGCTCTGGCATGGCGACTTCTGAGCACGCAAGCTTGTCGGGCAAATAGCTACAAGCATAAGGATTGGTGATATGAAATTTAAGCATGGCCATACTCATTATTCGATCAAAACTGGATCAAAACTCCATTTGTTGCCAGGCTTGGTGTCAGCAATGAGCCTGTCCAATTGCTGACTGAATTCGCTTCTTGGAATTTCCCGCGCACCCAAAGATGTCAAATGACCGGTCTTAACCTGGCAATCAATCAAGCCAAATTCCCAACGTTGCAATTGCTTTGCCAGATGCACCAAGGCAATTTTAGATGCATCTGACACGCGTGAAAACATCGACTCACCAAAAAATACTTGCCCTAGCGCCACTCCATACAGTCCTCCCACCAGCTCACCATCCATCCAAGTTTCTACACAATGCGCCAAGCCCATGTCATGCAATGCGGTGTAAGCTGCAATCATCTCCGGGTGTATCCAGGTTCCTGTCTGCCCTTTGCGCGATGAAGCGCAGGCATGCATGACTTGCGTGAAGCTACCATCGGTGCGAATTTGATAGTGATCTTTTTTGAGCGTCTTGCGCAAAGAGCGGGAAATCTTTATTTCTTCAGGAAACAGTACCATGCGTGGATTAGGACTCCACCAAAGGATCGGCTCATCCGCATTGAACCAGGGAAAAATTCCTTTGCTATACGCTTCCAGCAAGCGTTGTGGCGAAAGATCTCCACCGACTGCCAATAAACCGTTCGGTTCTCTGAGCGCATTTTCCACAGGAGGAAAGGATGAATGGGATTCGGTACTGGAAATCATAAAAGTTTCAAAAATTTATTGCTGAATGATATAAGCTTGATACAGATCAACGCTGCTATTGTAACGTTTATCTATTATCCATTTTCGATTACACAACCATAACTAGAATAATTAAAGAAAAAAAGGAGAATCAAGTGAAACAGCATTTTGACAGAGTACAACTGGCCTCGTGTATTGCAATTGGTTCATTTTTGATGGGTAGCGCGATGATTGCTCCCCAGGCTTTAGCAGGTGACGGATCTGCTGAACGCATCAGGTTATTGGAAGAGAAGTTGCAAGCCATTCAGATTGAATTACAAAAAGTAAAATCTGAGTCTTCTCAGGCTGCACAAAAAGTAAATACGATAGAAAAAACGACTAATCAGACCGTACAAAAAGTAAATTCACTTGAAGAGCGAAAGACTGCTCTTGAAGAAAGAGTGGACCCGATCACCAAGCGCATTGGCAGTGATATAACTGAAAAAACCCGCATGCTGTTCTTTCGCGGCGGTTATGCACATATGATGAATCACCGCAATGGCGTCACCATACAAAATGAGGTACTGCCCATTGGCGCGCAAGATCGGGCTGGTCAAGATGGCTGGTATGCAGGTGCAGGACTTGATTGGGCCCTGACCAGAGATATATGGGGTTTCTTGCCCAAAACCACTGTTTTCGCGGAATTGATGTTTGAATACAAACAGTTCGGCCATAGCGTCCAAGGTAACGGCGCGGTAGGTAATGCGCCCAGCATGCTAGCAGGCGGCTCATTAAATCCGATTAATGTCACCGTGAGCCAATTTACCGTATCAGCATCCCCTAAAATTAAATTTTTCGAGGGCTCAAAACTAAGGCCTTGGATTATTCCTGCGGGTTTTGCGGTTCATGTCATGAGCCCACCAACAGAATCGATTACCTATATTACACCGGGCGTTCAGTTTGGCGCGGGTGTTGACTACAATATCTGGAAAGATTTCTTTATCGGTATCGATGGCCGCTACCACTTAACAGCAGGCAAATCTGATGGTGTTAATTTGAGTGGCATGACTGCCGGTGGTTATCTTGGAATTGGTTTCTAACCAAGTATTTGAAAATAAAAACAGAAGGAAAAGATCGGTTGAGAACCCTATCGACAAACAACAATATTCCTTCTTTTGATTGTTATTGCTGTACCTGTTCCGTTCACAGCAGAAGAGTTTGATTGCGTGACGAAGCCTTGGCACCTCACTATTTGCTTTAGTGAGGTGTTTTTTTGAATAAATTCTGATTACATCCCGCCAGCATTCTTCGACTGATTAGATTTGCCAGACTCTCTTTTGCAACATCTCAATAATGACTGATGTCAAAAGGATCTCTTATCCAACCACAGACACTTATGTGCCGCAAAAGGTTTGATAGACGCGTTCCGAAGGCGCTGGGGCGGTGCGGTAATCACTGTGTTCCGGAACATCAACAAATGGATTGGTCACAGCCGCTAGTAGTCGGTGTATCAAGGAATAATCACCATGCTCAGAAGCTGCTGACAGCGCCTCTTCAACGCGGTGGTTACGCGGAATGATTGCTGGATTGTTCGCCTGCATTAAGCGGAATGACATCAACTTGGATTCAGATTGGCGCGACAGCCTTTCTTGCCAGCGTGCATGCCATACCATAAATTCAGCATCATTAAATACCGCGCCTTCTGGAACAGCTTCTGCAGCCAGCATGCGAAAAGTATTGGTGTAATCTGCGTAATTCTTTTGCATCCATGCCAACAGATTTTGGATGAGCACAACATCTTCTGTTTCTTCTGTAAACAATCCCAACTTCATGCGCATCCCAACCAACCAATGGGTTTGATAAATCTCTGGGAAAGAATGAATGGCTTGTTCTGCTAATGCCAATGCTTTCTCCTGCATCGGGTGGATAAGTGGCAATAAGGTCTCCGCAAAACGTGCGAGATTCCATTGCGCCATCAATGGTTGATTGCTATAACGATAGCGGCCTTGATGATCGATTGAACTGAACACTGTGTTGGGATCATAGGCATCCATGAATGCACATGGACCATAGTCAATCGTTTCACCGCTGATACTCATATTGTCCGTATTCATAACGCCGTGAATGAAACCGACAAGTAACCACTTTGCAACTAGCGATGCCTGGCGATGAATTACCTGGCTTAAGAGCGACAGGTAAGGATTCTCGGTATCTATCAGATCGTGATAATGGCGCTGAATCACATAATCAGCCAGAGTTTTAATTGCTGCAGCATCTCCTTTACTTGCAGCATACTCAAACGTGCCCACACGGATATGACTTGCCGCTACTCGAGTAAGAATTGCGCCAGGCAGTATATTTTCACGTATCACTGACTCACCAGTAGTAACCACCGCAAGACTGCGAGTAGTGGGTATATTGAGTGCATGCATCGCTTCGCTAATAATGTATTCGCGCAACATGGGCGCCAGTGCTGCACGACCGTCGCCTCGTCGTGAGAATGGTGTTTGGCCAGAGCCTTTAAGCTGAATGTCAAACCGCTCGCCCGCTTGGGTAAGATGTTCACCCAGCAGAATTGCGCGACCGTCTCCTAATATTGTGAAATGACCAAACTGATGCCCAGCATAAGCTTGTGCAATGGGCTGCGCAGTATCAGGCAAGATATTGCCTGAAAACAGCAAAGCAGCGTCCTCTTGAGATAATGCACGAATATTCAATCCAAGCGATGTTGCCAAAGCATGATTCGACATCACCACTTGCGGACATTGCACCGGTACAGGCTGAAGCGGTACGTAAAAATAGTCGGGCAAACCGATATAGCTGTTATCAAAACGCCAACCAATAGCATCCGTTATGTGCTCTGCATTCAGTTTCATATCGTCACTTTTTCTTATTGAAATCAGATATTCCCTCGAATTATAAGTATCAACTGGCTGACTTCACAATCTCAAGCTTTAGAACAAGCTGGCAATGTAACCGACAGAACATAAGTTGCTCTTGATACAAACATGCTATTTTGGAATTTATTTACAGGAATCTTATGATCTTACAGTTTTTTTGTGCGCTTCTGAAGTTACTCAGATGGAGTTGGCAATGCTGCCTTAAGCAGCACAATTGGATCGTATATCAACGATGAGCGTTACCATTTTTTTGGGATTTAACACCTTATCAAATTTGGTAACGCTCTCGCCATGTACTTTGTACGACTAGATCGGAATCATTATCAATGAAAAATTGATATCACCCTCAACCTAATGCAACACGATGATTAATCTGCCCAAGTGATTGCTCAACTTGATCAACTAAAATGAGGCATAACTCGCCGTCTTGTAAATTGGATAGTGCGGCATCAATTGCGATTGCCTCCCCAAATATTTCACTTATTTTTTGCGTGCGCTTTGCATTTCCCAGTCCTTCGCGCAATAAAGTCAATACTTCTCCATCTGCACGACCACGTTGACATTGATCCTGGTAAAGAACGACCTCGTCAAATGCATCACCAAGGATTCTGGTCTGCTGACGAATATCCTCATCACGTCTATCGCCTGCAGCACTAATTACTACCGAACGTTTCTTAGATGGAATATTGTCAATAGCACTAACCAGTGCCTGTATTGCATCTGGATTGTGTCCATAGTCCGCAATCAAGGTGGCATTCCGATAGTTAAACAGATTGAAACGTCCTGGCGCTGTTTGTATGTTATTTTCAAAACTGGATAGGCCTGCTTGGATAATTGCCCAATCTATACCCAAGGCCCAACCGGCGCCCACGGCAGCCATGGCATTCTCAACTTGAAAACTAATGCTGCCATTCTTTGTAAGTGGAATCTCACTTAATGGTATCCGATATTCGCTATCTTCACCCAAAGCAACAATGCAGTCGTTTTCTACAAAGATAACGCGTTTATGCTGTGCGCGGTGCATTGCTAATACTGGATTATGGCTGTCTTGTGCAAAGAAAATAACCGAACCAGGGCAATGATCTGCCATACTGACCACTAACGAATCAGCTGCATTCAGCACTGCAAAACCATTCGGCATCACATTCTGCACCACGACTCGTTTAACCACTGCCAACTCTTCTACAGTATTCACATAAGCCATACCCAGATGATCACCCATACCAATGTTTGTCACTACTGCAACATGGCTGCGATCAAAACCCAAGCCTTCACGTAATAAGCCACCGCGTGCGGTCTCTAGCACTGCAGCTTCAACATCAGGATGAAAGAGTACATTCCTGGCACTTTTCGGACCACTGCAATCACCGGTATCCATGCACTGACCATCAATATAGACACCATCAGTACACGTTAGACCTACGCATTTGTTATCGCTGCCTAAAACATTGGCAATCAAACGTGCCGTTGTTGTTTTGCCATTAGTGCCTGTTACTGCAATCACTGGGATACGTGCATCGTCACCCTGGGCGAACATATTGTCAATAATAGCCTCACCTACTGCACGCCCTTTACCGAAAGACGGCTGCAAATGCATGCGCAAGCCGGGAGCGGCGTTAATCTCAATAACACCGCCGCCTTGTTCCTCTAATGATTTCATGACATTGTCACAGACAACATCAATTCCGCAAATATCCAATCCGACGACTTGTGCAGCAGCAACCACGCGGGCTGCCAACTCCGGGTGAACATCATCAGTGACATCAGTCGCTGTTCCGCCAGTTGAAAGATTGGCATTATTGCGCAAAATTACACGTACCCCTTTGGCCGGAATAGAATCTGCTGTCAATCCTTGTACTGCCAAATGGGCTAGAGAAATTTCATCTAAATGTATCTTAGTTAATGAAGTGACATGACCTTCGCCACGCATTGGGTCGCGATTGATTTGCTCCACCAACTGCCGAATGTTGTGTTTTCCATCGCCCGTCACTTGTGGAGGATCGCGGCGAGCAGCGGCAACTAGCTTATTGCCTACAACCAGCATGCGATAATCGTACCCAGGAAGATAACGCTCAACTAAAACATTACTACTGAATTCCGAAGCAATCATAAAGGCAGATTTTACTTGCTCAGCATCAGTAAGATTAACCGTCACCCCCTTACCCTGGTTACTATCTTGAGGCTTGATAACTACCGGAGTGCCTATTTCACACGCTGCGATCCACGCATCTTCCGCACTCCTTACATTTCGCCCCAGTGGAACAGGAATACCTGCGGCATGCAGCAATGTTTTAGTAAGCTCTTTATCTTGCACGATGGATTCGGCAACCGCACTAGTCATATCACTTTCGGAAGCCTGAATACGGCGTTGCTTAATGCCCCAGCCAAACTGAACCAAACTCCCTTCAGTTAAACGACGGAAAGGGATGCCACGTGCAACCGCAGCTTGAACAATCGCACCTGTACTCGGTCCTAAGCGAATATCCTCATTGAGTTCACGCAAACGATGCACAGCATTATTTAAATCGAATTCAGTGCTTTCAATAGCTGCGGTGCACAAAGCTTGTGCCAACTCAAAAGCTAACCGACCAACTTTCTCTTCGCTGTATCCAACTATCACTCGATAAGTATCTACTTCCGGCGTCTTAACTGTATGGCTGAAAGTGATTGGGCAACCGGCTTGCACTTGCAATCCGAGTGTAGCAAACTCAAGTACGTGAGCCATTGTGACCGCTTCATGGTGGCCTGCCGGCTGCAGTGAAGAAATCTCTGGAAAACGCTCACGCAATCGTGCTTCAAACCCAGGTATGGCAGTAATATTATTTTCTGATCCACTACAAAATATTGTGGCTTCAATAGATGTATGTTGGCTCCATAAATTGGGGCCGCGCAGTGCTCTAATTCGTAATAATTTCATAGCTTAATTCCTTGAGTTTGTAGTCCGATTTGAAATTTCTCATTTCCTGACTTATGTTTTTCTTGATCAAATCCGAATGTTTCAATACCGATCCGTATCAGATCTGGTTCAATACCTAATGCCCATGCTGCTCCAATAGCGGCCATCACATTTTCTATTTCTTCAACACTATGCTCACCTACTGCTGAAGGTATTTCCGCCAGCTTGATCAGGGGTAATTCATTGGAACCGGTAGCTAGTGAGATAATTTTATTACGTACAATTACTGCGCGTTTTCCTTGAGTAGGACCAGTTCCGCTACCACGGTGCTTTACGATGGCAGGTAAATCTGGTTCGATGCTGAAGAAAATAACTTCACCATGGCACAGTTCAGAAATCTCAATCAACATCTCATCTCGCGCATTAAGAATTGCGGCGCCAATAGGCAGTTTTATATGCTTTTCAACATCATCAATAGCTGCCGCTGTAGGAGTGACTACATCTACTTGTGTGCGAAGTACAGTGAAAACTTGCTTGATTGTTTCAATCCCAGATCGTCCAAAATGACAAGTCGGATCGACATTAGTGATAACACCCACTTGACAGCTATCGTAAACCAGC
>Ga0073899_10005136_pt1 | contig 11435 bp, 11 predicted proteins | sample KloWWTmetaKNB5Ph_FD_88975 | JGI IMG/M metagenome (GOLD analysis project Ga0073899, IMG submission 88975) | Active sludge microbial communities from Klosterneuburg, Austria, studying microevolution and ecology of nitrifiers - Klosterneuburg... | ecosystem: Engineered > WWTP > Aerobic digester >...
CCAAGGCGGTGGGCGTCGCGGCGCTGGTCTGGCGCTTCGTGCTGACCACCGGCACGGGCTCCATCTTCGGCTTCCTGGTCGCGCGCCAGGCCTACCAGTCGGCGCTGCTGGCGCCGCTGTTCATCGTGCTGTCGTTCGCCTGGGGGCTGGCCGTCTTCCTCGTCGCGCAGTCGGTGATGTATGCGTGGAACGGCCACGTGCTGCCCGAGACGGTGCGCCGGCGCCTTGCGCGGCTGCTCGGCGTGTTCGTCGGCGGCGGGCTCTACCTCGTGGCCGTCTACCACCTGACCAACCTGTACTTCGCGCGCCAGGGTGCCTTCGAGGCCTTCATCCTGCGCGACGGCGGCGTCTATCCGTGGCTGTTCTGGGCCGGCTACGTGGTTGCCGGCGCGCTGCTGCCGATGCTGCTGGTGCTGCATCCGCGGCTCGGCCGGCCACGCTGCGTGATGGCGGCGTCGCTGCTCGTGATCGCCGGCGCCTTCGCGCTGCTCTACGTCTTCATCATCGGCGGCCAGGCGTATCCGCTCGACATCTTCCCCGGCTACGCGGTGACGAGCAGCTTCGCCGACGGTGCGATCGAGACCTATCGCCCGAGCTGGCCCGAGCTGCTGCTGGGCCTGGGCGGCGTCGGTGCGGCCTTCGTGCTGACGACGATCGGCGTGCACGTGCTCGACTTCCTGCCGCGCGACGACGAATCCGTCGGCGTCAAGGCCTGACGCCATGGATGCCCGCACCCTGCCCCGACTGCTGGTGAGCGCGGCGCACAAGTCGTCGGGCAAGACGACGCTCACGCTCGGCCTCGCCGCCGCCTTCGCCGCGCGCGGCACTGTCGTGCAGCCCTACAAGAAGGGCCCCGACTACATCGACCCGATGTGGCTGGGCCTGGCCGCCGGGCGGCCGTGCATCAACCTCGACCCGCTGCTGATGCACGCCGGCGAGATCGACGCCGTGTTCGCGCGCCACGCGGCCGGCGCCGATCTCGCGCTCGTCGAGGGCAACAAGGGCCTGTACGACGGCCTCGCGCTCGACGGCAGCAACAGCAACGCGGCGCTGGCGCACCGCCTCGGGCTGCCGGTGCTGCTGGTGATCGACGCGCGGGGCATGACGCGCGGCATCGCGCCGCTGATCCTCGGCTACCAGGCCTTCGATCGCGATCTGCGCATCGGCGGCGTGATCCTCAACCGCGTCGGCGGCGCACGCCACGAGGCCAAGCTGCGCGCCGTCATCGAGCACTACACCGACGTCCCCGTGCTCGGCGCGGTGCACGACGACGCACGCCTCGCGCTCGTCGAGCGCCATCTCGGCCTGATGCCCGACCGCGAGCTCGACGACGCCGCCGCGCGCGTGCGCCAGATCGGCGAGCGCGTGGCGGCGCAGGTCGACCTCGGTCGCGTCTTCGCGCTGGCCGAGAGCGCGCCGGCGCTGCCGCTCCCGGCGAAGCCGGCGCTGGCCGTGCCGCACGGCGCGACGTTGCCTGCCGCCGCCGAGGACGCCGCGCCGCGCGTGCGCATCGGCGTCGCGCGCGACAAGGCCTTCGGCTTCTACTACCCCGACGACCTCGCCGCGCTCGAAGACGCCGGCGCCGAGCTGGTGCCTTTCGACACGCTCGCCGACACGCGGCTGCCGGCCGTCGACGGCGTCTTCATCGGCGGTGGCTTCCCCGAACTGTTCATGAGCGAGCTCGAGGCCAACGTGGCGCTGCGCACCGAGCTGCACCGCGCCATCGTCGACGGCTTGCCCGTCTATGCCGAGTGCGGCGGCCTGATGTACCTGGCGCGCACGCTCAACTGGAACGGCCGCAGCGCGCAGATGGTCGGCGCGATCCCGGGCGATGTGGTGATGCACGCGAAACCCGTCGGCCGCGGCTACGTGCGTCTCGCCGAGACGGCCGACTTCCCGTGGCCGCACGCCGCGGCCGGCGGCGACGTGCTGGCGCACGAGTTCCACCATTCGAGCCTCGAGAACGTCGAACCCGGCGCGCTGCGCTGGGCCTATGCGGTGCGGCGCGGCCACGGCGTCGACGGCACGCACGACGGCGCCGTCGTGCACAACGTGCTGGCCTCGTACGCCCATTTGCGCCACACCGGGGGCAACGACTGGCCGCGTCGCTTCGTCGAGTTCGTGCGCGCGCGGCGCGCCGCACGGCCGGCAGCCGGCGCGATCGCCACGACGACGCCTGCGCCGCGCGGGCGCCGCCCCGCCCGACCCGCACCGCGCAGGAGGAGCGCCACATGACGAGCACGACGACGAAGGCGCCGCTGCAGCACAGCGTGATGGTGCACGGCCGCCCGATCGCCGTCGATTCCGAGGGCTACCTGCGCAACCTCGCCGACTGGTCGGAGGACTTCGCGCGCGCGCTCGCCGAGCGCGAGCAGCTGACGCTGACGCCGGCGCACTGGGAGGTGATCCGCTTCCTGCGCGAGCACTATGCGGCGCACGGCGTGCAGCCGCAGGTGCGCGTGATGATCCGCCACTTCACGCGCGTGTGGGGCGCCGAGCGCGGCAGCAACCACCACCTGCACGACATGTTCCCGCGCGGCGGGCCGCAGAAGCAGGGCAACCGCCTCGCCGGCCTGCTGCGCACCAAAGGCGAACATTGAAGACACCATGAACGCATCCGTCGCCTTGCCGCGCAGCAGCGGCCGCGTCAGCCTCGTCGGCGCCGGGCCCGGCGATCCGGAACTGCTGACGCTGAAGGCGCTGCGCCTGCTCGAGAGCGCCGACGTCGTCGTGCACGACCACCTCGTCTCCGACGCCGTGCTCGGCCTGATCGGCGAGCGCGCGCAGCGCATCTGCGTCGGCAAGCGGCGCAACCACCACACGATGCAGCAGGACGAGATCAACGACCTGCTCGTCGCGCTGGCGCGCCGCGGGCGCCACGTCGTGCGCCTCAAGGGCGGCGACCCGTTCGTGTTCGGCCGCGGCGGCGAAGAGATCGAGCAGCTCGCCGCCGCCGGCGTGCCGTTCGACGTCGTGCCGGGCATCACGGCGGCCTGCGGCGTGTCGGCCTACGCCGGCATCCCGCTGACGCACCGCGACTGCGCGCAGTCGTGCACCTTCGTCACCGGTCACCTGAAGGACGGCTCGGCCGACCTCGACTGGACAGCGCTGGCGCGGCCGCGCCAGACCGTCGTCGTCTACATGGGCCTGTCGGGGTTGGCGTCGATCTGCGAGCGCCTCGTCGAGCACGGCCTGCCGCCCGAGTGGCCCGCCGCCGTCGTGCAGCAGGGCACGACGCGCGGGCAGCGCGTCGTCACCGGCACGCTGGCCGATCTCGCGGCGCGCGTCGAGGCCGCCGGCCTGCAGTCGCCGTGCCTGACGATCGTCGGCGAAGTCGTGCGGCTGCGCGACCGCATCGCCTGGTTCGAACAACGAGAAGCGCACGACGATGCATCGGCGCACGAACCCCATCCCGCCATCGTCACCGGAGACTGACAGATGACACGACATGCCGCCGCCCTGCTCGCAGGGCTTGCCACCGCCTTGCCCGCTCTCGCCCAGCCCGCCGCGCCTGCCGCCATGTCGCCGCACTGGGCGCAGGCGATGTGCACGGCGTGGAACGCCGAGCCGGTGCTGACCGACAAGCTCGTCGAGTCGGGCTGGATCCGCAACGACGCGGGCCGCGGCCACAAGACGATGCAGATCTATCGCGCCGACTGCAGCAACAGCGCACGCATCGAGATGCGCATCGCGCTGCAGAGCGACAAGGCGCGGTGCGTCGCCGGGGGCGCCGCGAGCGCGGCCGTGCTCGACCGCGGCGCCGACTACCTGATGTGGGCCGACACGGCGCGCTGGCGCGAAATGGGCGCCGGCGACTACGGCCCGATGCGCGCCATGATGTTCGGGCGCCTCAACTTCGAGGGCCCCAGGATGGAGGCGATGGGCAACATGGGCCCGTTCGAGAGCTTCCTGCTGCTCGTCGGCAAGGTGCCGGGCGACTGGGGCGCCTGCCCCTGAGTCCGAGCCGCGCCCGATCCCGCGGCCGGCTCAGCGCGCCGCGGCGCTGCGCTGCTCGACGGCGAACACGGCCGCCTCGACGCGCGAGCTGAGGTTGAGCTTGGTCAGGATGTGGCGCACGTGCAGCTTGACGGTGTCGTGGCTGATGTCGAGCGCGCGCGCGATCGTCTTGTTGCTCTCGCCGCGCGCCAGGTGCGAGAGGATCTCGCGCTCGCGCTCCGTCAGCGAGGCCAGCAGGTCCTTGCGCTCGGGGCCGCTGTGGCCGGCCTGCAGCATCTGCGCGAGCTTCAATGTGAGCGCCGGCGCGACGGCCAGCTCGCCGCGCGCGGCGCGGCCGATCGCGACGATGACGTCGTCGGGTTCCATGTCCTTCAGCAGATAGCCCTTGACGCCGGCGCGCAGCGCGGCGGCCAGGTCGTCCTGCGAGTCGCTCATCGTCAGGATCAGCGCCGGCGTGTCGATGCCCTCGGCGCGCAGGTGGCGCAGCAGCGTCAGGCCGTCGGTCGTCGGCATGCGCAGGTCGAGCACGACGAGGTCGGGCCGGTGCTCGCGCAACAGGCCGGCGACCTTGGCCGGGTCGCCGGTCGCAGCGCAGACCTGCATGTTGCCGCGCTGCTGCAGCAGGTCGGTCAGGCCGTTGCGGCACAGCGAGTGGTCGTCGACGAGGACGATCTTCAACAGCGCCTGGCCAGGGTCTTTCATCGCCTGATCCATCGCGCTCACCTCGCCGCCGCCGCGGCGGCCGGAAACGCCAGCCGCACGCGCGTGCCGCCGCCGGGGCGCGGCGCGACGCTCAGCTCGCCGCCCAGGCGCAGCGCGCGCTCGCTCATGATGCCGATGCCGTAGTGCGCGGCGTCGTCGGCCGGGCGGCCGGGGCCGCTGCCGTCGTCCTCGACGAGCAGCTCGATGCCCGAAGGCGTGGGCTCGACGGTCAGCCAGGCGTGCTTCGCGCCCGAGTGGCGCTCGATGTTGGCCAGCGCCTCCTGCGCGATGTGGAAGACGTCGCTCTCGAGGTTGGCGGGCAGGTGCAGGCCGGGCGCGTGGTTGGCGAACGCCAGCTCGATGCCGGTGCGCTGCGGGAAGCGCGCCGCCAGCGCGTCGAGCGCCGGCGCGAGGCCGCGCGGGTCGAGGCGCGTGCGGTAGTGCGTGACGATCTCGCGCAGGTGGGCGTGCGCCTCGCCGACGGCGTCGCGCACGTCGCCGAGGTACTTGAGCGCCCGCTCTTCGTCATGGCCGAGCACGGCGTCCTGCAGAAGCGGCAGGCGCATCTTGACGTAGGTCAGCGTCTGCGCGATCGAGTCGTGGACCTCGGCAGCCATCGCCTGGCGCTCGTGCATCACGGTGGCGCGCAGGTTCTCGGCTTCGAGGCGCGCGGTGTGCAGCGCCAGGCCGAGCAACTCGCCGACCGTCTTCAGCAGCGCGGCGACGTCGGGCGCGGGCTCGGCGTCGCCGTCGAAGAACAGGTTGTAGACGCCGAGCATGCGGCCGCGGTGCTGCAGCGGCACGACGAGCATGCGATGGCAGTCGTGGCCGAACCACGCGGCGTGCGCCTGCGCCGAGCAGCGGCTCAAGTCCGACGCCCACACGACGCGCTGCGCGTCGGCCGCCTCGCCGCAATAGCCGCAGTGGCGGTCGACCGATTCCTCGGCGCCGCTCACGCTGCCGGGCAGGCCGATGTCGCTGACGATGCGCAGGCGCTCGTCGGCGTCGCTGAGCACGCGCACGGCGCCGGCGCGCGCGCCGGCGAGCCGCACGATCGGATCGAGGAAGCGGTCGAGCAGCGCGCGCAGGTCGCCGCCGGCCGCGAGGTCGGCCGCGATCTCGGTCAGCAGCCCCGCGCCGGCCGGAGCGGCGCCGGCCGGGCTGGGTGCGTGCGTCGTCGCTCGATTCGGGTCCATGCAGCCTCACCCGGTGTGCGCGGGAAATGGTACGCCGTTGCCGGCGCAATGCATCGGATTGGAACCGTCTGCAGCACGGTCCGCCATCGGGACTTTACCGTATGCTTATATAACAGTGCGTTGTCGCTCGACCATGGTGCGCGGCGGTCCGGCGGCGTTCCTTGATGTCCGTCAAGACGGCCTCACCGGCCGGCCATAAGGTATGCCGACGAGAAAGGCTGTCGATGGATCTGCTCGATATCGCCCGTGGTCCGGCGCTGTGGTGCGCGCTGGCCGTGTTCGCGCTCGGCACGCTATGGCGCCTTGCCGGCGTGCTGCGGCTGCCGCGGCGCCTCGATCGATCGCCGCCGCGCGCCGGCGCGCCCGGCGCGGCGACGGCCGCTGCGCGTGCCGTGCTGAGCGGGCTCGTGCCGCGCCGCGGTTTCGCGCCGGCGACGCGCATCGCGTCGTTCAACGGCTATGTGTTCCACGTCGGGCTGGCGCTCGTCGTCTTCGGCTATGCGCCGCACATCGCCTTCGTGCAGCGGCTGACCGGCCTGTCCTGGCCGGCGCTGCCCGACGCCGTGATGTACCTCGCCGCCGCGGTGACGATCGTGTCGCTGCTGATGGCGCTGTGGCTGCGCCTCGGCGACCCGGTGCTGCGCCTGATCTCGGGCCCCGACGACTGGATCAGCTGGACCGTCACCTTCCTGCCCTTGGTCACCGGCATGGCGGTGGCGACCGACCCGTCGGCAGCGCTGCTGGCACGCGACGCCGTGCTCTACCGCACGCCGCTCGCCGTGCACCTGCTGACGCTCGAGCTGCTGCTCGTGTGGTTCCCGTTCGGCAAGCTGATGCACGCCGTGCTGTTCGCCTTCTCGCGCGGCGCCACCGGCCTGCGCTTCGCGCATCGCGGGGTGAAGGTATGAGACACCCTGTGTCAACCCGCGCACCGCGGGCCGAGCGCCGGGCCGCCCCAAGCCGGCCCGCGATCCCCTCGGGGGATCGTTCGACGTACCCGTCGAACGAGGGGCTGTCGTGAGCGCGCCGGGCCGCTCCCAAGCGCTCATCCCGGAGCGCGCAGCGCGGAGGGTAGCCCAGTGAGCGCGCCGACATTCTTCGATCAGCAGGGCACGCGGACCGACGAGCAGCGCGTCGATGCGGCGATGGCGGCCTTCCGCGCCGAGTTCGGCGTCACCGCGGCGCTGCACCTGGAGTCGTGCGTGCGCTGCGGCCTGTGCGCCCAGGCCTGCCACTTCCACGTCACCACAGGCGACCCGAAGTACACGCCGATCCACCGGCTCGAGCCGTTCCGCCGCGCGTACCTGCGCGACGCGGCGCCGTTCGGCGCGCTGCGCCGCGCGCTGGGGCTGGTGAAGAAGCCGACGATCGACGACCTGCACCGGTGGCAGGAGCTGCTCTACGACTCGTGCACGATGTGCGGCCGCTGCACGCTCGCCTGCCCGATGGGCATCGACATCGCCGAGCTGGTGAAGGAAGCGCGCCGCGGCATGTTCGAGGCCGGGCTGGTGCCCGAGCGGCTGGCGCTGATGGACCGCGCGGCGCGCCAGTGGGGCAGCACGGCGACGCCGGGCGACGACCTGCCCGACATCCTGGCCGAGGTGTCGCAGCAGCACGGTGTCGAGATCCCGTGCGACCTGGAGCATGCCGAGATCCTGGTGACGGCGGCGCCGGCCGAGCTGGGCGAGCACACCAAGTCGCTCGCCGACGCGGCGAAGATCCTGCACCGCAGCGGGCTGACGTGGACGATGCACAGCGCGGGCTTCGACGCGTCGAACATCGGCTTCAACAACGGCGACCTCGAACTGCAGCAGCGCCTGACGCGCTCGCTGGTCGACACGGCGCTGCGCATCGGCGCGAAGACGCTGCTGCTGCCCGAGTGCGGCCACGCCTACGGCGCCGCGCGCTGGGAGGCGGCGCGCTGGTACGGCGAGCCGCTGCCGCTGCGCATCGTGCACATGACGGAGTTCCTCGACGAGTTGCTCACCGGCGGCCGCATCCGCGTGAAGCGAATCGGCGCGACCGCGACGTTCCACGACCCCTGCCAGATCGTGCGCCGCGGCGGCCTCGAGGCAGCGGCGCGGCGCGTGCTCGCGGCGCTGGGTTTCGAGCTGCGCGAACTGGCCGACCACGGCGTCGCCGGCTGGTGCTGCGGCGGGGGCGGCGGCGTGGTCTCGAACCAGCGCGCCGCGCCGCTGCGCCACAAGGTGTTCGAGTTCAAGCGCCAGCAGGTCGAGGCGACCGGCGCGGAACGCTTCGTGACGAGCTGCGGCCAGTGCCGCATCACGCTCGAGCAGGGCGCAAAGCACGCGAACTGGGACCGGCGGCCCGAGAGCCTGCTCGAGCTGGTGGCCGACAACCTGGTCGACTGAGCGAAGGCGTACGCATCTGCCATGCCGGATGCGTTCACCGCTTGTCAGCCGGCGACGAGCCCGTCCATGCGCACGACTTCGAAGTCGCTGCCCTTGACCTGCCGCAGCTCGCTGACCAGCGCGTCGTTGTTCCAGCGCTCGTCGGGCGCGCCGCTGACGTACCAGTTGCTGCCATTGTCGGCGAGGATCAGGCCGTAGGTCTTCATCGCCTGCAGCAACGCGCGCGTCTCGGTCGAGAAACTCGCGGGGATCGCGTAGCTCGCCTTCAGCCGCACGCGCATGCCCATCGGCGGGCGCGCGGCGCTGGTGTCGCTGCTCGCCCAGTGCGTCGCCGGCGGCACGTAGGCGCGGCGGGTGCGCGCGGCGGTGAAACGCAGCGCATGGCGGATGCCGCCCGCCCCGAGCGCGGCTTCGTCGTAGCGCGCGAGGCCCGGGAAGATCGGCAGGCCGGCGGCGTCGGCGCTGGTCCAGCCGGGCTGGCCGCCGGGGCGTACGGTGTTGCTGTCGAGGTGGAAGACGGCGCCGCAGTCGGCGTTCCACGAGCCGTCGGCGTTGCGGAAGGCGCGCGCGAGTTCGTACAGGCGGTCGTTGTCGCGGTCGATCACGATGACGTGGCGGTCGCCCGTGCTCGCCGCGCCGCCTTCGATCGGCGCGTCGGCCGGCACCGGATACGGCCCCGGGTCGCTCTCGTCGCCGTAGGCGGTCCAGCGGATCGCCACCGGCGCCTGCGTGCCGGCGACGACGACGTAAGGAATGCCGATCGGTCCGCCGCCGTACAGCCCCGCGCCGAAATCGGGATGCAGCCCGGTCGCCAGACCGATGCTCGCGATCAGCGTCGCCGACGCCGGATCGACGGGCGCTGCCGAGATGTCGGTGTTCCACGCGTTGTCGACCGGGAACGGCCGCGCGCCATTGAGCGCCGCGCCCGCGCCGAGTGCCGCCACGCTGAAGTCGGTCGTCGGCGCGGCGCCGGCCGGCGTTGCGCCGGGCGTGCTGCCGCCGCTCCCGGCGCCCGGTGCCGGCGTGCCGCCACCAGCGCCCGTGTCGACGGGGGCCGTGCCGTCAGCGCTGCCGCCCCCGCCGCCGCATCCACCGAGACCGGCCGCGGCCAGCGCCATCAGCAGCTGGCGCCGGCGCGCGTCGGTACCGCGCACCATGGACCCTCGGACCACTCGAACGTTCATGCGCCGATTCTGGGCGGCGCATGGGCGTACAGGTGTCAGCGGGCGGTAACGGTCATGCGCGGCTCATGCTCGACGCCGCAGCTCAATGCACCGCCTGGTTGTGCGCCCCGCCCGGCCGCGAGATGCCGGCCATCGCGCTGCCGGTCTGCATGACGTCTTCGCAGCGCGCCAGGTCGCCCATCGCCAGGATGCCGACCAGCCGCTTGTCGCGGTTGAGCACCGGCAGGCGGCGCACCTGGATGTCGCCCATGTTCTGCGCGACGACGTCGGTTTCCTCGTCGTCGAAGCAGTACATCACTTCGTGTGTCATCACGTCGGCTACGCGGCAGTCGGGGCCCTGCCCCTCGGCGATGGCGCGCAGCGCGATGTCGCGGTCGGTGATCATGCCGACCAGGCGGTCGCCGTCGGCGACCGGCAGCGCGCCGATGTCGTGCTCGCCCATCATGCGGGCCGCCTCGCGGATCGACGTCTCGGGGTGGGCGAGGCAGACGTCGGCGCTCATGGCTTCGCGAACTCTCATGGATACCTCCTGTTGCGGGCGCAGCCCGGGCCGCCGCCGCGGCGGCACGATGCGCCATCCACCGCTCGCAGCAACCGCCATACCCGGCGGCGCAGCGCGCGCCGCGTTCAGGCCGGGGTAGCGCGCGCCGGCGTCGCGAACTCGGCGCAGTGGCGCAGGAAGTCCTCGGTGCCGCGGCCGAGGTGCTTGTCGCGATGCAGCACCATCGACAGCCGGCGCGTCGCGCGCGGCAGCCGCGTCGTCACCTCGGCGAGCATGCCCTGGGCGAGTTCGTGCGCGGCGACTTCGCGCGGCACGCAGCCGAGCGCCGCGCCGGCGCCGACCAGGCGCTTGATCGCCTCGGGGCTGCCGAGCTCGAAGTCGACACGCAGCGCGCCGACGCGCTCGACCAGCCAACGGTCGACCGCCTCGCGCGTGCCTGACCCAGGCTCGCGCAGTGCCCACACGGCGTCGCGCAGGTCCTGGCGGCTGGCGGTGCGGCGCGCCAGCGGGTGGCCCGGCGCGGCGACGACGATCAGCTCGTCGCTGCGCCACGGCCGCACGATCAGGTCGGGGTGCTTCTGCGGCCCCTCGATGAAGCCGACGTCGACCTCGAACGCCGCCACCGCGGCGATCACTTCGCTGGTGTTGCCGATCATCAGTCGCACCGGGCTGGCGGCGTGCTCGTGCTTCCAGCGCGCCAGCACTTCGGGCAGCAGGTATTCGCCGACGGTCAGGCTCGCGGCGACGCGCAGCGCCGCCGCGTGCTCGCCGCTGAACAGGTGCTCCAGTTCGGCCGCCTGGTCGAGCAGCGAAGCCGCCTTGGGCAGCAGCGCGCGGCCGTTCTCGTTGAGCTCGAGGCGGCGGCCGACGCGGTCGAACAGCTGCACGCCCAGCGACGCCTCGAGGTCGGCCAGCGCCGCGCTCGCCGCCGACTGCGAGCGCGCGACGTGGTCGGCCGCGGCGCGCGTCGAGCCGGCGCGCGCCGTGGCGACGAAGACTTCGAGCTGGCGCAGCGAGAGCCGCAGCCGGGTCGCACAGTGATCGGAATTTCCGGACATCGTGACCGCTATTGTCCGCTTTTTCTTTTGACATGCGCTGCTTAGCATCGCGGCAGATCGACGGCGCTGTTGTTGGTGGTTGGTGCGCCGCGGGGGAGCGAGCATGACGAACCTGGTCCGACCGCACGGCGGCGCGGAGTTGCGGCCGCTGCTGCTGGAAGGCAGCGCGCTGGCCGCCGAACTGCGGCATGCGAAGGAGCTGCCCCGGGTCCGCGTCAGTTCGCGCGAGCGCGGCGATCTGCTGATGCTGGGCATCGGCGGCTTCACGCCCCTCACCGGATTCATGACGCAGGCCGACTGGCGCGGCGTCTGCGACGGCATGCGCATGGCCGACGGCCTGTTCTGGCCGATCCCGATCACGCTGTCGACCGACGCGCAGACCGCCGCCGGCTTCAGGACGGGCGACGAGATCGCCCTCGTCGACCCCGACGACGGCGCGCCGCTGGCGACGATGCGCGTGACCG
>Ga0073899_10005139_pt1 | contig 11431 bp, 10 predicted proteins | sample KloWWTmetaKNB5Ph_FD_88975 | JGI IMG/M metagenome (GOLD analysis project Ga0073899, IMG submission 88975) | Active sludge microbial communities from Klosterneuburg, Austria, studying microevolution and ecology of nitrifiers - Klosterneuburg... | ecosystem: Engineered > WWTP > Aerobic digester >...
GACCAGCCGGTGCAACAGGTTCAGCACATGGGTCTTGGTCGGGACGCCCGCTGCCAGGGCCATTTCCACGGCGGTCAGCACGGCCTGCTCATCGTGGTGCAGGACGAGCGCCAGGATATCGACCATCTCTCTGTCGCCACCAGGGCGGCGCAGCATGTGATCTTGTAACTGCCTGAACGGGATTGGTAATTCCAGGAACGGTGCGCCGTTGCGCAATGCCCCGGGCTTGCGCTGAACGACAGCAAGATAGTGCCGCCAATCATAGATCGTCTGCGGTGGCAGCTTGTGACTGCGCTGGATCACGCGGACATGTTCGCACAGGATGTTGCCCTCGGCTGCAACGACCAGCCGATCGGGATAGACCCGCAGGCTGACAGGCAGGTTCGCGAAGGACGCCGGAACGCTGTAGCGATTGCGCTCGAAGCTGATGAGACATGTGGGCGAGACGCGTTTGCTGTGCTCGACAAAACTGTCGAAGGCAGGCGGTAGAGGCATCAAGGCGGCCTGCTCCACAGCCCAGACATCGGCCACGCTGCCGGGCAAGGCGCCGTGCGAGATCTCGTGCCAAAGTTCCATGCAGCGTCGCTCAAGCCATGCATTCAGCGCTGGCAGATCAGGAAACTCCGGCATGGGCTGCCACAAACGATGGCGGGAATCCTGCACGTTCTTCTCGACTTGCCCCTTCTCCCAACCCGCTGCAGGGTTACAAAACTCGGGCTCGAACACATAGTGGCTGGCCATCGCCAGGAACCGGGCATTGACCTGCCGTTCCTTGCCCCGGCCAACGCGATCAACAGCTGTGCGCATATTGTCGTAGATGCCGCGTCCCGGAACGCCACCAAACACCCGGAACCCCTGCACATGGGCATCAAACAGCATCTCATGGGTCTGCAAGGGATAGGCACGCAGCAGAAACGCCCGGCTGTGCGACAGCTTGATATGCGCCACCTGCAACTTGCAGCGCTCGCCGCCCAGCACCGCGAAGTCCTCGCTCCAGTCAAACTGGAGCGCCTCGCCCGGTTGAAAGACCAAAAGCATAAAGGTTCCGCGCCCCGTCGTCTGCTGCTCCTTTTGCCGATCTACCCGCCACACCCGAGCAAAGGCGGCAACCCGGCCGTAGGACCCGGTGTATCCCAGCCTCACCAGATCATCATGCAACTGCTTTGATGTTCGCCGCTGCTTGCGCGACTTCCTGACCTCAGTTTTCAGCCAGCCCGACAACTTCGTTGCATAGGGATCAAGTTTGCTGGGCCGCTCAGGAACGCTGAACGCAGGCTCAACCGCCCCCGATCGCAGATACTTGCGAATGGTATTGCGCGACAACTCCGTCCCCGCGCGATCTCCCGAATGGACAGATGCTCACGCAAGGCCTAACGCCAAATAATACTCAAAAATGCCATGTCGATCACTCCAAAATCCCCTGCTGCCAGCAGCCATGGGGAAGGTGTCACATGAGGCACTGCTCAATGAAAATTATGCCCCTACCCGGGTCAGTTCCGGGTGGAAATCAACAAACTGGGCAACCCGGGTGCGGTCGGCCGCTATGGGAGCAGTCTCGGTCTGGCCGCGAACTCGTTCGCGCGGGGTGTTCTGGGGCAACCCACGGCTTTCTATAGTGCTACGCCGATGCAGCTTGATGCCGCGGGGGGTAGTTTTATAGGCGGAACAGTTCGGATCGCCGTGCATTATCTGGAGATTTCATTGCCGGATATGTGATCATGCGCCCTTTCTGTCCCGCCGATCTGACTGCAGCCGCGCGGCTTTTGTGGTGTACGCCGTTTAAGGACCGCAACCCGTGTCTTTTCAGACTTTTCTCATGCGCAGACGCGGCGGATCGCTACAGAAAACGTCTGGGAAAGTGCCACGCGCTGTGGGGCGACGGTTCGATCGCGGGTTATATCGGCATGAATTTCGATTTGCCCGCCGAACCGCCGTTGTCGGCCAGAGGGTATCTGGAAGCCAAACTTGCCGTCCTTCATGGGTTTTTGGAATGGCGGGACACACAAAAGAGAATGGCCTGACCGACCCTGCGGATTTCCTTTCGAGCGCTGATCTGCTATCATCATAAAGACTGAGCAGGAGGCGCAGATGCCCGACAGCAGATTGAAAATGGCACATGTGGATCCGGTCTGGACGCATGTTTGCGAAGAGGCGCGCGCGGCCGTCAAGGACGAGCCGCTGCTGGGCGGATTCTTCCATTCCGGCATTTTGCACCATGCAACGCTTGAGCGGGCGCTTGCCTATCGCTTTTCGCTGAAACTCGCTTCGGGCGAAATGAGCGAGCAATTATTGCGCGAAATCGCGGATGAGGCGTTCGATGCCGATCCAGAACTGGGTCAGGCAGCGCGTGCTGATTGTGTTGCCGTCTATGACCGCGACCCGGCTTGCCACCGTTTCTTGCAGCCGATCCTGTTCTTCAAGGGTTATCAGGCGATGCAAGCCTATCGGATCGGGCATTGGCTGTGGAAGACCGGGCGGCGCGATCTGGCCTATTTCGTGCAGACGCGCGTCAGTGAAGTATTCGGTGTCGACATTCACCCGAACGCGCGTGTGGGCAAAGGCATCATGATCGATCATGCGCATTCGATTGTTATCGGTGAAACGGCTGTGGTGGGCGACAATGTCTCCATGCTGCATTCGGTGACGCTGGGTGGCACGGGTAAAGAAGATGGCGACCGCCATCCGAAGATTGGCAATGGTGTGCTGATTGGCGCAGGCGCCAAGATCCTTGGCAATATCTCTGTTGGCTATTGCTCTCGTATCGCGGCGGGATCGGTGGTTTTGCAAGATGTGCCGCCCTGTAAGACGGTGGCGGGCGTGCCCGCGCGTGTCGTGGGAGAGGCGGGGTGCGAACATCCCTCGCTGACCATGGATCAGCGCTTTTCGGAGTGAATGCCATTTGACGGACAAAAGGCCGGGGCGGTGCCCCGGCCTTTTTCATGTTCAGGCAAGCATCGAGATCGGATTTTGCAGATTGTTCACGATCTGCTCCAGTAGTTTTGCGCCGACTGCGCCATCGATCACCCGGTGATCGACCGAAAGCGTCATCGACATTACCGTCGCAACCCCTATCGAGCCGTCCACCTTGACGACCGGCTTCTTCAGACCGGCCCCGACCGCAAGGATCGCCCCGTGCGGCGGATTGATCACCGCATCGAAATTCTCAATCCCCATCATCCCAAGATTGGAGATCGCGAAACTGCCGCCCTGATATTCGTGGGGGGCGAGCTTCTTCGTCTTTGCGCGCGAAGCGAGATCCTTCATTTCGGCAGAAAGTGCGGACAGGCTCTTCTTTTCTGCATCCTTCAGAACCGGAGTGAACAGACCGCCTTCGATGGCGACCGCGACCGCGACATCGGAAGGCGTCAGTTTCAGGATCCGGTCCCCGGCCCAGACAGCGTTGGCGTCAGGCACCGCCTGTAGCGCCAGTGCGCAGGCCTTGATCACGAAGTCATTGACCGACAGTTTGACGCCCCGCGCCTCCAGCCCCTTGTTCAGCTGTTCGCGGAAGGCCATCAGCCCGTCCAGTTCGACCGAGCGGCGCAGATAGAAATGCGGGATTGTCTGCTTGGCTTCGGTCAGGCGTGCGGCGATGGTCCGGCGCATGCCGTCAAGGGCGACTTCGGTGAATTCACGGCCCTCATACATCTTCAAAACCGTCGCGGTGGCAAGGCCAGCGGGCATCGCTGCTGGCGCTGCCGCAGGAGCGGGCGATGCGACGATTGCGGCCGCCGGCGTGGCCGGCGCCGTCTGGCGCGCCGCCTCCACATCTGCCTTAATGATCCGGCCATGCGGTCCGGAGCCGGTCAGTGTCGCTATGTCGACACCCTTTTCCTTGGCCAGACGCCGAGCGAGGGGCGAGGCGATGACCCGCGCACCCGCAGGCGCCGCCGGTTTCGCTGGAACCAAAACGGTCGGGCTGGCCGGTGCCGCGACGGCGACGGCTGGGGCAGGGGCAGCAGGCGCGGAAGCCTTGGCGGCGACGGCAGATCCGGCCGATTCACCCTCTTCCAGCAGAAGGGCAATCGCGGTGTTGACCTTCACCCCGGCGGTGCCTTCCGGCACCAGGATCTTGCCAACCGTGCCTTCATCCACGGCTTCGAATTCCATCGTCGCCTTGTCGGTCTCGATCTCCGCCAGGATATCGCCGGACTTGACCTTGTCGCCTTCCTTCACCAGCCATTTGGCCAGCGTTCCCTCTTCCATCGTGGGCGAGAGGGCGGGCATGAGAATTTCAGTGGCCATGATGCACCTCAGCGATAGCAGACAGACTTGACGGCGGCGACCACATCGGCGGTCGTCACCAGGGCGAGTTTTTCAAGGTTCGCTGCATAGGGCATCGGCACGTCCTTGCCCGTGCAGTTGATCACCGGCGCGTCGAGGTAATCGAACGCGCGTTCCATGATCGTGGCCGACAGATGGTTGCCGATGGAGCCGACGGGGAACCCTTCCTCCACCGTCACGCAGCGGTTGGTCTTCATCACGCTGGCCAGCACCGTATCATAGTCGATGGGCCGCAGAGTCCTGAGGTCGATGACCTCGGCGCTGATCCCGTCCTTGGCCAGCTGGTCCGCCGCCTCCAGCGCATAGGTCATGCCGATCCCGAACGAGACGATCGTCACGTCCGATCCCTCCCGCCAGATCCGCGCCTTGCCGAAGGGAATGGTGAAATCGGGCAGGTCGGGCACTTCGAAGGACCGGCCGTACATGATTTCATTTTCCAGGAACACGACCGGGTTCGGGTCGCGGATGGCCTGTTTCAACAGACCCTTCGCGTCCGCCGCCGAATAGGGCATCACCACCCTGAGGCCCGGAATGGCCGCATACCAGGCGGCGAAATCCTGGCTGTGCTGCGCACCCACGCGTGCCGCCGCGCCATTGGCCCCCCGGAAGACGATGGGGCAGCCCAACTGTCCACCCGACATGTAGTTCGTCTTGGCGGCGGAGTTGATGATATGGTCGATGGCCTGCATCGCGAAGTTGAAGGTCATGAATTCGACAATCGGGTTCAGACCGCCCCAGGCCGCGCCGACCGCGATCCCGGTGAAGCCGATCTCGGTGATCGGCGTGTCGATCACGCGCTTCGGCCCGAATTCCTCCAGAAGTCCCTGGCTGATCTTGTAGGCGCCCTGATATTCGCCGACCTCTTCGCCCATCAAGAAGACATTGGGGTTGGCGCGCATCTCTTCTGCCATCGCCTCGCGCAGTGCCTCGCGAACGGTCATCGACTTCATCGGCGTGCCTTCCGGCCAGTCGGGCGAAGCTTTGGAAATCACCGCGACCGGCGTGACCGGGGCAGATGGGGCTGCGGGCGCCGCCGCGACCACTGCCGCCGGGCTTTGCGCCGGAGCGGGCGCCGCCGCGCCGGACGAGGCCGCCGGTACCGCTTCGCCGGCTTCGACCAGCACGGCGATGGGGGTGTTGACCTTCACGCCTGCCGATCCTTCGGGAATCAGGATCTTGCCCACGGTCCCTTCGTCGACCGCTTCGAATTCCATCGTTGCCTTGTCGGTCTCGATCTCGGCGATGATCTGGCCGGACTTGACCTGATCGCCTTCCTTCACCAGCCACTTGGCCAGCGTGCCTTCCTCCATCGTGGGCGAAAGCGCGGGCATGAGAATTTCGGTTGCCATGTCTGTCATCCCCCTCAGGCGTAGATATCGGTCCAGAGCTCGGACAGGTCCGGCTCGGGGCTTTCCTTGGCGAATTCGGCGCTTTCGTTGACGATGGCCTTGATATCGCGATCAATCGCCTTCAACTCGTCCTCGGTCGCCAGATTGCCGCCGATCAAGAGGTCGCGCACATGTTCGATCGCGTCCTTCTCGTCCTTCATCTTCTGGACTTCCTCGCGGGTGCGATACTTCGCCGGGTCCGACATGGAATGGCCGCGATAGCGGTAGGTCATCATTTCAAGGATATAGGGGCCCTTGCCCGCGCGGCAGTGCGCGACGGCCTTTTCGCCTGCCTCTTTCACCGCCAGCACATCCATCCCGTCGACCTGTTCGCCGGGAATGCCATAAGCCGTGCCCCGCCCGAACAACGTCACCGACTTGGTCGACCGCTTCATCGAGGTGCCCATCGCGTAATGGTTGTTCTCGATCACGAAGATCACCGGCAGGCCCCAAAGCTCCGCCATATTGTAGGTCTCGTAGACCTGGCCCTGGTTGGCCGCACCATCGCCGAAGTAGGCGAAGGTCACATTGTCATTGCCCTTGTACCAGTCCGACATGGCCAGACCGGCGCCCAGTGGCACCTGCGCGCCCACGATCCCATGCCCGCCGTAGAAATGGCGTTCCTTGGAGAACATGTGCATCGAGCCGCCCTTGCCCTTGGAGTAGCCGCCCCGGCGTCCGGTCAGTTCGGCCATGACCCCGTTGGCTTCCATGCCGCTGGCCAGCATATGCCCGTGGTCGCGGTAGCTGGTGATGCGCTTGTCGCCTTCCTTGGTGCAAGCCTCCAGCCCGACGACAACCGCCTCCTGCCCGATATAGAGATGGCAGAAGCCGCCGATCAGGCCCATGCCATAAAGCTGGCCGGCCTTTTCCTCGAATCGCCGGATCAGCAGCATCTCGCGGTAGTATTTCAGCAGATCGTCTTTAGAAATATTTGATTTCTCAGGGCTTTTGCGCGCTGCCATACCGGCGACCTCCCAATGACGGCAATATAGTTCAACGTTAAACTATAAATAGCGCACTGAATCGCATTAAGCGAGTGAAATTTGCGCGACAGTCAGAAGCGGTGGGGCAGGGGCCTCAGCGGATCACGATCTCGTCGGTGCGCACATAGCCCAAGACATTGCGCGCCCGCTCATCCAGCAGATCGACATCCAGATAATCATCCGACAGCCGTTCGGTCAGGTTCTGCATGCGCGCCACTTCGGCCTTCAGCCGGTCGCGCTCAGTGGTCAGTTCCTGCTTTTCCGCGGTGATCTGCACCCGTTTGACCACGCCGAAATCACCCTGAAGCGCGGCAAAGGTGAAATATCCCCCGATCGCCACAAGAATGACGCTTGCCGAAGTGGCCAGCACCGCATGTTTGATCGACGAAAGCCGCATGATCTGTCCCGATAGCCCGCTCGTTTTCCGCCTCTTTCGGGCGTGTGGGGTGATTCTGTCATAAAAACGCTGCTAAGGGAATCCTTCACGGCGTTTTTTTCTCGATGATTCAATAAGTCAGTCGATTCGCTTCCCGCCGCGCCATCTGCCCTCAGGTGGCAGAGGCATCCCGGATCGACTGGATCGCACCATCCAGCACCTTGTTGAAGGTCGCATCGTCCTGCTGGGCCGAAAGTCCCTCGGTCAGGGCGCGAGAGAAACTGGCGATCATGCCGCCATTCCGCGCCAGAATCTTGTTGGCATCGTCGCGCGCATAACCGCCCGACAGCGCTACGACCCGCATCACCCGCGGATGATCGACCAGCGGCCTATAAAGGTTGTCGACCGTGGGCAGCGTCAGCTTCAACATCACCTGCCGGTCGGCGGGCAGCTTGTCAAGGTGCTTGAGGATCTCTGCCAACAGGATCTTTTCCGCCTCGGCCTTGTCAGCGATGGAAATCGTCACCTCGGGTTCGATGATCGGCATCAGCCCGTGCGCGGCCACCTGATCGGCCACCTCGAACTGCTGGGCCACCACGGCGGCGATCCCTTTCGGGTTGGCCGCGTCGATGACCGAGCGTTCCTTGGTGCCGAAGATCCCCTTCTTGGCGGCGCGCGCCAGAAGATCATCCAGCCCCTTGATCGGCTTCATCAGCTTGACGCCATCGGCTTCGTCCTGAAGGCCCTGGTCGATCTTGAGGAAGGGCACGACATTCTTGGTCTTCCACAGATAGTCGGCCGACGGCATTCCGCCGATATCGGCATCCATGGTGCGCTCGAACAGGATCGCGCCGATCACCCGGTTGCCGTCGAAGGCGGGGGAAGTCGCAATACGCGACCGCATCTGATGGATCAGCGCATACATTTCCGCATCGCCGGAGTAGGTGCCTTCGGCGATGCCGTAAAGCTTCAGGGCCTTGGGCGTCGAACCGCCACTCTGGTCGAGGGCGGCGATAAAGCCCTTACCGGACCGCATCTGCGCTGCCTGCTTTTGCTGTGACATCTCTCGCTCCAAAGGAAATTGGGAAAATTGGTGGCCGGGGCCGGTAGCTGGCTTTTTAGGCGAGCGTTAGGGCCATTGCAAATGTGGTGGCGCTAACACCCGGAAAAGACAGTCATTTCAGAAACAATCCTGTAATCCGGGGCGCCAGGAAGCGCGGGCTGAACCGGGGCAGGAACGCAAACAGCCGGTTCTTCAGCCCGGTAACATGCACACGTTTGCCACGCAACATCGCTTTCCAGCCGGACCGCGCGACATTTTTGGCCGATGCGACCGGCATGGCCCGGAAAAGCCGCACCTTCTCCATTCCAGCCGAACGGGCAAACCGCGTCGCCGTCGCGCCGGGGCACAGGGCGGTGATGGTGACTTCTGTGCCGCGCAACTCCTCCGCCACCGCTTCGCTGAGCGACAGCACATAGGCCTTGGTCGCATGGTAAACCGCAAGGTTCGGCCCTGGCATGAAGGCGGCAACCGAGGCGACATTCATGATCCGCCCACCCCCCGCTGCCATCATATGCGGCACGGCGCGCTTCATCAGCGCGGTCAGCGCAAGGATGTTGACGCGGATCGAGGCATCTTCACGGGCGAAATCGCCCGTGGCAAAGGGGCCGGACGCACCCAAGCCCGCGTTATTGACCAGAATGTCGATCCGCCGCCGGCTGGAGGCGCGCCGCCACAGAAGTTCGACCGCTTCCATGTCGGTCAGGTCGGTGGCGATCACCTCTACGGCAATCTTGTGCCGGGCGCGCAATTCGTCCGCCAGCCGCTCCATCTTTTCGCCTTGCCGGGCGGCCAGGATCAGATCGCGCCCTTCCGCCGCGGCCAGAATGGCGAACTCCCGCCCCAATCCCTCGGATGCGCCGGTGATGAAAGTCCAGCCGCGCAGGCCGGTCCCTGATGACATGTTTTTCTCCTCGCGCCCCACGAACAAACCTAGTCACTCACACAAGGGGATCAAGGCAGTCCCAGGGGCACAGGGCGCCTTTCAGCCCATCAGCGCCTCGACACCCGGCAATTGCTTGCCTTCCATCCACTCAAGAAACGCTCCACCCGCGGTGGAAATGAAGGTGAAGTGATCAGCGGCACCAACCTTGTTCAGTGCCGCAACCGTATCGCCCCCGCCCGCGACCGAGATCAGCTTGCCCGCGTCCGTCAGTTCCGCAACTTTCGCCGCGGCGGCATTGGTCGCGGCATCGAAGGGGGCGATCTCGAAAGCACCCAAGGGGCCGTTCCAGATCAGCGTCTGGCAGGATTCGAACACCGTCGTCAGAACCGCCACCGTCGAAGGACCGGCATCAAGGATCATCGCATCGCCGGGGCAGGCGTTCACGGGCACCACCTGATGATCGGCCCCAGCCTTGAACTCCCGCGCGACCACCACATCGACCGGCAGGTGTATGGCGCAGCCAGCCTCGACTGCGCGTTGCATGATGGTGCGCGCTGTATCGGCCATATCATGCTCGGCCAGCGATTTGCCGACACAGACGCCCTTGGCCACCAGGAAAGTATTGGCCATGCCGCCACCGATCACCAGATGATCGACCTTGCTGACCAGATTGCCCAAAAGATCGAGCTTTGTCGAAACCTTTGCCCCCCCCACAACCGCGACCACGGGGCGCTCCGGCGCGCCAAGGGCCGCGTTCAGCGCCTTCAGCTCCGCCTCCATCAGGCGCCCCGCGCAGGAGGGCAGCAATCGCGCGATCCCCTCGGTCGAGGCATGGGCCCGGTGCGCGGCCGAAAAGGCGTCGTTTACATAGATGTTGCCAAGTGCAGCCATGGCCGCCGCCAGCGCGGGGTCATTCTTTTCCTCGCCTGCATGAAAGCGGGTGTTTTCCAACAACAGCACCTGGCCCGGCTGCAACGCGGCCGCCGCTTTCTTGGCCTGAAGCCCCACGCAATCATCGGCAAAGGCAACCTTCATCCCCAATGCCTTCTCGAGTGCGGGCAGGGTGATGCGCAGGCTCATCTCGGGAACGACCTGGCCCTTGGGGCGACCGAAATGCGCCAGCAGAACCACCTTGCCGCCTTTGGCCAGAATGGCCTTTACCGTCGGTACGATCTTTTCAATGCGCGTGGCGTCCGTCACCTGACCGGCCTCAACGGGCACATTGATGTCGACCCGGACAAGAGCGATCTGGCCCGCGAAATCCATATCGTCGAGGGTTTTCCACTTCATCGCCCGTTCCTTTCCCGTCTGCGCCGCACCAGCGTTTGAACCTTCTTAACACTGAACTACGCGCCAAGGTCAACCAAGGGCAGGTTTGCCCTTTTCACCGTCCGCCCCAAAGTTTAGGGTCGCGCCCGAAAACGCAATGGAAGGAGCCGCGCCGTGGCCGATATCAAGGATCCCGAAAATACTGTCATCATCACGCTCAAGGATGGCCCCGTCGTCATCGAGCTGTTGAAGGACGTGGCGCCGAAACATGCCGAACGCATGAAAGACCTCGCCCGCGCCGGCAAATATGACAATGTGGCCTTTCACCGGGTGATCGACGGCTTCATGGCCCAGACCGGCGATGTGGAACATGCCAATATGGAAGCGCCCAGCTACAATCCCCGGCGTTCGGGCACCGGCGGGTCCGACCTGCCCGACCTTCCGGCGGAGTTTTCCAAACTGCCGCATGACCGTGGCACGCTTGGTGCGGCACGTTCGCAGAACCCCAACTCTGCCAACAGCCAGTTCTTCATCAACTTCAAGGACAACCATTTCCTGAATGGCCAATATACGGTCTATGGCCGGGTGATCTCCGGCATGGAACATGTCGACAAGATCATGCGGGGCGAACCGCCGATGAACCCCGACCGGATGATCACTGTGCGTGTGGCGGCCGATGTCTGACCGGATCTTCGTCACGGGCGGGCTTGCCGCGCTCGGCTCGGTCGTGCTGGCCTATTTTCTCTACAGCCAGATGTCGGGCGGGCAGGCGATGGCCGCCGATGATGGCCCAGGCCCCAATCTGGTGATGACGGTCGCGGGCGAGGCGAACGGCAAGGTCGTGATCGACCTTCTGCCGGAAGTCGCCCCGAAACATGTGGCCCAGATCACCGAACTGGCGCGCACGGGGGCCTATAACAACGTCGTCTTCCATAGGGTGATTGACGGTTTCATGGCCCAGACCGGCGATGTCCAGTTCGGCAAGGTCGGCGCGGATCTGGGGCAGGCGGGCAGTGGCGGATCAGACCTGCCTGACATTGCCGCGGAATTCTCCGACCTCGCGTTTCAGCGCGGGGTGGTCGGCATGGCTCGTACCAACGATCCCGACAGCGCCAATTCGCAGTTCTTCATCATGTTCGCGCCGGCGGATCACCTGAATGGCCAATATACCGTCGTCGGCCA
>Ga0073899_10005140_pt1 | contig 11431 bp, 12 predicted proteins | sample KloWWTmetaKNB5Ph_FD_88975 | JGI IMG/M metagenome (GOLD analysis project Ga0073899, IMG submission 88975) | Active sludge microbial communities from Klosterneuburg, Austria, studying microevolution and ecology of nitrifiers - Klosterneuburg... | ecosystem: Engineered > WWTP > Aerobic digester >...
GAAGGCGCAGGAGCTCGGCCTGGTGATGCAGGTGCACACAGGGACAGGCTATGTCTACGGCGCCCGCAACAAGTATTGCCACCCGGGCCTGCTCGAGGACGTTCTGTACGACTTCTACGATCTGCGCATCGTCGCCTTCCATTTCGGCTGGCCGCATCATCGCGAGCTGAACTGCCTGGCGGCGGCCTTCCCGAACCTCTACCTCAGCATCAGCTTCCTGAACGCCGCGGCGACCTGGCGCCCCAAGTTCTTCCAGGAGCTGATCGGGGAGGCGATGCTGTACGCGACGGCCGACAAGATCGTGTGGGGCAGCGATACCAACGGTTCCGGGATGAAGGAATGCGTCGATCCATTCCACACGTTCCAGATCGACGAGGAAGGTCATCGCGGCTGGGGTTATCGCTACATCACCGAGGAGGACCGCGCGAAGATCTTCGGGCTGAACATGGCGAAGCTCCTCGGGATCGAACCAGAGAAACGTGCCAAGGGCCAGGCCTGAGGGCATGTCTGCCGGGACTGCCGCGTCTCGCGAACCATCTGGCCCGGCAGGGCCATCAGCTCGGTCTCGCCACGCCATCCCGCCAGTTCCGCGGTGGCCGCGGCAATCTGAATTTTCTCGTCGACATGGATGGTCGCCCCTGCGTGCTCAGGCGACCGCCGTTCGGCGCCGTGCCGATCGGCGCCAACGACATGGCGCTGGCAGGCGCTCACCGGCATTCCCCGGCTCGAGGCTTACGGTCAGACCGAGACGCTGATGACGGTAGCCAACCGCCCCGGTCAGCCGGCCCGAGAGGGTTCGATGGGACGCACTCTGCCCGGATGCCGAGTGGTCGTCCTCGATCCGGACGGGCGGCCCGTGCCTATTGGTCACAGCCCGGGGTAGAGTACTTCCTGACCGGTGATCTCGCGCAGATGGACGAGGACGGGTTCATTTTCTACGAGGGGCGGGTGGACGACATCATCAGCTCGGCCGGTTATCGCATCGGTCCGATCGAGGTCGAGAACGCGTTGCAGGAGCATCCGGCGGTGACCGAATGCGCGGTCATCGGCAGTCCGGACGCCGAACGCGGCGAGACCGTCAATGCCTTCGTCGTGTGGCGCAAGGGCTTCGCGCCGTCCGCGGCGCTGAAGCTCGAGCTGCAGCAACACGTGAAGAAGGCCACGGCCCCGTACAAGTATCCTCGCGCCATCGAGTTCATGGCTGAGCTGCCGAAGACCGCGACCGGCAAGCTGCTGCGGCGTGTCCTGCGCGACGCCGAGCGGCGTCAGATGGCCCTTTGACTGCGGAAAGGCCGGCGATGGCAGTAATCATGGAGCGACACCACATGCGTCTGAGTGACAAGGTTGCAGTCGTCACCGGTGCGGGATCCGGCATCGGGCGGGCGACGGCGGAGTTGTTCGTGGCCGAGGGCGCTGCGGTGGTCGCAAGCGACTGGAATGCCGGCACCCTCGAAGAAGTGGTCAGCGCGCTCCGCGCCTCAGGTGGCCGGATCGTCGCCGTGCATGGCAACGTGGGGCTGCGGGCCGATGCCGAAGCCATGGTAGATCGGGCGGTCGGCGATTTCGGCCGGCTCGACGTGCTCGTCAACAACGCAGGCGCGATGGACTACAACCACGGCGTCGGCTCGGTGCCCGACGAGGTGTGGGAGCGCCTGCTCGCGATCAACCTCTCGGGGCCGATGTACACGAGCCGTCGTGCCGTGCAACGCATGCTGGTCTCCGGTGGCGGCGCCATCGTCAACGTCGTCTCGGCCGCGGGCGAAAGTGGCGCCGTGGCCGGCGCGGCCTACACCTCGACGAAGCATGGTCTGCTCGGCCTGACGCGCAATACTGCCTGGATGTATGCGCGGCAGGGTATCCGCTGCAATGCGATTCTTCCCGGCGGCGTCAGTACGGCGATCGTGACAGGCATGGATGCGCAGAAGTGGGATCCCGAGGGCACCGAACGGGTCCGCACCTTCCACGCCACCATGCCGACGATGCTGGAACCGCTCGACATCGCACGGCTGGCGCTGTTTCTCGCCAGCGACGAGTCACGTCATGTGAACGGCGCCGCGGTCACCGCCGACGGCGGCTGGCTGGCGAACTGACCGCGGGCAACGCAGGCCACAGTCTCGACAACCACGTGGCGCAGGCGGGCTTCGTCAGCACGTGGATCCCGCTGCTGATCGATCGCGGGGTGCACCTCCACGGTCGCATCGCCTGAGTTCGCCTGCTCACAGTCATCGTCCGATCAGACGAGGAGCAGGGCAGTGCCGTCGCATAGATTCGCCGCGTCGTGCCGCAACAACGTAGTCGCACGGCAGGTCGATCGCAACAGCGAACGCTGGACGGGGAGAACATGACCCAGAGCCCTCTCGAGCAGGCCGTTTCCGAGCCGGCCGTCGCAGCGCAAGCCGGGGGCGCGCGGCGCGCGCACTGGTTCTCGTCCAATCCCGACAAGGCGTGGGGCGAGAAGTTCTTCCTGGCCTACCTGCCGTACTTCTTCGCCCTGAACTACTCGAAGCAGCTCATGGGCTGGATGAACGTGGGCACGCTCTGGCACGTCATCCAGAATCTCGCGCTGCTGCTGCCGCTGATCTTGATTCCGGCTTTCTTGCGGCCGGCGGTCACCGGCCGGGCGTGGTGGGACAACTACGCGGTCAAGATGGTGTTGTGGATGTCCGTCTACAACTTCGTGGTGACTTACTTCGGCTGCGAGTACTTCTTCGACGTGCTCGGCATGGTGTACTACTTTCCGAAGGTTTCCCTGTCGCTGGATTCGGCTCTGGTCGGCAGCGGCCAGCAGGTCATTCCGATCGGCATGTATTTTAACGCGCCGGCCTTCTTCGTCGTGTATCACACCATTGCGGTGCTGATGATCCGGCGCGCCAGGATCTTCGATGTCGGGGCGCTCAAACCGGTGCTGACGGTCATCACGGTGGTGGCCGTTGCCTATTTCATGGCCTTCCTCGAGACGCGCCTGGTTGCGACTGACGCCAACAAGCCCTATTTCTGGTACCGGGACCTCGGCTGGATGCTGCGGTACGGATCGATCTTCTACGCCTGCTACTTCCTGCCCAGCTTTCCCATGGTCTTCCGGCTGGAGGAGACGGCCGGCGATCGGTGGGCGCTGAGTCGGGTCGTGTTCGAGGCGCTCGCGGCCGCTGCGATGGTCCTCGTGCTCATCGACTTCGCGACTCACCTCATGCGTCTGACCTGAGCTGCGCCGCGCGATGCACCTCGTCAACCTGCAGGATGCAAGGAACCGGATCCCCTTTCGGCTCCTGTGTCTGCACGCCGAGGCGATCGGCGATTCCCCGTTCCTGCTGAGCGACGACCAGCGCTACAGCTACGGCCGGGCCAATGCCATCGTGAACGCCTATGCGCACGGCCTGCGTCGGCTGGGCCTGCAGGCGGGCGACCGGCTGGCGCTCTACCTGCACAGCTGCGTGGAGTTCGTGTTGCTCACGCTCGCGGCGAACAAGCTCGGCGCGCTGTGGGTGCCGGTGAACACCGACTACCGTGACACGTGGCTCGTCGAGACGATCAATGCGAGCAGGTGCACCGTGCTGGTGGCGGACGCGCAGGCGCTGGAGAAGCTCCGGCCGGTGGAGCGTGAACTCCGCTATGGGCGGCTGCTGCTGCGCGGCGGGGTGGAGGCGGCCGGGGCGGAGTTCGCCAGCCGCGGCATCGTGTCGCTGGAGGAGCTGGCAGACAACTCGAGTGCCGAGCCTGAGACGAAGCACGTCGACTATGGTGATGCGGCGGCCGTGCTCTGGACCTCGGGTACCACGGGCAAGCCGAAGGGCGTGATCCAGAGCCACAACGTCTGGGTCCGCGCGGCCGTGAACAACGACAGGCTCTATGCCACCCGGCCAGGTGACATCGCCTACAACTGCCTGCCGCTGTACAACTCGGCGGCGTGGGTGGCCAACATCTACCGGGCGCTGTCGACCGGCATTCCCTGCGGGCTCGACCAGCAGTTCTCCGTCTCGAAGTTCTGGAATCGCATTCGCCACTACGGCGCCACGCAGACGATGACTCTTGGCGCGATGCACATGTTCCTGTGGAACGAGCCGCGCAGGGACGACGATGCGGACAATCCGCTGCGGGTCGCCAGCATGGTGCCCATGCCGCAGAAGCTGCTCGGCCCCTTCTGCGAGCGCTTCGGAATGGAAGGCATCGTGCAGGGGTTCGGGCAGAGCGAGGCCATGCCGATTCTCTCCAAGATGGAAACGCCGGCGTCCCAGCTCAAGCCGAATGCCTTGGGCAAGCTGTTCGACGACATGGAGGTGAAGCTGTTGCGGGACGATGGCCAGGAAGCGGGGCCGGGCGAGGTCGGCGAGTTCACGATCAGGCCTCTGCTTCCGCACGTGATCTTCAGCGGCTATTTCGACGATCCCGAAGCGACGCGGCGGGCCTTTCACGGTGATTGGTACGGCTCGGGCGATCTCGGCGTGAAGGATGCCGAGGGAGACTTCTACTTTGTCGACCGGAAGAAGGACTACATCCGCTACAAGGGCCGGAACATCTCCTCGCTGCAGGTCGAGAGCGTCGCCGCCAGCCATCCCGCCGTGGCTGCCGCAGCGGTCTACGGCGTGCCCTCCGAGACGCTCGAGTCGGAGCACGAAATCAAGCTGGATGCGATCCTGCGGCCTGGTCACAGCCTGAGTTGCGAGGAACTCGCGCGTCACATCAACGAACATGCCCCGTATTTCTGCGTGCCCCGCTACATCGAGTTCGTCAGTGAGTTGCCGTATACGCCCACCCAGAAGCTGGAGAAATACAAGCTGCGGGCGAAAGGCATTTCGGCCGCGACCTGGGACCGCCTGACGAGCGATTTCGAGCTGCAGCGATAGCAATCGGACGGGAGGTTCGCAGTGAATAGCGCACGGCCTGCCGGGCTGAACCCTCCAAGTGGACGATGTCCGGCCGGAAACCGCATTGCTAGCTTCGAAGCCGAGCCCAGGCTTGGCATTGCTTTCCATGGAGACCGAACAGATGGCTCTCGACATCACCGCGGTGAATGCGCTCGTAGGCAGGCAATCGGCTCCGATCCCGGCGCGCCAGGCCGCGAACATTCCGGACATCCGCCACTGGTGTGAGGTGATTCGGGAGGACAACAGGAGTTACACGGTGTTCGAGCGGGACATCGTGCACGCGCCAGCGGCCCTGCTGATGGTCTGGACGATGCCGCCACTCTGGGCGCCAGAGTCGCGAGCCGACAGCGAACCGCACGAGCGCGCCATCCGGCTCCTGGAAGAGGCCGGCTATGCCATGGGCGTGTCTGTCGCACTGGAGCAGAAGTTCCAGCGGCCGCTGAAGGTCGGCGAGCGGCTGAGCTACCGCGTGACGCTCGCGGGCGTGTCGCAGGCGGAAGTCGAGACGGCGATCGGACGCGGTTATCAGCTGGAACTGCAATATGCCTTCCAGGGCCAGAACGGCGAACTCGTGAGCGAGCAGCTGTGCCGCCGCGTGCAGGTGGCCCGGGTGACCGTGAACACGAAGAACTGAGACCGAGCAACAGAGGCGTAGATCTCATGGACAACCAGTTTGGCGTCCTTCCTTTCAATGGTCCGGTCGAGCCGACGATGGACTATTCGAAGGTCGCTCCATTGATCGGCGTGCAGAGCCCGCGGCATCCGCCGCACGACCGGGTGACGGCCGTGGACGTCGACCGCTGGTGCCAGGTGATGCGGGACACCAATCCTCTTTATACGGACGAGGAGTACGCGCGGCAGAGCCCGTACGGCGGCTTGCTGGCGCCCTCGGGCATGATGCACGTGTTCGCCCTGGGGACGATGAAGGCCGCCATCGAACAGTTCGTACACGGCAGATGCGAATTTCCGGACGACCCCAACGTCAAGCTGAACGTCGTCGTGGAGCAGGAAGGTTACACGGGCGTCATGGCGACCGCGCAGCGCCAGCAGCACTTCAGGCGAATCCGGGTGGGCGACGAGATCCACTGGACGATCGGCATATCGCGCCTTTCGGACTACGACCATCTGACGCGCCAGGGGGTCGGCCGGAAGTACCAGATCCTGTATCAGTTCTACAACCAGAACGACGAGCTGCTGTGCAATCAGTCGTTCGACGTGCTCGTCTACCGGGCGCCGATGAGCACGCGAAGACTGTACGCAGGCTGAGTGAGTCCACGAACAGGTACCAGAGAGGAATCAAGCAATGTCGCGCGAGATCAACAATGTCTATTGGGAAGACGTGCAGGTCAAACAGGATCTCCCGGAGAAGAGCCGGATCATCGACACGACGCTGATTGCGATGGGCGCGACCTGGGCGACGCACGACTTCATGCCGGTTCATCACGATCGGGACTTCGCGCAGTCGAAGGGGGCGCCCGACATCTTCATGAACATCCTCACGTCGAACGGCCTGATGATGACCTACCTCGAGCAATGGGCGGGACCGCAGGCGGTGATCAAGGACATTTCCATCAAGCTGTCGGTGCCCAATTTCCCGCGGGACAAGATGGACATGAACGCCCGCGTCACCCGCAAGTGGCAGGACGGGGGTGAGCATCTGATCGAGGTCACCTTCAGCGGGGACAACCAGATGGGCCCGCACGCGAACGGGACGGCGATCATCTCCCTGCCGATGCGAGGGTAAGACGATGTCCCTGAAGAACAAGGCGTGCGTCGTCGGCATCGGCTCGACGGAATTCACACGCAACGCCGGCCGCAGCGAGATTCATCTCGCGGTGGATGCAGTGGCGGCCGCCTGCGTGGATGCCGGCCTCGAGATCGACCAGATCGACGGCATGTCGAGCTATGGTACCGCCGGCATATACGCCGCGGAGCTCGCGCCGGACATCGACGTGGCGCGCAGCCTCGGCATCCCGAATCTGCGCTACTTCGGGCAGACCCCCTGGGGCGGCGGAGCCAGTTGCGGAACCGTGGCGCACGCGGCCATGGCGGTGGCTTCCGGCGTGGCCAGCTACGTCGCGTGCTACCGCTCGCTCAAGCCCGCCAGCGGGACGGTTCGCTACGGCCGACCAACCGCCATTCCTGCCGAGTATCGCTACAGCTATTACATGCCGTATGGCTTTGCCAGTCCCACCATGTGGGTGGCCATGCAGGCGAAGCGCTGGATGCACGAGACGGGGGCGACGCGCGAACAGCTCGGACACGTGGCGCTGGTGTGCCGCGAGAACGCCCTGCGCAATCCGCGGGCGATGTTCTACGGCCGGCCGCTGACCATGGCGGAGTACCTGGGATCCCCCATGTCCGCGGAGCCGTTCACGCTGCACGACACCTGCCTGGAGAATGACGGTGCCGTAGCGCTCATCGTCACCACGCCCGAGCGCGCCCGGGACCTGAGGCAGAAGCCCGCCTTCATCAGCGGCGTCGGCTTTGGCACCGCTTACGACGCGCACAGCATGACTTCGTTCTATCGCGATGCGATCGGCCTGCCGGAGTGCGCCGAGGCAGCGCGCGAGGTCTTTCGGATGGCGGAACTCACCACGAAGGACATCGACGTGGCGCAGCTCTACGACGCCTTCACGGTGACGGTACCCATGCAGCTCGAGACCTACGGCTTCTGCAAGTACGGGGAGGGGGGCGCCTTCTGCCAGGGCGGCGATCGCATCCGCCTGGGCGGCGAGCTGCCGATCAATACCTCGGGCGGCATGCTGGCAGAGGCATACATCCACGGCATGAACATGATCGCCGAAGGCGTGCGACAGGTGCGCGGTACCTCGACCTCGCAGGTGCCGGACGTGCAGAACGTGCTCGTGACCGGGGGGCTCGGCGTGCCGACGACCGCGCTCATTCTCACCCAGGGCAACTGACCAGTTTCGAAGCACGGGAGTCGCGCCGATGTCCATTGAATACAACCCGAAGTACCTGAAGCACTTCTATGACCCCGTCTGGGAGAACTTCGAGAACGGATTCTGGCAGGGCATCAAGCAGCGCAAGCTGAAGTTCCAGAAGTGCTCCGGTTGCGGCACGTTCAGCCATCCTCCGCGGGTCCGGTGCGCGAAGTGCAAGGGCGACGGCTGGGAGTGGGTCGAGTCGAGCGGCAAGGGTCGCATCTACAGCTGGACCGTCGCGCGGCAGGAGGTCCATCCCGCTTATCGCGTGCCCTTCGAGGTCGTGCTGGTCGAGATGGTGAACGAACCGGGCGTGCGCATGATCTCCAACATGATCGACTGCACGCCCGAGGAGATCTCCTTCGACATGCCGGTGGAGGTCTGTTTCAGGGACGTCACCAAGGGGTGGGCCCTGCCCATGTTCAGGAAGGCCGGCAACTGACCGCGGACGAGAACTGCCATGGATTTCTCGCTGAGTGAGGAGCAGCAGCTCTTCCGGGAATCGACCCGGAGGTTTCTGCGGGAGCAGTGTCATTCGAAGACGCTGCGGGAGCTCGAAAGCAGCGACACGGGATTCTCGGGCGCGCTCTGGAACGACATGGCCGCGCAGGGCTGGACCGGGATCATCGTCCCGGAGCGCCATGGCGGTTCGGGCCTGGGCTTGCTCGAACTCGGCGTACTGCTCGAGGAGATCGGCAGGGCCGCCTTCGACAGCCCGTTCTCCGCAAATCTCATGGTGACGCTGGCGATCCTCGGCAGCGGCAGCGGGCCACGGACGCAACAGCTCCTGTCCGAGATCGCGGGCGGCGGTGTGATCGTTGCGCCGGCGATCGAGGAGCTGGGCGTCTCCTATGAGCCCCGCTTCGTGACGGTTCGAGCGGAACGGTCGGCCGACGCGTTCATTCTCAGCGGAAGCAAGATGTTCGTGCCGTACGCCGACGTGGTGGACCATCTGCTGGTGCTGGCGAGGACGCAAGGTTCGATCGGCGACGAGGGCGGATGCAGCCTGCTGCTGGTGGACCGCAGGTCGCCAGGCATCAGGATGACCCGGCTCGACACCATCGCCCCGGACCGGCAATTCCGCATCGATTTCGATCAGGTTGTCGTGGCGGGGGAGGCCGTGCTGGGCGATGCGGGGGCTGCGCTGCGGCTGCTGGCAGACGTCCAGCGGCAATGCACGGCCCTGACCTGTGCGGAGATGCTGGGCGGAGCGGAGCACCAGCTCGAGGTCACCGCCGAATACGTCAAGCAGCGCGTGCAGTTCGACCGGCCGATCGGGTCGTTCCAGGCCGTGCACCATCACCTGGCCGACATGTTCACGCTGGTGCAGGCGTCGCGCTGGACCACTTACCAGGCGATCGACCAGCTGCAACGGAACCGGCCGGCAGAGCGGGAAGTTGCCATCGCCAAGGCCGTTTCGAGCGACGCCTGCCAGCGGGTGGCGGCGCTGGCGCAGCAACTCCACGGCGGCGTGGGCGTCGACATGGCGAACGATCTGCAGTTCTACTTCCGCCGCGCCAAGGCGATGGAGCTGAAATTCGGCCCGGCAGCGGTGCACCTCAAACGCATGGGCGAGCAGCTCTAGCCCGGATCGACCCACGCAGCGGGAGCGAGGATGGACTTCCAACTGACCGAAGCACAGCAACAGCTGCAGCGCGAAGTCGTCGCCTACCTGGAACGGCACGTCACGCCGGCACTGGAGGCCGAACTCCTGGCCCAGCAGGAAGGCGGCGGGCCGGATACGCATCCGCATTACAGCCAGTTCATACGGCAACTGGGCCGCGATGGCTGGCTCGGGCTGGCGTGGCCAAAGCGGTACGGCGGGCAGGAAAGGGACGCGATCGACCAGTACATCTTCTTCGACACGGTCGCTGGCTACTACAGGGTCCCGATTCCGTTCCTGGCGATCAACGCCATCGGCTCCACGATCATGCGCGCCGGGACCGAGGAGCAGAAAGACCGCTTCCTGCCGCCGCTCCTGCGGGGCGGGCTGAACATCGCCGTCGGCTACACCGAGCCCGGGGCTGGCAGCGATCTCGCCTCGCTCAAGACGAAGGCGGTGCGGGACGGCGACGACTATGTCATCAGCGGGCAGAAGGTGTTCACCAGCCTGGCGAATTTCTGCGACTACATCTGGCTGGCGGTCAGAACCGATCCCAGCGCAAAGAAGCACAAGGGCATCTCGATCTTCATGGTGGACACCCGGTTGCCGGGCATCACCATCAATCCCATGCAGACCATGGGTGGCTTCCGCACCAACGTGACGTTCTACGACAACGTGCGAGTGCCGAAGTCGTGCCTGATCGGCGAGGAGAACAAGGGCTGGAGCTACATCAATTCCCAGCTCGCGATGGAGCGGATCGGGCTCGTGCCGCACTCGCGAATGCGACGGATGCTCGAGGAGATGATTGCCTGGGCGAGGAGCACGACCATCGACGGCAGGCGCGTTTTCGACGAGCCCTGGGTGCGGGAAAGACTCGCCGATCTCACGGCCCGGACCGAGGTGCTGCGGCTGTTCAATTTCCGTGCGGCGAGCCAGATCGCGCAAGGCATCGAACCGTTCGCGGAGGCGGCCATGACCAAGGTGTTCGGCTCGGAGCTGTTTCAGACCGTGGCGGGCACGTGCATGGACATGATGGGGCTGGTCGGCGGCATGCAGCCGCCTTCCGCCATCTCGCCGATGAATGGTCTATTGCAGCGGGACTTCGTCGCCATGAGGCTGCTCACGTTCGGCGGTGGCACCAACGAGGTGCTCAAGGACATGGTCGCGCTGAGCGGACTCGGCATGCCGCCATCACGAATCGCATAGGTGGCACGATGGCCGCCGCCTCCGGCCGACGTGCACGCCCGCCGTCCCGAGTGCGCTGTGCGACCGCAGCGTATCAGAACGAGTATTCCACGCCGACGCCGTAAGTCCTCGGCCGTGCGTACGAGATGCCGTCATAGGTCTCCAGGAGAAAAATGGCCCTGGAGTGCTGCTCATCCGTCAGGTTCCTGCCCCACAGGCTCAGCCGGAATCTGGAGTCAGCCGGCTGCCAGGAGGCGCGGGCCGACACGGTCGTATAGGCGGGTTCCCGGATTCGCTGGTTGGAGTCCCAGTAAAACTCGTCCGAATGGTAGGCCGTCGCCGAGAAACCCAAGGGCCCGAAACCGAAGTCGTGCGTGTAGTCTGCCGTCAGCCCGAGTGTCCATTTCGGCGACCTCGGTTGCCTGTAGCCGCTGGCGTCGATGACCACGTTCGCGTTGCCGCAGCGACAATCGGCTCCTATCTGGGGCTCGAGCACGACCGCGTCGGGGTAGTGATCGTACTCCGCGTGCAGCAGCGCCAGGCCGGCGGTGAGCGTGAAGTCGTCGGTGACCAGCGCAGCCAGGTCGGCGTCGAGCCCGTAGAGCTCGGACGACGCAGCGTTTGCCGTGATGTTGAAGTTGTCGGCCACCGTCATGACCTGCTGGTCGGAGTAGTCGTAGTAGAACACCGCGACGTTGGCGCTCAGGCGCCGGTCCGGCGAGGTCTTGACGCCCACCTCGACCGCCTTGAGATCTTCCGGGCCGAAAGGAATCGGGCTGACCGCAGCGATGTTGAAGCCGCCGCTCTTGAAGCCCTCGAAATAGGTCACATAGAGA
>Ga0073899_10005142_pt1 | contig 11423 bp, 6 predicted proteins | sample KloWWTmetaKNB5Ph_FD_88975 | JGI IMG/M metagenome (GOLD analysis project Ga0073899, IMG submission 88975) | Active sludge microbial communities from Klosterneuburg, Austria, studying microevolution and ecology of nitrifiers - Klosterneuburg... | ecosystem: Engineered > WWTP > Aerobic digester >...
GACACCGCGGCGTTATCGATCACCACCATATCGCCCTGCTGCCACGGCTCCGCGATCAGGTGGCGCCAGATCGTGTCGCGCACGTGCTCGAGATCAGCCTCCGCGATCTCGCGGCCGCCCCGGTGCGTGCAGTGCATCGCCTGCGCCTCCGACCCCTTGCTGCGCCGCTTCACCGCCGTCATCACCCGCGCGAAGCCCCACAGCCCGAGGCTGCGCAGATCGCCGGTGCGCCCGTAGATCCGCCGCAGCTCGGCCGCCGCGGTCGACAGGTGGAACACCTGCACGTGGTTGAACCACACCGGCACCCCCGTCTCCGGGTGAGGCCGCAGCGCGTCGTGCTCGCTGATCAGGCGCAGGCGGTCGCCCGGGCCCCAGGCCAGATCGGTGAACACACCCTCCGCCGCGCACTTCGCCTCGACCGCCGAGCGGTCCGTGGTCTGGAACAGCTCGTCCCAGCGCTTGAGCTGCCACAAATCAAAGCGACCCTTGCCCGAGGGCCCACCATAGTTGCGGATGATGCGGATCCCCCCGCGCTCGAAGCGATCGCGGACCGCCGGATCGAGCTCCGCCGCCACCGTCCGCATGTCGCACAGCGGCGTCTCGCCGCCGCCGCCCTGCGGCGCCACCAGACAGGCGAACATCAGCCGCCGCGGCGGGGTCTTCACGAAGGTCATCTCGCAGTGCTGCGGGATCGGGTAGTAGGGCGGCAGCTCGCTCGCCGAGAACACGTACGGCGTCAACGCGTCGCGCGGCGAGGTCCCGAGGTACTCGTTCTGCAGCGTCGGCTCGACCGCGCGGGCCGCCGCCTCAAACTCGGCCGGCGTGCGCAGCCCGAAGCCCCGCAGCAGCGCCGCCCCGCGGGTGTTCAGCTGATCGCCGAGCCACCCGCGCTCGTGCTCCACGAACTCGAGCAGCCCCGCCAGGCCACCGTCGCCGCGGGCCACCGCCAGGCTGTCGCCCGCCTCGTTGCGGATCGTCGAGAACTGGCGCATCGGCTCAGCTCCCCCGCAGCTCGAGCCAGAGCTTGTCGACCAGGTTCTCGGTCTCACCGAACCAATGTTCGGACACGTGCAACTTCGGCATCAGCGTATCGGGGGGGTACACCTGCGGGTCATCCTTGTCGGTGATGAGGCCGCGCTCGAGCGCGGCGCGGTTCGGCGTGGCGAAGTGGAGGAAGTTGGCGTTGATCGCCGCGATCTCCGGGTCGAGCAGGAACTCGATGAACGCGTGGGCCAGCGGCGCCTGGCTGCTCGCCGCCGGCACCGCCAGGTAGTCGACCCAGTAGGCGGCCCCCTCCTCGGGGATCACGTAGCGCAGGCTCGGCTTGCTGCTGCGCGCGCGCATCAGGTCGCCGCTGTCGATCTGCGCGATCCAGGTCTCGCCGGCCACCAGCGCCCGCGCCGGGCTGCTGTCGTACGCCCGCAAGATCTTCTTCTGCTCCTCGAGCATCGGGAAGATCTTGTCCTGCAGCGCCGCCTTGTCGGTCGAGTTGATCCCCATGCCCGCGGCCAACAGCCCCTGGTCGAACACGTCGCCCTTGCTGTCGATCACGCTGATCCGACCGGCGTAGCGCAGGTCGAACAGCGCCCTCCAGCTGGTCGGCGGCGCCGCGATCTTGTCGCTGTCGTAGCCGATCCCCGTCGTGCCCCACAGGTACGGGATCGCGTGACAGGCCCCGCCGCGCTCGGCTCGCGCGCGCCACGGCGGGAACTTCTCCGCCAGGTTCGCGACCCCCGGCAGCTGCTTCAGGTCCAGCGCGCGCACCAGTCCGTGCTGCTGCAACCGCGACATCTGGTAGTCGAGCGGCACGCACAGATCGTAGGCCGCGCGCGCCTGCAGCTTGGCGAACAACTCGCCCTCCGACAGATAAAAGTCCTGCGTGACGCTCGCCCCACCCACCCGCGCCGCGAAGCGCTCCACCACCTCGGGCGCCAAATAGTCGCCCCAGTTGTACAGCGTCAGCTGACGCGACTCCCGGCTGCAACCCGGCCCCACCAGCCCGCCCAGCCCCACGACCCCCGGGAACCCGCCGAGCAGCGCGCAGACCCTTCGTCGGCTGAGGCCCATCGCTCGCCACGCTACACCGCCCACGGGCGCGAGCGCAACGTCACGGTCCGCACGCTCGCGGCGACCCCAGGGCGTGGCTAGCCTGCGCCCCGCGACCACCATGGCGAAGTACCTCATCACCGGCGACCCGATCGCCAGCTTTCAGCCGCGCTTCGACACCACCCTGCGCATGATGGCCGAGCTGCGCCAGCGCGGGATCGACGTCGACTACTGCGATCTCCTCGCCTGCGACCCCCACGCCGCGAGCGCGACCTACCTCGCCGCCCTCCCGGTCCAGGCCGTGATCGACGCCGACCCCACCCGCGACCCCTGCGTGACCCTCGGCCCCCCACGCCGCGCCAACGCCCGCGACTACACCACCCTCATTCACCGCAAGGACCCGCCGGTCGACGCGGTCTACCGCGCCCACGCCAGCCACTTCGCTAGCCTGACCACGGGCCTGACCACGGGCCCTCACCACCCGCTGCAGATCAACGACCCCGCCGAGGTGCTCCGCCACTCGGAGCACCTGCTCGCCGCCACATTGTTCCCCGAGTACGCCGTCCCCACCGTCCACTGCCCTGACCTCGCGGCCCTGCTGCGCGCCGTGCGAGCCCAGCCGCTCGAGGCCGTCGTCAAGCCGCTCGGCGAGTGCAGCGGCCGCGGCATCGCCTTCTTCGCTCCGCTCGCCCCCGAGGCCGAGCTCGCCGCCTACTGGGCCACCCTCGCCGACACCAGCGGCGTGGTCGTGCAACCCTTCCAGCCCGCGATCACCACCCGCGGCGACCTGCGGATCCTCGTCATGAACCGCCGCATCCTCGGCAGCGTCGCGCGGATCCCCCGCCCGGGCTCGCGCCTGGCGAACCTCCATCAAGGCGCGGGCGTCCGCGCCTTCGATCCCACCCCGCGCCAGCTCGCCGCCGTCGCCGCCGTCGCCGACGCCCTCAGCCCCCGCGGCCTCCACCTCCTCGGCCTCGACTTCATCGGCGACCTGCTCTCCGAGATCAACTTCACCAGCCCCTCCGCGCTGGTCCAGATCAACGAGGTCATGCACAAGCGCGCCGAGCAGGACCTCGTCGATGAGCTCGTCGAGATGGCCAGGATGAACGAGGCTGTCGAGATCGAGCGGCGCGCCGGCCTCGGTCGCGCCGCGCCCGATGTGGCATGATGCGGGGCGCCGCCGCATGCACCCCGCCGACCCCGACGACCCCGACGATGGCGCGCCGCGTTCGACCCATACACCTGTCCTTTCGGACAGGCACGACCGCGGCGTCGCCGTCGGCCAGATCTACGAGGTCACGATCGCCGACGAGATCTCGCGTCCCGTGATCGGAGCCAACGGCGTGTGCAAGCTCGGCGACGCCGACATGCGCCTCCCGGGCGCCCGCAAGGGCGAGCGCTACCGCGTCCGCGTCATCGCGATCGGCGTCAACCAGTGGACCGGCCGCATGGAAGCCACGGTCCAGAAGCTCGCGGGCCCGCTGTAAAATCCCCGATATCCGCCTCTCCTCGCCCGCTGTGCACCGTGCTCACAAGCGCACCCATCGACCGTCGACAACGGCTCGCGCCACGTCTACCGTCGGGGCATGAAAACTCTGGCCTGTCATCCAGCCCTCCGCCTCGGCCTCGTCGCCCTCCTACCCCTCGCCTGCGCCGATGACGGCGGTCGGACGGAGGAGAGCGCCGGGCAGACCACCTCCGCCACCAACCCCAGCACGAGCATCTCCACCACCGACAACCCGACGCAGGGCTCGGTCAGCGACACGGTCCCGACCACCACCGACACCACCGCCGGCTCGGGCTCCGCCTCGCAGACAGGCACCGAGGCGACCACCGCCAACACCAGCGACCCGAGCGCGAGCGCCACCGACACCGCCACCACGATGCAGGTCTCGGTCAGCGACACCGACCCGAGCACGACCACCACCGCGAGCACCGGCGGCGGCGACAGCACCACCGGCGAGCCCTGCGTCGACTTCTCCTGCGCCGACGACAACCAGTCGGTCCTGTGCGGCGGCGAGGTCTTCGAGGTGTGCGCCCAGGGCAGCTACTGCGTCGACGCGGCCTGCGTCCCGCTGACCCCCTGTGAGGCCGCCGAGCTGTTCCAGAGCTCCGAAGGCTGTGAGTACTACGCCGTCAAGAGCGAGCTCATCGCCGAGGCCGCCGGCTCGTGCTTCGCCGCCTTCGTCGCCAACACCAGCGACCAACCGGTCAAGCTGACCGTCGAGTACAACGGCGCCGTCCTGCCGATCGCCAGCTTCACGCGCATCCCCTCGGGCCAGGGCAAGAACATCGTCTACGGCCCCTACGACGCCAACGTCGGCCTGCCCGTCGGCGAGGTCGCGATCATGTTCCTCTCGCGCGGCCCCGGCGGCTTCCCCAACTGCCCCGCGCCCGCCGGCATCCTGCAGGAGACCCACGTCGTCGGCACCGGCTTCGGCAAAGCCTTCCGCATCAGCACCGACTACCCGGTCGCCGCCTACCAGATGCTCCCCTACGGCGGCGGCTCCGTCGCGGCCACCTCGGCCACCCTGCTGCTGCCGACCAGCGTCTGGGACGTCAACTACATCGCCATCAACGCCTACCTGAAGAGCCAGGCCGTGCCCCAGGCCAACCCGCTGTTTAGCGTGGTCGGCGCGGAGGACGGCACCGAGATCACGATCGATCCGAAGGTCGCGATCGTCGGCGGCAACGGCGTCCCCGGCGGCCCCGCTGGCGTCCCGATCAAGTACATGATCAACCGCGGCCAGACCCTGCAGTTTAGCCAGCCCACCGAGCTCACCGGCTCGCCGATCGTCGCCAACAAGCGCTTCGGCATGTTCGGCGGCGCCAGCTGCCTCAACGTCCTCCCCAACGCGATCGCCTGCGACGGCGCCCACCAGCAGATCCCGCCGGTCAAGGCCCTCGGCAACAGCTACGCCGCCGTCCGCTACCGCAACCGCGTCAACAACAACGAGGAGTCCCCGCCGTGGCGCCTCGTCGGCGCCGTCGCCGACACCAACCTGACCTACATCCCCGCCAAGCCCAACGGCGCCCCCGACGTCCTCACCCTCGGCCAAGCCGTCGAGTTCAACTCCGCCGGCCCCTTCCTCGTCTCCAGCCAGGACCTCGACCACCCGTTCTACTTCGCCGGCTACATGACCGGCGGCCAGCCCTACGGCGGAACCGGCGACCCCGAGTGGGTCAACGTCATCCCCACCGCCCAGTACCTCGACGAGTACGTGCTCTTCACCGATCCCACCTACCCCGACACCTCGCTCGTCGTCGTCCGCAACAAGAAGGACGGCGCCTTCGCCCCCGTGAACCTCGCCTGCGCCGGCGACATCGGCAACTGGACCGCGCTCGGCCAGGACCAGGAGTGGACCCGCGTCGACCTCGTCACCGGCAACTTCCAGGACCAGGGCAACTGCTCCAACGGCCGCCACGAGATGAAGAGCGACAACCCCTTCGGCGTGACGGTGTGGGGCTGGGGCTCGAGCGCCAGCGTCGGCTTCAACTCCGTCTACGTGTCCTACGCCTATCCGGCCGGCGCCGCGATCAAGTCGATCAACGACGTCGTCATCCTCCCGCAGTGATCTGTCCCTTGGGATAGGCGCGAATCGGACCCCGATTCGCGCCCCACTTCGACCCCCGACGCCGCGCGGGGCCGGCCCGCGGGGCGCCGGCCCCGCTGCCGAATTTCCTGGCGAAAATGCCTGATTTCCGGCGAACCGGTCGCGGGGCCGCTCGCGCGCGTATGTATAACCTGGCCTATCGGACAGTTTCATGCGAGCGGGAGACGCACACTCCCCGGCGTGGGGGCGACCGCGAGCCAGTGTGTGCCGCGTGACGGCGCAGCGACGCGCCTGCTCGTGGGCCGCTCGACACCGTGGATCGGTTTAGCCTACGTTGATCCGCGATGACACCGCTGGCTCGCGCCTCAGTGCTCGCCGCTGCGTTGCCACTCGCTTGCGGCCAAACCGTCGGCGAGTGGACGGGTGACGTCGACGCGACCAGCGGCTCGAGCTCCGGCGTGCTCATCACAACCTCCGGCGCGCCGACCAGCACACCCACCACGACGCCCTCCTCGAGCAGCGGCGACCCGAGCACCGCCACCAGCAACGACACCAGCACCGGCGACGTCACGAGCGATGCAGGCACCAGCAGCACCAGCGACGAGCTGAGCAGCACCAGCACCGGCGAGCTCAGCACCGGCAGCACCGGCGGCAACGTCAGCGGCGGCTCGGGCACCGGCTGCACCCTCAGCTGCGCCCCCGAGTTCGACGCCGTCCTGTGCGACGGCGAGGTCCTCGAGGCCTGCGACCCAGGCAGCTACTGCATCAACGACGGCTGCCAGCCCCTCAGCGCCTGTGACGCTGCCGGCCTGCTCCAACGCTCCGAGGGCTGCGACTTCTGGGCCGTGAAGACCGAGCTCAACCCAGAGGCCGAGGGCGCCTGCTTCGCCGTGTTCGTCGCCAACACCGGCACCAGCGCGGCCCACCTCACCGTGCGCCGCGGCGACACCCTCCTCCCGGTCAACAACTTCGCCCGGATCCCCAAGGGCCAGGGCCAGAGCCTCGGCTTCGCCCCCTACAACAACGCCGCCGGCCTGCCCGTCGGCGAGGTCGCGATCCTCTTCCTGTCCCGAGGGCCAGGTACCTACCCCAACTGCCCCGCCGGCCCCGCGATCCCCGAAGAGACCCAGATCGCCGGCACCGGCCGCGGCCTCGCCTTCCACATCACCAGCGACGTCCCGGTCGCCGCGTACCAGATGCAGCCCTTCGGCGGCGGCTCCGGGGCGGTCACCGCCGCGTCCCTGCTGCTCCCGACCAGCGTCTGGGACCGCAGCTACATCGCCGTCAACGCCGGCCCCGCCGGCCCCTCCGGCACACCCCTGCTCACCTTCATCGCCCGCGAGCCAGACACCAACATCACCCTGCGCCCCAACGCCGCCGTCAAGCCCGGCAAGGACGTCAAGGGCGGCCCCGCCGGCGTCCCCCTGACCTACACCCTGTCCCGCGGCGAGAGCCTGCAGATCAACCAGAGCGACGAGCTCACCGGCTCGACCATCCTCGCCGACAAACCCTTCGCCCTGTTCGGCGGCTCGACCTGCCTCAACATCCCGACCAACACCTACGCCTGCGACGGCGCCCACCAGCAGATCCCACCCGTGCGCGCCCTCGGCCACGCCTACGCCGCCGTCCGCTACCGCGACCGCGACCCCAACAAGCCCGAGTCCCCGCCGTGGCGACTGGTCGGCGCCGCCAAGAACACCGTGCTGACCTGGACCCCCTTCAAACCACCAGGCGCGCCGACCACCCTCACCCTCGGCCAGGTCACCGACTTCAACGCCGCCGGCCCCTTCCACGTGCGCAGCCAGGACGAGGACCACCCGTTCTACGCCGCCGCCTACATGACCGGCGGCCAGCCCTTCGGCGGCGCCGGCGACCCCGAGTGGGTCAACCTCATCCCGCCGGCCCAGTTCCAGCGCCGCTACATCTTCTTCACCGACCCGACCTACTCGGAGACCGAACTGGTCGTCGTGCGCCGTGAAGAGGACGGCAGCTTCGCCGACGTGGTCCTGGGCTGCACCGGCCCGCTCGTCGCCTGGAAGCCGCTCGCCCCCGGCCTCGAGTGGACCCGCGTGCAGCTCGTCACCGGTAACTTCTCAAAGGTGGGCAAGTGCGCCAACGGCCGCCACGAGATCGCCAGCGACAAGCCCTTCGGCGTGACCGTGTGGGGCTGGGGCTCTGCCGCCAGCCAGCTCGTCTACACCAAGTTCGTCTCCTACGCCTACCCCGCCGGCGCCACGATCCGATCGATCAACACCATCGAGATCGACTGACCCTCACAGCCGCAGCGCCACCGACGACCACCCCGCCGCCGACATCGCCGCCCCCTCGCCCAGCAACAGCTCGTCCTCCGCCCGCCAGCACAGCACCACCACCGCCCCCGGTCCCGCCGACGGCGCCGTCAATCCCCGCGCCAGTAGCCGCTGCCCCTCCGCCCGCAGCTGACTCTCCCAGCGGTCGCCCAGGCACGCCACCCCGTCCAGCGTCGCCAGCGTGCGCCGCCATGTACCTGCCTCATCGGACATGTCCTCCGAGCCATCCACCACCAGCAGCCGCTCCGGCCGCAACCACTTGCCGGGCTGCCCCGGCGCCGGCGTCAGATCGCCGAGCAGGCGCGCGCTCGTCATGTCCATCGGCCGCGCGTACAGCTGCGCCGGAGCCCCCTGCGCCAGCACCTCGCCGTGGTCCATCAACACCAAGGTGTCCGCCAGCGCCAGCGCCTCCTCCGGCTCGTGGGTCACGTGCAGGAAGCCGATGCCGCGGCGCCGCTGCGTCTCCTTGAGCAGCAAGCGCAGCCCCGAGCGCAGCGGCCGGTCGAGCGCCGCCAGCGGCTCGTCGAGCAGCACCATCGCCGGCTGCCCCGCCAGCGCCCGCGCCAGCGCCACCCGCTGGCGCTCCCCGCCCGACAGCTCGGCCGGCCGCCGCGAGTACAGCCGCGGCGGCAGCCCGACGTCGGCCAGCAGCGCCTCGACGCGCTCGCGCAGCGCCGCCCCAACCGCGCCCGCGAGCCGCGGCGCGAACGCGACGTTGTCCCACGCGCTCAGGTGCGGGAACAGGGCGTAGCCCTGAAACAGCGTGTGCACCGGCCGCTTCTCCGCCGGCAGCGCGGTGATCGATCGCCCGCCGAGCACGACCTCCCCGCGATCGGGCCGCTCGAGCCCGGCGACGATCCGCAGCAGCGTCGTCTTGCCGCAGCCCGACGCCCCCATCACGCAGGTGTAGCCCCGCAGGGGCAGCGTCAGCGACACCCCGCGCAGCGCCACCGCCTCGCGCGACCCCGCGGCCCCCACGGCCCCCACGACCACGTTGCCCCGCTGCGGGAACGCCTTGTGGATGTCCCGCAGCTCGAGCGTCACGCCGTCACAGGCTCCACATCGCCTGGACCCGCTGCCGGACCTTGCGGCGCGCCTCAGCGAAGCCCGGCAGGCTGCGCAGCCCCTTGAGCAGCGGGCAGCGGTCGGTCCACTCGATGTCGATCAGCACGCGATCCGCCGCCAGCTGGAAGAAGCGCAGCGCCTCCTCCGGGTGCCCGCGCGACATGTAGATCTCGACGCAGTTCTGGCACATCAGCGTGTAGAAGCGCGGGCTCGGGGCGCGCGCCAGCAGCTCGGCGCACAGCTCGTCGAGCCGCGGCTTGTCGAAGTCGCCGGCCACCGCCTTCGCGAAGTTCACGACGTAGAGCCCGAAGCCGTCCGAGTCCTCGCCCGCCAGGCTGTCGCGGATGTCCAGCACCGTGTCCATGTCGCCGTACCAGGTCGCCACCCGCAGGCGAAACTGCAGCGTCGGGCTGCGAAAGCGCGAGTTGTGCTCCGCCACATCGAGGTAGCGGTTGCACTCGTCCCGGTCGCCGCGCAGCGCGTGCAGCCGGGCCATGTCGTACAGGCACACCATCAGGCTCGGCTCGAGGTCGTAGGCCAGCTTGGCGCGCTCGAGCCCCTCCTTGGTGTTGCCCGCCTCGCACTGCAGCTGCGCCAGGTACTGATGCGCGTGCGCGTAGGTCGGCGCGATCTCCAGCGCCTTCACCAGCGCCTTGACCGCCTCGCGCCACTCGCCGAGCTGGACCCCGAGCATCGCCCGCGCCAGGTAGGTCTCGGCCGTGTCGGGCGCCTCCTCGAGCGCCCGCGCCACGCTGGCGCGCGCCTCCTGCTCCCAGTCCCGCGGCTTCTCGTCGGCGAGGAACGACGACGGCATGAACCACGCGCGCAGGCAGGCGATCGCGTGACACGCGATCGCCGGCTGCAGATGCGGCGCCAGCTCGATGCACTGCTCGAGCAGCTCGATCGCCCCGTCGGCCCCGATCACCTGGAAGGCCAGCAGCTTGCGCCGCCCTCGCAGATACATCGACACCGCCTCCGCCGGCGCCTCCACGGCGCTCGCCGCCGTGCTGAGCTCGACCCGCAGCGCCTCCGCGATCCGCTTGCTGATGCGATCTTGCAGCTCGAACAGATCCTCCAGGCCGCTCTCGAAGCGCTCGCTCCACAGCTGCGTCCCGCTCGCCACCTCGACCAGCCGCGCCGCCACCCGCACCTGCTTCGCGCTCGCCTGCACCGTCGCGTCGACCACCGCGTCGACCCCGAGGTCCGCGCCCACCGCCCGCGGGTCGCGGTCGCTGCGGTACTTCGCGGTCGCCCCGCTGCCGAGCACCCGCAGCCCCCGCGTCCGCGACAGCACGTCGATCAGCTCGTCCGTCAGCGCGTCGCCCAGGTAGCTCTGGTCCGGCGGTCCCACGTAGCGAAACGGCAGCACCGCCAGCGCCCGCTCGGCCGTCGGCACCGGCGCCAGCGGCCGCAGCGACCGCGTCAGCGTCGTCCCCGGCCCGCCGCGCGTGCCCCCGTGCGTCAGCCCTCCCGCCGTCATCGTCCCAAGCGCCCCCGAGGTCGCCCCCGAGGTCGACCCGGTCGTCACCTGCTGCTGCGTCGGCGTCAGCGTCCCGGTGCTCGGCGGATACGGCCCCGCCCCGGCCGCCGCCGCCATCGCCCCGAGCATCGTCACCGTCGACACGCCCATCAGCGACTCGCCGCTCTGCAGCAGCCACGCACGCAGGCGCTCGGCCACCTCGGTCGCGCTGGCCGGGCGATCCTCCGGCTTCTGCGCCATGCACTGCACGATCAGCTGCGCCAGCGGCTCCGGCAGCCCCGGTCGCACCGACCGAGGATCAGGCGGCGGCTGGGTCAGGCGCGCCAGCGCGGCCGCGATCGGCGTGTGCCCGGCGAACGGCAGCACGCCCGTCATCATCTCGAACAGGATCAGCCCGATCGCATAGATGTCCACCCGCACGTCGACCGGCAGCCCCGACAGCTGCTCCGGCGCCATGTACAGCGGCGTACCCACCACTCCCTGCGTGCGCGCCCCGGTGTTCTCGTCGCTGAGCGTGCGGGCGATGCCGAAGTCTGTCAGCACCACCCGACCGCTGCGCTCGATCAGCACGTTCGCCGGCTTCAGGTCGCGGTGCACCACCCCCGCCGCGTGCGCCGCGGCCAGCCCCTCACACACCGACAACCCGACCCGCGCCGCCCGGGCCGGCTCCAGCGCCTGCCGCGTGCGCCGGCCCTCGCCCTCGCCCGCCTCGCCGTCGCGGACCCGCAGCACCTCTTGCAACGTCGTCCCCTCGACAAACTCCATCGTGATGTAGTGCGACCCGCCCTGCTCGCCCATGTCGTGGGTCCGGGCCACGTTCGGATGGGTGATGCGACGAGCCAGGCGGACCTCGCGGCGAAACCACTCGATCTGGTCCGTGGCCCCCGTCACCGCCGCGTCGAGCACCTTCAGCGCCACGACATCGCCGACCATGATGTCCAGCGCGCGGTACACCGTCCCCATCCCGCC
>Ga0073899_10005144_pt1 | contig 11421 bp, 9 predicted proteins | sample KloWWTmetaKNB5Ph_FD_88975 | JGI IMG/M metagenome (GOLD analysis project Ga0073899, IMG submission 88975) | Active sludge microbial communities from Klosterneuburg, Austria, studying microevolution and ecology of nitrifiers - Klosterneuburg... | ecosystem: Engineered > WWTP > Aerobic digester >...
GCGCGCAGCACCTCGCGCTCGAGGGCCTCGTACAGGTAACGCTTGTTGTGGATCTGCGTCAGACCATCCACGATGGTCATGCGGTAGATCTCTTCGTGGTACTTGGCCTCGGCGTCGGCGCCCGACAAGAACTTGAGGATGGTCGGGCCCACCTTCAGGCGGTCGCTGTTGTTCAGCGGGGCCTCGCGCACTATCTGCTCTTCGTTGAGGTAGGTGCCGTTGGTCGAGCCGTGGTCGACGATGTACCAGCGGTTGCTGCGCCGCTCGATCTGGGCGTGGCGTCGGGACACCGAGTCGCCATCGAGCACGATCACGTTGTCGGCCCCCCGCCCGATGCCGATCTGGTTGCGGTCGAGCACGAACCGCTTGCCGAGCAGCCCCGGCTCCTTCGTGTAGATCACGACCACGCAGTCGTTGCCGGAGCTTTCCGCCGGCGACGGCTGCTGGACGACCTGCGTCACACGGGTTTTTTCGTCGAACTCGCTCACGGGTGAGCTAACTGCTTCAAATCACAGCATACGCTATCCGCTTCTGGCCGTGGGGCAAGTCGTGAGCAAATCCCGCGCGAAAGCGCCCTTACGCCCTGCGGCATCCGAGGCTAATCAGGGGACATGAAGCCCGTTTCCGGACGTATCGAAGTGCTGACCTTCAAGCAGGGGCTGCTGTCCAAGGTCGCCCACGACCTGCTGCTCGAGCTGCGCCGCTTCGACCTTCGGACCGACGGCCGGAAGGTCGAGGGCACGTTCGTGCTCACCTCGCTCTCGGTCGAGGGCGTGATGCACGGGGGGGTGCTCGACGCCCATGGGCTTTCGGAGAGCGACCGCCACGACATCACCGGGAACGTCCAGAAGAAGGTGCTGCATACCGCCGACTTCCCCGAAGCCAAGTTCGTCGGCCAGGCCGTGCGGGGCAGCGGCGAGCACACCGTGAGCGGCGCGCTCACGCTGGCCGGCAAGACCCAGGACATCACCCTGACCGTCCGCGAGGCCGACGGCCGCTGGCGCGGTCAGATCGAGCTGGTCCCGACCCGGTGGGGCATCCAGCCCTTCAAGGCGCTGCTCGGCGCCATCAAGCTCGAGGACCGCGTGGTGGTTCGGTTCGACCTTGCGGTGGTCGAGCCGTGACAGGCGCGCGGTGGCTGGCCCGCAGTCACCGTGGACAATCGCGAATCGAGCGCCGCTGGTCTAGAGTGCTCCGGTGAGCCAGAAGCTGCGGGTGCTGGTGGTCGACGACTCGGCGTTCATGCGCGGGGCCATCAGCCGCGTGCTCTCGGGTGACCCGCGCTTCGAAGTGGCCGGCCAGGCGAAAGACGGCGAAGAGGCCGTTCGGCTCGCGGCAGAGCTGCGGCCCGACGTGATCAGCATGGACTTCAACATGCCGGGGCTGAACGGCGCCGAGGCCACGCGGGCCATCTTGGCCAAGAACGCCACCCCCATCGTGATGCTCAGCGCCCACACCCGCGAGGGCGCGGCGGCGACCGTGCAAGCCCTGGCGGCGGGCGCGGTGGATTTCGTCGAGAAGCCCGACGGCGAGGTCAGCGCCAACTTGGTCAGCATCCGCGATCAGCTGGTCGACAAGCTGATCGCGGCGGCCGGGGCCAACGTGCGCGGTTCGATGACGGTGCTCGACGTCGGCTCGAGCGAGCCGCCGGTTTCGCGGCGCGCGCCGCGCTCGACGCCCAAGCCGATGCCGGCCGGGTTGCGGGTGATCGTGATCGCCAGCTCTACCGGAGGGCCGGCGGCGCTGGTTCGCCTGCTGCCCGAGATCGCCACGACCAAGGCAGCGCTGGTGGTGGTGCAGCACATGTCCGCGGGCTTCACCTCGGCGCTCGCCGAGCAGCTGGCCGAGCAGGCGCGCTACACGGTGAGCGAGGCCAAGGGCGGCGACGCGCTGCGCGCCGGCTGCGCGCTGGTGGCACCCGGCGGGCAGCACCTGGTGCTGGAGCGCAACGGCACGGTTTCGCTCAGCGACGCTCCCCCGGTCCACGGCGTGCGACCCGCGGCCGACGTCACGCTCAAGAGCGCGGCACAGGTGTACGGCGCGCGCGCGGTGGGGATCGTGCTCACCGGCATGGGCCGCGACGGCGCCATGGGGCTGGCGGCGATCAAGGCGGCCGGCGGTCGAACCATCGCCCAAGACAAGGCCACCAGCACGGTCTTCGGCATGCCGAAAGCCGCCGTGGAGATGGGGGTGGTCGACGAGGTCTTGCCGCTGGACCAAATCGGGAAAACGGTGAGCCGACTCGTGAGCTCGTGACCCCGCCCGACCGCAGCGAAGAGTACCGAGCGCGCGCGGCGCGTTTCGGCAAGACCGCCGAAGAGCACGGGGCGCGGTCGCGGCTCGTCTCGAACCTCCGAGGGCTGTCGTTCGGGGTGGCCGCGGTCGCGGCCATCGTGGCGGCCACGGGCCGTGCCGTCTCGGTCAGCGGGCCCTTGGCGGTCGCCGGGCTGTGCTGCTTCGTGGCGCTGCTGGTGGTTCATTCGCGGGTGATCGCGGCAGAAGACACCGCCAAGCGCTGGGCGCGCGTGAACCTGGACGCCATCCGGCGCGTGACCGGCAAGTGGCGCGAGCTGCCCGAGAACGGCGCGCGGTTCGCCGATGCTGCCCACCCCTACGCCGGCGATCTGGATCTGTTCGGCCCGGGCTCTTTGTTCCAGCGCCTTTCGGTGGCCCACACCCGCTACGGGCAAGAGGCGCTGGCGCGGTTCATCACCAAGCCCGAGACCCGCGATGCCATCCTGGGTCGTCAGCAGGCGGTGCGGGTGCTCGCTCCAGAGCTCGAGACGCGCCAAGAGCTCGAGGCGCTGGCCCTGGCCGCCACCGAGCCCGACGGCAAAGAGCGGGCGCATCGGCCGGCGCCCGATCCCGAGCCCCTGCTGGCCTGGGCAGAGAGCGAGCCCACGCTCGGCAAGAACCTGGCGGTGGTCTGGGCCGCGCGGCTGCTGCCGGTCTTGTCCATCGCCGGCATCGTGGGCAGCGCGTCGTTCGGCCTGCCTGCCCTGGCCTGGGGCGTCCCCATCGCCCTGTCGGTGCTGCTCAACCTGGCCACGCGCGACGTCACTGCGCGGGTGTTCGTGGCCGTGTCCAGCACCGAGGGCGCGTTCCTGCGCTACGGCGCCATGCTGGGCCTGCTCGAGAAGCTGGATTTGCCGAGCCCGATCTTGACCTCGATGCGGCAAGCGGTGGTCGAGAGCGGGCAGCTCCCGTCCGAGGCCATGGCCGAGTTCCGGCGCGCGGTGAGCTGGTACGACCTCAAGCACAACGGACTGATCCACCCCGTCGCCAACACGCTCTTGCTCTGGGACGTCCACTGCACGCTGTTGCTCGAGCGCTGGCAGACCCGGGCGGGCAAGGCGGCGCGGGGATGGTTCCGCGCGCTGGGTGAGCTCGAGGCGCTGTCTTCGTTCGCGGGCTTTCTGCACGACGACCCGGGCGCCACCTTCCCCGAGATCAGCGAGCACGGGGCGGTGTTCGAGGCCGAGGGGCTGGCGCACCCGCTGCTCTTGCCCGACGCTCGGGTCGCCAACGATGTGGCGCTCTCTGGCCCCGGTCGCGCCTTGCTCGTCACCGGTTCGAACATGAGCGGCAAGAGCACCATGCTGCGTTCGATGGGGCTCGCGGCGGTCATGACCATGGCCGGGGCTCCGGTCGTGGCCAAGCGCCTGCGCGCAAGCCTCTTGGCGGTGCGCACCAGCATGCGCATCAGCGACTCGTTGGACCAGGGCGTCAGTCACTTCTACGCCGAGGTGCGCAAGCTGAAGGTGGTGCTCGACGCCACGGCGGGCGACCTGCCGGTGTTCTTCTTGCTCGACGAAGTGCTGCACGGCACCAACTCGCGCGAGCGCCAGGTGGGTGCGCGCTGGATGCTCAGCGAGTTGATCGCCAAGCGGGCGCTGGGTGCCGTGTCGACCCACGACATGGAGCTCTGCCGGCTGCCCGAGCACCTGATGCAGCACGTCGAGCAGGTTCACTTCCAAGAGAGCGTCCAGGGTGGCGCCATGACCTTCGACTACACGTTGCGCCCCGGCCCGGTCACGGCCGGCAACGCCCTGCGCCTGATGAAGATTGTGGGGCTGGACGTTCCCCTGGAGTAGACTCGCGGCCAGTGTCGCGCCTGTTCTGGGTTGGGTTTGCGCTCGCGCTCTTGGGGTGCGGGGGCGGCGTGCTGCCGAGTGGTGGCGGCGCGTCGCTGGCGCCCACCGCTCCGGCTGAACAGGCCAAGTGCAAGGTCGCTGCCAGCCAAGAGAGCCCGCTCATCACCGAGTGGCCTGCGTCCGAGAAGGCGCGCTTCGAGGCGCTCTCGGCCAAGCAGGTGGTGGCGGTCGAGTACTCGGGCTGCGAGATGAAGATCGTCGACTCGTGCCAGGTGCCGGGGAAATACGGCTTCAAGCAGACCACGCTCGCCACCGACACCGTCGAGATCGCCAACGCCGACGAGCTCTTTGCCAAGCTGCCGCTCGGCGCCGCGGGGCTCGAAGGCCAGCTGGCGCGCTCGGGCCGGCTGGCGGTGAAGACCACGGTGACCGGTCAGCTCGAGATGTCCGAGGCCCAGGTGGGCGATCTGGCGGCGCAGCCGGCCTGCGCCCGCGTCACTCACGTGGTGCGCGCGATCAGCGTCGGCTCGTTCCGCCTGCTCTCCGGCGGCTCGGTCAGCGCCGGGGGCGGCGCCAGCCTGGGGCCCGTGGGGGCCGGGGCCGCGAGCCGCCGCGACGAATCCACCGTGCGCGAGGCCGGCGATCCGGCGAAGTGCACCGAGTCCACCGCCAGCGCGCCGCATCCCCAGTGCGCCTCGCCGATCCAGGTGTTCCTGACCCCGCTGCGCGCGCCCGCGGCGCCGGGCCCCGTGCCCGCGGGCTCTGCTGCGGCCGCTGCGACCCCGGCCCCGAACGCCGAGGCGGTGAACATCACCTTCCCCGAGCGCGAGGGTGAGTACTGGGCGCTGCTCGACGAAAACGGCAAGCTGATCTGCGAGGTCCCCTGCACCCGGCCCGTTCCGCGGGCCAGCGGCTACCGGCTCCGACGCCAGTCGGATGGCAAGGAGGTGAAGGTCCCCGACCGCCTCGGCAACCTTCCCGGGTCGAACGCCCGGGCGAAGTACTACCCGGAGCGGGGCGGTCCGCTGTGGGGCGCCATCACGTTCTACGGGCTCGGCATCCCCTGCGCCATCGGCGGAACCGTGACCCTGATCAAGGGCGCCACCGACGACGAGAACAAGGGCTTCTGGTACGGCGCGTCGGCCATGTACCTGTCGATCTCGGCAGGCACCGCGGTCTGGTACTGGCTGTTCACGGACTGGGAGCACTTCGAGGCCGAGCCGATCCGCGCAGCGCGAACGTCTCCGCGGGTGTCGTTCGGGCCCGGAAGCGTCTCGGGCACGTTCTGAGGTTGGGGCTCAGCTCTTCTGTTTGCCCACGCGAATCACCGCGGTGCCCCCCACCATCGGCGCGGGGGGCTCCCCCACCCAGCGGCGATCGACCACGTGCGCAATGCAGTCCGCGGCGGCGGCGCTCATGCCCACGCGCTTCTTGACCGACACGCCCTCTGCCCGCCCGCGGGCGCTGACCAGGAAGCGGACGTGCGCCTCGCCCTCGTTCTTCTCGAGGCCGCCGTGCTTGCCCACGCACTCGAGGATCTTGTCCTTGCCCTGGGCCAGCTTCTTCTCGGCGGCGGGCAGCTTGCCCTCGTCGGCCGTGACGGTGATGCCGCGCAGCGCGAACGCCTTCAGGGGATCCGCCGGAGGCGGTTCGGCACTGGCCGAGGGCGCCGGCGGCGCACTGGCCGAGGGCGCCGGCGGCGGAGGCGGCGAGGTGCCCTTCTCGGGTAGCGCCCGCGCCTCGCCCTCGGCGATGCAGCGCACCAGCATGCCCTTTCCGTTCGACAGCCGGCCCCAGGGGCAGACCGGGTCGTAAGGGTAACGGCTGGCCTCTTGTGCCGAGCCCGGCCGGGCGCCGACCAAGAGACCCGCGGCGGCGGCGCAGATCACGCTGACGATGGGGATGACTCTTCTCATGACACAAAACCCTCGAGCACGTAGGCGCTCTGCGGCTCGTCGATGCCTTTGAACGTGAGCCCGGTCATCTCGCTGACGCGGACGTGGGCCTGGATGCGCTCGTAGACCGAGACGCTCATCAGCACCCCGCCGAGGGGCGCCTTGCCCTCGTGGCGCTGCGCGCGGTTCACCACGTCGCCGATGCAGGTGTAGTCGCGGCGCACGTGGCGCGAGCCGATGTCGCCGCGCACGATCTTGCCGCAGTTCAGCCCGATCCGCATGGTGAGCCGGTGCTCCGTGCCTTCGTTGAAACGCCCCAGCGCCTGCTGCATTCCCCAGGCCGCGCGCGCGGCCCGCAGCGCGTGCGGCTCGTCCATCTCTGGGCGGTCCTCGAAAACCGCCATGATCGCGTCCCCGATGAACTTGTCGATGTCGCCCCCCTGCTCCTTGATCACCACGCACAGGGCGTCGAACGAAGCGTTCAAGATCGACACCACCTCGGCCGGTGACATCTTCGAGCTCATGTTGGTGAAGCCCGAGATGTCGCTGAACAGCAAGGTCGCGTCCACCTCTTTGGCGCGGACCTCGCGGTCGCTGCCGGCCTCGCGGCTCATCTCTTCGGCGGCCTTCATCGCGCCCTCGCTGATGTACAACCGCGACGCCTCTTTGTAGCGGGACAGTCGCGCTTCGGCCAGCACTCGCTCGACGATGGCGATGCACTTGTCGGTGCCGAAGGGCTTGACCAAGTAGCTGGTCAGCCCCGCGGCGCGCATCTGTGCCTGGTCGCGCTTGGTGTCGCGTGCCGTCAGCATCACGATCGGTACGTCACGTGTCTTGGCGTCGCGGCGCAGGGCGTGCACCAGCTCGAAGCCGGTCATGCGGGGCATGTCGTAGTCGGTCAGCACCAGATCGGGTGGGGTGGCCACGGCCTTGTCGCGGCCGTCTTGCCCGTCCACCGCCGTCTCGACGCGGAACCCCTGCCGGCGCAGGCAGTCCGCCACCAGGTGGCGGATGGCTGCCGAGTCGTCCACCACCAGCACGCGCTCGCGCGCGCTGACCATGCGGGTGGCCAAGAGCGAGTGCAGGCGGCTCACCAGCTCTTCCGGCACCACCGGCTTGACCAGGTATTCGTCGGCGCCGGCGTCGAAACCCCGCTCCAGATCCGCGGTCTCTCCCAGGCTGGAGCAGATCACGACCGGCAGGTCGGCCAGGGCGTCGTCGGTCTTCACCGCGCGACACAGCGAATACCCGTCCATCTTGGGCATCTCGACGTCGGTCAAGAGCAGGTCGGGTTTCCGGGCGCGCACCATCGCCAGCCCCTCTTCCCCGTCCCAGGCCTCGCGCACGTCGTAGCCCGCCGCCGTCAATAGCGGCACCGTGTGCTTGTGGATCAGGTCGCTGTCGTCCGCCAAGAGCACGACCAGCTTGCCGCGGGCGCTGTCCTCGATGGTGGCGAGCAGCTCTTGGGTCTGGAACGGGATCGACAGCGCGCGGAAGAAGCCTGCGCGTCGCGCGTCTTCACAGGCCGCAGCGTCGAGCCCCAGATAGACCGCGCGCTCGGGCGCCACCCCGGCGGCGGTGGCCTCGGCCAGGGCGCGGCTTGCCGGTACGCCGGCGACGACCGGCGCGAACAGCACCACGTCGAGCTTGCCGCCGGCTTGCTCGGAGAGCGCCTCGAGGTCCGGCGCCACCGACAGCGCATGCCCGGCAGGCTCGATGGCTCGCGCCACGAACTGCCCGAGCACTCCCGGCGGCGTCACGAGGCCCACGTGCATGGCCGGCAATATACTCGTCCGCTCGCCCCTGGCCACGCGCCGTCGTCGCGCTTCCCGGCGCGCCGCCCGGTCGTGCTAGAGGGCTCTGCCAGATGAGCGAGACCTCAGCCGTGACGGCGCTGCCCCGGGCCACCGAGGCCGTGCTGCGCTTCATCGAGAGCGTGGGGCGGCGCTCCGAGGCCGAGCTGTATCTGGGCCTGTTCCAGCGCCTGCCCAAGGAGAGCTTCGCCATCATCGCCCCCGGGGCCCCGGTGATCCGCCAGGGCCAGGGGTCGTTCACCGAGCAGCTGCGGTTCCTGTCGGATCTGGGGCTGGCGGCGCCCATCGTGCTGGGCCTGTTCGACCCGGCTCAAGCCGAAGCGGCGCGCGATCGCTTGCTCAAGCGGCTCGAGACCGCGCAGCTCGACTTTGCCGTCCACGTTCCAGGCGAGGCCGACCCGAGCGACACGCTGAGGGCCGAGCTCAGAGCGGGGCGCTGGCCCATCGTGCAGCTGACCGAGGCCGCCACGCCGACCGTCGGGAGTCGGCTCGAGTGGCTGGGGCAGCTGGCGGAGCGGCTCGACACTCGCAAGCTGGTGCTGCTTCGTCGCCGCGGCCCACTCAAGCTCACCAGCGAGCGCAGCCTGACCATCGCCGAGCGCAACCTGCTCTCGGTCGACGCCAGCGAGCTGTCGCTGATCAACCTGCGCACCGACACGCCCCTGCTCGTCGGCCAGAAGCTGCTCAGGAAGGAAGACGCCACCCTGTTCGAGAGCGTGAAGCAGCTGCTCGAGGCGTGCGCCGACGAGAAGCTCTTGGTGAGCATCACCTCGCCCCTCGACCTGTTGCGCGAGCTGTTCACCACCAAGGGTGCCGGTACGCTGGTGAAGCGCGGTACCGCCATCAGTCGCTTCGGCGCGTACGCGGAGCTGGACGTCGCGCGCCTTCAGGGCTGCATCGAAGCGAGCTTCGGCCACCCCTTGCGTGACGCCTTCTTCCACGTGTCGCCGGCGGCGGTGTACGTCGAAGAGGGCTATCGCGGCGCGGCCATCGTGCACGACACCCCAGTGGGCCCCTACCTTGCCAAGTTCGCGGTGGACCCGGTGGCCCAGGGCGAAGGCATGGGGCGCGATCTGTGGCAGGCCATGAGTCGGGACTTCCCCGCGCTGTTCTGGCGCACCCGCGCCGAAAACTCGATTTCGTCCTGGTACGCCACGGTGTGCGACGGCCTGGTGCGCTTGCCCGGGTGGCACGTCTTCTGGCGGGGCCTCTCTCCCGAGCGCGTACCCCAGCTGGTCGAGCACGCCGTCCGGCTGGGCGACGACTTCGAGCGCTGATGCTGATCGCGGTCGTCGTGTCGTGCTCCATCGCCGCCGCGCTCACGGCCATCTTTGCCTTTCGGTTCCGCACCTGGAAGGTGCCTCGCCGCCTGGTCGGCTACTTCACCTTCTTCTTCGCGGCCGAGCTGGCGGCCGAGCACCTGCTCTTGCCGCCCGGCCTGCTGGGCGTCGAAGTCGCCGCGGTCTGCTTCGGGATAGCGCTGGTGTTCGTGGTCGCCATCCGGGCCACGCGCCACCTCGAGGCCGGCGACGACGAGGAGTTCTGACCGGCAGCCGGGTCGGGCCGCTCGATCAGATCGCGTCCGGCTCGAAGGTCTGCTCGTCGTCGTTGCTGCCGTCACCCGCGCCGGCAGCGGGCTCTTCGCGCTCGCCTTCGGCGCCCGGGTCGCGGCCCTGGGCGTCGGCATAGCGCGGGGCCTGCCCCGGACCAGAGAAGTCCACCCAGTGCGCGCTGGTTTCGCGCACGTCCAGGTGCACGAAGCTCGAGTTCGGGTAGTAGCCACAGCCCACGTTGGCCAGCGTTCGGCAATAGTCGCGAAGCTCGCTGTTTTTCACGCCCGGGATGCTGAAGTCCACGGCGTGGCCCGAGTTGTGGCGAGAATGGGGCGTGTACTGGTTGGGCGTGTACGGGCGGAAGCCGCTCACGACCCGGATGGGCTTGCCGCCGAAGTGGGCACTGACCCGCACCAGCATCCGGATCAGGCGGTCGTTGATCGGCTGGTGCTGGCCGGTACGCCAAGCGGCCAGGACCTTCTCGATCCCCGTCCGGGCTGCGTCGGTGACCTTGCCGTTCTTGTAGACCTGCCCGCGCCACGACCCGGTGTAGCTCTGCAGGCTGAGCACGGCGCCCTTCTTGCCTTTGGCCGGCTTGTCGTCCGCCGCCTCGCGCTTGCCGCGCTGGCCCTTGTCCGCCTTGTCCGCCTTGTCCGCCTTGTCTGCCTTGCCGGACTTCGACTTGGGGTCATCGAGGACGGGCTTGTCCAGCGACGCTGGAACCACGTCGCCGTCGCGAGCGGGGAGCATCAGCCGCTGCTTCGGCCGGATGGCGCTCTTCGGCGTGATCCCGTTGGCCTTGCACAGGGCGTCGACCGTCACGTTGTAGCGCTTGGCGATCATCGCCAAGGTCTGCCCCGGGTAGACCACGTGGACGCGCGGCGCCGCGGCAACGCGCGGCGTGGGCGTGGCGGCGGCGGCCGTTCCCAGCGTCAGGGCGGCGGCGCACACGAGGGCTGAGACCGAACGGGGCATGCGGGTCGACACCTCGATAGCCTTTACCGGTCTTCGGCGGAAGGCGAAAAAAATGGGGGAGATCTGACCACACGTGCAGCCAGCGGATTACTTGCGTAAGTGCCCGCCCACCCACGACTCCGCGTTTCTTGGCGCTGGCGACCCAGAGGTGCAACCATTTGCGCCGGGTTTCCTCGCGGAAGCCCTTCTCTCCTCGAGGCTTCATGGGCGAAGGCAAGAATCTGGTCGGGGTCGACATCGGGACGAGCTCGATCAAGGTGGTTCAAATCAAGGAGAGCCGCCGAGGTCTGGGCCTGCAACGCCTCGGCTATGCTCCACTGAATCCGCAGACCATCGTCGACGGACAGGTGATGGATGCGTCGGCGGTGGTGGAGGGGCTGATGCGAGTCTTCCACGACGCCAAGATCAAGCAGAAAGAGGTCGCGATCAGCGTCTCGGGGCAGAGCGTGATCATCCGCAAGATCACCGTGCCGATGATGACTCGTGAAGAGCTCAACGAGCAGATCCACTGGGAAGCGGAGCAGCACATTCCGTTCGACATCAAGGACGTGCAGGTCGACTACCAGGTGCTGCGGAAGAAGCCGGAAACCAGCCAAATGGAGCTGCTCTTGGTCGCGGCCAAGCGCGATCAGATCAACGACTATGCCCAGCTCGCGCGCGACGCCAAGCTCAAGCCGGTGATCTGCGACATCGACGCCTTCACCGTGCAGAACATGTTCGAGTATTCGCGCGGGCTGCCCCCCGATCAGACCATTGGGTTGATCAACGTCGGCGCCAGCTTGTGCTCGCTCAACATCATCGCCAACGGGGTCAGCGCGTTCACCCGCGAAATTGCCAACGGTGGCAACGTGGTGACCGACGAGATCCAGAAGGCCCTGGGCGTTCCCTACGAGCAGGCCGAGGCCTACAAGTGCGGTGGCGCGGCGGACCCCGGCGAGCCGTTCCGAGCCGGCATGGTGCCGCAACAAGTGGTGCAGGTGGTCGAGACGGTGACGGACTCGATCGCTGCCGAAATCCAGCGCAGCTTGGACTTTTACCTGGCCACCAGCGGCGAGGGTGAGATCTCTCGCATCTACGTCACCGGAGGGAC
>Ga0073899_10005145_pt1 | contig 11420 bp, 12 predicted proteins | sample KloWWTmetaKNB5Ph_FD_88975 | JGI IMG/M metagenome (GOLD analysis project Ga0073899, IMG submission 88975) | Active sludge microbial communities from Klosterneuburg, Austria, studying microevolution and ecology of nitrifiers - Klosterneuburg... | ecosystem: Engineered > WWTP > Aerobic digester >...
CGTGGTCGAGTCGCCGACCGACCAGCTCGCGATCGAACAGGCGACCGGATATCGCGGGCGCTATTTCGTCATGCTCGGCCGGCTCTCGCCGCTGGACGGGCTCGGGCCCGAGGAACTGGGGCTCGACCTGCTCGCGCGGCGGCTGGCGGAGGAAGAAGTTCGCGAACTGATCGTCGCCACCAATCCGACTGTGGAAGGCGAGGCCACCGCGCATTACCTGGCGCAGCTGGCGAAACATGCCGGCGTGCGCGCGAGCCGGCTGGCGCATGGCGTGCCGCTGGGTTCGGAGCTGGAGTTCATCGACCGTGGCACGCTTGCGCATGCCTTTGGCGGTCGCCTCGAATTGACCTGACGGAGAGACCATGTCCGACACCCTGTTCAGCAAGATCATCCGCCGCGAGATTCCGGCCGCCATCGTCTACGAGGACGACGATGTGCTCGCATTCCGTGACATCCAGCCGCAGGCGCCGGTGCACGTGCTGTTCGTGCCCAAGCGCGCGGTGCCGACGCTGAACGATCTCGGGTCGGACGATGGGGCCCTGGTCGGCAAGCTCGTGCTCGCCGCGGCTGCCTACGCCAGGCGCGAAGGCTTCGCCGAGGCCGGCTATCGCACCGTGTTCAACTGCAATGAAGATGGCGGGCAGAGCGTCTATCACATCCATCTGCACCTGCTCGCTGGTCGCCGACTGACCTGGCCGCCGGGCTGAAGACTCAGCGTCGGCTGCGGAATGCGCGCAGCTCTCGCGCCAGCCGCAAGCGGTGGCTGAGGTCGAGGTCGTTGGCGGAAACGCCGTAGCGCTGTTCGGCGAAGCGGCGCGTCAATTCGAGGATGGCCGGCGCCACGGTCGGCAATTGCTCGGCGGCGCGTTCGCCGAAAGCAATCGGCCCTTCGGCTTCGGCGCGCGCGATGCCGGCGCGCGCAAGGTGTGCAGCGAAACGACGGTAGGCGATCAGCAGCGGATCGCGTGTCTTGGGCGTGAGGCCACGCAGGCTCAGCCAGACGCCGAGCAGCAGTCCGATGCCACCGAATACCAGCAGACCACCACCCAAGGCTTGCCAGCTCATGTCCTCCAGGCCGACCTGCTGCAGCAGATTGCGTTGCCGCACGGCATCGAACTCGATCACTGCCTGGCGCCAGTAGCGTGCGATCAGGTCAAAACGGTTGCGCCACTCGGCACCCCAGCCTTCGCTGTACCAGAAAGCGGCTTCCGGCAGCGCCGCGCTGAGGCTGCCGCGGTTGATGCGCTCGGGCGCCACCGCCGCAGTCGGGTCGACGCGCACCCAGCCGCGGCCTTCCAGCCATACCTCGGTCCACGCGTGCGCGTCCGAGTTGCGCACGATCCAGTAGCCGCCGGATGCGTTGTACACGCCGCCCTGGTAGCCGGTGACGATCCGTGTCGGCAGGCCGGCGGCACGCATCAGGAAGGCGAAGCTGGAGGCGAAGTACTCGCAGTAGCCGGCCTTGGTGTTGAACAGGAAATCGTCGACGGTATCGACGCCGAGCGGTGGCGGTTCGAGCGTGTAGGAAAAATCGCGATGGAACAGCTGCAGCGCGGCGTCGATGATCGCGTCGGCGTCGCCGCCATGCGCCGAGCGCCACTCGGCGGCGAGCTGTCGCGAGCGCGGGTTGCCGGCCGCGGGCAGGCGCATCGCCGCCCAGCGCTGGCCCAAGGCCGGGTTGACATCGATCTGGTAGCGCCAGGCCGAGCGGAAATTGGCCTTGCGCGGGCCGATGATCAGTCGATAGCTGGTGACCTGGCCATCGCCGCCGATGCGTGTGCCCTCCGGAATCTGCAACGCAAAATCGAGCGGGAACCACCAGTTGCGTTCGCTTGGTTCCATCAGCACTTCGTAGTCGACGACGCTGTCTTGCTGGTAACGCAGATCGCCGACCTGAGACCCGCGATAGAGGTCGGAGCGCGACCATTCCGCGCCGTCGAACGACCACAGCACCGGGCCACGCCAGTAGCGCGACGCTGGCAGCGGCACCGCGCCCTCGAAGGTGACGCGGAAGGCCGGAGAGTCGTCGTTCCACAGCGCGCTCAACTGGCCGGGGCGCATGCGGTCGGAGATGCCGGTCTTGCCCTGCGTCGCATCCCAGGGCGCACCCCACAGCGGTGAGGACAGGCGCGGGAACAGCACGAATACGATCAAGGTCAGCGGGATCGCCGCGGCGGTGACGCGGGCGCCGAGGCGCAGTGCGCGGCGCAGGTCCTCGGACCAGTGCGTGGCGGTTTCGTAGCCGCCGCTGACCAGGTGCAGCACCACGAAGCAGGCACACGCGACCGTGCAGAAGTACAGCGTCAGCAGCATGCCCTGACCGAACAGGAAACCGATCATGCAGAAGAACAGCGCCGCTGCGGCGGTGACCCGGGCATCGCGGAGGGTGGCAGTTTCGAACAGTTTCAGAAAGATCAGGCCGCCGAGCATGGCGCTGCCGCCCTCGCGACCGATCGGAGATCCGGCGGAATAGACCAGCAGCCCGAAGGTCGCGAGCAGCAGCGGAATGCGGATCAGCGCATGCGCCGCACGAACGCGGTGGCGTGCCAGTGCGGCGGCGAACAACAGCAGCAGGCCGAGCCACAGCGCGTAGAGGCCTGGCATCCAGTGCACATGCCCGCCGAGCAGCAATGCATCGAGGGCCAGCACCAGCGCGTAGCGGCCGCGGTCGATCGCCGGATTCATGGCAGCAATGCCAGTTCGCGCAGGCAGGTGGCCGCAAACGCGTTGCCGCTGCCGGGCCCGAGTTCGGCGCCCGGCAGGCGCAGGCGGAATGGAATCTGGCGGTCGCGTGCTTCGATCACCCAGCGCGTCAGCCGCGAGATGCGCGCTTCCTTGTCGAGTTGCAGCGCCTGCCAGTCGAGCATCACCGCGTGGCTCTGCGGATCGGCGAATTCCTTGACCAGCAGCCGCTCCAGCCGCGCGCTCGCCTTCCATGCGACGTGCTTGGGCGGGTCGCCGGTGCGGTGCTCACGCAGTCCGTGCCAGTCGTCGCCGGGGAAGCGCAGTCGCTGACCCTGCTCGCGCGGGTCGCCCAGCGGCAGTGTCGGGGCGCCGTCTTCCGGCTTCGGGTACACCAGCACCTGCACATCCGGATGCAGCACCGACCAGGCCCAGGTGATGCCGAACGGATACTGCGTCCAGAGCCGAAAGCGACCGACTGCCATGCGCCCGCGCCGCGTCGTCGGCAACAGGATCTCGGCCTTGCCGTCCGTCTCCGGCTGCAGCGTGAAGCAGGTCGTGCGTTGCTCCTGGTCAAGCACCAGTTGCGGACGTTCGGCGCCGGCGCCAGCGTGGAAGCCCAGGCGCAGGCGCAGGGGTTGCCCGGCATGCACCGGGTCGGCGCCGACGCTGCGCAGCTCGACTCGGTTCAACTGCGCAACGCAATGGTGGAATCCGATCATGGTCATGGCGATGACCAGCAGCGCCAGCAGCAGGGCCGGGTTGTTGTTGAAGTTCAGCGCGCCGATCAGCATCGCCAGCAGCAGCACCGCGAACGCGAGCCCGAAGCGCGTCGGCAGGATGTAGACGCGGCGCGCGTGCAGCCGGATCGGCAGTGCCTCGACCTGGCGATAGCGCGTCAGCGCCGGCAGGCGGCGTTCGGCGTAGCGCATCAGGGCGTCGCGCCAGCGGGCCCACATGTCAGTCGACGCGCACCGACTTGACGATCTCGGCCGCGAGCGCGGGGCGTGCCAGCGTCGCTTCGGAAGCCGGCACCAGACGGTGCGCGGCGACTGCGGCGAAGACCGCTTGCACGTCCTCGGGCAGCACGAAGCCGCGGCCGCCGAGGAAGCTGACCGCGCGCGCGCCTGCGAGCAGGGCCAAGCCCGCCCGCGGCGACAGCCCGATTCGGATCTGCGCGTGCTGGCGGGTTGCGGCGAGCAGGCGCTGCACGTAGTCGATCAGCGCGGCGCTGGTGGTGACGTGCGCGACGCGGTGCCGGATCTCCAGCAACTGCGCGCTGTCCAGGCGCGGCCCGAGTTGCGTCAGCAGCTCGCGACGATCACAGGCAGCGAGCATCTGGCGTTCCCCCTCGGCATCCGGATAGCCGAGCGAGATGCGCATCAGGAAACGGTCGAGCTGCGAATCGGGCAGCGGAAAGGTGCCGGCCAGGTCGACCGGGTTTTGCGTCGCCACCACCAGAAATGGCTGCGGCAGTGGTCGCGATTCGCCATCCGCGGTCACCTGTTGCTCGGCCATCGCCTCCAGCAGCGCCGACTGCGTCTTCGGCGTGGCGCGGTTGATCTCGTCGGCAAGCACCAGCTGCGCGAAGATCGGCCCGGCATGGAAACGGAACTGGCCGCTGTCGCGGTCGAAGATGGAGACGCCGAGGATGTCGGAAGGCAACAAGTCGCTGGTGAACTGGATGCGCTGGTAGCTGAGCCCAAGGCTGGTGGCCATGGCGTGGGCGAGCGTGGTCTTGCCGACGCCGGGCACGTCCTCGATCAGCAGATGCCCGCCGGCGAGCAGGCAGGCGAAGGCGAGGTCGATCTGTGCGCGCTTGCCGAACACCACCTGGTTGACCTGCTCGATCGCCGCGCGCAGTGCGACCTGCGTGGCATCATGGCGTTCGACGCGTACCGGTTCCACACTCATGCTTTCGACTCCCTGGCCTTTGTGCCCGATGCTAGCTTGCCCGATGCGACGTGCAGAAGCCGCAATTGCCGCTGGAGCAGGGCATTGACGACGTTCGTCGCCTGCGCATGGTGGCGCTGGCTGTGGCTGCTGCTCGCCGCCAAGCTGATGCTGGCGCTGGCGGTGCCGCCGTTCGGCGATGAAGTCTTCTACTGGCAGGAAGGGCGCCATCTGGCCGCTGCCTACACCGATCTGCCGGCATTGACGGCGTGGTTGGTGCGCGCCGGTTGTGCGGTGTTCGGCGACAACCGCTTCGGCTTGCGCGTCGGCTTCGTCCTGTGCGGGTTCGTCACCCTCTTGCTGCTGCTGCACTGGGCACGTTTCCGCCAGGTGGAGCCGCGCACGGTGGCAGCGTATGCCCTGGCACTGCCGCTGCTCGCCTTGAGCGGCCAGTTGGCGGCGCCGGATGCGCCGTTGACGCTGGCTTTCATCGCGGCTGCGTATGCGCTGGATCGCGCGCTCGACGATCAGCGCTGGCGTCATTGGTTGCTGTTCGGCGCGGCGTTGGCGCTGGCCTGGCTGACGCACTGGCGCGCGGCGATGCTGTATCCGGTCGGACTGCTGCTGCTCGCGATCAGCCCGCGGGCGCGAACCGCAGCCGGCAGTGCGCGCTTCTGGATCGCGCAGCTGATCGGTTTGGTCGGCCTGGTGCCGACGCTGCTGTTCAATCTCGGCCACGACTGGATCGGGTTCCGCTTCCAGGCCGTCGAGCGCCACGCCTGGCAGTTCGACGCGATGTCCTTGCTGCAGCCGTTGGAGCAGGCGGCCTCGGTCGGCGTGTTGTTGTACCCGCTGCTGCTGTGGGCGATGTGGCGCGCCTGGCAGCGACGCCGCGAACCCGGCTTTGATGTGATCGCGGCGATGGCGGTCGCGATTGCCGGCGTCTACTTCTTCGCCGGGCTGTTCGCCGATGCCGAGCGCACGCGTTTCCACTGGCCGCTGCCCGCGTATTTGCCGCTGTTGCTGGTGATGCCCGCGCTCGTGCCGCCGGATGCGGGTCGGTGGTGGCAACGCTGGCAGCGCTGGGCACGCGCCTGCGGGTGCCTGATGGCGCTCGCGCTCGCCGCAGTTCTGGTGAGTTTCGACCAGGTTGATGATCGCTGGCCCCCGGGCGGAGACCGCCGTATCGGCGAGCCCTTCCTCGGCTGGGGCGTGGCGGCCGACATCACGCGTCTGCAACTCGCGGACTTGCCGGCGGACACGGTGCTGGTCGCCGACAATTTTCTGCTCGCGGCGCAGCTCGACTTCGCGCTGCAGGGCGTGCGCCCGGTGTACGTGCTCGATCATCCGCGCAACCGTAAGCACGGGCGCCAGCCGCAGCTTGCGATCTGGGGTCGCGACGAGCGGTCGCTGCGCGCGCTGCATGCGCCGCGAATGCTGCTCGTGGTCGAGGAGAACGCGCTGTACGCCGCCGACACGCTGCCGTTCTACCGCCGCCTGTGTCGCGACTTCGGCCACGTTCGCTTGCGGCAGGACGAAGTCCTGTTCGCAACCGCGAAGCGCTTCGTCTGGCTGGAACTGCAGCTCGGTGCCGGCCACAACTGCCGCTTGCCACCGCTTGGTCTGCTCAACGCGCCGGTCGATGGGCAACGCGTGCGCGCAGGCGACGGCTTCTCGCTGTCCGGCTGGGTCGTGCGCGAGCCGCAGGGCATCGACGGCTTCGAGGTGCGCGTCGATGGCGTTCGCGATCCAGCGCTGAGCGCGAGCTACGGCACCGGCGCGGAATACGTGCGCTCCACCTGGCCCGACCTCAGCGATCCGCATTGGCCGAAGATCGGTTTCTTCCACCACCGCGCCGGTGCCAGCCTCGGCCCAGGCCGCCACCGCATCGAAGTGCTGGCCCAGGCCGACGGCCTCTGGCGGCGGATTGCGCGGCGCGAGATCGTAGTCGAGTGATTCACCCCAGCGGATCGACCCCGAAGCAGCGCAGCAGACGGGCTGTGGCGATCAGGGGGAGTCCGATGAGAGCGGTGGGGTCGCGGGTTTCGATGGCGTCGAACAGGGCGATGCCGAGGCCTTCGCACTTGAAACTGCCGGCGCAATCGAGTGCGGCTTCCTGGTCCAGATAGCGCTCGATTTCGCGACGCTGCAGCGTGCGGAAGCGCACGCAGGTGAGGTCGCGTTCGACGCGGCAGGAATCGGTTGCGGCATTGAGCACGGCGACCGCGGTATGAAACACGACTTCGCGACCGGAGGCGTGCAGCAACTGCGCGATCGCTGCCTCGCGATGCATGGGCTTGCCGAGGAGTCGTCCGTCGGCGCTGGCGGCCTGGTCGGAACCGATCAGCAGCGCGTCGGGGAAGACCGCGGTCAGTGCGCGGGCCTTGGCGATCGCCAAGCGCTCGCTGAGTGCGGCCACCGGTTCCTGCGGTCGCGGCGCCTCGTCGATTTCCGGCGCGGCGCAAGTGAACGGCAGTTGCAAGCGCTCCAGCAAGTCGCGCCGGTAGCGGGAAGTGGAGCAGAGCACGAGTGGACGCGACACCGGATCAGCTCTCGGCTGCGCTGTTCGATATCAACGGTGCCTGCGTTCCGAGCAGCGCGTCAGACTGTGCGTAAGCGGTCTGCAACTCGCTGCCGGCCTGCTGCAGGCGAGTCAGTTGCTGCTCCAGTTGCCGCAGTGATTTGCGCGCGGTATCGCGCACTTCGTGCAGTTTCGCGATTGGCGCGGTGGCTGCGTGTTCGCGGATCCACAGGCGATGGCTGAGCACGCGCTTCATCGCGTCCTGGATGCCGACTTCGGAGGCCAATGACGCCCGTGCGCTCTCGGTGATGTCGGCTGGCAGACGCCCGAGCATGCCTTCGAGCTCGCGCATGCGCGTGCGCGTATCGAGCAGGCAGGCTTCGAGGGCGTCGGCATCGTCGAGCAGGGCCTGGATCGCCAGATTGCGCCGCTGCTGACGCCAGTTCGCAAAGGCGAAACCCAGGCCCACGGCCGCGATGACGACAAAAAGGGCGAGAATCAGCGGCATGCGGCGGCCCCGGCGAAGGTGGCTGAATTCTAGCCGCTTGGCGCCGATGCCGGCCAATCGGCGGCGGCGGCGCGGAATTCGGATTGACTTCAACGGGTTCGCTGCCTAGTATCCCCGCCCTTATGTCAGCGGCCTTCCCCGAAACCGTCGATGCGTGGCGGATGGTGACATCCCACCGTCGCTTCATCGGGAGTCTGCCGATCGCCGCGTTGCCGCGTCTGTGCGAGAGCCTCGCCGATCCGTCCGGTCAGTTGCGCTACGAACTCGAGTTCGGGCGCGACGGTCTCGGGGTCGCGTTTCTCGCGCTGCGCGTCGAGGGTGCACTCTCGTTGATCTGCCAGCGCACGCTCGAAGCGTTTGCCTGGCCGGTATCGCTGAGCGCGCGCCTGGGCCTGATCCGACTCGAGGCCGATGAAGCGGCCTTGCCGCCGGGATACGAGCCCTTGCTGGTGGCTGGCGACGGCGGACTGCGCCTGTCCGATGTGATCGAAGATGAATTGATCCTGGCCCTGCCGATCGTGCCGACCAAGCCCGGCGCGGACGAAGCCGGGGAAATCGTCTTCACGACCGAAAACGCCGAAGCGCGTGTCCGTGAACATCCGTTCGCGGCGCTCGTATCGCTCAAGAAGCAATAGTTGGAGAAACGAAATGGCCGTCCAGAAAAGCCGCAAGACCCCTTCCACCCGCGGCATGCGCCGTTCGCACGATGCGCTGACCGTGAAGCAGCTTTCGACCGACAAGGTCAGCGGCGAGACGCACCTGCGTCACCACATCACCAAGGACGGCTTCTATCGTGGCAAGAAGGTCATCCAGACCAAGGCCGACAAGGTCGCGTCCAGCGAGGATTGATCCCGCCTCCGCAAGGAGTCGTGCCTGTCCGATCGAACCGGTGTGACGAACGCCGGTTCGTTTTTCTTTGGCGGCGCCACCGGACTGCGTGACGCTGCCCATTCTCCGGGAAGGAATCGTGATCTATTCGCGCATTGTGGGCACCGGCGCTTATCTGCCGGAGAAAGTGCTGACCAACGCCGACCTCGAGAAGCTGGTCGACACCAACGACGAGTGGATCCGTGAACGCACCGGCATCCACGAGCGCCATGTCGCCGCGGAAGGCCAGACCACCAGCGATCTCGCGGTCGAAGCCGCGAAGCAGGCGATGGCCGCGGCCGGCGTTACTGCGGCCGAGATCGATCTGCTGATCGTCGGTACCACTACTCCGGACATCATCTTTCCGAGTACGGCTTGCCTGGTGCAGCATCGCATCGGCGCCAATGGCTGCGCCGCATTCGACGTCAATGCCGCGTGCTCGGGTTTCATTTTCGCGCTCTCGACCGCGGACAAGTTCGTGCGTTCGGGATCGAGCAAGTGCGCGCTGGTGATCGGCGCCGAGACGCTGACGCGCATGCTCGACTGGACTGATCGCGGCACCTGCGTGCTGTTTGGCGACGGCGCCGGCGCGGTGGTGCTGAAGCCCTCCGCAGAGCCTGGCATCCTGTCGACGCACCTGCATGCCGACGGTGCCTACAAGGAACTGCTGTACAACCCGGTCGGCGTGTCGGCGGGGTTCAAGCTGGACGAGAAGAACGCCGGCGTGCGCGTGATGATGACCGGCAACGACGTCTTCAAAGTCGCGGTCAAGACGCTCGACGCGGTGGTCGAAGAGACGCTGAGCGCGAACAACCTGCAGAAGTCGGATATCGACTGGTTGGTGCCGCACCAAGCCAATCTGCGGATCATCACCGCCACCGCCAAGCGCCTGGACATGCCGATGGATCGCGTCATCGTGACCGTCGACAAGCACGGCAACACCTCGTCCGCGTCGGTACCGATGGCGCTCGACCATGCCGTGCGCAGTGGCAAGGTTCAGCCCGGCCAGATGGTCCTGATGGAAGCCTTCGGCGGCGGCTTCACCTGGGGCTCGGCGCTGGTGCGGCTCTGATCTTTTTTTTGGGCGCGTTTGCGGCGAGAGCGATCGGGCCACAAGTGGCCCTCCTACATGCAGCGGACGAATTGAGGGAATTCGATGCTCAACAATCTCGCCTTCGTGTTTCCGGGACAGGGCTCGCAGTCGCTCGGCATGCTCGCCGATCTCGCTGCCGGTTCGCCGACCGTGCAGGCCACGTTCGAGGAAGCCGGCCACGGTTGCGGCCTCGATCTGTGGACGCTGAGCCAGCAAGGCCCCGAGGAGCAACTGAATTGCACCGAGATCACCCAGCCGGCATTGCTCGCCGCTGGTGTCGCGGTGTGGCGGGTGTGGAACGAACGCGGTGGTGCACAGCCGGCGGCGTTCGCAGGACACAGCCTGGGTGAATACGCGGCCCTGGTCGCGGCCGGCGCGTTGTCTCTGGCCGACGGCGCCGCGCTGGTGCGCGAGCGCGGTCGCCTGATGCAGGACGCGGTGCCGACCGGCGTCGGCGCGATGGCGGCGATCCTGATGGCCGATGACGCGGTGATCGCGCAGGCCTGCATCGACGCTGCCCAGGGCCAGATCGTCGCGCCCGCGAACTTCAACAGCCCGGGCCAGACCGTGATCGCCGGCCATGCCGAGGCGGTCGACCGCGCGATCGCGCTGCTCGCCGAGCGTGGCGTCAAGAAGACGGTGAAGCTCGCTGTCTCGGTGCCTTCGCACAGTGCCTTGATGCAGCCGGCCGCGGAAGCGCTGCGCGCGAAGATGCAGACGCTGGCGTGGACGTTGCCGGATCGCCCGGTGATCCAGAATGCCGATGCGTGCGCGCATGATGCGATCGCCGCGATCCAGGACGCCCTGGTGCGCCAACTCTATTTGCCGGTGCGCTGGACCGAATGCGTGCAGGCATTGGCGGCGCGCGGCATCACGCGCATCGGCGAATGTGGCCCGGGCAAGGTGCTCGCTGGCCTGTGCAAACGCATCGACAAGGGCCTCGATGGGCGCGCACTCGCGACCGACCTCGACGCCGCCCGCAACGACTGGACCTGAGGAAGCCCCATGCAGATCAATCTTCAAGGCGAAATCGCGCTCGTCACCGGCGCCAGCCGCGGCATCGGCGCGGCCATCGCGGACACGCTGGCCCGCGCCGGCGCGAAAGTGATCGGCACCGCCACGAGCGAGTCCGGTGCGGCCGCGATCGGCGAGCGCATGACCGCGCTCGGCGGTGTCGGGCGCGTGCTCGATGTCGGCAGCAGTGCATCGGTCGATGCGCTGGTCGATTCGGTCGCAAAGGAATTCGGTGCGATCAGCGTTCTGGTCAACAACGCCGGCATCACCCGCGACGGTCTGTTGATGCGCATGAAGGACGAGGACTGGGACGCGATCCTCAACACCAATCTCAGCTCGATCTACCGCACCAGCAAGGCGACCATGCGCGGCATGATGAAGGCTCGGCATGGCCGCATCATCTCGATCGCTTCCGTGATCGGCGTGATGGGCAATGCCGGCCAGGCCAACTACGCGGCGGCCAAGGCCGGCATCATCGGCTTCTCCAAGTCGCTCGCCAAGGAGATCGGCAGCCGCGGCATCACCGTCAACGTGGTTGCGCCCGGCTTCATCGAGACCGACATGACCAAGGCGCTGCCGGAAGACAACAAGAAGGCGATGATGGATGCGATCGCGCTCGGCCGCTTCGGCGCGCCCGAAGACATCGCCAACGCCGTGCTGTTCCTGGCCTCGCCGATGGCCGCCTACATCACTGGCGAAACCTTGCATGTGAACGGCGGCATGCACATGGTCTGAGCCCGCACCATACGCCCCCGCTCCAACGTGTGTTTGAGCCAAAGCCGAATCTTTGCTCTACAATGCGCGCCGCTTTCAACCCCGGACCTCCTCCGGGGTTTTCCATC
>Ga0073899_10005146_pt1 | contig 11420 bp, 11 predicted proteins | sample KloWWTmetaKNB5Ph_FD_88975 | JGI IMG/M metagenome (GOLD analysis project Ga0073899, IMG submission 88975) | Active sludge microbial communities from Klosterneuburg, Austria, studying microevolution and ecology of nitrifiers - Klosterneuburg... | ecosystem: Engineered > WWTP > Aerobic digester >...
CAGAACTCATGGGCGATGACTACAGCCACAAGATCGTCTTGATTCACAACAAAGAGAAGTCCCCTGCTGGAAGCGGCGTCTATTTCGTCAATGGAGATGCCACTGACGCCGAAGACCTACGCCGGGCCGGCATCGAAGAAGCCCTTGCGGCCATCGTGTGCCCAAGCGAACCCACCAACGATGCTGACATGCGCTCGATACTGACCGTGATGGCGATCGAGTCGATTGCACCTCACGTGCGCACTGTTGTCGAAGCCAACAACCCTGCCCATGTCGAGCACTTCAAGAGGGCGCATGCCGATGAAATCGTGGTGACCTCGCGGATCACTTCACGGCTCATGGCTCGCTCGTCGCTCTATCCCGGACTCACCGACGTGGTCACCGACATCGTCTCCGGTGGCGCCGGTTCTGAGCTCTATCGGGTGCGCCTTGACGATGACTGGGTGCAGATGGATGTTGATGCTCTCGCCGCCATGATGCGCACCGACCATTCGGCGACGTTGCTCGCGGTGTGCCGAGGTGAGGACATCATCGTCAACCCGCATCAAGATTTCGTGTTCGCTCCAGGAGACGACCTCATCGTGGTGGCCCAAGACCTTGGTGAACTCATTCCAGCTGACTTGCCGGTGACGCTCACGCCGCCGGCTCAAAGGGAAGCGACGTCGAGCAAGTCGCCGAGTTCGGAAGCCGTCAAAGTCCTGAGCTGACCGCTGCGCAGAGTGCCAAGCTTGATCGGCCCAATGCGCGTGCGCGTGAGTTGGAGCACCGGATGCCCTAGGTGTGCGAGCAGCCGACGCACAATTCGATTGCGGCCTTCGTGAATGGTCAACTCGACGATCGACTTTGATCCGTGGCGCGAGAGCACCCGGGCTTGCGACACGTCGACTGGGCCGTCCTCAAGCTGCACGGTGTGGCCCAGTGCGGCCAAGAGGGGCTTTCCTGCGAGACCTTCGACTTCGGCAACGTAGGTCTTGTCCACTTCGTACGACGGATGCGCTAGCCGGTGCGCAAACTCGCCATCGTTGGTCAAAATGATCAGGCCCTCGGTGTCGGTGTCCAGCCGTCCGACGTGGAAGAGGCGCTCGGGTCGGTCGTTGACGAAGTCGCTCAAGGTCCGTTTGGAGTGTGGGTCTGACATCGCAGACACCACGCCTCGGGGCTTATTGAGCACCAGATAGACCGAGTCGCTCACGGGTGGCAATCGCTTGCCGTCGACTCGAATAACACTGCGACTCGGGTCAACCTTGGTGCCCAGCCGCGTCACGATCTCGCCATCAACCTCAACCAGACCAGCCAGCATGAGTTCCTCACACTTGCGCCGACTGGCAATCCCCGAGGTCGCGAGCAGTTTCTGGAGCCGGACTTCCTCAGCCATGGTGGCTTTCGCTGAACTCATCGAGCTCATCAAGCTCAGGCAAGTACGGCGCGAGTTCGGGTAACTGGTCCAAGGAGTCAATGCCGATGCGCTCGAGGAAGTAGCCCGTCGTGCGGTAGAGGTGGGCACCGGTGTGCTCGTCGACTCCGGCCTCCTCCACAAGCCCGCGTGTCAGCAATGTGCGCATCACGCCGTCCACGTTGACGCCACGCACGGCGCTGACGCGGCTGCGCGAGACGGGTTGCTTGTAGGCGACCACGGCCAGCGTTTCGAGCGCTGCCTGGGTGAGCCGTGCCTGCTGACCGTCGAGCACGTATCGCTCCAGCAGGGCCGCGAAAGCCTCACGGGTGTAATAGCGCCAGCCCCCACCGACACTGCGCAACTCAAACCCACGTTGTTGGTCGTCGTACTCCTGCGCGAGTGAGCGCAGCGCGGCGCTCACATCCTCGACTGGGTAGCCCACGACCGAAGCTAACTGGGCGTCGTCCATGGGCTCATCGGCCACCAAGAGCAATGCCTCAAGCGCCGGGCGCAGCTCCGCCAGCGGCACCGCCAGGGTCTGGGAGTCGTCGACTTCTTGCTCACTCATGGGGTTCTCCTGTGGCGTTACCGAACTCGTCGTACTCATCCTCGATCTCGACCTCGCCCTCACCTGATCCAGTCCATCGCACCGTCAACTCGCCCAGCGGCGTCACTTGGTCAAACCCGACCACACCTTCGCGGAAGAGTTCCAACAACGCCAGGAACCTCGCGACCTTGGTGACCACGTCGGGTGCATCGCCAGCCAAGGCTCGGAACGTCATCGCGCCATGGCGACGCAGACGATCAACGACTAGGGCGCCTTGTTCCTTCACGCTCACTGTGGGCGCGTGAATGTGGGCCAACGACACCACAGGTTCAGGTTTGGGGGCTAAAGCCTTGGCCGCTAGGGCCGCGAAGTCAGATAACCCCAGTCCGATGAGCACATCAGGCAAGAGCGTCGCAAAGCGATCATCGAGACCCACGAGTCGTGGGTGGCGCTTGGATTCGGCCGCGAGGCGGGTTTCGAACCAGCCAGCAACATGCTTATAGGCCTTGTATTGCAGCAATCGAGCGAAGAGCAGGTCGCGCGCCTCAAGCAGCGCTAGATCTTCCTCGTCTTCAACGTCGCCTTGGGGCAACAAGCGGGCAGCCTTGAGATCAAGCAACGTGGCGGCCACAACCAAGAATGACGTGGTCTGGTCAAGATCCCAGACCTCTCCCCCAGCCTTGATATGAGCCAAGAACTCATCGGTGACTTGCCCTAAGGCCACTTCCGTCACGTCGAGTTTGTGTTTGCTAATCAAACTCAACAGCAGGTCGAACGGACCCTCGAAGTTGTCTAGCCGAAGCGCGAAGCCCGCCTCCGACTCAGTCGATGTCACGCTCATGGGGCCGACAACCGGCGCACGATGTCGCTGTCGGGTCCTGACTCAGCAAAGTCCGCAACTACCAATGCCATTGCCTCGCGAATCAACCGCCCGCGATCAACCCCGATGCCGTGCTCAGCGCGTAGTCCCAAGCGAAGCCGCTCGATTTCAACGAGTTCGGCCGAGCTCAAATAGACCGTCAACTTCTCCTCGTGCCGCACGCGGCCCGAAGACGATGTCGACATTAACGGCCCCACCTAGCAACACATTCGCGAGCGAGTTGTCGATATTGGTCCGCGCCAGCCGAGGTGCTCGCGTAACTCGTGATCGGTTCTCCTGCCACCGTCGCGTCACTGAATTTAACGGTCCGGCGGATCACCGTGCGAAACACCGTGTCGCCCCAAGCCTCAATGAGGCGATCGAGCACCTCACGCCCATGCAAAGTGCGCCCATCGAACATGGTGCCGAGCACGCCATCGATCTTCAGGTCTGGGTTGAGCCGCGCACACACTTTGTCGATGGTGTTCTTGAGCAAAGCCACGCCACGCAGCGCGAAGTACTCACACTCCATCGGCACGATCACACTGTGCGAGGCCGTGAGTGCGTTAACAGTGAGCAACCCAAGCGAAGGCTGGCAATCGATCAAGATGATGTCGTACGTCGCCAGGGCCGGGCGCAATAGCCTGGCCAGTGCCTGCTCGCGGGCCACCTCGTTGACAAGTTGTACTTCGGCGCCCGAAAGGTCGATGTTCGAGGGCAGCAAGTCCATGCCTTCGACGGTGGTGGGCACAATCACGTCACCGAGGTTGACGTCGTCTTGCATCAACAAGTTGTAGACGGTCATGTCCATGGTGTGCGGGTTGAGTCCCAAACCCACCGACAGCGAGCCTTGGGGGTCAAAGTCCACCAGCAACACCTTGCGGCCGTATTCGGCCAGCGCAGCACCCAAGTTGATGGTTGTCGTGGTTTTCCCGACCCCGCCCTTTTGGTTGCACATCGCCACAACGCGGGCGTTGCCATGCTGGGCCAAGGGCGCTGGGACGGGGAATTGAGCCTCTTCGGTGACCATGTCCAACGAAAGTTGTGAATCGTCGACGCTCATCCGGCCGGCACCCCTAACTGGCATCTTTCGATGCCCCTCATTGGGGTCGGACTCTACGCCAGGTCAGCACAGCCCGGCCAACCAGATCGTGAGCTAATTCAATGCCCGAGGATGAGCGGCGGCATATACCTCGCGCAAGCTGTCGACGGTCACCAACGTGTAAATCTGTGTGGTTGTCACCGACGCGTGCCCTAACAGTTCTTGGACCACACGCACATCTGCGCCGCCCTCGAGCAAATGGGTAGCAAATGAGTGCCTCAACGTGTGCGGTGACACTTCAGCACTCACCCCAGCGCGCTCGGCCGTTCGCACGATTACCGTCCAGGCACTTTGACGTGACAGGCGCCCACCCCTGGCATTGAGAAACAGCGCTGGAGTGCCCTTGCTGTTGAGTTCGGTTCGACCGCGCAGCAAGTAGGCCTCAATGGCGGCGCGGGCATAGGAACCAATGGGCACCAGTCGTTCCTTCCCGCCCTTGCCTCGCAGCAGCACCACCCCGCTGGCGACATCAAGGTCATCCACGTCGAGACCGACCGCTTCAGATATTCGGGCGCCGGTGCCATAGAGAAGTTCCAACAACGCGCGGTCACGAAGCGACAACGACGTGCCCGCCGCACCGGCTGTTTCCAGGATCGCCTCGACATCTGCCAATGGCAGCGCCTTGGGAAGTCGCTTCGCTGGGCTCGGAGGTCGCACTCCAAATGCCGGGTCGAGTTCGGTGAGCCCATCTCTGACACAGAACTTGTGAAACCCGCGCACGGCCACCACAGTGCGCCCAGCCGATGAGCCAGAGAGGGCCGGGTGCTCGGCGTCGCCTTCACGCAGCGCCATCAAGAACGCACTCACAGTGTTCTCAGTGACGCCCGCAAGATCGTCGATGCCCAACCCCGCCAAGAAGTCGTCGTACCGGCGCAAGTCGCGACGGTACGACGACAACGTGTTGGCAGCTAGACCTCGTTCGACCAGCAGGTGATCGAGGTAGGTGCGAATTGCCCGAGAGATCTCAGGCAGTGGCTTGCTCAGCCGAGCACTCCCTGCGGGTCGATCGCATCGATCTCGTGTGCCTCACCGACGGGGACGTTGGTGAGTTTGCCGGCGTAGGTGTTCAGACCCAGAGCAAGCGCCCGGTCATCGCGGCACGCCTTCTCCCAGCCCTTGTTAGCCAGCGCAACGGTGTAAGGCAGCGTCGCATTGGTCAGCGCCCACGTCGAGGTGTTGGGCACCGCACCTGGCATGTTCGCCACGCAGTAGAAGATCGAGTTGTGCACCTCGAAGATCGGGTCCGCGTGCGTCGTGGGCCGGGTGTCCTCGAAGCAGCCGCCTTGGTCAACAGCGATGTCCACCAGCACCGAACCTGGCTTCATCTGCGCCACCAAGTCGTTGCTGATCAGCTTGGGAGCCTTGGCACCAGGGATCAGCACGGCACCAATGACCAAGTCCGCTGACATGACCTCGCGCTGAATAGCCAGCGAAGAGGAGGCCAGGCCCTGCACTCGGTTGTTGTAGCGCCAAAATGACATGCGCAACTTGTCGAGGTCGGTGTCAAGAAGCGTGACGTCCGCACCCATCCCAAGGGCAATGTTGGCTGCGTTCTGGCCGGCAACACCAGCACCGATGACTACGACCTTGGCGTTAGCAACACCGCCGACGCCACCGAGCAGCACACCGCGGCCTCCTTGGGCCTTCAGCAGTGAGTGAGCGCCCACCTGAGGCGCCAAACAGCCGGCCACTTCAGACATCGGGTACAGCAAGGGCAGCGCACCCGAGGGCAGTTGCACGGTCTCGTAAGCAATCGCAGTGACTTTGCGGTTCATCAACTCTTCAGTCAATGGGCGATCGGCGGCCAGGTGCAAGTAGGTGAAGAGCGTTTGCCCTTCGCGCATGCGGGGGTATTCCTCCGCAATGGGCTCCTTGACCTTCAAGATCATGTCGCCGGTTCCCCAGACATCGTCTGCGGTTGGCAAGATCTTGGCACCAGACGCGACGTACTCGGCATCGGTAATGGACGAGCCGAGACCAGCGCCCTGTTGCACGAACACTTCGTGTCCGTGGGTGGTGAGCTCATGCACACCAACAGGGGTGATGGCCACCCGGTACTCGTGGTTCTTTACTTCCTTTGGAACACCAATCAACACGTGAGATCTCTCCTTTGAGATTTGTACGCCACTCAAGGCTTGGCGGTGAGGTTACTCCTCATTGCGTGTGCAAGCACCGCGATCACCAAACCAGAATTTTGCAGTTCCCCCGCCATAACCCCGCGCTGCAACTCTTTGATGTCTATCCACTCCAAACCCATGTCCGCTTCTTCGTGCTCGAGCACGAAATCACCGCGATCTGCAGCGCTCAAACCAGTGGCAACAAAGATGAAGTGCCGCTCGGTCAAGATGCCCGCCGACGCGTACGTCGAGATCAGTGGTTCCCAATGCTCGGCTTGCAGTCCTGCCTCTTCCAGCAGCTCCCGTTGAGCCGTCACCAACGGCTCTTCTCCGGAGGCATCGAGCAGGCCCGCAGGCAATTCAACGAGCCGGCGTTGAGCCGGGTGCCGATATTGCTGAAGCACTGGCACGCGGCCTTGCTCGTCGATGGCCAGCACTACGACTGCACCAGGGTGTTCAAGCACGAGTCGGCGAAATGCCTCGTCTTCGTGTCCGGGGCGGTGCACTGTGTCAGCTCGAAGAGCCATCACCCAGTCGTCTCGGTACAAATCCTGGCTGTTCGTCACCGGCCACGATTCAGCACGATCGCGCACCGGTGACTCAGGGCTAGTCATCGTCCTCGGGGTACTCCCTGCGCAGGCCCGACTCATCGATGGGGAAACGTTCGGCTCGTTGGCGCTCGATCGCGGCACCCACCAGACCGGCAAACAAGGGGTGTGGCCGCGTGGGACGGCTGCGCAACTCTGGGTGAGCTTGGGTGGCGACAAAGTAGGGGTGCACGCTGGCGGGCAGTTCCACGAACTCCACGAGGTTCAGATCAGGGTTGATCCCCGAGAACACCAGGCCAGCCTGCTCGAGGCGCTCGCGGTAGGCATCGTTGAACTCATAGCGATGCCGGTGGCGCTCTTCGATTCTGAGCTCACCGTAGGCCTGGGCGACGACGCTGCCCTTCTTCAACTTGGCCGGCTGCAGACCCAAACGCATCGTGCCGCCGAGATCGCCAGCACCCTCAACGAACTTCTTCTGCTCCTCCATGGTGGAGATCACCGGCTCAGGAGTCTGCGGATCGAACTCGGTCGAACCGGCGTCGCTGATTCCGGCGACGGACCGGGCGTATTCGATGACCATGCACTGCAACCCCAGGCACAACCCCAAGGTCGGCACACCATGAGTGCGGGCATAGGTCAGCGCACCAAGTTTGCCTTCAATCCCCCGGATGCCGAAGCCGCCCGGGACGCAGATCGCGTCGGCGCGCGCCAGTCGGTGAGCGGCTCCTTGCGGAGTAGCGCACTCATCTGATTGCACCCAGTCAACGTGGACCTTCGCGTGATGAGCAAAGCCGCCCGCTCGCAGCGCTTCGACCACTGACAGGTAGGCATCAGGCAAATCGATGTATTTGCCGACCAGTGCCACCGTCACTTCTTCTTCTGGGTGGTGAACCCGACGCAGCAGGTCATCCCAGGTGGTCCAGTCGACATCTCGCCAGGGCAGATCAAGTCGACGTACGACGTATGCGTCGAGGCCTTCGCGGTGCAGCACCTTCGGGATGTCATAAATCGAGGGAGCGTCTGCTGCGGTCACCACAGCTTCGGTGTCGACGTCACACATCAGCGAGATCTTGTTCTTCACCGACGCAGGAAGTTCGCGGTCCGAGCGGCACACAATGGCGTCAGGCTGGATGCCGATAGAGCGCAATGCTGCCACCGAGTGCTGGGTCGGCTTGGTTTTCAGCTCTTGGCTCGGGCCAATCCACGGGACCAGGCTGACGTGAATGAAGAAGCAGTTGTCTCGACCCAGGTCGTGTCGCACCTGGCGCGCTGCCTCCAAGAACGGCAGCGACTCGATGTCACCGACAGTGCCACCAATCTCGGTGATCACTACGTCGATGTCAGGAGTGCCCATCGCACGGATGCGGTCTTTGATCTCGTTGGTGATGTGCGGGATCACCTGCACTGTGTCACCCAGATAGTCGCCGCGGCGCTCCTTGGCGATGACCGCGCTGTAGACCTGGCCCGTGGTGACGTTGGCGATCGCATTGAGATCTGTGTCGAGGAACCGTTCGTAGTGCCCGATGTCGAGGTCGGTCTCGGCGCCATCGTCAGTCACGAAGACCTCGCCGTGCTGGAACGGGTTCATCGTGCCTGGATCCACATTGAGATAGGGGTCCAGCTTTTGCATCGTCACCCTGAGCCCGCGAGCCTTCAGCAGGCTGCCAAGACTGGATGCAGTGAGTCCCTTACCCAGGGATGAGGCGACTCCGCCAGTGACGAAGATGTGCTTGGCCGACCTTGCAGTCACCACAGTTGAATCCCGGATTTTGTTGCTGTCTCCACGGGGTTCGACCCTAACACCGAAAACGCGTTGTTGTTGCAGCCGCGGCTCAGCGTGTTTGCTTCACAGCCCGCGCCAGCCTCAACAACTCCTCGGCGTGTGCCTGCGCACTCGCGCTGGCTTCGAGGCCAGCCAGCATGCGCGAGAGTTCGCGAACCCGGCCAGAATCATCGAGTACGTCGACGCCTGAATCGGTGACCAACCCGTCATCCGATTTGCGCACCACCAGGTGTTGGTCAGCGTAGGCCGCCACCTGCGGCAGGTGTGTCACGCACAGCACCTGCACGTGCTGGGCCAACTGAGCCAGCCGCTTGCCGACCTCGACAGCAGCCTTGCCTCCGACGCCGGCATCAACCTCATCAAAGATCATGGTTGGCACTGGGCTCGTTGCGCTCAGCACCACCTCCACGGCGAGCATCACCCGCGAAAGTTCACCGCCAGAGGCACCTCGGCCCAGAGGCCGATAGTCGGCACCCACATTGGCCGCTAACTCAAAGGAGGCCTCGTCAACGCCGGTGCGGGTAAACCGCACGGGGTGTCCTGCCTCTGTCTCAAGCCCGCCTGCGTCCGGGCTTGAACTCAACGAAACTCGCAAGGTGGCGTGGGTCATGGCCAGGCCACTGAGTTCTTCGGTCACGGCAATGCCGATGCGCTGAGCTGCCTGAGCGCGCACGCGCGAAAGCTCAGAGGCATGGGTGGCCAATTGGTCGCGAAGCAGAAGCCGCTGGCTTCGTAACTCCTCGATGCTTTCGTCATCTGAGTCAAGCAGCGCCAACCGCGTCTGTGCGGCCTCGGCCCACGCCAGCACATCTGCCAGTGAGTCGGCGTATTTGCGCGTCAACGAATTGAGCGCGGCCCGACGCTGTGACACCGCAGCCAGCCTCAAGGGGTCGGTCTCGATGCCGCTGGAGTACGACGCAATGTCGCTGGCCAAATCACTGGCGAGATGGGTCAGCTCGACCGCTCGATCACCTAGTTCCTTGACGATCGGGTCGTGGTCCTGCACCGACTCCAAGATCCGACGTGCCGCACCTAACGCGCTCACGGCGTCGCCGCCGTTGTCGCTCGAAAGCGCCGTATGCGCCTGTTCGGCAGCGCTTCGCAGTTCGTCGGCGAACCCTAGCCTGCGCTCCTCTGCAGCCAACTCGTCAGCTTCACCTGGCACAGGATCAACAGCCTGGATCTCAGCCAACCCATGCCGCAGCAGGTCGGCTTCGCGCGCCCGCTCCCGGGCGTATGTCACAACGTCTCTGAGCTGCGCCTCAACGGCTTTGAGCTGATCAAACACGGTTTGGTAGGCAGCCAAGGCAGTGGTGGCGTGAGCGCCCGCAAAGCGGTCTAAAACCTCAAGCTGAACCTCAGGACGCAACAGCCGGTGCTGGTCTGCTTGCCCATGCACCGCCACCAGTGTCTGACCTAGGTCGATGAGCGCACTAGCTGGAGCAGCCGCGCCACCAATAAACGCACGACTTCGGCCCTCAGCGGCCACCTGGCGTGCGATCAGCAGGGCGCCGTCTTCGACCTCGCCACCAATCTCATCAATCTTCATCGCTTGCGCCTCATCGACGCTGAACAGTCCTTCAACACGCGCGGCCTTAGCGCCAGTGCGCACGCCTCCGGGGTCGGCACGCTGCCCCAGCAGCAGCCCAAGAGCGTTGACCAGCATCGTCTTGCCTGCTCCGGTCTCACCGGTGATCACGTTGAGCCCTGGGCCTAGCGGCAAGGTTGTCTCGGCGATCACGCCCAAGGAACTAATGCGAAGTTCTTCAATCACTGATGCGATCCTCGCTTGCGCTCAGCAGCCCCACGCCAGCCTTCGACCGATAGCCCAAACTTGGCAACGAGTCGGTCGGTGAAGGGCGCCTGATGCAGCCGAGCAAGTCGCACTGGGCGACGCCCTCGACGTACTTCAATGCGAGCACCGGGCGGCAAATCGACAGTGCGCCGACCATCACACCACAACACCCCGAAGCCCTCGTTGCGCTCCAGAACTTCGACAGCCAACACCGAAGTGGGTGCCACAACCATGGGCCGGGCAAACAGGGCATGGGCGCTCAGCGGAACCAGCAACAGCGCCTCGACTCCCGGCCACACCACGGGGCCGCCTGCGCTGAAGTTGTAGGCAGTCGAACCGGTCGGCGTCGCACACACGACGCCATCGCAACCCCAACGAGACAGCGGACGGCCATCGATTTCGACGACAAGTTCCAGCATGCGCTCTCGGGCTGCCTTCTCGACACTTGCCTCATTGAGGGCCCAGGTGGTGCTCACCACTTGCTTGCCTTTGTAGACAGTCACATCGACGGTCAGCCGCTCTTCAACTGAATAACGTCGGCGCACGATGGCGTCGATCATGATGGCGATGTCTTCGCTTTCGGCTTCTGCCAAGAAGCCCACATGGCCAAGATTGACGCCCAAAATCGGGGTCAAGTGCTCACGGGTGAGTTCGGCGGCTCGCAAGATCGTGCCGTCACCGCCGATGACCACCGCAAGCTCGCAGTCCTTTGCCAGGGTTTGATCGTCGTTGCTGGTCTCCAGCATCGACCCGTCAATGTGGTCAGAAAGTGCGAGTGCGGCGGCATCGTCGCTGCACAGGCGCAGCACCAAGCCATGACCAGTCAACGCTTCGGCCACGGTCTGGGCGGCCTCGATGGCCTCTGCGCGTTGGGTGTGGGCCACCAACAGGATCCGTCGTGTCACAACCCCACACTCTCATCTAGCTCCCCCAGTCTTTGCGCTGAGGTGACGACGCGAGCAATTGTCTCAGCCGCACAAGTGCCAGCGCCTTGAGCTAGCCAGACAAAGAATTCAACGTTGCCACTAGGCCCAGGCAATTGGCTTGTGGTCACCGCGCGGCAGCCCCAGCCCAAAGCCTCGGCGGCCTCGATTACCCCTTCAACGGCACTGAGTCGAAGTGCCGGGTCACTCACCACTCCCCCTCGGCCAAGCCGACTCTTCCCGACCTCAAACTGAGGCTTGACCATCAAGACCATGTCACCGGTTTCGTGGGTGAGCGCAGCCAATTCTGGAAGGACTTTAACCAAGGAGATGAAGGAGAGGTCGGCGAC
>Ga0073899_10005149_pt1 | contig 11416 bp, 11 predicted proteins | sample KloWWTmetaKNB5Ph_FD_88975 | JGI IMG/M metagenome (GOLD analysis project Ga0073899, IMG submission 88975) | Active sludge microbial communities from Klosterneuburg, Austria, studying microevolution and ecology of nitrifiers - Klosterneuburg... | ecosystem: Engineered > WWTP > Aerobic digester >...
ACCACCGTGGCCGGACGCTGGGCGGGCCCCGTGCTGTTGCCGACCGGTGGCGACGTGGTGATGCAGGCCTCGACAACTCCCACTCGCGACCTCTACCTCTTCAAGGGGCTGCTCCCGTGATGCGCTACCTCTGCTTGTTCGCATTGACCCTGGGAGCGGCGGCACCGGCCGCGGCACAGTCCTCCGGTGGCCTGGTCGGCAAGGTGGTCGACGCCGCCACCGGCACGCCCCTTCGTGGCGCCGAGATTCGCATCGACGCTGGCGCGCGCGCCGCGATCACCGACACGGCCGGGGAGTACCGCATTCGCGGACTCACCGCCGGTCCGCACACCGTCACGGTGGCATTCGTGGGCTACCGCCCATCACGCCGCGAGGGCGTGATCGTCCGTGTCGGCGAGATCACGCGCGCCGACGTGCGGATGGCGCCGGTCGCGGTGGAGCTCGCGACGCTCACCGCCGTCGGCGTGCAGGATCCGGTGCTCGATCCGCTGGCGCCCTCCACCGTGCAGCGCATCTCTGCCGAGGACCTGCGCCGACTCCCGGTCTCGAGCCTGGAGGATGCGCTCGGCCTGCAGGCCGGCGTGGTGGGCGAGAGCTACCGCGGCGGGCGCATCGGTCAGCAGGCGTTCATCCTCGATGGCCTCGGGGTGAAGAACCAGCTCGACGCCTCCACGGGTGGTTCGGGACTGCGCATTCCGCCGGACCTCATCGCCGACGCGTCGTTGATCACCAATGGCTTCTCGGCCCGCTATGGCCAGGCCATCTCGGGACTCGTGTCGGTGTCCACGCGTGACGGCGGCGACCGCTGGCGCGGACGGATGGCCTACGAGACCGATCGGCCGATGTCGGGGCGCAGCGACCTGGGCCTCGACCGCGTGGTCTTTCAGGCCGATGGCCCGATCGCCGGCCGCATCACGGCGGTCGGCATCCTCGACTTCTCCGCTCGACTTGATGCCGAGCCGGTGAGCGCCCCTGCCCCGAGCGACCCGCGTGACCCGCGCAGCACCGCGCCGTCGCCGCTGCCGCACAACAGCGGCGAAGTGATGACCGCGGGCGGCAAGCTCACCATCCCGATGGGCACGCGCGTCATCACCCGGCTCTTCGGGTTGGGGACGCGCGAGCAGCGGTACCTCTACGACCAGCGCTACAAGTACGACGCCGAGCTCGGCCCGGGGCGTCGTGTGGATGGCACGCTCGCCAGCGCGCACGTCCAGTTGCTCCCCTCGGAGAACAGCCGCCGGCCGATCAGCGGCGACCTCCGTCTCGGCTACTTCTCGCGCGACTTCGTGCGCGGCGCAGTGACCTCGCCGGACTACAAGTTCGGTGCGTTCACCGGGACGAAGCTCGAGGTGCAGGGGGAAGAGCTCGCCCGCCAGCGCGACACCCTGGCGGCTCGCCAGGCGTTGCCGGGCTTCGACACGCCAACCTTCTCCGACCGCACCCCCTACGGCGTGCCCGCGTTCTTCCTGGGCAACGCCACCCAGGGCGAGCTTGCCTTCAACACCTTCTCCGAACTGCGCAGCCAGCTCGACTTTACCGCGATGTTGTCGGACAAGGTCAACGTCGGCTTCGGCGGGCTCCATGCGGCGCAGGACGTGAAGACCTTCCAGCGCGTCCTGGCCTATCGTCCGGTAGGGGGCGTTGTGCCGCCTGCGACGGCCTCGGACTTCTCACCCTCGATCAGCGCGCTCTACCTCGAAAGCCAGGTCCGGTTGAGCGACATCGCGGTCACGGCCGGGGTGCGCTATGACGCCTTCTCGCCCGGCGGTTCGCTCGACAATCGCACCCTCCAGGCGCGTTCGTCGGTCAATCCGCGCATCGCCGTCTCGACCGTGCTGAGCGGGGCGACGTTCGTGGCGAGCATCGGGAAGTTCTCGCAGCCGCCCGACCTGCAGTTCCTGGTCGATGCCGCCTTCGACGACACCACCCGGACCGGACGCTTCCGGCAGGGCAACCCCGACCTCGGCTTCGAGCAGTCGACGCAGTTCGAGTTCTCTGCCCGGGTCCGTCTCCGCGAGGCGGTGTCGCTGCGGGTGAACGTCTTCAACAAGCGACTCGAGGGACTGGTCTCGTCGGCGCCCATCAACGTGAACCCCGATTCGTCGGTGTTCGTGAATGCAGACATCGGCAACGTGTCGGGGGCCGAGGTGATCCTCGAGCGCGAGCGCCGCAACGGCTGGGGCATGCGGCTCGCGGCCGTGCTGCAGCGTGCCGAGGCCACGGTCACCGACGCGTTCCAGCTGTTGCGGCTGACCGACATCGACGTGGTGAGCGGCGACACCATCCGCGCGGCGCGCTCGCAGTGGCCGCTCGACTACGATCGCCGTCTCGCCTTCACGGCCACGGTCGATGGCGAGCTGCCCGCGTCCAGCGGCCCGCGCATCCTGGGCATTCGCCCGTTCGAGCGGCTCACCGGCGCGGCGGTGCTGCGCTATGGCTCGGGACTCCCGTATACGCGCACCAACATCACCGGCGATTCCCTGGTGGGCGAGATCAACGGCTCGCGCCTGCCGAGCCAGTTCACCGTGGACCTGCTGCTGCGGCGGCCGGTCCGCTTCGGCGGCTTCGCCGGCGGCGTGTACCTCGACGTCCGGAACGTGCTCAACCGCGCCAACCAGCTGGCGGTGCGCCGCGAGAGCGGCACGCCGAACGCGAATGACGCCACCATCGCCAAGCTCGCGGAGACGGCCTACCTCGCCAATCCGCAGGCGATCCCCTACGAGTCGCCGCGCTATCGGCGCGCCGCCGACACCAACAACGACGGCGTGGTCAGTGGCCGCGCCGAGCTGTATCCGCTGTACGAGGCGGCTGCACGCGACTTCACCCAGCCGCTCTTTGTCTACGGCGCGCCGCGACTGATCCGCTTCGGGATGGAGGTGCTGTTTTGACCACCGTCCTGTTCCTGCTGCTCGGTGGCCTGGCGGGCATCCTGTCCGGCCTGTTCGGCATCGGGGGCGGCGTGGTGATCGTCGCCGCGCTGGTGGGCTGGTTCAAGATGCCGATTCACCAGGCCACCGGCACCTCACTCGCGGCGCTCCTGTTGCCGGTGGGCGTGCTGGGGGCACGCGAGTATTGGAAGGCGGGGCACGTCGATGTGCGCACGGCGCTGCTGATCGCGCTGGGGCTGACCTTCGGGGCGTGGGCTGGCGCGCGTTACGCGCAGGGTGTTGCCCCCGCCACGCTGCAGCGGGGGTTCGCCCTCTTCCTGGCGGTGATGGCGGTGCGGATGTGGTTCAAGGCTGGATGACGGCCCCGCGCACCTCGAACTCCACGGTGTCCCGAACGGCGCCCTTCACGGGCACGTGATCGCCCCAGGCGACCACCGCGATGATGCGGTGCTTCCCCGGTGCCAGCACGAGCGAGATGGTGTCGGCGCCGGTGCCGAGGTGGCGGATCCGATCGTCCTTCGGAATCATCACGCTGTCGGGCGTCGGATCGGTGTCGATGAACAGGTGGTGGTGCGCCTCCCCCTCCACCCGCTCGCCGGTGGCGGCCACGATGGAGATCCCCTCCGCCCCGAGGTGGAGCTGGACGGTGTCGCCCACCACCGCGCCCTCCGCCGGGAGGTGGATCGAGACGCGCGGCGCGGCGACCACCTGCTCCGGGGCTGGCGTGCTGCAGGCCGCGAGGGGGAGCAGCAGGGCGAGTCGAAGTGCAACCTTCATGGAATGCCGTCCGTTATCTTCAAAATGGTTGATGGGCAACGCGGAAGGCGCGGTGCCTGTCGCCAAAGGTAGCGCCCCCACCACTCCGGAGTCCCCGTGGCCGATCGTTCCCTCCCCCGCCGTGATTTCCTTGGTGCCGTCGCCCTGACCGGCGCCGTGCTGACCCGCCCCGCCCTCGCCGCCGCAACCCCGGCAGCCGGCCCGGGCGACTGGGACCACCGCTGGCTCGACGGGCTCACCCGAAAGCACCGCACCTTCTTCGATACCAAGAGCTGGGGAGGCGGCGAGGCCTTCGGCTACCCCAAGCGCTACTACGATGCGATGGTGGATGGCTACGGGGCCAAGCCCGCCGATATCCAGGTCGTGATCGGGCTCCACGGCACCGCCTGGCCCCTCGCGCTGGGCGACGAGGCGTGGGCCGCGTGGCAGCTCGGCGAGGTGACCGGCCTCAACGACCCCGCCACGCAGGCGCGCGCACTCCGCAACGTGACCCGCAGCGATGAGGCGGGTGCCCCGTTCGCGCAGACCTCGCTGGTGGCGTGGCAAAAGCGCGGCGCCTCGATCCTCCTCTGCAACAACACGCTGCGCCGGATTTCGCGCGAGCTTTCGGCCAAGCGGGAGGGGAGCACCGCCGATGCGGTCTACGACGAACTCCGCAAGGCGATCCTCCCCGGCGTGACCCTGGTGCCCGCGATGGTGGCCGCGATCGCCCTCGCGCAGGCCAAGGGTGCCTCCTACGTGGTGAGCGGGTGATGTCGCGCCGCGACGACCCCAGCGACTTCGACCACCGCTGGCTCGACACCCTCACCGCCAAGCATCGCGCGGTGTTCGACACGCAAGTGCTCGGCGAGGGCGTGCCGTTGGCCCGCACCGCCAACTTCTTCGCGGCGTGCCGTGACGGCTACGGGGCCGGGCCCCGCGACATGCAAGTGGCCCTCGCGCTGCACGCCTCGCCGATGGTGATCGCCTTCAACGACGCGGCGTGGGAGAAGTACGCCTTTGGGGAGCGGGCGCGGGCCAACGACCCGCGCACCGGGAAGCCGGCCACGCGCAACATCTTCGCCTCCGAGGCTGCGGGCGACCCCTACGCCGCGATCGCGGTCCCCGCACTGCAGCGGCAGGGCGCGATCCTCCTCTTCTGCAACAACGTCATGCGCAACCTCGCCTCGTCGCTGGCGCGTCGACGCAATGAGACGGTTGACGTGACGCGCGCGGACCTGATCGCCTCGTTCCTCCCCGGTGTGGTGCTGGTGCCGGCCGTCGTCGCCGCGACGGCGATGGCACAGGAGCGCGGCTGTGCCTACGAGTTGATCAAGTGAGGCGCCTGATCCTGGGGAGCCTGCTGCTCGTCGCGGCGCAGGCGTGCGAACCCGTCCCGCAGGAAGGTCCGGCGGTGCCGACCGCAACACCAGCGGCGGTCACTGTCGCCCCCGTGGCCCCGATCCCTGAGGGCGACCTCGGCGCATCGGTCCGACGCGGACTGGCAATTCTTACCGCCACGCGCGATTCCCTCCCGGGTCACGTCGGCAATGACCTGCGCTGCACCTCGTGTCATCTCGACGAGGGCCGTCGTCAGGACGCCATGCCGTGGACTGGAGTCGCCGCACGTTTCCCCCAGTACCGGTCGCGCTCGGCGAGCGTGACGCGTCTCGAGGATCGCATCAACGACTGCTTCGAGCGCTCGCTGGCCGGCACCGCACTGGCGTGGGACGACCCGGCGATGCGCGACATGGTGGCCTACATGGCCCATCTCTCCCAGGGCGTGCCGCACGGCAGCAAGGTCCCTGGGCAGGGGGTGCCCCTGGGCTCCGCCGAGCCCGGCGACACCGTTGTCGGCGCCACGCTCTATGCCGCGCAATGCGCACGCTGCCATGGAGCCAATGGTGAGGGGAGCGTCGGGTTCCCTCCGGTGTGGGGACCGCGCAGCTACAACATCGGGGCGGGAATGGCCCGCCTCCGCACGTTCGCCGGCTTCGTGCGGCACAACATGCCGTTCGACATGCCGGGCACGCTGACGGACCAGCAGGCGCAGGACATTGCCACCTTCGTCACCACGCGACCACGGCCCGACTTCGCCGACAAGGCCAACGACTGGCCCCGCGGCGATCCGCCGGTGGACGTGGCCTATCCAACCACGGCGGGGCGCGTGAAGCGACCGTGATCCGCCGCTCACGCGCGGTGCCGTTCCTCACGCTCGTCCTGCTCGCCTGTGGAGGAACGCCCCCCATGTCCCAGACACCCACCGCTGACGCGGCCCGCGCACGGTACGCCGAAGGCCCGTCGGACAACGTGGCGCTGGCGGAGTGGTTGCTGCCGGAACCGCCCGACCGCGTGCTCGGGAGCCTCAAGCGCGCCGCACGGACGCTGCCTCGTTGGGACGCACGGGACGACTCGGGACAGGTGCTCTGGCTCACCCGTCGCACCCGAGTCTTTCGATTCGTGGATGACATCACCGCGCTGGCGGAGGCGGAGGGGAGCGGCACCAGGCTGCTCCTGCGCTCCGCCTCGCGCGTCGGCAAATCGGACTTGGGACAGAATGCGCGAAACCTGCAGGAGCTGCGCCGCGCCTTCGACGCAGCCCCCTGAACTCGCTCAGCGTTCGCCGAGCTTCCTCGCGGGCACGCTGGTGACGTAGCGCCACACCGCCTCGATTTCCTGGTCCGTCATCAACTTCGTGAAGCGCACCGGCATGAACGGATGCATCGTCACGCCGCCGGGACGCATGCCGTCGCGCAGCGCCGTCCGGAACTCCTCGTGCGACCACTGGCGACCACCGGGCGTCAGGTTGGCCGCGATCGGCGTCCCCGGCGGTGCGCCGACAATTTCCCCGCCCGAGAGCGCCGGGTTGTGACACCCGGTGCACCCGCCGACGTTGGCCAGGTACTCGCCGTAGCGCACGGTGGGCTCGGGCACGATGCTGTCGTCCGGCACCCGACCATGGTCGATCGCTTCCGCAGGCAACGGCAGCTTCTTGGCGCCGAGCAGACCGACGCTGATCGGACCGAGGCGACGACCGGGAAGGGTGCGGTCGATCGGCGGCAGCGAGCGCACGTAGGCCAGCAAGTCACGGAGGTCGGCTTCGGTGAAGCGGCTGTACTCCTCGGACGGCATGAAGACCAGCGTCTTGCCGTCCACGCCGACGCCGTGTCGCAGGGCCGTGGCCAGGTCGGCGTCGCTGCGCGACGAGCCCACGCCACCGACACCGCGGGTCAGATTTGGGGCGACAAAGCGGCCGAACATTGGATCGTCCACCATCACCTTGCCGCCCAGTCCGTCACCGTGGCACTCGGCGCACTTGCCGATGGCGGTGGCAAGGTGCTCGCCCCTGGCGATGCTTGCCGAGTCGGTCGGAAGCTCCCCGCCGCGACGAATCAGCTCGTACGGCTTGGCGAGACGGCGGCTGGCAAGTGCGTACAGGACGCCACCGCCGAGAAGCAGGAAGAGGACGAGGGCGAGGACCACTCGCTTCAGGAAACGCATGGGGAATACTCCGTGGTTGAGTCCTTGGCGCTGTACGGAGGACGTTCCAGATATGTTTCGGACTGCACCGTACCCGTCCATCTGGGAACCGGGACTGGCGAGACGGGTACCCTTGTGAAACTTTTCACAAGCTCCTGACCCACGGATCCCCATGACCGACCTCCTCGCGGCCCGCTCGCAGATGGCGATGTCGCTCGGCTTCCACATCGTCTTCGCGGTCATCGGAATCGGCATGCCGCTCCTGATGGTGATCGCGGAGCGACGGTGGCAGGTCACCCGCGACGCCCACTACCTCGAGCTGGCGCGTCGCTGGGCCAAGGGGACCGCGATCCTCTTCGCAGTCGGCGCCGTCTCGGGCACCGTGCTCTCGTTCGAGCTCGGCCTGCTCTGGCCGGGCTTCATGGAGTTCGCGGGACCGATCATCGGGATGCCGTTTTCGCTCGAGGGCTTCGCGTTCTTCATGGAGGCGATCTTCCTCGGGATCTATCTCTACGGCTGGGACCGCATCAGCGAGCGGGCGCACCTCGTCGCGGGCATCATGGTCGCCGCGAGCGGTGCCCTCTCCGGCGTCTTCGTGGTGATCGCCAACGCGTGGATGAATGCACCCACCGGCTTCACCCTGGTGAATGGCGTCGCCACCGGCATCGATCCCATCGCCGCCCTCGGCACGCCGGCCGCCTTCCCGCAGACGCTGCACATGACGCTCGCCGCCTACGCCGCCACCGGCTTCGGCGCCGCGGGCATCCACGCCGCGATGCTGCTGCGTCAGCGGGCCAATGCCTTCCACTTGCGAGGCCTGCGGGTCGCGCTGCTGATGGCGATCCCGGCGGCGCTGCTGCAACCGATCTCCGGCCATCACTCGGCCGGCTTCGTCGCCGAGTCGCAGCCCGCCAAGTTCGCGGCGATGGAGTCGCTCTTCACGACGCAGGCGCGGGCCCCGCTGTTGATCGGCGGCTGGCCCGATCCGGAGCGCGGCGAGGTCCGGTATGGTGTCGAGCTTCCCGGTGCGCTCTCCTTTCTCGCCACCAACGACTTCAACGCAACGATCACCGGCCTCGACCAGGTCCCGCGCGACGAATGGCCCAACGTGCGGGTCACGCACCTCGCGTTCCAGGTGATGGTCGGCCTCGGCATGTTCATGATCGTCGCGGCGCTGCTCTCGCTCGTTGCGATGCTGCGACAGGACGACCTCGGCGAACGGCCACTGCTCCTCAAGCTCCTCGTGCTCGCGTCGCCGATGGGATTCCTCGCCACCGAGGCCGGGTGGGTGGTCACCGAGGTCGGACGACAGCCCTGGGTGATCCAGGGCGTGCTGCGGACCGCCGACGCCGTGACCCCGATGCCGGGCCTGGTGGTGCCGTTCCTCGGCTTCACCCTGCTCTACATCTTCCTCGCCGTGGCGGTGGTCTGGTTGCTGCGACGCCAGATCCTCGGCGCGCCGGACGCGGTCGACTGGCGGCGACGCCACGCACCGCTGGTCGCGACGACTCGCCATGAGTGACCTGCCGCTGGTCGAGCTCACCTCGGCGGCCTGCCTCGCCGCGATCACCGCCTATGTCCTCTTCGGCGGCGCCGACTTCGGCGGCGGCGTGTGGGACCTCCTTGCCACGGGCCCGCGAGCCAAGGCGCAGCGCGCGCTGATCGCCGACACCATCTCGCCCATCTGGGAAGCGAACCACGTCTGGCTGATCCTCGTGGTGGTGATCCTCTTCACCGGCTTCCCGAGCGCCTACGCGCGCATTTCCGTCTCGCTGCACATCCCGTTGACGCTCATGCTGGTCGGTGTGGTGCTGCGCGGCTCGGCGTTCACGTTCCGCAGTTACGATCGCCGCGACGACGACGTGCAGCGACGCTGGGGCATGGTGTTCGCCGTCGCCTCGCTGGTGACGCCGGTGCTGCTTGGCCTCGCGGCCGGCACGGTCGCCGGGGGCGGTGTGACGGCACCGGGGCGGCGGAGCTTCACCGAGGCCTACGTGTTGCCGTGGCTCGCACCGTTCCCGCTGGCCATCGGCGTGTTGACGCTGCTGCTCTTCGCATTTCTGGCGGCGGTGTACCTCACGGTCGAAGCGCGTGACGTCGACCTGGCCGGCGACTTCCGCCGACGCGCCCTGTGGAGCGGCGGCGCGCTGCTCCCGGTCGCCGCGGTGGCGCTCTGGCTGGCGCGCGACGCCGCCCCGTGGATCTTCACCGAATTGGTGGAGGCCGCGTGGGCACCGGTGTTGCACCTGCTCACGGCAAGCGCCGCATCCATCGCGTTGCTCGCCCTGTGGCAGCGTCAGTACCGCGTCGCGCGCACCGCCGCGGCGACGCAGACCGCGCTGATCGTGTCAGGCTGGGGGCTCGCCCAGTGGCCCTGGCTGCTCCCACCGACGCTCTCCGCCTACGACGCCGCTGCCCCGACCGCGACGCTCGCCCTGTTGGTGGGCGCGCTCACGATCGGGGCGGTGGTCCTCTTTCCGGCGCTGGGGTACCTCTTTGCGATCTTCGGTCGAGCAGCGAGCGGCGAACAGCGAACCGCGAACAGCGAGGGACCCACAACACCCTGATCGCCGTTCGCCGTTCGCCGTTCGCCGTTCGCTGTCCGCTACTTCGCCTCCATCATCCGCTTGATCGGCTTGATCATCAGCGCGAGCACCAGCGCCGACACGAAGAGGGCGACCGAGGTGCCGACGAAGAGTTGCGGCGTCTGCTCGAGTGCCTCGGGATCGACCTGGCCGCCGACGAGGCCGGCGATGAGGTTGCCGAGCGACGCCGCAATGAACCAGATCCCCATCATCTGGCCGACATACTTGCGCGGCGACAGCTTCGTCATGGACGAGAGGCCGACAGGCGAGACGCAGAGCTCACCGGCGGTCTGAAGGAAGTAGCTGCCCACGAGCCACCACGGCGCGACGCGCAGCGCGCCACCACTCGCCACCAGCGCGTTCGCCGGAATGATCATCAGGGCGAAGCCGAGGCCGGCGAAGGCGAGGCCGAGCGAGAATTTCGCGGGCGCGGAGAGCTCGGTGCCGCTGCGTCCCATCGACATCCAGATCGCGGCGAACATCGGCGCGCAGATGATGATGAAGAGCGAGTTCACGCTCTGGAACCAGGTCGTCGGAATCTCGAAGCTGCCGACCGTCCGGTCAGTGAAGTCGCGGGCGAAGAGGTTCAGCGAGGTCGGTGCCTGCTCGAACGCGGCCCAGAAGAGTGCGGCGAAGATGAAGAGCACCAGGATCACCACGACCTGCTTCCGCTCCTGGCGCGTGTTGGACTTGTCCAGGAAGACCCAGCCGAAGAAGAGTCCCGCCAGCGCGACCTGCACGGCGATCATCTTCTGGGTGATCGACACCGGATCGAGCGCCACCATCCCTGCGGCGGCAGCCACGAAGAGCGCCACCAGGAGGAACACGCCGAACGCGGTCACCTGGCGCACCCGCGATTCACGGCGGGCCTGGATCGCCGGATCGGGATCGCGGACGATCTCCGTCCCGAGCGAGCCGAGCGTCGAGGGAGCCATGAAGGTGAAGGTCATCAGGCCGAGCAGCATGCCGACGCCCGCGGCGCCGAAGCCCCAGTGCCACCCGATGCTCTCGCCGAGGAATCCGGTGACGAGCTGGCCGAGGAAGGCACCGGTGTTGATGCCCATGTAGAAGATCGAGAAGCCGGCGTCCCGACGCGCCCCACCCTCGGGGTAGAGATCACCGACGATGGCGGAGACGTTCGGCTTGAGCAGGCCCGTGCCGAGCACGATCAGCGCCAGTCCCGCGAAGAAGCTGACCTTGCCCGCGGTGCCCTGGCCGGCGAAGCCGCTCACGCCGATCGCCATGTGTCCGGAGGTGATGAGGAGCGCGCCCCACCAGATCGCCCGCCGCAGTCCGAGCCATCGGTCGGCGATCCAGCCCCCCGGCAGCGAGGCGAGATAGACGCAGCCCGCGTAGATGCCCACGATCGCCGAGGCCTGGCTGCGGTCGAAACCGAACCCGCCATCGAGCAGGGCCGCGGACATGAAGAGCACCAGCAGCGGGCGGAGCCCGTAGTAGCTGAAGCGCTCCCACATCTCGGTGAGGAAGAGCGTGCGCAATCCGACCGGATGGCCGAAAAACCCTGTTGTTGGTGCCTGGCTCACGTGAGTCCCCGGGTGGAGGAGGTGGGGCGGGTTGAATCGGACGATGATGGCGGCGCACGTCGTGGCCGCGTGTGGTGCGTGCTAGGGGCGTTCCCCCAACTGCTTCTTGAGGTGCGCGAGCTGCGCCTCGACGGCGGCCTCGCGGGCGCGCTGGTCGAGCGCA
>Ga0073899_10005150_pt1 | contig 11415 bp, 11 predicted proteins | sample KloWWTmetaKNB5Ph_FD_88975 | JGI IMG/M metagenome (GOLD analysis project Ga0073899, IMG submission 88975) | Active sludge microbial communities from Klosterneuburg, Austria, studying microevolution and ecology of nitrifiers - Klosterneuburg... | ecosystem: Engineered > WWTP > Aerobic digester >...
CGCCGTTTCGCGACCGTCGTGCCGCCTTCGCCGCCGACCGCGGACGCGTCGAGGAGATCGTCGTCGACGGCACCATCACCGCCCGCAAGGTCGCCTACGAGACCCTCGGTCGCGTCCGCGAGGCAATGGGCCTGGAGCCGCTGTGGGCCGGCCTCGTCCAGGCCACCCAGGCCCGCGCCGAGGCCCGCAAGCGCCCGGTCTATCCGGGCCGCGGACTCTGAGGCCAGCGACGCCTCACTCACACTCGAGGTCGGTGGTGACCACGGCCTTGCGCTCGCGCAGGGCCAGGATGTCCGGGCAGTCCTCGGCGTCGAGCGCCGACTCGCGGGCGTCGACGCTGTCACCGAGGCGAAAACGAATGTTAGCCACCAGCGCCGCGAGGTCGGCGACCGGCGTGCCGTCGACCTCGACCTCGCTGATGTCCTCGAGGAGGTCGAGGCCGGCGAGGCTCTTGACCGCGGTGTCGCTGAGGTCGAGGCGCTGCAGCCGGGGCCAGGCCAGCACCGGCGCGAGGGTGGTGATCGCGGTGCCGCTGGCGTCGAAGCCCTCGAGCGCGACCAGGGCCGCGAGCGGCTGCAGGTCGTCGATCTTCGTGTCGCGGATCGAGAGCGTGGTGAGGGCGACGATCTGCCCGAGCGCGGCGAGGTCGGCCTGATCGAGCCCCGCCCCGGCGAGACCGAGGCTGCGCAGCGCGGGGAGGCTCACCAGCGGGCCGTAGTCGGCGACGGCGGTCTCGGGGAGCTCGACCTGACGCAGCAGCGGGAGGCCGGTCAGCGGGCCGAGGTCCACCGCGAGCTGCTCGCCGCCGACGCCGAGGAAGTCGAGCGCCATCAGCGACTTCACGGGGCCGAGCCCGACCAGGCCGGGGTTGTCGCGCAGATCGAGGCGGCGCAGCTCGGGCAGAGCGGCGACCGCCGTGATGTCCCGGAGCTGATTCTCGCGGGCGCTGATCGTGCGCAGGTGCAGCGCCGGCTCGAGGCCATTCAGGTGCTCGAGCAGGTTGCCGTCGAGGTCGATCGTGGTCAAGGCGGCCAGCTCCGCGAAGCCGTCGAGCGCCGAGATCTGGTTGACCTCGAGCGAGAGCTCGACGAGCTGCGCCTTGCCGGCCAGGCCCGCGGTGTCGGTCAAGCGATTCTCACTGGCCTCGAGGTCGCGCAGGTGCACCAGCCTGTCCAGCGCCGCGAGGCTCGTGAGCTCGTTGCGGTCGAGGTCGAGGTACTCGAGGCCGGTGAGCTCGGCGAGCGGCGTGAGGTCGACGATCGCGTTGCCGTCGAGCTCGAGCGCGAACAGCGAGCGCAGCCCGGCCAGCGGCGCGAGCTCGACGATCGCGTTGTCGCTGAGCACCAGCGACTCGAGCGCGGTGAGGCCCGCCAGCGGCCGCAGGTCCTTCACCGCCCCGCCGGCGACGTCGAGGTGGCGAAGCCCGGTCATGCGCGCGACCACGTCGAGCGCAGCCACCCCCGACCTGGCGAGCGCGAGCTTCTCCAGCTGCTCGATCCCGGCGAGCGGCGCGAGGTCGGTGATGGGATTGTCGGACAGCTCGAGCTCCCGCAGCTGGGTGAGCGGCGCCAGCGGAGCCAGGCTGGCGATCTCGTTGCCCGCGAGGCCGAGGCTGCGCAGGTTGCTCGCGCACTCGAGGCCGCGCAGGTCGACGATGCCGCGCTGGGCCCCCTGCAAGCCGGTGATGCCCGCCAGCGCCTCGGCGCTCAGGCCCTGCCCGGCCCCCGTGTCGGTGTCGGTGTCGGAGGCCTCGGGGTCCGCGAGGATCGCCAGCAGCAGCGCGCGCAGCTGCTCGTCAGGGACCTCGATCTCGCCCTCGCAGACCGGCGGCTCCGGCTCCGGGACCACGTCTCCGCCGCCACCACCGCAGCCTACAGACCCGGCGAACATGAGCACGACGAGGCCGGCGATCGCGGAGACCCTCGCGGCAGACGGACGCTTCACGGCAGGCACTCCCGGACCTTAGCACGAGGCTCTCAGGCCTCGGGCGGCAGCTCGGTGACGAAGCGGGCCAGGATCGTGCGCACCCCGCCGCCGCCGAAGTCGATCTCCAGCTTGCGCTCCGGCCCACCACCGGTCGCTCGCAGCACGCGACCGACGCCGAACTTCGGGTGTTGCACCCGCGGCGCCGCCTGCAACACCGCCGACCGACGCGGCACCAGACGCAACGTCAGCGGGACACCCGCCTCGACCCGCGCCGCGGCGGGTGGCTCGTCCTGCCCCGCCTCGAGCGCCTGCAGCTCGTGCAGCACGTCCCACAGGTCGGCCATCGGCACGTCCCGCAGCCAGCGCGACAGCGCGCGCGGAGCCCCGCCGCCGTCGAGCGGGTGCCAGGGCGTCACGACCGTCGCCGCCCACGGGTGCTCGCGCCGCGGCACGCAATAGAACCGGTCGGCCTGGCGCGCGACCGCCAGCATGTCCGCGGGGCAGCCGACCGCCCACGCCTCCTCACTCAGCTCGGGCAGGGTGGCGAGCTGCATCTCGAAGGCGTCCTCGAGGTGCGGCACGTGGCCCGCGTACACCGCGAGCAAGGCGTCGGAGAGGCTCGCCGCCAGCGACTGCTCGAGCGCCTCGACGGCCTCGAGCTCGAGCTCGGTCGGCAGCTCGATCGCCTGCAGCCAAGGGTGCGCGGCGTCGGCCTCGGTGACGGCGAAATGCAGCTGGCGGTACTCACCGAGCGTGGCGAGCAAGGGCTCAGCGGCGGCGATTGGACCAGGCGTGCGCGCGGCCATGCGGGACTCCTCGACCCCGGGAGCATACAACGATCCGCCGCCGCTGGATGTGCCGCCGCCAGTGCTCCGCCGCCTGATTTCACCCCGGGTCGAGCGGCTCAGGCCGCGCCGAGCTCGCCACGCGCCGCGTCGCCGATGCGCCCGGCGAGGGCCTCCAGACGGTCGGGGTCGGGGCCTTCCAGCATCACGCGGAGGGTCGCCTCGGTGCCGGAGTAGCGGACGATGACCCGGCCTTCACGACCGAGCTCGGTCTCGACGCCGGCGATCACCGCCGACAGGCCCGGGAGGCGCTCCAGCGGGATCTTCCGGGCCACCGGGATGGCATGCAGGAGCTGCGGGTAGCGGCTCATGACCTTGGTCAGGTCGTCGAGCGGACGGCCGCTGCGCTGCATGATCGCCAGCACCTGCAGCGCCGCCACCACGCCGTCGCCGGTGGTCCCGTGGTCTAGGAATACGACGTGCCCCGACTGCTCGCCGCCGAGGTTGTAGCCGCCGCTGACCATCTGCTCGACGACGTAGCGGTCGCCGACCGGGGTTCGCACCAGACCGACACCGACCTCCCGCAGGCAGCGCTCGAGCCCCATGTTCGACATGATCGTCGCCACCACCGCCCCGCCGCGCAGCTCGCCGCGGAGGTGCAGCTCACGCGCGCAGATCGCCAGGATCGCGTCGCCGTCGATCAGCCGCCCGTGGCGGTCGCAGAACACCGCGCGGTCGGCGTCGCCGTCGAGGGCGATGCCGAGGTCGGCGCCGTGCTCGAGCACCGCCGCGCACATGCGCGCCGGATGGACCGCGCCGAGGCCCTCGTTGATGTTGAGCCCGTCGGGGGCGACACCGAGGGCGATCACCTGGGCCCCGAGCTCACGCAGCACCAGCGGGGCCACCTTGTAGGCGGCCCCGTGCGCGCAGTCGACGACGATCTTCAGGCCGTCGAGCTTGTACGCGGACGGGAAGCCGTACTTCAGGTGGGTGATGTAGCGGCCGGTCGCGTCGTCGATTCGAGCGGCCTTGCCGATGTCGCGACCGCGAGCGCGTTGATCGTCGAGAACGCCGGGCTCCATCAGCGCCTCGAGGTGGGCCTCGACCTCGTCGGGCAGCTTGAAGCCGTCGGCCGCGAACAGCTTGATGCCGTTGTCCCCGAAGGGGTTATGGCTCGCGGAGATCACCACGCCCGCGTCGGCCCGCATCGAGCGAGTGATGTAGGCGATCCCCGGCGTCGGCAGCGGGCCGACCAGCAGCACCTCGGCCCCCATCGCGCACACGCCGGCCGCGAGCGCCGTCTCGAACATGTAGCCCGAGAGCCGCGTGTCCTTACCGATGACGATGCTGCCGCCGCGGCCGAAGTGGGCCGCGACCGCCATCCCGAGGCGCAGGGCCACCTCGGGGGTCATCGGCGCGATGTTGGCAGGGCCACGGATCCCGTCGGTACCAAAGAGTCGACGCTCGCTCACCATCGCCGCTCTCTTAGCACGAGCGCCTCAGTCCCAGGAACAGAAGCGATCGTTCTTGCAGCGCTGACCCGCGGCACAGTCGCCGTCGCCGATGCAGTTGAAGTAGCACCAGCCGCCGTCACAGCTGAGCCCGCCCGGGCAGTCCTTGTCCTTCTTGCACGGCAGCGAGCAGGTGCCGCCGTCGCACTCGTTCTTCTCGCAGCAGTGGCCGTCGCGGCAGTCCGCGTTGTTGTTGCAGCTGGCCCCGAGCCCGCCGGTCCCGCACAGCGGATTGAACTGGCAGGACGCGCCCGGCGGCGGACCACAGGCCACGCCGAGGGCCGCGCCGAGCAGCAGCGAGAGCAAGGCCGGGACAGCGAGGCGGGACGCGCGTCGAGAGGACATGCCGAAGGATAGACAGTCGACCTCGGCCGCGTAAAGCCGCCACCGGGCCCGATCGCCTGGGGGCCTGTCACCCCGCGGCGAGCGCAGCCTCGACGCGATCCTCGAAGCCCGCACCCGAGGGGACCCACAGGCTGCGCAGCCCGGCCTGCGCGGCCGCCTCGCAGTTGCGGCGCTGGTCATCGACGACGAGGCTGCCCGCGGGCACATGCCGCAGCAGCGCGGCCCAGAACCGCGGGTCCGGCTTGGCGACACCGAGCTCCCCGCTGATCAGCCAGCGCTCGACCAGCCCCGCCGGGACGCCCGCCTGCACCCCCGTCAGCCACGCGCGGGCGAGGTTGCTGGCGATCGTGATCGCGTGCCCACGCGCCCGCAGGCGGCCCAGGAAGGCCAGGCGATCGCCCCGCAGGGCCAGCGCGCGCCGATACGCCCCCGCCAGCTCGGGCGACCAGAACTCGGCCTCGCGGATCGCCCCGACCCGCAACCTGCCCCAGGCCGCGAGGTCCGGCCGGCCGCACAGCTCGCGCCACGACGGCGCCGCCAGCACGCCGATCAGGTCGAAGACGATCGCCCGAGGCTGTCTATCCGGACATGTCTCATGGACCAGACTCATAGCAGGCCGTAGCGCACCAGGTGATCGTTGCAGCAGCGCCACAGGTGCTGGACGATCGCCTGGGCGGCGAGGTCGAAGCGATCGGCCCCGGCGCTCAGGCGCTGAAACAGCGGGTCCTCGAGGCGCGCCGCGTAGTCGATGCGGTCGAGGCCGCGGCGCAGCTCGGGGTCGGCGAGCGCGGCGAGGAAGCCGTCGTAGGCGCGCAGCAGATCGGCGCACAGAGACAAGCCGTCGAGGGCCCGCAGCGTCGTCGCTATCCGCAGCAGCGGCGGACGCGGCAGCTCGACGGCGAGGTGGAGGTCGCGCTCGGCGTCCGGGAGCCGCGCGGCCTGGCAAAACAGCGCGAGGTTGGCGAGGTGCCACAGCTTGCGCGCGTGCCGGAGCTTGAAGTAGCGGATCGCCCAGCGCTTGCCCGCGCTCTCGACCTTGAAGCGGTAGTCGACGCAGATGGTCCGGTAGTAGCGATGCAGGTCGTTCTGCAGCGAGCTCAGGTAGCGGCCGCGGCTGATCGCCCCCTGCGCGTAGGCGGCGAAGATCGCGTCGGTGACCTGCTCCGCGGCGGCCGCGTTGGCCAGCCAGGCCCCCTCGGTCAGCAGCAGCGCGCGGTAGGTCAGGTGCAGGTTGGTGTCGCCCTCGCCACCGATGTCGCCGAGCAGCGCCCCGACCTCGACCGGCGCGCGGAAGGTCTTATCGAGCACCGCGTACCCACGCGCGCGCAGCTGCCCGGCCAGGTCGTGGCGGGCCGCATCGGCGGCCTCCGGGTCGAGCGTGGTGGCGGCGTACACGACCGCGAAGTCGAGGTCGCTCGCGGCCGACGACTCGAAGCGACCCAGCGATCCGACCGCGAACACCGCGAGCTCGCGCGGGATCTCCAGCGCCGCGAGGCTCCGCCGGATCTCCACCAGGCGCTGCCACGAGCCCTCCGCGGCGGCGAGCACGTGGGCGGCCTCGGCCTCGGCCATGCCGAGCTCGTCCAACAGCGGGCGGTAGTCGATCGGGCCCATCAACTCCTCGTACCACCTGGCTTTTGGGACAGCATCAGATCTCGGGCCCCTCTGCCCCCGGCGGCGCGCTCCAGGCGTCCGAGGCCTCCTCACCGTCCCAGGCCAGGCCAGGGAGCGGCAGCTGGGTGCCCGCGTGCTGCTGCGTGACGTAGACCAGCTGGCGACCGTGGCGGTAGCGCAGCGCCCACTCGGCGCGCGGCAGACCGGCCGCCCCGGGCTCGACGCGGCGATCCACGAAGTAGCGCTTGCGCACCCGCGGCAGGTCCTCGCCCGAGACCCGCCGGCCGGCGAAGTGAAACCGGTCGTCGGCGCCCGCGAGCAGGCCCGCGGCCCGCGCGGCGGTGGCAGCGAGCGCGCCGAGAGCCGCATCATCGAAGCCGGCGAAGCGCCCGAACACCGCCCGATCGAAGCGCTCGGCCACGACGCGCGACAGCTCGGCCTCGCAGACGATGTTCGACGGGAGGTTGATCACCTCGCCGTACATCCGGTCCTTGAGCGCCCAGAAGCGGTCGAGCGCGGGGATCGCCGCCGGCTCGAGCATCAGCTCGTCGCCGTCGCGGGCGAACAGGGCCGGCGGCAGCCGCAGGCCGCGACGACCGAACGAGCGCGCCGTGCGACGGATGCCGTCGAGGGTGTCGAGGTTGATCGGCGCGAGCAACAGCGACGAGAGCGCCGCGTATGGCGGCGCGGCCTCGCCGACGATCACCGCCCACAGCAGCTCGGGGTCGAGGCCGGCTCGCTCGAGCGCGGGGCGCAGCGACTGGGCCGCGGGGATCGCCCCGTTGCCGCGCACGATCCACTCTGACACGCCGTGGTGGGCGACCCCGAGGACCCGCGCGAAGCCTGGCTCGGCCGCGTGCGAGAGCGGATAGTGGCCGATGTCGTGTAGCAGGCACGCGGCGACCAAGAGCCGCATGTCCGCCACCGTGAGCCCGAGCTCCGCGCCGACCTGCAGGCCCAGGGCCGCGACCCCCAGAGAGTGGTCGAGCCGCGTCGAGGCCTCGCGACTGTGCGGGTGCAGATCGAGGGTGCCGAGGAAGCTGACGCGAGCCAGCCGCGCCAACCACGGTGAGGCCAGCAGCGGAGCGCCCAGCAGCCGCTGCAAGCGGCTCGCCGTGGGTCGATGACGGCCGAGCGCCGCGGCCAGCACCGCGGCGTCGGCCCCGGGGTCCGCGTCCAGCGCGACGGAGGCCGCGAGCTCCGCCTGCGCGGCGGACTCGAGCGACAGCGACGCGGACGAGTCGGAGAAGGCAGCCATGGACCCCGGATCGCGGGGCGCCCACGCTGGCACAGCGCCGAGCGCTTGCCAAGACGGCACGCACCTGCGATACGCTTCGCCCCGTCATGATCGCCGCCCCCCGCTGCTGGCTGATGAAGAGCGAGCCCGACACCTTCTCCATCGACGATCTACAGCGGCAGCGACGCACACCATGGGAGGGCGTGCGCAACTATCAGGCCCGTAACTTCATGCGCGATGCGATGAAGGTCGGCGACGCGGTGCTGTTCTACCACTCGAGCACGAGTCCGCCGGGGGTCGTCGGGCTGGCGCAGGTGGCGAGCGCGCCCTACCCCGACCCCTCGGCCTTCGACCCCGACAGCCCCTACTTCGACCCGCGCTCGAGCGCCGCGACGCCCCGGTGGATCCTCATCGATGTCGCCTTCATTGAGAAGTGGACGGCGCCCGTGCCGCTCGAGCACCTGCGTGACGACCCGGCGCTGCGCGGCATGCTCGTGACGCAGAAGGGTCAGCGATTGTCGGTGCAGCCGGTCGACCGGGCGCACTTCGTGCATGTCGCCCGCCTCGGCGGCTCGACCCGAGCCGACGCGCTGCTCGCCGACAAGGTGTGAGGTGAGCCAGCGCAAGCCCCCCGCGCTGCCACGCCGCAGGGCTTTGCGACGGCGCCGAAAGCGGGTATGCGTGAGGCGAGCCGCATGCAGGAGATCGCACGCCGTCGCCTCGAACGCATCGCCTGGGCCGTCCTCGCCTACACGGTGCTGGTGATCCTTTTCGGGGCCTGGGTCCGGATCACCGGCTCGGGCGCCGGCTGCGGCGAGCACTGGCCGAGCTGTCATGGCGAGCTCGTGCCGCGCAGCCCCACCGCCGCGACGATCATCGAGTTCACTCACCGCGTCACCAGCGGCCTGTGCCTGCTCTCGGTGCTCGCGCTGCTGTGGCTGGCCCGGCGCGTGTTCCCCCGCGGCCACGCGGTGCGGCTCGGAGCGGCGCTCGCGGTGCTGTTCACGATCACCGAGGCGCTGGTCGGCGCGGGCCTGGTCCGCTTCGGCCTGGTCGACAAGAACGACTCGGTCGCGCGCGCGGTCGTGATGGCGATCCACCTCGTCAACACGTCGCTGCTGACCGCCGCGCTGGCCTACACGGCCTGGCGCGCCCGGGTGGCCAGTCCTCCGCAACCACCGCCGCGGCGGGCTGCGCTGTGGCTCGGCGCGGCGATCGTCGGCCTGCTGATCGTCGGCGTCAGCGGGGCCGTCACGGCGCTCGGCGACACCCTGTTCCCGGCCCAGCAGTTCGACCTCGCGGGACGTCTCGCCGAGGACCACGGGGCCGGCGCACACTTCCTGCAGCGGCTGCGGGTGTTTCACCCCTTCCTCGCGGTCGGCATCGGGCTCTACGTGCTGGTGATCGCCAACGCGCTGTCCGGCCCGCAGGCCGCCGCGGAGGTCCGGCGCTGGGGCGGCGTCGTGATCCTCGGCGTGCTCCTGCAGGTGGCCGTCGGGGTCGCCAACATCCTGCTGTCGGCGCCGGGCTGGATGCAGATCGTGCACCTGCTCCTCGGGACAGGTCTGTGGATCGCCGTGATCGTCTTCGCGCTCACCGTGCTCGGACCGCGACGATCATGACACCGACCGCGCCGCTGCGCGGGGTCGTCTTCGACCTCGACGGGACCCTCTACGACAAGCGGCCGCTCGAGTGGTTCATGGTCCGCGACATGCCGCTGTCCCTCCTGCGGCTGCTGCGCTACACGCGGGTGCGCAGCGGCCTCGCTGGCGTCGACCTCCATCATGGACCAGCGATCGCCCGCGAGACCCTCACGCGCCTCAGCCGTGACCCCAGCGATCACGAGGCATGGACCCGTTGGATCGCCGAGCGCTACGAGCCCGCCCTGCTCCGCGGCCTGCGCGAGGCCTGCTCGCTGCAGCCAGGCGTCGAGCTCCTGCTCGCCAGGCTCCGCGCCGTCGGTGCGCGCCTCGGCCTCGTCAGCGACTATCGCGGCGTGCCCGAGCGCCTCACCGCCCTCGGCCTCGCGCCCTCCAGCTTCGACTTCGTGCTGGTCACCGAGGAGCTCGGCGCGATGAAGCCCGCGCCGCGTATGGTCGACCTCACCCTCGCCGGCATGGGACAGCCCGGCTCCGCGATGGTCATGGTCGGCGACCGCGCCTTCGCCGATCAGCGCTTCGCCGAGGCCGCCGGCATGCGCTTCCTCGGCGTGCGCCCACGCGGAAAGATCGACGATCGCTGGATGCCCTGGTCCCTCGCCCGCGATCGCCTGCTGCACTGGTTCGGGGCATGACATGCCCCCAAGGACATGTCCTAGCGACCAGGCGATGGGGGCGGCTCGACCGGGGCCGCGAGGGCGACGCGCTCGAGCGCAGCCTCGACGCTGAGGCGGGCCTGGACCTCAGGCGGCACGGCGTGGGTGAACTCCACCACGAACACGACGCTGCCGCCGGGGAAGTCCGCGCTGGGCTTCTCGCGGCGAGGCATGGCCACCAGCGGAGGCGCGAGCGCGGCGTCGACGACCCGGAGATCCGGGAGGCCGCCGCGGACGATCGCGGAGACCTCGGTGGGTAGCTCGGGCGGCGCGACCTGATCCGGCGGCCATGTGACGGCCGCGCTCAGCCGCCGCTCGCCGAGTCGAGGGCGAACGCCGATGCTGACCTTGACCTGCGGCTCCTCGCCCGGCGACGTCGCGGTGAACTCGACGCTCTGACGCGGCCGCAGCAGCGGCACCTCGACCACGGTGTCCGCGGTGATGTCGTCGAGCGGGATCGGCTCGGTGCTGAGCACCTGGACCTCATTCACCGGGCCGCTACCGCCGCGGATCCGCCAGCGCGGCGGATCGATGGTGGTTCGTGTGTGCTCGTAGTCGGGGTGGACCGCGCCGCGCAGCTCGGCGCGCACCGCCACCGGACGCTCGATCACCCGGTCGAAGCGCAGGTCGACCTTCTCGTACTGCATGCTGCGAAAGATGACCCCCTCGGGCATGACGATGCTCGCCGGTTCGACCGAGAGCGGGCCGGGCCGCGCGTCCGAGAGGTTCAGCTCGGCGGGCCCCAGCTCCTGCGCGCTCAGCCGGCTCATGCGCGCCCAGCTACCGTGCAATTCGACGGTGATGTGGTCCGGCAGCTTCGTCAACAGCACCCGGTTCGGATCCTGCGCCACCCGGAGTGGGATCGTGAAAGTTCGAGTCACATCGTCGCGGGTGACCACGAAGAACACCAGCGCGATCACCAGCGCCGTGAACTTGGCGCCGCCGTGGCGGATGACCGCGCCGCCGAGCCAGCGCAGCCCGCGGCTCATCCCACGCGCGAACACACGCAGCCCCCGATTCATCGCTCCGCCTCCCCGAGGCCCTCGGCGACCCGCCGCAGATCGACGCCAGGATTCGCCGACAGCTCGGCCGGGCTCTCCCCGCGACGCACATCGGGACGCGGCCGGATCAAGCTGCGAGCGCCGGCGCTCTCCCCCGCTCCGCCAGCCGCCCGGGGCACGGCCGCGACCGAGGCCTCGACCCGCGGCTGATCGAGCCACTCGGCGATGCGACCCTCGAGCTCAGCGGCAGTCCGTGGCTCCGAAATTTCGCCGCGATAGACCACGCGGATCTCCCCGCGCTCCTCGCTGACGACGACCACCAGCGCGTCGGTCTCCTCGCTGACCCCGATGGCCCCGCGGTGCCGCGTGCCGAAGCTGGGATCGAGGCGATCGCGCTGGGTCAGCGGGCAGATGACGCCGGCGCGGGCGATGCGAAAGTTCTGAACCAGCACCGCCCCGTCGTGGGCGAGGTTGATCGGGTGCGGGATCATCAGCGCCACCAGCGTGTCGGCTTGCAGGGCCGCATTGATCTCGCGGCCACGGTCGCTGACGACCTCGAGCACATCGATCTCCCCCTGCAAGATGACCAGCGCTCCGACCTTGGCGCGCCGCAGGCGATCGATCGCCAGCACGAGCTCGCCGACCGCGCTGCGGGCCGCCTCGCGCCGTCCGTGCGGCAGCA
>Ga0073899_10005153_pt1 | contig 11413 bp, 12 predicted proteins | sample KloWWTmetaKNB5Ph_FD_88975 | JGI IMG/M metagenome (GOLD analysis project Ga0073899, IMG submission 88975) | Active sludge microbial communities from Klosterneuburg, Austria, studying microevolution and ecology of nitrifiers - Klosterneuburg... | ecosystem: Engineered > WWTP > Aerobic digester >...
ATGAGGTACTCGCTCATCTCCTTGCGCCCGCCCAGCTCGTCGATGAAGGTCTGGTCCAGCCAGGGCTTGTAGATCTTCAGCTGCGGGTTGACGAGCAGGCCGTAGCGGTAGAAGCGCTCGATGTCGTTGCCCTTGTAGGTCGAGCCGTCGCCCCAGATGTTGACGCCGTCGTCCTTCATCGCCGCCACCAGCATCGTGCCGGTCACGGCGCGGCCCAGCGGGGTGGTGTTGAAGTAGGTGGCCCCGGCGGTGGTGATGTGGAAGGCGCCGGCCTGGATGGCGGCGATGCCCTCGGCCACCAGTGCGGCGCGGCAGTCGATCAGGCGGGCGATGTCCGCGCCGTAGGCCAGGGCCTTGCGGGGGATGTCGTCGTAGTCGCTCTCGTCGGGCTGGCCCAGGTGGGCGGTGTAGGCGCAGGGCGTGGCGCCCTTGGCGCGCATCCAGTGCACCGCGGCGCTGGTGTCCAGGCCACCGGAAAACGCGATGCCGACGCGCTGGCCGACGGGCAGATGCTGAAGGATGTTGGCGCTCAAGGGGTGTTCTCCGGAAAACCCGGCATTTTAGGCGAGCGGGCCCACCGCGGCGGTGACAATCCGGGCCATCGTCCCAGCCGGCGCGCGATTCACCATGGCCAAGAAGTTCCCCGCCAACCCCAGCCACCCGGAGCGCCTGTGCTGGGGCTGTGACCAGTACTGCGCCGCCGAGGACATGCGCTGCGGCAACGGCTCGGACCGCACCCAACACCCGGTGGAGCTGTTCGGCGAGGACTGGGCTGAATGGGACCTGGGGCCCCCGGAGGAGGCGGAGGCAGCGGAGGCCGCGCCGCCCGAGGGGCCGGCCACTGCGACGCCGCGCCCGGCCTGACGCCGGCCAAGGGGAGCGGGGCCGGGGCAGGCAGCGCAGCTCAGGCGGCGACCGGGGCGGGGCTGGCCGCCGCGCCGGCAAAGCGCTGGATCGCGATCGCCCGGACGCTGAAGCCGCCGCTGAGCAGGCCGAACAGCAGGCTCATGCCGAGGCCGAACGCCGCGTCGTCGACGATCGGCGAGCCCACGCCGCGGGCCCAGCCCAGCGCGAACTTGCCCAGGAAGACGCCCATGAGCAGCGCCATCGGCAGCCAGCTGCCCGGTACCTGCACGCCACGGCCGTGGGTGTCGAGCGTCAGCCCGCGCGGTGCGGCCCAGCAGCCGCCGGTGCCGATCGCCAGCGCCATCCCGGCGGCCCAGGCCAGCAGGGCGGCGGGGCTGGGGCCGAAGGCCGACGTGACGCCCAAGAAAGAGAACAGGCCCATCCCGACCGCCGCGGCGACCACCGCACCGGGGCGGACGGTGCGTGTGCGCGACTGCCGCCAGCCCAGCATCAGGAGCAGCAAGAGCACGCCAAAGACCCAGAGGGGGATGGCGGGGTGGGCGTGTGCGGTCATGGGTTTCTCCTTGAGGGGGGCTGATGGCGTGACTGTGGCCGTGGCGCCACCAGCGCGCGAGCCGGCTGCGACGAAGCGCCGCCCGGGTTCGCGAAGCGGCGGCGGCGCGGCGCGGGTGGTTGGCGGCTTGGGTCGGCGGTGAAAGTAGCGGTGCCGGTTCACTACACTGCGCACCGACCCTTCTGACCCGCTCCCCTGCCGCCCTAACCCGTGGAAGCCTCCGTTCCGCCCCTGTTGCAGCCCTGGCTGAGCGCCGCGCTGACGCCTGCCTTCACCGCCTGGGGCAGCCCCTTCACCTGGCTGGAGCTGCTGGCCTGCGTGCTCTCGCTGGCCATGGTGGTGGCCAACCTGCGCGTCTGGGTGGTGGCCTGGCCGCTGGCCATCGCCGCGTCGCTGCTGTACTTCCTGCTGTTCTGGAACGCCAGGCTCTATGGCGACGGCGCGCTGCAGCTCTTCTTCGTTGCCATGGCGTTCTGGGGGTGGTGGCAGTGGCTGCGCGGGCGGGGCGAGGCCGGGGCGCCGCTGGTGGTGCGCCAACTCGGCTCGGCTGCCCGCTGGCGGGTGCTGGCCCTGGGCCTGCTGCTGTGGCCGGCGGTGGGCGCCTTCCTCTGGCGGTTCACGGACACCGACGTGCCCTGGTGGGATGCCTTCCCGACCGCCTTCAGCCTGGTCGGGCAGTGGCTGCTGGGGCGCAAGTACGTCGAGAACTGGCCCGTGTGGCTGGCGGTGAACGTGGTGGGCACGGCCCTGTTCGCCTACAAGGGCCTGTGGCTGACCGTGGGGCTGTATGCGCTGTTCGCGTTGATGTCGGTGGCCGGATGGCGGGCTTGGCGGCGCGAGGCGCAGGCCGCGGCAACCGCAACGGCGGCGGCACCCGCCACGGCGGCGGCATGACCGCCCGTGTGCTGGCCCTGCTGGGCGCGGAGAGCACCGGCAAGTCCACCCTCGCCGGGCAGATCACCGAGGCGCTTGGCGCGCGTGGCCAGCGCGTCGCGCGGGTGGACGAGTACCTGCGCGAGTTCTGCGATCGCCAGGGCCGCACGCCAACGCAGGCCGAGCAGGCCGGCATCGCCGCCGAGCAGGCGCGCCGCATCGCCGCCGCCGCCCGGGCTGCGCCGGGCGGGTTGGCGCCGCACTGGGTGGTGGCCGACACCACGCCGTTGCTCACCGCGGTGTACAGCGAGAGGGTGTTTGGCGACCGCTCGCTCTACGCCGAGGCGGCGGCCCTGCATGCCCGCCAGGTGCAGCTCACGCTGCTGACCTCGCTCGATCTGCCCTGGCTGGCCGATGGCCTGCAGCGCGACGGCCCGCAGGTGCGCGTGCCGGTGGATGCGCTGCTGCGCGGCGCGTTGCTGGCCGGCGGCATCGGCTTCTCGGTGGTGGCCGGGCAGGGTCCGGCGCGGCTGGCGGCCGCACTGGCGGCCTGGGAGGCCTGGGAGCGCGCCCAGCGACCGGAGCCCGGTGATCCGGCCGGCGGCACGGGCCGCTGGCGGCACTGGTGTGCGCGCTGCGGCGACCCGGACTGCGAGCGGCATCTCTTTGCCGCGCTGTCAGGTGGCTGAGCAGGGGGCTGAACAGGGCGGCCGACCGGGTCAGCCGGGGGCGCCGCCGTCGTGGGGCAGCTCGGCGCCGCAGTGGCGGCAGTAGCGCGCGTCGGCGCTGTGGCCGGGTGCGTCGCAGGCGCGGCAGATGCGGTGGCGCAGGTGCAGCAGGTCGTGGAGGGCTTCAGCGGCGCTTCGAGCGCTTCTGGCGTTTCCCGTGCCACCGCCGGTACTGGCCGCCAGGTTGTCTCCGGCCGTGCGCTGCGCACTCATCTCGGCCGTGACGATGCCGGTGGGCACGGCCAGCACGCCCCAGCCCAGCAGCATCATCAGCGAGGCGATCAGGCGGCCCAGGTCGGTCTTGGGCGTGATGTCGCCAAAGCCGACCGTGGTCATCGTGGTGACCGCCCAGTACATCGCCACCGGGATGCTGGTGTAGCCGTTCTCGGCGCCCTCGACCACGTACATCAGCGTGCCCATCACCAGCACGACCATCAGTACGAAGCCGAGGAAGACCAGGATCTTGCGCCGGCTGGCGGCGATCGCGGTGCGCAGGTGCTGCATCTCGCTGGCGTAGCGTGAGAGCTTGAAGATGCGGAAGATGCGCAGCAGGCGCAGGATGCGTACGTCGATCAGCGCGTGCAGCCCGGGGACCAGCACCGCGAGGTAGGTGGGCGCGACCGACAACAGGTCGATCAGGCCGTAGAAGCTCAGCACGTAGCGCCGCGGCCGGTCGATGCAGGCCAGCCGGGCCGCGAACTCGGCCGTGAACAGCAGGGTGAAGCCCCACTCGGCCACCTCGAACCAGGCGCCCCAGCGCTGCGACAGGGCGGCCACGCTGTCGAGCACGACGACGACGATGCTGGCGAGGATGGCCCAGATCAGCGCGATGTCGAAGCGCCGGCCGGCCGGCGTGTCGGACTCGAAGATCACCTGGTACCAGCGCAGCCGCCAGCCGCCATCGGGGCGGCCGTAGCGCTGCGCGTCCTGGGCGGCGTCGGTCGAGGCCTCGCGTGACGGCGATAGCGGCGGCGACGGCGGCGGCGAAGGGGGGGCGTTCATGCCGGACTCTCCAGGCCGCTGTTCGGTCCATTCAGCCAGGCCATCTCCTCGGCGGTGAAGCCGGCACGGCGGCGCGCCTCGTCGTTGAAGGGCGGCTTCAGCCTCGGCGCGGCGTAGCGCGTGGCGAGCTGCGGGTAGGTGGCCAGCGGCTCCAGGCCGTCGCGCTCGCAGGCCCAGCGGTACCAGTGGTTGCCGATGGCCACGTGCCCCACCTCGTCGCGCAGGATCACGTCGAGGATGGCCACTGCCTGCAGGTCACCCGCCTTGCGCAGCTTGGCCTGGATGCCCGGCGTCACGTCCAGGCCGCGCGCCTCCAGGGTGCGCGGCACCAGCGCCATGCGGGCGAGGAAATCCCCGCGCGTCTTCACCGCCATGGCCCAGAGGCCGTCGTGCGCGTCGAAGTCGCCGTAGGCCTGGCCCAGCGTGCCGAGGTGGCCGGCCACCAGGGCGTGGTGGGTGGCCTCCTCGTCGGCCACGCGCAGCCAGTCGAGGTAGAAGGCCGCCGGCAGGCCGGCAAAGCGCCAGACGGCGTCGAGCGCCAGGTTGATGGCGTTGAACTCGATGTGCGCGATGGCGTGCAGCAGCGCGGCCCGCCCGGCCGGCGTGAAGGGCGAGCGCTGCGGCACCGTGCCCGGCGCCACCAGGCGGGGCAGGGCGGGGCGCCCGGGCACGCCGGGCGGTTCGGCCAGCACGGCAGTCGGATCCAGCGAAACCTGCTCATGTTCGCCCCACAGCCGATGCACGGCAGCGCACTTGGCCGCCGGGTCGCTGATGCACAAGGCCTGCAGGGCCGCCGATCTCAGTTCCATCCCTACAATTCTGCCCCTCAGTTCCCGCCTCGCCCGCAGGGCCGCGCAGCGCCGGCCGCCGGATCCTGCACCCGCTTGAGGCACGTCAGGAGTCGCCGTCATGGCCATCTACCAACTCGGCGACGACGTTCCCGAGATCCATCCCGAGGCCTTCGTGGCCGACAACGCCACCGTGATCGGCAAGGTGCAGCTGGCCGAGCGTGCCAGCATCTGGTTCGGCGCCGTCGTACGGGGCGACACCGACCACATCCGCATCGGCCGCGGCAGCAACGTCCAGGACAACTCGGTGCTGCACACCGACGCGGGCATCGAGCTGGTGATCGGCGAGGACGTCACCGTGGGCCACCAGTGCGTGCTGCACGGCTGCACGATCGGCGACGGCTCGCTGATCGGCATCGGCGCGATCGTGCTCAACAACGCGAAGATCGGCCGCTACTGCCTGGTCGGTGCCGGCTCGCTGGTGACTGAGGGCAAGGAGTTCCCGGACTATTCGATGATCGTTGGCAGCCCGGCCAAGGTGCTCAAGACGCTCACGCCCGAGCAGGCCGAGCGCATGGCGCGTGGCTCGACGATCTATGCCGAACGTGGCGCTACCTACGCGCGCGACTTGAAGAAGGTGGGTTGAGATGGGCAGCGCCAATCCCAGTGCCAATGCCAACGGCAACGCCAACGAGGGCGATGAATCGCTGGCCGATGGCGGCGAGCTGCACAAGTTCATCTTCGAGGGCCTGCCGGTGCGCGGCATGCTCGTGCGGCTGACCGGCGCCTGGACGCAGATGCTGCAGCGCCGCGAGGCCGCCGGCGGCTACCCGGAGCCGGTGCGCCGCCTGCTGGGCGAGATGAGCGCGGCGGCGGTGCTGATGCAGTCGAACATCAAGTTCAACGGTGCGCTGATCCTGCAGATGCAGGGCGACGGGCCGGTGAAGCTGGCCGTGGCCGAGGTGCAGCCCGACCTGAGCCTGCGCGCCACCGCCAAGGTGGTGGGCGAGGTGGCGGACGATGCCCGCATCGAGGCGCTGCTGAACGTGCACGGCCAGGGCCGCTGCGCGATCACCCTCGATCCCACGGACCGCCAACCCGGCCAGCAGCCCTACCAGGGCGTGGTGCCGCTCAACGGCGAGGACAATGAGCCTCTGCAGGACCTCGGCCGGGTGCTGGAGCACTACATGCTGCAGTCCGAGCAGCTCGACACCACGCTGGTGCTGGCCGCCAACGATCAGGTGGCGGCCGGCTTGCTGATCCAGCGCCTGCCGATGCAGGGCGAGTCCAACCTCGCCGGCCGCTCGCTGGCGTCCGAGGAGGACGAGATCGGCCGCAACGAGGCCTACCTGCGCATCGCCATGCTGGCGGCCACGCTCAAGCGCGAGGAGCTGCTCACCCTGGGGGCGGACACCATCCTGCACCGCCTGTTCTGGGAGGAGGACCTGCGTCGCTTCCCGGCCCAGACCGGCATCACCGGCCCGCGCTTTGCCTGCACCTGCTCGCCCGGGCGGGTGGGGCGCATGCTGGTCGGCCTGGGCCGCGAGGAGGTGGATGGTATCGTCGCCGAGCGCGGCGAGGTGGAGGTGGGCTGCGACTTCTGCGGCGCCCAGTACCGCTTCGACGCGGTGGACGTGGGCAAGCTGTTCGTGCCCCCGGCCGACCAGGGGCCGGGGTCGGGCACGGTGCAGTGAGCCGCAGCGCGTCTGGACGGCGCGTGCCCGACGCCGCTGCCGGGCCTGCCCGGGCTGCAGGTGGACCTCGGCGGCCTGCTCGGCTGAGAACCTGTGAACGGCCCGGGCTCTTCAGCCCAAGTTGATCAGCCCAGCAGGGCGCGGCGCACGGCCCGCGCGCAGAGGTCCACCGCGGTGTTGGCCTCGTCGAGCAGGCGGCCCATCGTGATGAAGCCGTGGATCTGGCGCTCGAAGCAGACGAACTGCACCGCGTTGCCGGCGGCGCTGAGCAGGTCGGCGTACTCGCGGCCCTCGTCGCGCAGCGGGTCGAAGCCGGCCGTGAGCACGAAGGCCGGCGGCAGGTCCTGCAGGTCCTCGCGCAGCACGGGCGAGGCACGCCAGTCGCTGTCCTGCGCGCGGTCCGGGATGTAGTGGCCGCGGAAGTACTCGATCGAGTCGCGGGTCAGCAGGTAGCCCTGGCCGTTGCTGGTGTGCGAGGGCGCGGCGGCGCGCATGTCGGTGGCCGGGTAGATGAGCAGCTGCAGGCGCAGCGGCAGGGGCGCGCCACCGCGGGCCGCGTCGCGCAGCGTCAGCGCCACCACCGCGGCGAGATTGCCGCCCGCGCTGTCGCCGCCCACGCCGATGCGCCGGGCGTCCAGCCCCAGGCTGGCGGCGTGCTGGTGCACCCAGCGGGTGGCGGCCACGGCGTCGTCCACCGCCGCCGGGAAGGCGTGCTCGGGCCCGAGCCGGTAGTCCACCGAGATCACGGCGCAGCCGCTGCCGTTGGCCAGCTGGCGGCACAGCGTGTCGTGGGTGTCGAGGTCGCCGATGGTCCAGCCCCCGCCATGGAAATAGACCAGCACCGGCAGCTCGCCAGGCTGCTGGGCGGCCTGCAGCGGGCGGTACAGGCGTGCGGGGATCGGGCTGGCCGGCCCGGTCGGGCCTGGGATCCGCAGCTCACGCAGCTCACCCACCGCGGGGGGATCGGGCTGGGAGAAGAAGCGTCGCTCGCGGTAGAACTTGCGGGCCTCCGCTGGCGTCAGCGTGTGCGTGGGCGGCACGCCGCGGGCCTCCATCAGGTCGAGCAGGGCACGGGCTTGGGGGTCGAGCATGGGCACCTCGGGCGGTCGGTGAGTGCTTGGCATTGTGCCGGGCTGTACCGGGGTGGGCATCCAGGGAATCCTCCCCGTGAATCGGGGGGATTCTTGGGGCAGGCACCGACGGCCGAAGCCGCTGCCGGCGTCGGCAGCTCAGCCGCGCGGGTGGTGCCTGGCGTGCAGCTGCTTGAGCCGCTCGCGCGCCACGTGGGTGTAGATCTGGGTGGTGGAGATGTCGGCGTGGCCGAGCAGCAGCTGCACCACGCGCAGGTCCGCGCCGTGGTTGAGCAGGTGGGTCGCGAAGGCGTGGCGCAACGTGTGCGGCGACAGCGGCACGGTGATGGCCGCACTCCGGGCGTGCTGCTTGACGAGGTGCCAGGCCATCTGCCGCGTCATGGCGGCGCCCCGCACGGTGACGAAGAGCTCGTCGCAGACCCGCCCGGCCAGCAGCGCGGGGCGGGCCTCGGCGAGGTAGCGCTCGATCCAGTCGCGCGCCACGTCGCCGAAGGGCAGCATGCGCTCCTTGCTGCCCTTGCCGGTGACGCGCAGCACGCCATCGTTCAGGCTCAGGTGCAAGAGCTTCAAGGTGGTGAGCTCGCTCACGCGCAGGCCGGCCGCGTACATCAGCTCGAACATCGTGCGGTCGCGCAGGCCCAGCGGGGTGGCCACGTCGGGTGCGGCCAGCAGGGCCTCGACCTGCGCTTCGCTCAGGCTGTGCGGCAGGCGCAGCGGGGTGCGGGCCGGGCTCAGGCGCAGGGTGGGGTCGGCGCTGCACAGGTGCTCGCGCAGCGCCCAGCGGTAGAAGCGCTTGAAGACGGTGAGCCGGCGGTTGGCGCTGGTCGCCCGGGTGGCGGCGTGGCGCGCGGCGATGTAGCCCAGCAGGTGGTGCTCGCGCAGCTCGTTGAGCCGCGGCGCCTCGTCGTTTGGCCGGCCGGGCAGGCCGGCGTCGGCCTGCGGAAGCCAAGCGGCCAGGCCGGTGAGGTCACGCCGGTAGGCGGCCAGGCTGTTGGGCGCCAGGCCGTCCTCCAGCCACAGCGCGTCCAGGAAGCGGTCGATCAGCGCCTGGTCGGCCGCCCGCGCCACCAGCGCCTGCGGGCGCCCGCGCCGCTTGGCCGGCTGCGGGGTGTCGCTCAATCCAGCTTGAGCTTCTGCTGGTCCACGACCTTCTTGTAGACCTCGAATTCGGCCTTGATCTGGGCGGCGAACTGCTCGGGCGTGTTGGCGACGATCACCGAGCCGGTGTCCTCGATGCGCTTCTTCACCGCCGGGTCCTCCAGGGTCTTCTTCACCGCCGCGCCGATCTTGTCGACCACGTCCTTGGGCAGGCCCTTGGGGCCGACGATGCCGTAGTAGGCCATTCGGTTGACGGGCTCCAGGCCGATCTCCTTGAAGGTCGGCACGTTGGGCAGCACGCTCAGGCGGGCGGGTGCGGCCACCACGATGGGCACCAGCCGGCCGTCCTTGATGAAGGGCAGTGCGGAGGGCAGGTTGTCGAAGATGATCGGCACCTGGCCTGCCACGGTGTCGTTGAGCGCCGGGCCCGCGCCGCGGTAGGGGATGTGGGTGATGAAGGTGCCCGACAGGTTCTTGTACAGCTCCATCTGCAGGTGGCCGATGCCACCGGTGCCGGAGCTGGCAAAGCTGTACTTGCCGGGGTTCTTCTTCACTTCGGCCAGGAAGCCCTTGTAGTCCTTGGCCGGGAAGCTCGGGTGCACCGCGATCACGTTGGGCGTGGCGGCGATGTTGATGACCGGTGTGAAGTCGGTCAGCGGGTTGTACGGCGTCTTGGGGTTGATCGCCGGGTTGGCCGCGGTGGTCGAGACGGTGGCCATGCCGAGCACATGGCCGTCGGGGGGCGCCTTGGTCAGCTCGGCCGCGCCCACGATGCCGCCGCCGCCGGCCTTGTTCTCCACGACCAGGGTCTGGCCCAGCGCCGGGCCGATCTTCTCGGCCACGGTGCGCGCGACGATGTCGGTGGTGCCACCGGGCGCGAAGGGCACGATCAGCCGCACCGGCTTGCTCGGGTAGCCCTGCGCCAGGGCGCTGCCCGGCAGGGCGGCCAGTGCCGCGCCGAGCGCGGCCAGCGTGCCGGCGGTGGTCAACAGATCACGTCTTTGCATGGTTCGGGCTCCTGGATTGGGGCGGGGGTATGGCGCGCATCCTAGCCTGCGCACTCGGTGAGCGGGGGCGGGGGACCTCGGGTAGGCTCGCGGCCGATGTTGCTGACCCACGCCCTGCTGCTGCTGCCGGACTTCCTGCTGATCGTCTGCGGCTTCCTCGTCTGCCGATTCACCGCGCTGGACCGCACCGTCTGGAACGCCACCGAGCGGCTGGTGTACTGGCTGCTCTTCCCGGTGCTGCTGTTCACCGCCATCGTGCGCACGCCGCTGGACCTGGGCGCGTCCTTCGGGCTGGGCCTGGGCGGCTGGGCGGTGGTGGGCGGCGGCTTTGCGCTGACCGTGGCGCTGCGGCACTGGCCCGGCGTGGATGCCCGGCGGCTGTCCAGCGGGGCGCAGGTGGCCTTCCGCTTCAACTCCTACGTCGCGCTGGCGCTGGCCGAGCGCATCGGCGGCTCGGCCGGGGTGGCCTGGATCGCGTTGCTGGTGGCGCTGTGCGTGCCGCTGTGCAACCTGGGCGCGGTGTGGTCGCTGGCACGCCACGGCGGGCAGAACACGCTGCGCGAGTTGGCGCACAACCCGCTGATCATCGCCACCGTGGCCGGGCTGGTGGCCAACCTGGCCGGGCTGCGGCTGCCCGACACCGCCGCGACGGTGCTGGGCCGCATTGGCGCCGCTGCCCTGCCGCTGGGCCTGATGGCGGTGGGCGCGGGGCTGGAGCTGGGCGGGCTGCAGAAGGCTCCCCGGCTGGCCGCCGCACTGCTGTCGATCCGCCACCTGCTGTTGCCGCTGGTCGGGCTGGGCGTCGGCCTGCTGCTGGGGCTGCCTGCCGGGCAGGCGCAGATCCTGGTCGCCTTCGCGGCGCTGCCCACCGCGTCGAGCTGCTACGTGCTGGCCGCGCGCATGGGCGGCGACGGGCCCTACGTGGCCGGGCTGGTCACCGCTTCGACCCTGCTGGGCATGCTCAGCGTGCCGGTGGCGCTGGCGGTGTTCAGCGCGCTGCACTGACCGGCGGTCCGGCGGCTGCGTGGCGCTGCGCCAGCGCCCAGGTGATGTGCTCGGCCAGCAGCGCATCCGCGCCGGGCAGGCGCTGCTGCAGCGCGGCGGCGATGGCCGCATCGCCGCCTTCGCCACTGCCCCGCCAGGCGTTGCCCAGCGCCACCGCGATGTTGCGCAACCAGCGCGCGTGGCCGATGCGGCGGATCGGCCCGCCCTCGGTGTGGCGCAGGAAGGCGGCCTCGTCCCAGGCCCAGAGTTCGAGCAGCGTGGCCTGGCCGAGTGGCGCACGCTCGTCGAAATCCGGCAGCGCGCTGCGCCGGGCGAACTTGTTCCACGGGCAGACCAGCTGGCAGTCGTCGCAGCCGTAGATGCGGTTGCCCAGCGCGGCGCGCAGCTCGATGGGGATCGGCCCGTCGTGCTCGATGGTCAGGTAGCTGATGCAGCGCCGCGCGTCGAGCCGGTAGGGCGCCACGATCGCGCCGGTCGGGCAGGCGTCGATGCAGCGGGTGCAGGCACCGCAGTGGCCGCGCTGGCCGGGCTTGCCGACGCTGCGGGCCTCCTCGGTGAGCGGCAGCGGCAGGTCGACGTAGATCTCGCCGAGGAAGCTCATCGAGCCGCCCGTGCGGTCCAGCAGCAGGGTGTGCTTGCCGCGCCAGCCCAGCGTGCTGCGCGAGGCCAGCTCCACCTCCAGCACCGGGGCGGAGTCACAGAACACG
>Ga0073899_10005154_pt1 | contig 11413 bp, 7 predicted proteins | sample KloWWTmetaKNB5Ph_FD_88975 | JGI IMG/M metagenome (GOLD analysis project Ga0073899, IMG submission 88975) | Active sludge microbial communities from Klosterneuburg, Austria, studying microevolution and ecology of nitrifiers - Klosterneuburg... | ecosystem: Engineered > WWTP > Aerobic digester >...
CGGGACTACATTCAGAATCTCGCCGGCTCACGCTACTTCATCGAGCGTCCGTTCATCACCGATGATGCGGAACTGGACCGGCGGATGCGCAGCGCCGAGTTGAGCGTGGCGATCGAGATCCCTGAGGGGTTCGGACGGGATCTGAAGCGAGGGCGCCGGACCGAGGTCGGCGTGTGGGTCGACGGCGCCAGTCCGTTCCGGGGCGAGACCATCAAGGGATACGTACAAGGCATGCACTATCAGTACCTCGCCGACCTCGCCCGTCGCACGGATGGCGCTCAGCCACAGACCGGCCTCGCCGATCTCGAGATGCGCTACCGCTACAACCAGGACTTCAAAAGTCTGGAATCGATGGTTCCGGCGGTGATTCCGCTGTTATTGGTTTTCATTCCGGCTCTCATGACGGCCCTCGGCGTGGTGCGGGAGAAAGAGCTCGGCTCCATCACGAATCTGTATGTGACGCCGGTCACACGCCTGGAGTTCCTGCTGGGAAAACAGCTCCCCTACGTCGCCCTCAGCATGGTCAGCTTCTTCGGCCTCGTCGCCTTGGCGGTCGTGGCGTTCAACGTGTCTCTCAAGGGAAGTTTTATCACGCTGACGTTGGGAGGAGTTCTGTATGTGATCGTCACGACGGGAATCGGCTTGCTGATGTCCGCGTTCACCCGTAGCCAGATCGGTGCAGTGGCCGGGACAGCGATCTTGACGATGCTGCCCACGGTCCAGTTTTCGGGGTTGACCGATCCGGTGTCCTCGCTTGAGGGGATCGGCGCACTTATCGGCCAGGTCTGGCCGGCGACCTATTTCCTCGTGATCAGTCGCGGGACCTTTACCAAGGGCCTAGACTTCTGGGACCTCTATGGGTACCTGATGGCCTTGGCGATTTTCATCCCGGTCTTGACTCTGCTCAGCGTGGTCTTGCTGAAAAAACAGGGCACATGAAGATGACGCACGTATCCAATATCATCCAGCTGGGGCTCAAAGAATTGCGCAGCCTGGGGCATGACAAGATTCTGGTCTTCTTCATTCTCGCGAGTTTCTCGATCATGATTTATTCGGCTGCGACGGCTTAATCCCGAGAGCTGCATAACGCGCCGATCGGCATCGTCGACGAGGATGCGTCGCCGCTCTCGGCTCGCATCATCAGCGCCTTCTATGGTCCCTATTTCAAACAGCCGCGACTGATCTCGATGGACGAGATCGACCCTGGCCTGGATGCCGGGGAGTACACGTTTGTGCTCGATATCCCTCCGGACTTTCAAAAGGACGTGCTTGCCGGCAAGCACCCGGCGCTTCAGGTCAACATCGATGCCACGCGGATGACGCAGGCCTTCATCGGCGCGAATTACATCCAAAACATTGTGACGGGTGAAATCGCCGAAGTTGTCCAGCGCCATCGGACCGGGACCGTGCTGCCGATTACGCTCGCGATACGTGTGAAGTTCAATCCCAACCTGAGCGGCGTTTGGTTCGGCGGCGTGATGGAGATCATCAGCCAGGTGACGATGTTGTCGATCATCCTGACCGGTGCCGCCCTGATTCGGGAACGCGAGCACGGCACACTCGAGCATCTGATGGTCATGCCTCTCGCTCCCTTTGAGATCATGGCGGCCAAGGTGTGGGCGAACGGCTTCGTCGTATTGATCTGTACCGGGTTGTCCTTGCGGTTCGTCGTGCAGGGAGCCTTGGGGGTTCCCATCGCTGGTTCCGCCCCGTTGTTCCTGTTCGGGGCGATGCTGCACCTGTTCTCCACGACCTCGATGGGCATCCTCATGGCGACGGTCGCTCGCTCGATGCCGCAATTCGGGCTGCTGATGATTCTCGTCATCCTGCCGTTGCAGATGCTGTCCGGTGGCATCACACCGCGCGAGAGCATGCCGGAGATCGTGCAGACCATCATGCTGGCGGCGCCGACCACGCATTTTACGAGTTTGGCTCAGGCCATCCTGTACCGCGGCGCCGGCTTCGACGTGGTCTGGCCGCAGTTTGCGGCGATCATCGGAATCGGCGCCGTATTTTTTGCCGGGGCTCTGTTACGTTTCCGCGCAAGTTTGGCCGCAGAACGATGACAGGCTCGCTTCGAGGTTTTTGCCGGAGTCGGATCACATGCGGAACTTTCTCGACGCAGCAATCGGTCAAGAGCACTCTCGTCGTCTTTCGCGGCTTGCGCAATGCACGGTCCTTGCGCTGCTCTCCCTCAGTCACCATGGTCCGGCCACTGCCGAGGAAACGACCCATGGTGATTGTCGCTATGAAGGAATCGGCACGGTCTCTTCAAGCGACGGTTCGTCCGCGATGGAAGCCTTTCCCGAAAACGACGTCTTTCGTCCGCTCTGGGCCGATCCGAAACAGCCGCAGTTTTTTGCCTCCTGGCAGGCGACCCGCATCCGCTCCAACAACACCTCTGCCAATCTCGGATCGGTCGGGTTCGGCGATAACTTCGGTCTCATCGGACGGCGGAACGGTTGCAACGGCTGGCAGGTCGGCATTCTCGCCGGTGTCTTTGCGCAGTTCGATATGGATGCCGCTTCCTCCGACCTCATCAATGCTGACTACATAATCGGGATTCCTGTCTCGTGGCGGAGCGGACTCATCTCCGCCCGCGTGCGGCTGTACCATCAGAGCAGTCACCTGGGCGATGAGTTTCTCTTGGGCAGACCAGGATTCAATCGGGTGAACCTGAGCTTCGAGGCGGTCGAGGCGATCGTGTCCCTCGACGCGCCGGGAGGGTGGGGACGGGTGTACGCCGGCGGAAGCACGTTGATTCACCGGGAACCGGCCACCCTGGACCGGAACGGGGTGCACTGGGGAATAGAGTTACGAGGACCAACCATCGTGGCCCCGATCTTGGCGGGATCACTGCCTCGACTTCGTCTGACTCCGGTCCTCGGCACGGACTTTCAGACCTTCGAGGAACTTCATTGGATCATCAATACCAACGTCATCGGCGGTGTGGAATGGTCGAAGGCCGGCACCGACCGCCGCTTCAGGTTGCTCCTGAACTATTATCACGGTGTCGCTCCCTACGGGCAGTTCTTCGCCCAAAAGATCGAGATGGTCGGTGGAGGACTGTATCTGTCGTTTTGACCGAGAGCTGACCGAAAGGAGTGATGTATGGACCAGGCGAGAGAGACTACCGATATCGCGACGATCGGTGAAGGGGAGACGAAGATGAACGCAGTAGTTCATACGCTGCTTATCCTCATCGTCCTCATGGGCGCATGCGAGGGTGGCGTCATGGCGGCAAAAGAGTCTGCTGTCCCAGGTAAGCAGCTCTACGTGAAGTACTGCATGGTCTGCCATGGTGCCAGTGGAAAGGGAGACGGCCATCGGTTGTTCAACCCACCGCCTGCCGATCTAACCTCCGCCTCCGTTCGGAAGAAACTCGATAGTGACTTGCTCAAGACGATCCATGATGGGAGGACGAATACCGCGATGGGAACCTGGCAGTGGGTACTGTCCGATGAGGAGGCCCGTGAAGTGCTCGCGTATGTGCGCTCGCTTCCACAGTGAAGCAAAAGGCAAGAAGCGACAGAACTTCACCATGGCAAACCTGTGGGAATCGGACCAGGCGGGCACGGCATGGCTCCTCGTCTGCACGTTGAACAGAAGATCCAGCCAAAGGAAGGAGTCAGGCTTATGGGCAGAGTGTCGCAGAAAGGATTGAGCCGGGAGTTGCTGCGAAAGATGGACGCGTACTGGCGCGCGGCCAATTATCTCTCCGTCGGCCAAATTTACCTGTACGACAATCCGCTGCTGAAACGGCCGCTCAAGCGCGCGCACATCAAGCCGCGGTTGCTCGGTCATTGGGGGACGACCCCTGGTCTGAACCTCATCTATGTTCATCTCAACCGGCTCATCAAGGAACAGGACCTGAACGTCATCTATATCACCGGCCCGGGACACGGCGGGCCCGGCCTGGTGGCCAACGCCTACCTTGAGGGGACGTATAGCGAGGTGTACCCCAACATCTCCCAGGATGAGGAAGGCATGAAGCGGCTGTTCACCCAGTTCTCGTTCCCCGGCGGAATCCCGAGTCACGTCGCGCCGGAGACCCCCGGCTCCATTCACGAGGGCGGCGAGCTGGGGTACTCCCTCTCACATGCGTACGGGGCAGCGTTTGATAACCCGGAGTTGATCGTCGCCGCCGTGGTGGGCGACGGCGAAGCGGAAACCGGTCCGCTTGCGACGAGTTGGCATTCCAACAAATTTCTCAATCCCGCCCGCGACGGAGCCGTGTTGCCGATTTTGCATTTGAACGGCTACAAGATCGCCAATCCCACGGTGCTCGCGCGGATTCCCGAGGAAGAGCTGACCCTCCTGTTCCGCGGCTACGGCTATACCCCCTATGTCGTCAAAGGCAACGATCCGATGTCGGTCCATCAGCAAATGGCCGGGACGCTGGATGCCGCGATCGCGGAGATCAAGCGCATTCAAACCCGTGCGCGGACACAGGGACTGAAGACACGTCCGAGTTGGCCGATGATCATCCTCCGCACGCCGAAAGGGTGGACCTGTCCGAAGGAAATCGACGGCAAGCGGGCCGAGGATTATTGGCGTTCTCACCAAGTCCCGATGGGCGACATGGACAAGGCGTCGCACGTCACGATCCTCGAAAAATGGATGAAGCGTTACAAGCCGCAGGACCTGTTCGATAAGACCGGACGCCTCAAGCCCGAACTCCAGGAGCTGGCGCCGCAGGGAACGCGTCGGATGAGCGCCAATCCCCACACGAACGGCGGCCTCCTCCTCAAGGATCTACGGTTGCCGGATTTCCGCGACTACGCCGTGAAGGTGACGAAACCTGGTGCGATGGCGGCCGAGGCCACCCGCGTTCAGGGCCGATTCCTCCGCGACGTGATGAAGGTGAACCTGGATAGCCGGAACTTCCGTCTCTTCAGCCCGGACGAGAACAACTCAAACCGTTGGCAGGACGTCTTGGAGATCACGAAACGCACCTGGATCGCAGAGACCTATTCGTACGACGACCGTCTGGATCCCGACGGCCGCGTGATGGAGATCCTGAGCGAGCACCAGTGCCAGGGCTGGCTGGAAGGGTACCTGTTAACCGGCCGGCACGGATTTTTTTCCTGCTACGAAGCGTTCATCCACATCGTGGATTCGATGTTCAATCAACATGCCAAGTGGCTAAAGGTCTGCAATCACATCCCCTGGCGGAGGCCGATCGCTTCGCTCAATTATCTCTTGTCCTCCCACGTCTGGCGGCAGGATCACAACGGATTCAGTCACCAGGACCCCGGGTTCATCGACCATGTCGTCAACAAGAAGGCGGAGGTGGTCCGGGTCTATCTTCCCCCCGACGCCAACTGCCTGTTGTCGATCACCGATCACTGCCTCCGCAGCCGTAACTATGTCAACGTGGTCGTCGCGGGAAAGCAACCGGCTCCGCAATGGCTCACGATGGACGCCGCGGTCAAACATTGCTCGGCCGGCCTCGGAATCTGGGCATGGGCCAGCAACGACAGGGGAAGCGAGCCCGACGTGGTGATGGCCTGCTGCGGCGACGTGCCGACGCTCGAAACATTGGCCGCGGCGGATCTGCTCCGCCTCCATCTGCCGCAATTGAAAGTCCGCGTGATCAATGTGGTGAACTTGATGAAGCTTCAGCCGCCGAGCGAGCATCCCCATGGATTGAGCGACAAAGAATTTGACGCGCTCTTCACGACCGACAAACCGATCATCTTCGCCTTTCATGGATACCCATGGCTGATTCACCGGCTGACCTACCGGCGGACCAATCACCCCAATTTGCACGTGCGCGGCTATAAGGAAGAAGGGACGACCTCGACCCCGTTCGATATGGTCGTGATGAACGACCTCGATCGGTTCCATCTGGTGGGGGATGTGATCGATCGGCTACCGCAGCTCGGGTCACGCGCAGCCTACGCCAAGCAGATGATCCGCGAGAAGTTGCTTGAGCACAAGCAGTACATCGCGAAGCACGGCGACGACATGCCCGAAGTGCGTGATTGGAAATGGAGCGGCAACGGATGATCCAACCGGGAAAAAGCTTTCCTCTCGGCGCGACGGTCTCTTCCGACGGGGTCAACTTCAGCCTGTTCTCCAAGAACAGCACTCGCGTGGAATTGTTGCTGTTCGATCACGTAGGCGATACCAAGCCCTCGAGGGTGATAACTCTCGATTCCCGCCGGAATCGGACCTATCACTACTGGCATGTCTTCGTGCCCGATCTCGAACCGGGCCAGATCTACGGCTATCGTGCATTCGGTCCGTTCGAGCCGCACCGAGGATTGCGCTTCGATCCCGGAAAGGTCCTGCTCGATCCGTACGGCCGGGCGGTGGCGGTGCCGGAGCAGTTCAGCCGGCATGCGGCAGGCAAGCCGGGCGAGAACACCGCCGTGGCGCTGAAGAGCGTCGTGGCGGATCCTCATGCATACGATTGGGAAGGGGATACCCCGCTGAGACACCCCTTTGCGCGCACCGTGATCTACGAGATGCACGTCGCAGGCTTCACCCGCCACCCGAATTCCGGTCTTGCACCGGCGACGCGGGGGACCTACGCCGGCCTGCGCGAGAAGATCCCGTACCTGAAGGACCTCGGCGTGACCGCCGTTGAGCTCCTGCCGGTCTTTCACTTCGACGAGCAGGACGCTCCGCCGGGCCGTGTGAACTACTGGGGTTACAGCCCCGTCTCATTTTTCGCGCCTCACGCCTCCTACAGCTCCCGCAAGGATCACTTGGGCCCGCTCGACGAGTTTCGCGACATGGTCAAGGCGCTGCATCGGGCCGACATCGAGGTCATTCTCGACGTCGTGTTCAACCATACGGCGGAGGGTGACCACGAGGGCCCCACGCTCTGTTATCGCGGCCTGGAGAACGAGGTCTACTACATCCTGGAGGAGGATCGGTCACGTTATGCCGACTATACAGGCACGGGCAACACCTTGAATGCGAATCAGCCGATTGTCCGCCGTCTGATTCTCGACAGCCTTCATTATTGGGTAGAGGCGATGCACGTGGACGGGTTTCGCTTCGACCTGGCGTCGATTCTCTCACGCGATGAGGGGGGCCGTCCGCTGGACAATCCTCCCATTCTCTGGGACATCGAATCGGATCCCTTGCTGGCCGGAACCAAACTGATCGCGGAAGCCTGGGATGCGGCGGGTCTCGATCAAGTGGGCTCATTCGTCGGCGACAGCTGGAAAGAGTGGAACGGCCGATTCCGGGACGACGTCCGGCGATTCCTGAAGGGAGACAACGGTACGGTGAGACGGGTGGCCCAACGATTGTTGGGCAGCCCGGATCTCTATGGGCACGAGGCGCGGGAACCGGAACAGAGCATCAATTTCGTGACGTGCCATGATGGGTTCACCGTCAACGACCTGGTCTCCTACAACCGGAAGCACAATGGCGCCAACGGCGAGGGCAACCGCGACGGGAGCGACGACAACCTGAGCTGGAACTGCGGCGCGGAAGGTCCCACCGGCGACCCGGCCGTCGAGCGCCTCCGCAATCGGCAAGTGAAAAACTTCCTGACGTTGACGCTGCTGTCGATCGGCGCGCCGATCGTGCTGATGGGCGACGAAGTCCGGCGCACCCAACGCGGGAACAACAATGCCTATTGTCAGGACAATGAGAGCAGCTGGTTCGACTGGACGGACGCCGACAGGCATGCCGACATCCACCGGTTCATGAAATGCCTGCTTGCACTGCGCGCGCGGGGCAATCTGGCGCGAAGAGAAAGTCCGCTCACTCTGAACGAGATCCTTGGCCAAGCCAGGATCACCTGGCACGGCATCACGCTCAACCGGCCAGACTGGAGCGACGAATCGCACAGCCTGGCGATGACGGCACGTTCCTTTGACGGCCGGTTTCTCATCCACGCCATCGCCAACGCCTATTGGGAGCCGCTCGCGTTCGAGCTGCCGCGCGCGGCCGGGAGACACCGGGGGTGGCGGCGCCTGATCGACACAGACCTGGACTCACCGCACGACATCTGTCCTGGGCCCGATGCGCCGCTCGTTTCGGATGATCGGTACCCGGTTCAACCCCGGTCCGTGGTGGTCCTGTTCGCGACGGCTGCGCTCGAATCGGAGGCCCTTGGCCATCCGGAGCGGCACCGCATCGGGAATTCGTCTAAGGAGTCCGTATGAGCGCCATGGACGATCGTCTGAACGAGCTTTTTCGACAATATGGATGCGGGCCGGTCCAGTTCTACGGGACAGATGATGCACTCTACGAACGGCATCTGGTGTTTGATAATGTCATTGCTCCCGAGAAGGCGACCCCGCGCGAGCGGTACGAGGCGGTGGCACGGTCAATCCGCGACGTCATTTCGCAGCGCTGGCTCCTGACGGAGAAGACCTATGAGCGAGAGAATCCGAAGCGGGTCTATTACCTCTCCATGGAGTTCCTTTTGGGGCGCTCACTGGCCAACAATGTCGTCAATGCGCAACTGGCGGCGATCTCGCTCGAAATCATGAAGAAGAAGAGCCATGTCGATCTGGCCCTGATCGAGACGGAGCCCGATGCCGGGCTCGGGAATGGCGGCCTTGGTCGTCTGGCCGCCTGCTTCTTGGATTCCATGGCGACGATCGAGATCCCGGGCATGGGTTACGGTCTCCGCTACGAATACGGCATGTTCAAGCAAGCTATCAAAGACGGCTGGCAATTCGAGCAGCCCGACAACTGGTTGCGGCGTCCGGATCCCTGGGAGGTGGCACGATTGGAGGAAGCGGTTGAAGTGAAGCTGAACTGTTCATTCGAACTCCGCGGGGGTGAACTGCATCCCATCATCGGCCGGCCGTCGATTTTGCTCGGCATCCCGTTCGACCGTCCGGTGATCGGCTACGGTGGAAAGACCATCAACACGCTTCGTCTCTGGGCCGCCGCCACACCGGGCTACTTTGATTTTCAGCGATTCAGCCGCGGCGATGCCGTGGGCGCGCTGGCGGAAACGCTCACCGCCGAAACGCTCACGCGCGTGCTCTATCCCGATGATTCGACGTATAGGGGACAGGGACTACGCTTCCTGCAGGAGTATTTCCTGGTCGCGTGCTCGCTTGCCGATCTTGTCCGCCGCTTCCGGCATGCGAACAACGACTGGAGTGCCTTGCCGGCAAAGGTCGCGATTCAACTGAACGACACCCACCCGGCGATGGCCGTGCCTGAACTGATGCGGATCCTGCTCGACGAGGTTCGTCTCGGGTGGGAGCAGGCCTGGGAGCTGACGCAGCGCTCACTGGCGTACACGAACCATACGCTGTTGCCTGAAGCGCTGGAGAAATGGCCGCTTAGATGGTTTGAAGTGTTGTTCCCGCGGCTGGCGGAGATCATCGGCGAGATCAACCGCCGCTTCCTCGACTCGGTGCGCGCCCGGTTTCCAGGAGACGAGGCCCTGGTCCAACGCGTCAGTCTCATCGAGGAAGGCAAGGAGCGACAGGTCCGCATGGCCAACCTCGCCATCGTCGGTTCCCACAGCACCAACGGGGTCGCCGCCATCCACTCCGAGCTCTTGCGCAGGCGAGTGGTGAAGGACTTCGCCGACATCTTTCCAGAACGTTTCAACAACAAGACCAACGGTGTGACGCCGCGGCGATGGCTCTTGACCTGCAACCCAGGCCTGGCACGTGTCATCACCGATGCCATCGGCGAGGCTTGGATCACCGATCTCAGTCAATTGGCCAAGTTGAAGCCGCTCGCCGGAGACGGGGCCTTTCAGGAGGCGTTTCGCAAAGCCAAACGGGAGGCCAAGGCGCGGTTCGTGGATTGGCTCAAGGCGACAACCGGTGAAGTGGTAGACTCCGACACGATCTTCGATAGCCAGATTAAACGCATTCATGAATATAAACGGCAACTCCTCAACGCCTTGCACATCGTGGTGCTCTACAATCGTCTGCGCGAGAATCCACACCTCGAGTTCTCGCCGCGCACGTTCTTCTTCGCCGGCAAGGCGGCGCCGGCCTATAGGCTCGCCAAGCTCGTCATCAAGTTCATCAATAACCTCGCCGGCACCATCAACGGAGATCCCGTTATGAGCGGGCGCCTGCGGGTTCTCTTCCTGCCGGACTATTGCGTGTCGCTGGCCGAACGTCTCATTCCGGCCAGCGACGTGTCCGAGCAGATCTCAACGGCCGGTTATGAAGCCAGCGGAACCAGCAACATGAAGTTCATGATGAACGGGGCGCTGACGATCGGCACACGCGACGGCGCGACGATCGAGATGGCAGAGGAAGCCGGGGAAGAGAACTTCTTCCTGTTCGGTCTCACGGCCGAAGAGATCGTCAAGAGCCGCGGTTGGTACAACCCCTACTGGCATTATGAGCAAGAACAGGAAACGCGCCGGGCGCTGGACCTGATCTTTTCAGACCACTTCAGCCGGAACGAGCCCGGCGTCTTCACTCCCATTCGTGAGGCACTGCTGACGCAGGGCGACTATTACATGCATCTGGCGGATCTGAAATCATACAGCGAGGCGCATGAAAGGCTGGGACGGCTCTATACCGACCAGGACCGCTGGACGAACAAGGCCATCCTGAATGTGGCCGGCTCCGGCAAGTTCTCCAGCGACCGCACCATCGCCGAATATGCCCGTGAAATCTGGGAGGTCACGCCATGTCCTGTGTCCTAGCCAGTGAGGCCAAAAGACATACCTATCTAGCCCGTCAGGGGAGTGGAGAAAGCGGAGATCGCCATCAATCAGGCCTTGTGATACGTGCGAGTCTTGGGCACGAACTCCGATGACGGAAACAACGCACATTGTCACGCTGTCTCCTCGTGAGTACGACGCCGTGTTGTTCGATCTCGACGGCGTGTTGACCAAGACCGCGAGCGTGCATGCAGCGGCGTGGAAAAGACTGTTCGACGGGTTGCTCGAACAGCGGGCCGCCGGCACAGGAGAAGCGTTCGCGGCCTTCGACATCGACGCCGACTACCGGCGCTACGTCGACGGCAAGCCCCGGTACGACGGCGTGGTCTCATTTCTTGACTCGCGCGGCATTGCCCTGCCTTCCGGCGCGCCCGACGATGCCCCCGGCATGCAGACCGCACATGCGTTGGGCAACATGAAGGACCACTATTTTCTGCAACAGCTGGAGCAGCACGGCATCGAGCCTTATGAAGCCTCGATCGCGCTCGTCGAAACACTTCGCGCTCAGAAGGTCAAGACGGCCGTCGTATCCTCCAGCAACAACTGCGCGGCAGTGCTGGAAGCCGCGGGGATATCGGGTCTCTTCGACGCGCGGGTGGACGGACTGGACATCACCAGGCTGGCCCTCAACGGCAAGCCGGCGCCCGATGGGTTTCTGGAAGCGGCGCGGCGCGTCAAGGCCGACCCCTCGCGGGCCGTCGTCGTCGAAGACGCCCTCGCCGGCGTCGAGGCGGGGCGCGCCGGCGGATTTGATTTGGTCATCGGAATTGATCGCAGCGGGCAATC
>Ga0073899_10005156_pt1 | contig 11413 bp, 9 predicted proteins | sample KloWWTmetaKNB5Ph_FD_88975 | JGI IMG/M metagenome (GOLD analysis project Ga0073899, IMG submission 88975) | Active sludge microbial communities from Klosterneuburg, Austria, studying microevolution and ecology of nitrifiers - Klosterneuburg... | ecosystem: Engineered > WWTP > Aerobic digester >...
CCATCGACATCCAGATGCGCGACCGGCCGAGTTTCATGCGTGGGTCCTCCCGTAGACGTGAAAGAGATCTACTACATCGGGCGATGTCAAACCGCATTCGGTGACGGCAGCCACACCGGCTGTCCGACCGACCCGGGCCCACGAGGACATCGATCTCTCTGCCACGAAACCGGACCTGCAACCGGGCCACCTCGAACTCCACGGCTGGTCGGCTCAGGTGATTGTCCGGATCCGATGGTTGAACCAGTCGGCGACGTAGATGGTGCCGTTCGGGGCGACCGCCACCCCGTACGGGAAGTTGAATTGGGCGTTGGTGCCGGTGCCGTCAGCAAACCCGGCGGTGCTGCCGGCAAGGGTGGTGACCCGGCCGGTGGTCGGGTTGATGGCCCGGATCCGGTTGTTGCCGGTGTCGCCGACGTAGACGGTGCCGTTGGGGGCGACCGCCACCCCTTGCGGGTACAGGAATTGGGCGGTGTTGCCGGGGCCGTCAGCAAACCCGGCGCTGCTGCCGGCAAGGGTGGTGACCTGACCGGTGGTCGGGTTGATCGCCCGGATCCGCTGGTTTTCCTGGTCGGCGACGTAGACGGTGCCGTTCGGGGCGACCGCCACCCCGTACGGGTTGTTGAATTGGGCGTTGGTGCCGGGGCCGTCGGCAAAACCCTCGGTGCCGGTTCCGGCGAGGGTGGTGACCTGACCGGTGGTCGGGTTGATCGCCCGGATCCGCTGGTTTTCCTGGTCGGCGACGTAGACGGTGCCGTTCGGGGCAACGGCCACCCCGGTGGGGTAGTCGAATTGGGCGGTGTTGCCGGGGCCGTCGGCAAACCCTGGGGTGCCGGTTCCGGCGAGGGTGGTGACCTGACCGGTGGTCGGGTTGATCGCCCGGATGCGCTGGTTTCCCTGGTCGGCGACGTAGATGTTGCCGTTCGGGGCGACGGCCACCCCGGTGGGGTAGTTGAATCGGGCGTTGGTGCCGGGGCCGTCGGCAAAACCCTCGGTGCCGGTTCCGGCGAGGGTGGTGACCTGGCCGGTGGTCGGGTTGGTCACCCGAATCCGTTGGTTGTAGGTGTCGGCGACGTAGATGTTGCCGTTGGGGGCGAACGCCACCCCGTACGGGTTGTTGAATTGGGCGGTGTTGCCGGGGCCGTCAGCGAAACCTCGAGTGCCGTTGCCGGCGAGGGTGGTGACGTTGCCGAGGTTGGGGTCCGGGCAGTTGTAGCGCCAGAGGAAGACGGCCATCTCGGCGCGGGTGACGTTGGCTTGGGGGGTGAAGGTGGTGGGTGTGGTGCCGGTGGTGATGCCGGCTTCGACGAGCCACGCAATGGCGGGGTTGGCGTAGCTGGTGGTGGGCACGTCGGTGAAGTGTTGTTGCCCGGCCGGGGCGGGTTCACCGGCGTTGCGCCACAGGAAGACGGCCATATCGGCGCGGGTGGTGTTGGCTTGGGGGGTGAAGGTGGTGGGTGTGGTGCCGGTGGTGATGCCGGCTTCGACGAGCCAGGAGATGGCGGTGTTGGCGAAGCTGGTGGTGGGCACGTCGGTGAAGCTCTGTTGCCCGGCGGGTGCGGGCTCGCCGGCATTGCGCCACAGGAACACGGCCATTTGGGCGCGGCTGGTGTTGCCCTGGGGGGTGAAGGTGGTGGGTGTGGTGCCGGTGGTGATGCCGGCTTCGACGAGCCAGGAGATGGCGGTGTTGGCGAAGCTGGTGGTGGGCACGTCGGAGAACCCGTGCGGGGCCGGCGAGAAACACGACGCGTTCCCGACTCCTTGCAGCGCCGCCGGAGCGCCCGGAGCCGCGCCGGCAGGTACGCCGGCAGGTACGCCGAGCCCCATGGTGGCGATTCCAAGGAGTAGCGCCATCGACATCCAGATGCGCGACCGGCCGAGTTTCATGCGTGGGTCCTCCCGTAGACGTGAAAGAGATCTACTACATCGGGCGATGTCAAACCGCATTCGGTGACGGCTGCCACCTGGTTAAGGGGTGGTGCGGTCGTTGGTGGTGCCGTTGCCGAGTTGGCCCTCGCTGTTGCGTCCCCAACACTTGGCGGTGTCGATGGTGGTTGCGCAGGTGTGGGAGGTGCCGGCGGTGATGGCGGTCACGCCGGTGAGCCCGGCGACCGCTGTGGGGACGGTGCGCTGGGTGGTGGTGCCGTCGCCGAGCTGCCCCGAATCGTTCCAGCCCCAGCACTTGGCGGTGCCGTTGGTGGTTGCGCAGGTGTGGTAATCGCCGGCGGTGATGGCGGTGGCATTGGTGAGCCCGGTGACCGCTGTGGGGACGTTGCGCTGGGTGGTGGTGCCGTCGCCGAGTTCGCCGGCGAAGTTGCCGCCCCAGCACGTGGCGGTGCGGCCGACGGTGAGCGCGCAGGTGTGGGTGTCGCCGGCGGTGATGGCGGCGACGTTGCTCAGGCCGGCGACAAGCGTTGGAGTGCGGCGGGGGGCATTGGTGTTCTGAGCGATTTGACCGTAGGCGTTGTTGCCCCAGCATGTGACGGTGCGGTTGGCGAGAAGCGCGCAGGTGTGGGTGCCGCCGGCGGTGATGGCGGTGGCGTTGGTGAGCCCGGTGACCGCTGTGGGGGTGAGGCGTTTGGTGGTGGTGCCGTCGCCCAAGCGCCCCGAATTGTTCCAGCCCCAGCACTTGGCCGTGCCGTTGCTGATGAGTGCGCAGGTGTGGTTGGTGCCGGCGGTGATGGCGGTGGCGTTGGTGAGCCCGGTGACCGCTGTGGGGGTGAGGCGTTGGGTGGTGGTGCCGTCGCCAAGTTCGCCGTCGGCGTTGGTGCCCCAGCATTTGGCGGTGCCGTTGCTGATGAGTGCGCAGGAGTGGTGATCGCCGGTGGAGATGGCGGTGACGTCGGTCAGGCCGATGACGGGCGTGGGGGTGTTGCGTTGGGTGGTGGTGCCGTCACCGAGTTCCCCCGAAGTGTTCCAGCCCCAGCAGTCGACGGTGGCGTCGTCTCGCACGGCGCACGTGTGCCTCCCGCCCGCGGCCAGGCTGAGGGTGGGGGAGTCAAGCCCTCTGGCGCAGGTGTTGCGCCAGAGGAATACGGCCATCTCGGCGCGGGTGACCTGGTTGTTGGGGGAGAAGGTGGTGGGTGTGGTGCCGGTGGTGATGCCGGCTTCGACGAGCCACGCGATGGCGGTGTTGGCGAAGTAGTTGGTGGGGACGTCGGTGAAGCTGTGGGGGCCGGCGGGTGCGGGTTCGCCGGCGTTGCGGTGGAGGAACACGGCCATCTGGGCGCGGTTGACCTGGTCGTTGGGGGAGAAGGTGGTGGGTGTGGTGCCGGTGGTGATGCCGGCTTCGACGAGCCAGGCGATGGCGGTGTTGGCGAAGTAGTCGGTGGGGACGTCGGTGAAGCTGTGGGGGCCGGCGGGCGTGGGTTGGTCGGCGTTGCGCCAGAGGAAGACGGCCATTTCGGCGCGGGTGACCTGGTTGTTGGGGGAGAAGGTGGTGGGTGTGGTGCCGGTGGTGATGCCGGCTTCGACGAGCCACGCAATGGCGGTGTTGGCGAAGTAGGTGGTGGGCACATCGTCGAACCCGTGCGGAGCCGGTGCGGAACACGACGCGTCGCCCACCCCCTGCGGCGCGGCCGGAGCGCCCGGAGCTGCGCTGGCTGGGGTGCCGTTCCCCACCGCAGCCAGCGTGCCGACGAGCAACACCATGAACATCAAGACGCGGGACCGATTGAACGTCATCCGAGCCCTCCCAAAGAATCGTGGACGTCACGTACAACACTCACAGTACTCGTCATATCCCTTGTTGTGAGATACAGAGCGCCACGGCGTTCGCCAAGCTGGGTGTCACAGCGAAGCGGGGGTGGTCCCACGGTGGCTCGGCTACCTCATGGGCCCACTGGTTGGCCGATGGCACCCAGATGGCCCAGCCCCCCAGCTCGAGCACCGGCAGGATGTCGCTTCGCACCGAGTTGCCGACCATCACGAACCGCTCACCGTCTGCGCCCCAGCGGCGGAGCAACGATCGGTAGTGGGTGACGTCCTTCTCGGGCAGGATCTCGACGCCGTCGAACCACTCTGCCAAACCGCTGGCCGCCACCTTGGTCTCCTGCTCGAACAGGTCGCCCTTGGTGATGATGCTGCGCTGGAGCCCGGAGACGGCCAGTAGCTCCAACGCGTCGACGACCCCGGGGTAGGGCTCGAGGGCGTTGGTGAGCATCTCCCGGGACCAGCCGAGAATGCGGGCAATCTCGTCACCGCCGACCGCCCCGTCGGACAACATGATCGCCGTCTCGATCATCGACAGGGTGAACCCCTTCACCCCGTAGCCGAACACCTCGAGGTTGCGGCGTTCGACGTCGTCGAGGTGGGCGGCCGCCACCGCATTGGAGGCCAGATACGGGGCCATCAGCTCGTCGAAGCGAGCCTGAATGTTCTGGAAGTTGCCCTCGGTCTCCCACAGGGTGTCGTCGGCGTCCAGGCCGACCAACTCCACCGGCCCCAGCGCCTCGGCGAACGGTTGAAAGGGAGCATCGGTGGCCATGCCCCAAGTTTCGCGCTGCGGAGAAGCGTTGAGCCCCGGACCCCTGAGCCGTACCGTGTGACATGGCACCGACTCCCGACAGCGACGCACCCTCTGGCTTCGATCAGGCGCTCCTGTTGCGCAGCGCCCGGCGTCTGGACGCTGCCCCGCCCACCGCCGAGGCGGTTGCGGCCGCACCCAAGGTGCTGCTGCACGATCACCTCGACGGTGGCGCCCGACCGAGCACGCTGATCGAGCTGGCCGAACAATCCGGTTACGACGCTCTGCCCAGCACCGACCCGGTCGAACTGGCGCAGTGGTTTCACAGCGGCGCCGACCGGCGCGACCTGGGCCTGTACCTGGAGACGTTTGCCCATGTGGTGGCGCTGATGCAGCGGCGCGAGGCGATCCAACGCATCGCAGCCGAGTGCGCCGCCGACCTGGCCGCCGACGGGGTGGTGTACGCCGAGGTGCGGATGGCCCCTGAGCTGTGCGTCGAGGGCGGCCTGTCGATGGACGAGGCGACCGATGCCATGCTGGAGGGGCTGGCCGAGGGGTCGGCCGGCACCGGACTGACCGTGCGGCTGCTGTGCACTGCGATGCGCACGTCGGCGCGCTCGGTCGACGTGGCCAAGGTGGCCCTCGACCACCGCAACGACGGGGTGGTCGGCTTCGACATCGCCGGTAAGGAGGCCGGCTATCCCCCCACGCGCCATCTGGATGCTTTCCAGCTGGTAATGCGGGAGAACTTCCACATCACGATCCACGCCGGCGAGGCGTTCGGTTTACCGTCGATCCACGAAGCGTTGCACTACTGCGGGGCGGAGCGGTTGGGCCACGGCGTGCGGATCCTCGACGACATCGAGCTGACCCGAACCGAGGACCGAGGACCGGAGCACGCCCCTGGCATCACCGAGGACACCCAGGTGCGACTGGGGCAGATCGCCGCCTACGTGCGCGACACCCGGGTGCCGCTTGAAATGTGCCCGTCGTCGAACGTGCACACCGGTGCAGCGCCCTCGATCGCCGCCCATCCGATCGGGCTGTTGACCGACCTGCGCTTTCGGGTGACGGTCAACACCGACAACCGGCTGATGTCCAACACATCGATGACCAAGGAGTTTGGCCTGCTCGTCGACGAGCTGGGCTTCGACCTCGGCGGGCTGGAGTGGCTGACCGTCAACGCGATGAAGTCGGCGTTTTTGTCCTTCGATCAACGGCTGTCGCTCATCAACGAGACGATCAAGCCCCGCTACGCCGAGCTGCGCCGAAACCTGCCCACCGCAGCGTCGGCTGCCGAGACCCATCCGGGTCAGCGGGTCTGATCCCGCCACACATCGCCCCGGTGGCTCAGCCTGTGTAGCGGGCTTCGGCCGGCACGGGCGTGGCCACGGGCCCGGCGACCGCGGTCAAGGGAACGTCGAGGCCGTCGGTCAGCTCGACCGCACCCACATCGCAGCCGGCGCCGGCGCCGGCGGCCGCCGCACGCCGGCTGCGTCGCTGGCCGTCGACGGTCGTCCGAGCCAGGCACGCCCGCGACGGCACCCGGTCGACCAGGACGCTGCCCGGCACCGGTGCCCGGGCGGGGATCGGCCGCCCGTAGTAGTCGAGCAGGCCCACCGCGTTGCGGGGGCCGTTGGCCACGTCGCCCAGCCCGGGCCCAAACCCGCAGCTGGAGTCGTCCCCGACGTTGTAGCCGTCACTGGTCGCTCGCTCGACCGAACACGAGCTGGGAGCACCGGAGCCGCCGGCCACGTAGCTGGCGAACGAGGTCAGCTCACCGGCCCCCAGCTGACGCGCCCCGCGAGCGGTGGCGGTCGAATTGTCGACCACCGTCGAGAACGTGAGCGAGATCGCGGTCGCCACCGCACCGCCGTTGGTGCCGGCCAGGTTGTCGGTGATCGTGGCGTTGATGGCGTCGAGGTTACCGATCACCCACACCCCGCCGCCGGACGCACCGGCGGTGTTGCCCGAGATGACCGACCGCTCGAGCTTGAGCGTGCTGCCGGGGCCGGTCAGCGCAACGGCACCGCCCGAATCCTCGGCCTGGTTGGAGGTGAGCATCGAGTCCTCGATGGTCACCGTGCCGCCACCCTCCGACAGCAACGCTCCGCCCGACCCATGGCCCAGCGACGATTTGGCCTGCCCGCCGCTCAGCGTCACCTCCGACAGGTGCAGCCGATCGTCGCCGGTGGCGTGCAGCACCCGCTGGCCGGCGCACTCCTGGCGGACCGTGGCGCCGTTGCCTTTGAGATACAGCCCGCCGGCCTCGCCAAGTTCGAGAACCCCGCCCCCGGCGTCGTCGTCGGGTTGGACTCCGCGCCTGGTGCAGCCGGTGGTCAACCGGTAGGTGGTGTTGGGCTTGAGCTCGATCACCGTGTCGGAGCCGCCGGCCGCCGCCTGTTCGATCGCCTCGCGCAGGGATCCAGGCCGGCCGTCGGCGGCCGTGGTGACCTCGATGCGCTCGGCGCCCGCCCACCCGTCGGGGTAGGGACCGAGGCCGATGAGCACCAGGGCGATCGACCCCAACGGAATCAGGATGAGCAGTGCGACCATCACCGCCAACAGGGCGGTGGTGAGTTGACGATCGTGGCGGTCGCCACCCATCGCCCGGTCGATCATCAGCTTGGTCGACTCGACCCTGCTGACCGATGGCTGCGACGCATCGCCGCTCGACTCCGGTGGGGGGCCAGCGTTCCCAGGCGAGGCCGGACCGTTCATTGCCGCCTCGTCCAGCTCAACTGGTGGCCGCCTCGGCCGCCAGGACCGCGCGCACCTCGTGCTCCATCCATTCGAGGCGGGTGCCGGCTCGTCGCCGGGCCGCCCGGAGCACGGTGCCGCCCGATCGCGAACCGCCCACCACCGGCTCGACCACCTCGAGATACGCCTTGAACTTGGGCTCGGTGCCGGACGGACGAAACGCCAGGCGATCGCCACCGACGAGGAAGAGCCGAACCAGGTCGTCGGCCGGGCGGTCCACCTGCTCCACCCGTCGCCCGCCCAGCATGGTGGGTGGGTCGTCCTCGAGACGTTCCATCAATTGCCGGCGGCGTTCGGGCCAGGCCGACGGTTCGAAACGAACCGCGATCTGGGAGGTGGTGTGGACGCCGTGATCGAGCGCCAGCCGGTCGAGCACCGCCAGGGGATCGGAGCCGGTGCGCAACAGCCGGGCGCACAGGTCGCACACGGCGAGCGCCGCCAGCAGGCCGTCCTTGTCGCGGCACGTCGGCCCCAACGCGTAGCCGAGCGCCTCCTCGTAGGCGAGCAGTTGAAACCAGTCCGGACGGGACATCGCCGGGCGGCACAACCACTTGAACCCGGTCAAGGTCTCGGCGTAGTGGACCCCGGCCGACGTGGCCATCTTCTCGAGCAGCTGCGACGACACCATGGTCGTGGCGAGCAGCCGGTCGGGCAGGCCCTGGCTGCGCTGCAGCGCCCACCAGGCGAGCAACGCGCCCACCTCGTTGCCGGTCAGGACATGCCACTGTTCGTTGGCGTCGGGCACGGCGACGGCGAGCCGATCGGCGTCGGGGTCGTTGGCCAGCACCAGGTCGGCTCCGCGCTCAGCCGCCAGGGCGATGGCGGCGTCGAGGACGCCCGGCTCCTCCGGGTTGGGGAACGGGACGGTGGGGAAGTCCGGGTCGGGCTCCTGCTGGGAGGCCACCGGCGTGACATCGGTGTACCCGGCGGAGGTCAGCAGCTGAACGAGCGGGGCCCCTCCCACGCCGTGAAGGGCGGTGGTGACCACGCTGAGTTTGGCGTCACCGGTGGTGCCCACCTGGTCGAGCGTGTCGGCCAGGTAGCGATCGAGCAGCAGCCGTCGGGTGTCGATGCCGCCCGAACCGGGTTGCGGCGCCACCCGGCGGTCGCGGGCGGCGGCCTCGATGGCGCTGGCGATACGGGCATCGATGGGCGGGATGATCTGGGCGCCGTCGCTCCAGTACACCTTGAGCCCGTTGTCGGCGGCGGGGTTGTGGCTGGCGGTCACCATCAGGCCCGCGCCCAGCGACTGTTTGGCGACCGCCCAGGGGATCACGGGCGTGGGGACCGGCCCGTTGGGCACGGTCACCGTGATGCCGTGCGCCTCCAACACCTCGATGGCGTCGGCGGCAAACTCCGCTGAGCGGTGGCGGGCGTCGTGCCCAACGATGGCGCGCTTGGGCGCCCCCTCCTCGATGATCACCCGGGCGATGCCGGCTGCGCTCTGTCGAACGAGCAGTCGGTTCATTCTGTTGGGCCCCGGGCCCATCGGGGCTCGCAGCCCGGCGGTGCCGAACGCCAGTCGCCGACCGAAGTGATCGGCCAGCGCATCCCCCTGGCCGGGCTGGAGCAGTCGGTTGGTTGCCTCTCGTGTCACCGGATCCGGATCGAGGGCCATCCAGGTGCGCGCCGCGGCCCGCAAACCGGCGGTGTCGAGAGTGAGAGATGCGTCGCCCATCGGCCACGACGGTACTCACCGGGGCGCTGCCGGGCGTGACAAGGCCCGCAGCGGGGTGGCGGCGACGCGCCTGGATGGCCAAGCTGGACCATGGCGTTTTTCGATCACCACTGCCACCTGTCCGGGCTCGACGACGGCCCGGCCATGTGGGAGGCCGCCCGTGCCGCAGGCGTCGAGGCCCTGATCGATGTGGGCGTCAGCGTCGAGTCGTCCCGGACCGCGCTGGCCTTCGCCGCCGGGCGCGAGGCAACGTGGGCCACTGCGGGTGTCCACCCCCACGATGCGGCCGACCATGGGACCGCCGACGATGCGACCGGGGCCCGCGTACTCGACGATCGTGCCCTCGCCGGGATGGTCGCCGGGTTGGAGGAGCTGGTGGACGCCGGGGCGATCGCGGTGGGGGAGTGCGGCCTTGACTACCACTACGACCATTCCCCCCGCCCCATCCAGCGGGAGGTGTTTGCCGCTCAGGTTCGCCTGGCCCACCGCCGCCGTCTGCCCCTGGTGATCCACACCCGGGAGGCATGGGCGGACACCTTCGCCATCCTCGACGAGGAGGGCTGGCCGACCAGCACCGTGCTGCACTGCTTCACCGGAGGGCCGGAGGAGGCCGAACGGTGCCTTGCCGCCGGGGCGGTGCTGTCATTCTCGGGCATCGTGACGTTCAAGGGTGCGACCGACGTCCGGGCAGCCGCCGGGCTGGTTCCCGCCGGGCGGTATCTGGTCGAGACCGACAGCCCGTATCTGGCGCCGGTGCCGCACCGGGGACGCCCCAACCAGCCGGCGTGGGTGGTCGATGTCGTGGCCGGGCTGGCCGAGGTTCGTGGTGAGGACCCCGCCGAGGTGGAGGCCGCGGCGTGGGCCGCCACCCACTGCGCCTATCGGCTGGAGCTTCCCAATATCTGAGGGACGGTCAGCCCTCTGGCTAGCCCTCGACGTTGATGTCGAAGCTCACGTTGTCGCCGTCGACCTTGGTGACCTTCACCGCCACGTCGTAGTCCTCGCCGTCGGCGGTCAGGGTGCAGGTTTCCTCTTCGCCGACCTCGGCCTTGAGATCGTTGGGACAGTCGACCGAATCAATGGTCTGATCGATCTGCTTGCCGAGTTCGCTGGAGATCTGTTTCTCAACGTCGCTGGACTCGACCGACGAGCCGCCGCACCCGCTCAGGCCGAGCGTGAGCGCAAGGGCGGCCGCGCCCATCGTAAGAGCCGAACGGTGAGTCGACATGGGACTACTCCTCTGAATCCGATGGCGGCCGGTGACCGCCGGGTACCGGGAACCTAGCGCGAGAGGATCGGGCACGTGTGAGCTGCGACCCGGGTGTCTGGGGTTGATCGAGGCCCTCGACCCCCGGCCCCAACGGCGCGCCGCTAGCCTCCTCCGGCTGATGGATACCGCCCGAACCACGCCCACGCGCATCCGGATCGCCGCCATCCTGACCGGGGTGATCGTGGCGCTGCTGGCGGTCAGCTTCGTGCTCAGACTCGGGGGCAATGAGGACGAGGCGGCCACGACGACGACCGCCACCACGACGACCGGCGTCCCGATGCCCCCACCGCTCTTCGAGCTCGACCCGTCCTGGAACCTGCGTGGGCACTCCCGATTCGCCGGGGCGGAGCGCAACAAGCGTCGGGCCGGTGGGTCGGGCAACTTGGTCGAAGGGGTCGAGAACGTGCCTCCCGCCCGGGTGAACATCACGACGACGACCATCGAACAACGGGTGATCAGCCTGGAGGAGTCCGGTGCGGTCACCACTGCGCCACCCACCTCTGCTTCGCGCACGTCCGGCTCGCCCACCTCGTCGGGGACACGAACGTCGGGTCTGGGCCGCGGGTGAGCGCGACCGCCCCACGTCCACTGCTCACCCGGTCGTCGATCGCCGAGCTGCTCGCCCGCTATCGCCACCTGCCCCGCAAGACCCTGGGTCAGAATTTCGTCGCCGACCCCAACACGATCCGCCGCATCGTGGCGCTGGCCGGCGTCACCGGCTCGTCGTCGGTCGTCGAGATCGGCCCGGGCCTGGGCTCGCTCACCCTCGGCCTGGCGGAGACCGCCCGGCGCGTCGTGGCCATCGAGGCCGACCGTTCGTTGCTCGAGCCGCTGGCCGAGGTCACCGAGGGCACCGGCGTCGAGATCGTCGGTGCCGACGCATTGGAAGTGGACTGGGACGCCACGCTCGATGCCGCCCCGGACGGCTGGGACCTGGTCGCCAACCTGCCCTACTCGGTGGCGACCACGCTGCTGCTCGACGTCGCCCAGCGAGCGCCGATGGTGGAGCGGGGCCTGGTGATGGTGCAGCGGGAGGTCGGCGAGCGCTGGGAGGCCGGGCCGGGATCGCGCACCTACGGTATCCCCACCGTGTTGCTGGCCCGGTGGGGTACGGCGGCCATCGTCGGCGAGGTGCCCCGCGCGGTGTTCGTGCCCGAGCCCCGGGTCGATTCGGTGCTGGTGCGCTTCACCCGCCACACGAGCTCGCCGATCCCAGCCGACGGTGTGGGCGATGCCCGCC
>Ga0073899_10005157_pt1 | contig 11412 bp, 9 predicted proteins | sample KloWWTmetaKNB5Ph_FD_88975 | JGI IMG/M metagenome (GOLD analysis project Ga0073899, IMG submission 88975) | Active sludge microbial communities from Klosterneuburg, Austria, studying microevolution and ecology of nitrifiers - Klosterneuburg... | ecosystem: Engineered > WWTP > Aerobic digester >...
ACGCGCCCTGCCAGCTCAAGCTCGGCGCCTGGGAGGGCATCGCGCGCGGCGCCAGCAAGCAGCCCGTCTACGACGCCGCCCGTGTGCGCGCCGCCGATCCGTCACGCCTGTTCGAAGACGCGCAGCGGCCTTCGGAGTGGCGCGCCAAAGGCTTCCACCCGGTATTGAACGAACGGGCGCCGACAGCGCAGGCCAATCTGGCGGCCAGCGTGCTGCACCGTGCGCTGGCGCTGAAGCAGAAGCATCCGCTGCCCGAAACGCCCGTGCTGGGCAAGGCATTCGATGTCTCGCCGGACCGATCCAACAGCTGCCCCAGCATCGAGGAGTACTACGCCTTCGAGCGCAAGTCGCCGCTGGCCGGCATGCCCTACGGCCTGCCGGGCTTGACGGCCCGCGAAATGGACACCGTCACGCGCTGGCTGGCCGCCGGTGCGCCCTATGAAGGCGAGCTGCCGCTCTCGGCCGTGCAGTGGCGCCAGGTGCAGGCCTGGGAAGCGTTCCTGAACGGCGCCTCGCCGAAAGAGCGGCTGATGAGCCGCTACCTGTACGAACACCTGTTCCTGGGCCACCTGCATTTCGACGACGACCCGCTGCACCGCCCGTTCCGCATCGTCCGCTCGGCCACGCCGCCTGGGCAACCGGTACAGCCGCTGGCCACGCGCCGGCCCTACGACGACCCCGGCGTCGGGCGTTTCTACTACCGGCTGCAACCCGAGCGCGAGGCCTCGCTGGCCAAGACCCACATGCCGTACGCGCTGGGCGCGTCGCGGATGGACAAGTACCGGCGCTGGTTCCTCGAGCCTGCAATCCAGGTCACCGCCGTGCCGTCCTACGACGTGAGCGTGGCCGCCAATCCCTTCGTCGCCTTCCGCGAACTGCCCATCGAGTCGCGCTACCGCTTCCTGCTCGACGAGGCCGAGTTCTTCATCATGACCTTCATCAAGGGCCCGGTGTGCCGCGGCCAGATGGCGGTGGACGTGATCCAGGACCATTTCTGGGTCTATTTCCTGAACCCGGGCGAAGATATCGAGCAAAAGGGCGCGGATGCGCTGCAGCGCATGGGCGACAAGCTGCGGCTGCCCACCGAAGCCGGCAGCAACGCCGGCATCCTGGCCCCGTGGCGCGAATTCGCTGGACTCGAACGCGAATATCTGCAGGACAAGAGCGCCTTCCTGCGCCAGGTGCTGGCGGCCGGCCGCAAGAAGCTGGACCTGTCGCTGGTCTGGGACGGCGACGGGCGCAACCCCAATGCCGCCCTGACCGTCTTCCGCCACTTCGACAGCGCCTCGGTCGTGAAGGGCCTGGTGGGCGAACCGCCGAAGACGGCCTGGCTCATCGGCTATTCGCTGTTCGAACGCATCTACTACCTGCTGGTGGCCGGTTACGACGTCTTCGGCAATGTCGGCCACCAGCTCAACAGCCGCCTGTATATGGACTTCATGCGCATGGAAGGCGAATTCAATTTCCTGCTGCTGCTGCCGCAGGAGCGGCGCCAGGCCACGGCGGCGTACTGGTACGAAGGGGCGCCCGACGAGGCCAGGGACTATGTCTACGGCCCCGACAACGCCGTCGACCACCCGTCGGCCGTTCCCTACCGCAGCAGCGATCCGCAACGCGAGCTCTACGGCCTGCTGCGCCAGCGGCTGGAGCCGGCGCTGGACACCCGCTACGAACTTTCGCGCGTGGTCGACCCGCGGCTGCGCCGTGCCCTGCAGTCGCTGGCTTCGGTGCGGGGCGCCGGCCTGTCCTGGTGGCCGGAGATGGTGGTGCTGCAGGTCGAGCCTGCGACGGGTGCGCCGCAGTATTTCAGCCTGCTGCGCGACACGGCGCATGCCAATGTTGCGCACCTGGTGCGCGAGAAGGCCAACCTGGTGCCGGCCGACAACCGCCTGACGGTGGTGCCGGGCCTCCTCGGCGCCTACCCGAATGCGATCTACCGCGTCAACGAGCGGGACCTGCCCGCATTCGAGGCGGCGATCCGCGGCCTGGCCTCGGAGGCCGACTACCGCGCGCTGGCCGACCGCTTCGCGATTCGCCGCACCTCGCCCGGCTTCTGGGCCGCCAGCGATGCCTTGCACGAGGCCTGGCGCAAGGCGACGCCGCTGGAAGCCGGACTGCTGGACTACAACCGGCTGGAGAACCGCTGAGGACCCCCTTGCCATAGGAAACCCGTGTGGCATGGGCGGGCTGGATGCCGGGCGCGCCGGACGACAGCGGCCGATGCCGCCGGCCAGTGACGAATCCTTCCCGCAGTCGTGCCCATGATCGAACAAGCCCTGACCCTGCCCTGCGGCCACCGGGTCGCCAACCGCCTCTGCAAGTCGGCCATGACCGAAGGCCTGGCCGACGCGCACGACCATGCGACGGCGGCGCTCCAGCGCCTGTACACCACCTGGGCACGCAGCGGAGCGGCGATACAGCTCAGCGGCAACATCATGATCGACCGGCGCTACCTGGAGCGCTCGGGCAACGTCGTGGTCGAGGACGAATCGGGCGCGGCGCAGTTGCGCGCCTGGGCTGCCGCCGTGCATGCCGGCGGCAGCCAGCTGTGGGCCCAGATCAGCCATCCGGGCCGGCAGTGCCCGCGGCTGGTCAACCTAAAGCCCCTGGCGCCCTCGGAAGTGCAGTTGCAGCTGGCGGGCAACTTCGGCGCACCGCGCGCGGCCACCGAGGCCGACCTCCAGGACATCGTCCAGCGCTTTGCCCACACGGCCGGGCTGGTCAAGGCCGCGGGCTTCGATGGCGTTCAGATCCACGCAGCGCACGGCTACCTGCTGTCGCAGTTTCTCTCGCCGCGCACCAACTTGCGACAGGACCGCTGGGGCGGTTCGCTGGCCAACCGGGCCCGCCTGTTGCTGGAGGTCGTCCACGCGGTCCGGGCTCGGGTGGGGCCGGCCACCCCGATTTCCGTCAAGCTGAACTCCTCGGACTTCGTCAAGGGTGGGTTCACGCTGGAGGAAAGCGTGCAGGTGGTGCAATGGCTGAACGACGCCGGCGTCGACCTGCTCGAAGTCTCGGGCGGCACCTACGAGCAACTCGAATTCTTCAGGCAGCACGATGCAGCCGAGGTACGCGACAGCACGCGTGAGCGCGAGGCCATGTTTCTCGAATACGCCAAGTCCATCAAGGCCGTGGCGCGCATGCCCATCATGGTCACCGGCGGCTTCCGCACGCTGGCCGGCATGGAGGCGGCGCTGGCGGGCGGGCACACCGACATGATCGGCCTGGCGCGCCCGTTCTGCCTGGACCCCGACTTCCCGGCCCGGATGTTGGCGGGCCAGATGACGCGCCTGCCCGTGCCCGAGGATCGCCTGGTGCTCGGCAAGGGATGGCTTGGCCCCAACAGCCGCTTCAGCGCCATGCGGGCCCTCAACAACCAGGCCCAGGCCGGTTGGTACTACCACCAGATCGAGCGCCTGGGCGCAGGCCTGGCACCCCAGCCCGGGATGAGCCCCTTGCGCGCCCTGGTGGCGCATTTCCTGCACGACTTCGCGCGCGCCATGCGGCGCAAGTTCGCCTGAGGCGGTCGCTCGCGGCCCGGGCGTAACGAGGACGCAGGCGCAGTAACGCCCGGTAATCGTTCCCCACGCGCGCTGCGCGTGCCCCTAGCATTCCCCTATCGGCACACCCGCGCGAAAGCCGGGGTCGCAAAGTTTCCGGTCTAAAGCGGTCGCAGTCCCTGCGGCAGCAACGACAGCGGGACTGCCGGCAGCCCGCCCCGGACTGCCGCTGCTCCCACTGGCCGATGTCACCCGGGTCCGTTGGAGAGCCAAAGATGAATCGTTTCCTGAAGCTGGTCGGCCCGCTATGGCTGGCCCTGGTCCTGGGCGGCGCGGCCTGGGCGCAGCCTGCCGTGCCGCACGCCGCCAAGCCGCCGTTCCCACAGCTCACCCTGCCCGACCGCGCCTCCGGCGGCCAGCGCGCCATCGACTCGCTGGGCACACGGCTGCCCGAGGTCGCCGCCTGGTACGGCAAATCCGCCGACGAATTCAAGGCCATGCTGCTGAAGGACCGCACGCTGCGCCTGGACCGGCGCGGCCGGCTGTTCGTCGTCGACGAACTGGACCAGCCGCTGCCGGCCACCCCGGCCCCGGCCGCCAGCACCGGCGCGCTGGATGGCAGCCTGGCGCCACTGGAGCAGACCTTCCTGCTGCACAGCCGCCCGGGCGCGAAGCGCACGATCCATCTCAATTTCAAGGGCGCCACGCTGACCAATACGGCCTGGAACGGCAGCAGCGGCAGCATCACCGCGCTGCCTTTCGACCTCGACGGCATGCCCTACAGCTTCTCGACCGCCGAGCTGCAGCGCATCCAATACATCTGGCAGCGCGTGGCCGAGGATTACTCGGCCTTCGACGTCGACGTCACCACCGAGGCGGTGCCGCTCGACCAGATCACGCGCAGCGGCTCGGCCGACACCGTCTTCGGCACCACCGTGCTGATCACCCAGCGCACCGGCGTCTACAACTGCAGCTGCGGCGGCGTCGCCTATGTGGGCATCTTCGACGACACCAGCGACTTCCACAAACCGGCGCTGGTGTTCTACGACGCGCTGGGCAGCGGCAACGAGAAATATGTCGCCGAGGCGATCTCGCACGAGGCGGGACACAACATGGGCCTGGGCCACGACGGCTATTCGGGCGGCGGCTACTACCAGGGGCACGGCAGCGGCGCCACCGGCTGGGCACCGATCATGGGCGTCGGCTACTACCAGTCCCTGGTGCAGTGGAGCAAGGGTGAGTACGCCACCGCCAACAATGTGCAGGACGACTATGCCGTGATGCAGTCCAACGGCCTGCCGCTGCGTGCCGACGACCACGGCAATAGTGCCGGCACCGCCACGGTAGTCGGCGGCGCCAGCAGCAACGGGATCACCGACCTGTCCGCCTCTGGCGTCATCGAGCGGCCGAGCGACGTCGACACATTCGCCTTCTCGGCGGGCGCCGGCACCGCCACCTTCAGCATCGCGCCGGCCGCACGGTCGGCCAACCTCGATGCCTGGGTGACCTTGCGCGATGCCGCCGGCACGCTGTTGGCCAGCGTCAACCCGGTCGACGCGCTGGGCGCGAGCTTCAGCGTCACGTTGCCGTCCGCGGGCGCCTACTACCTGTCGGTGCAGGGTGCCGGCAAGGGCGACCCGCTGGGCACCGGCTACACGAACTACGGCAGTGTCGGCCACTACGGCGTCAGCGCCAGCGTGCCGGCCTCAGGCAGCCAGGCGCCGGTCGGCGTGATCACGGCGTCCACGCTGCGCGGCACGGCGCCGCTGACGGTGTCGTTCTCGGGCGCCGGCTCCAGCGACGCCGATGGCAGCATCGTCGGCTACGCCTGGACCTTCGGCGACGCCTCCTCCGGCAGCGGCGTCACCTCGTCGCACGTCTACACGACCCCCGGCAGCTATGCGGTCGAGCTGCTCGTCACCGACGACAGCGGCCTGAGCGCGACGAGCAGTGTCACGGTCACCGTCGACCTGCCGGTGACGCTGGCGACGATGCGCGTGGCCGACATCGACATGGGCCTGAAAGTGGCGAAGAACGGCAGCGCGCAGGCCAGCGCCGCGGTGAAGCTGCTCGACGCCGAGGGTCGGCCCGTCGTCGGTGCCAGCCTGTCCGGCTCCTGGAGCGGCATCGTGTCGCGGACTTCGAGCGCAACGACCGACGGCGCGGGTATGGCCCGCTTCAGCTCGCCGAGCACGCGCAGCAAGAGCGGCAGCTTCGTCTTCACCGTCAAGGGCGCGACGCTGAACGGCTACAGCTACGCGCCGGCGCTGAATACGGAAACCAGCGATTCGATCTCGCGCTGATCCCGCCCCGGTCCCGCCTGCGAGAGCGGGGCTGGGGAGAGGGTGAGCGTGAGGGCCGGGCGCGCCAGGGTCCAGGCGGCGGCGCCGGCCCATCCCAAGCCCCTGCTCGACGGTGCGCCGCGCGAGTTGGAAGGGCGGCCTAGATCAGCCCGACGCGCTGTATCGCCTCGATCGTGACCTGCGTCAGCGCGCCCACCTGCGCGAGGATATCGCCCGATGCCGGCGTGCTGGCGCTGCCGGACCAGACCAGCGTGCCCTGCGCCACGGCCGTCAGCGACGAACTCGCGGCCAGGCTCTGTGCCGCCGTCGCGCCGCCGATCGGGAAGCTGATGCCGATGCCACCGACGCTGAAGCCACCGCCGCGATGACCACCGCCGCTGCCTGCACTGATACCGACGCCGACCTGCGCCCCCGGATTCACCACGGCCACGCCGCCGGCATACAGCGACATGCTGGCGAGCGTGGCGACACCGCTGGCCCGCAGCGCGGCCTTCATCTCTTCTGACGCATCCGGGCTGGCCCAGGGAAATCCGGGGATCGAATAGCTGCGCACGGCAACGATGCCGCGCGCACCGAGCTGGTTCGACCACTGGTCCTCGCACCCGCGCCGCACGGCTTCGTCGGGCGCCCGGCACACCACCAGCACGCGCCCGCCCTTCAGCGAAGCGGCGTCGAACGCGGGGTTCCGCCACTCGGCCGTCATCTGGGTCGTCGCGCAGCCTGCCAGTGTCGCCACGAGGCTGGCGGCCAGCAGGCGCGAGATCGGGATTCGCAGCATCCATCTCATCGGGTCACCCTTCGACGGTCGAGATAGCAGGGGGACGAAATACCCGGCGACCGGGCGCGACACGGCCAATGCGGCGATGTTGCACGGACCGAAGGATGCCGATCTGCACAACCCGGTGCAAGACGTCGTCGACCTCGGCCAGCCGGTCTGGACAGCGGCCGAGCGGGCCGCCGGCAGGCTGTTCTACGCTTCGGCGACCTGCAGCACCAGCTTGCCGAAATTCCGGCCGCTGAACAGCCTGTTCAGCGCTTCCGGGAATGCGGCCACGCCGCCTTCGACCACGTCTTCGCGGCTCTTCATGCGGCCGTCCTTCAGGTAGACGGCCAGTTCGGCCACGGCCTGCGGGTAGCGACCGGCATAGTCGAAGACCACCATGCCCTGCATGCGCGCCCGATTCACCAGCAGGCTCAGGTAGTTCTTCGGCCCCTGCACCGCCGTGGTGTTGTTGTACTGGCTGATGGCGCCGCAGACGACGATGCGCGCGCCGCGCGCCAGCCGGGCCAGCACGGCGTCGAGGATGTCGCCGCCGACATTGTCGAAATACACGTCCACGCCCTTCGGGCAGTGCTGCTTCAGGCCAACGCCGACCGGGTCCCAGCGGCCGGCCCCGGGGGGCGGCGGCGCCTTGTAGTCGATGCAGGCATCGAAGCCGAGTTCGCGCACCACCCACTCGCACTTGGCCGGGCCGCCGGCGATGCCGACGACGCGGCAGCCCAAGATCTTCGCCAGCTGCCCCACCGTCTGGCCGACGGCCCCGGCCGCACCCGAGACGACGACGGTGTCGCCGGGCTGCGGCTGGCCGACGTCCATGAGTCCGAAATAAGCCGTCATGCCGGGCATGCCCAGCACGTTCAGCCATTGCGTGAGGGTGCCCAGCCGCAGGTCGATCCTGCTCAGGCCGCTGCGCTGGATCTGGTCGCCGGCCACGGAAAAGTATTCCTGCACGCCGGCGCCGCCGGCCACGTGGTCGCCGACGGCGAAATCCGGGTGCTGCGAGGCGATGACCACGCCCACGCCACCAGCGCGCATGACCTCGCCGATGCCCACGGGAGGGATATAGCTCTTGCCCTCGTTCATCCAGCCGCGCATGGCGGGATCCAGAGACAGCGCCAGCGTCTTCACCAGCACGCCGCCCGCGCCCGGCTCGGCCACCGGCTCGCTGCTGAACTGCCAGTTGTCGGCGTTGGGCAACCCCACCGGGCGCGAGGCCAAGCGGACCTGATGGTTGACGAGGGAAGACAAGGTGCTGGTCATGGCGGCTCCGAAAAGGGGGCGAAGCCGCCGATGGTAGGGGCAGGCGGCCTGGCCTGCCGTCGCGCCGGCGACGCCGCCTGTCGCCGGCCCCTCAGGGTGCCTTCGAAAGCGCGGTGACGGTGTAGTTGCCGTCGATGCGCTCGGCCGTGAAGCGCACACGATCGCCCACGACCACGCCCTCCAGCAGTTGCGGCGAGCGCACGCGGTAGGCCATGGTCATGGGCGGCATGTCCAGGCTCTTGATCTCGCCGTGCTTCAGGGTGATGCGGGCATTGGCCTTGTCCAGCTTGGTGACCTCGCCGTTGGCCATGGGCGCCTGCGCCAGCGCCAGCGTCGTGGTGGCCAGGGCAGCGATGAGGATCAGGGGCTTGCGCATGGAACGGAATTCCCGGGTGTCTTGGAGGTGAACGAACAAGGCGGTGAGACTCCGCCGCCGTCTGCTAGTTCCAGGCGCGGCCACCCCAGTTTCCTACAATCTGCCCTCCCGACGCTCCCCCAAGCCGCCATGACCGCTCCCACCGACCACGACCTGGGCCACATCACGCCGCGCGACCAGGCCGAGATCCTGGCCCAGGCGCTGCCCTACATCCGTCGTTTCCACGGCAAGACGCTGGTCATCAAGTACGGCGGCAATGCCATGACCGACCCGGCGCTGCAGCAGGACTTCGCCGAGGACATCGTGCTGCTCAAGCTGGTGGGCATGAACCCGATCGTGGTGCACGGCGGCGGGCCGCAGATCGACGAGGCGCTCACCCGGCTGGGCAAGAAGGGCACCTTCATCCAGGGCATGCGCGTCACCGACGAGGAAACCATGGAAGTGGTGGAGTGGGTGCTGGCCGGGCAGGTGCAGCAGGACATCGTGGGCCTCATCAATGCCGCCGGCGGCAAGGCGGTGGGCCTGACCGGGCGCGACGGCGGGCTGATCCGCGCGCGCAAGCTGAAGATGCTGGACAAGAACGACCCCGCCGTCGAACACGACGTGGGCCAGGTGGGCGAGATCACCGCCATCGACCCCGGCGTGGTGCAGGCGCTGCAGGACGACCGCTTCATCCCGGTCATCAGCCCCATCGGCTTCGGCGAGCAGAACGAAAGCTACAACATCAACGCCGACCTCGTGGCCAGCAAGCTGGCCACCGTGCTGAAGGCCGAGAAGCTGATGCTGCTGACCAACACGCCGGGCGTGCTGGACAAGTCGGGCCAGCTGCTCACCAACCTGAGCGCGCGCGAGATCGACGAACTGTTCGCGGACGGCACCATCAGCGGCGGCATGCTGCCCAAGATCAGCGGCGCGCTCGACGCGGCCAAGAGCGGCGTCAACGCCGTGCACATCATCGACGGCCGCGTGCCGCACGCCATGCTGCTGGAGATCCTGACCGACCAGGCCTACGGCACGATGATCCGCTCGCATTGAGATGCGCGGCCCGGGCACGGTCTGGCTGTTCGACCTGGATGACACCCTGCACGACGCGTCGTACGCCAGCATGCCGGGCATCCACCAGGCCATGGGGGCGTATATCCAGCAGCACCTGGGCCTGACGCACGAGCAGTCGAATGCGCTGCGCCGCCGCTACTGGCATCGCTACGGCGCCACGCTGCTGGGGCTGATCCGCCACCACGGCGTCGACGCCGGCCACTTCCTGCAAGAGACGCACCAACTGCCCGGGCTGGAGGCCCGCGTGCGCGGCCACCGCCACGACCTGGCCGCGCTGCAGCGCCTGCGCGGGCGCAAGGTGCTGCTGACCAACGCGCCGGCGGCCTACACCGCCCGCGTGCTCGGCGTGCTGGGCATCGCGCGCTGGTTCCAGCAGATCGTCACCATCGAGGACATGCACATGTTCGGGCAGCTGCGGCCCAAGCCCGACGCCCGCATGCTGCGCCGGCTGGCGGCGCGGCTGCGCGTGCACCCGGCGCAATGCGTGCTGGTGGAAGACACCCTGGGCCACCTGAAGGCCGCGCGGCGCCTGGGCATGGGCACGGTGTGGATGCGCCGCTTCCGGCCCGGACTGCGGCCAGCCGCGGGCGTGGACCGGCGCGTCGGGGCGCTGCGCCAGTTGCTGCGCTGAAGCCCGCGCAGGCCTCTTCGGGCCGCCACCGGATCGGTTTTCCGGCCCAGCGCACGGGCTGGAATGTCAGTGTTTACCTGCACCAAAGGCCCCGCGGGGCGTGTGCCAGAATGTGCCGAGCCGCCTTCGCCCACCGACACTCGTGACCGCCAGCCCCGAAGCACAGAACCCGGTCGAAGGCGAGACGCTCGACACGCCTGCCGCCGAGAACGGCGCCGCGCCCGGCGATCCGGTCGCCGTCCGCAAGCGCCCGCGCCCCGGCGAGCGCCGCGTGCAGATCCTGCAGACGCTGGCGCTGATGCTCGAACAGCCGGGCGCTGAGCGTGTCACCACCGCTGCACTGGCCGCCCGGCTGGAAGTGAGCGAGGCCGCGCTGTACCGCCACTTCGCGAGCAAGGCGCAGATGTTCGAGGGGCTGATCGAATTCATCGAGACCAGCATCTTCACGCTCGTCAACCAGATCGTCGAACGTGAACCGTCGGGCGCGTCCCAGGCGCAGAAGATCGCCACCGTGGTGCTGCAATTCGGTGAGCGCAACCCCGGCATGACGCGCGTCATGGTGGGCGACGCGCTGGTGTTCGAGCACGAACGGCTGACCGCGCGCATGGGCCAGTTCTTCGACCGCGTGGAGTCGCAGCTGCGCCAAAGCCTGCGCCAGGCAGCCGAAGCCGCGGGTTCGGCCACGCCCACCGTCGACGCGCAGGCACTGGCCTCGGCGCTCACGGCGCTGCTCGTCGGCCGCCTGCAGCGCTACGCACGCTCGGGCTTCAAGCGGCTGCCCACCGAGCATCTCGAGCCGGCATTGCAGCGTCTCGCCAGCTGAGCGCTCGTGATGGAGTTGATGGCCGGCGGCACCCTGCTGCGGCTGCTGCCACAGCGTGCCGCCTATCTGCCGGCGCAGCAGACCCTGCTGGTGGCCGACGCGCACCTGGGCAAGGCGGTATCTTTCCGGCGCCTGGGGCTGCCGGTGCCGGAAGCCACCACCGACGAGACCTTGCAACGGCTGGCCCAGGCCGTCGCCGCCACCGGTGCCCGTCAGGTCGTCTTCCTGGGCGACCTGCTGCACTCGGCGCGCTCGCGCGCCGAAGCCACGATGGCGGCGGTGGCGCGCTGGCGCGAACGGCACGCGAGCCTGGCCCTGACGCTGGTGCGCGGCAACCACGACGGCCACGCCGGCGATCCGCCCGCGGACTGGGGCGTGAGCTGCGTGGACGGCCCGCTGCTCCTGGATCCGGGCGGCCTGGCGCTGGCGCACCACCCCCAGTCCGTGCCGGGCCGCTACGTGGTGGCCGGGCATCTGCACCCGGCCGCGGTCGTCGGCGGCCGCGGCCACGACCGCTTGCGCCTGCCGTGCTTTCACTTCGGCGCCACGGTGGGCGTGCTGCCGGCCTTCGGCGCCTTCACCGGCATGCACGTGATGCCGCGCGCGCCGGGCGACCGTGTCTTCGTGGTCGCCGGTGACGCGGTGCGCCCGCTGCCGGGGCTGCATACACTCGCGGCATGAG
>Ga0073899_10005159_pt1 | contig 11412 bp, 12 predicted proteins | sample KloWWTmetaKNB5Ph_FD_88975 | JGI IMG/M metagenome (GOLD analysis project Ga0073899, IMG submission 88975) | Active sludge microbial communities from Klosterneuburg, Austria, studying microevolution and ecology of nitrifiers - Klosterneuburg... | ecosystem: Engineered > WWTP > Aerobic digester >...
CCAGCTCGGTGTGCCGACGCGGCGCGATTTCGAAGCGCTCGCGCACCTGCCCATCGACCCAAATAGCGACCGAACAAGCTTCGGTAGCGGTTTCAAAGGCAAGTAAATTCATGCGCTGAGTGTAGCGGCTGATGAAGAGCTTCCCCTGACCATGCACATTCGCTGGAAGTCAGGCAGCAAAGCGATCGGTGGCCGCCACCAATGCCGCCACGTTCTCCGCTTCGAATGCGGAATGCCCGGAGGCAGCACTGACGATCAGCTCAGCCTTCGGCCACGCCTTGTGCAAATCGAATGCGTTCTGGATCGGACACACCACGTCATAACGGCCATGCACGATCACGCCCGGAATGTCCGCCAGTTTGTGCGCATCGCGCAGCAACTGATCCTCCACTTCGAAGAAACCACCATTGACGAAGTAATGGTTTTCAATCCGCGCGAAGGCCAATGCAAACTGCGGATCACCATGGCTGGTGGCGTAATTCGGGTCGATATGCAGATAGCTGGTGGCACCCTCCCAGATGCTCCACGCCTTGGCAGCGGCCAGCCGGGTGGCTTCATCACTTGAGGTAAGCCGGCGGTAATACGCACCGATCAGATCACAACGCTCCACCTGCGGAATCGCGTCCAGATAGTGCTGCCACGCATCCGGGAACAAGCGCGAAGCGCCTTCCTGATAAAACCATTCCAGCTCCCAGCGGCGCAGCATGAAGATGCCTCGCAATACCAGCTCGGTGACACGCTGCGGGTGGGTTTGCGCATAGGCCAGCGCCAGGGTGGAGCCCCAGCTGCCGCCAAACACTTGCCATGCCGCAATGCCCAGAAGTTCACGCAATTGTTCGATATCGGCAACCAGATCCCATGTGCTGTTATCCGTCAGATCCGCGTGCGGGGTACTGCGCCCGGCACCACGCTGGTCAAACAGCACGATGCGGTATTTCGCAGGATCGTGAAAACGCCGCATATTGGCGGTGCAGCCCGCGCCCGGCCCGCCGTGCAGCATCACCACCGGCTTGCCGTCGGGGTTGCCGCATTCTTCCCAATACAGGGTGTGGCGGGCATCGACGGCCAAGGTGCCGGTGCGGTACGGGGTGATTTCGGGATACAGCGTGCGCATGGGGGTGCCTGCGGGGATGATGGTGGTTATTTTAGCCCGGCCTTGGCGCAGGCCGGTGCTGGCGCCTGGTGCAGGGTAGTCGCTACGCCGCTCAAATGCGGCTGCGCGATCTACCCTGGGCTAGCCGCCAGCACCGTCATCGTTGTCCCAATGTGACACGGTCACGTGCTTCCAGATCACGCACGGTTTTGACGCCATAAAACCCGGCGTCGCGCAGCAGGGTGCGCACGGCCGGGCCTTGGTCGAGTCCATGTTCCAGCAACAACCAGCCACCGGCACGCAGATGCGCCGGGGCGGCGATGGCAATCATGCGAATGGCATCCAGTCCATCCACGCCGCAAGACAACGCCAGCGCAGGCTCAAAGCGCAGGTCGCCGGCGTCCAGATGCGGGTCATGGTCGGCGATGTATGGCGGATTGCTGACGATGACATCAAAGCGCTCGCCCAGCACCGGTGCCAGCCAGTCGCCTTGGCGAAACTCGACATTCCCGATGGCATTGCGCTGCGCATTGCCGCGCGCCACGTCCAAGGCATCTGCGCTGGCATCGGTGGCCACCAACTGCGCCTGCGGGCGCTCCTTGGCCAGCGCCAGCGCAATCGCGCCGCTGCCGGTGCCCAGATCAGCCACGCGCACGGCGGTATCGACAGGGATGCGCGCAAGCGCCTGCTCCACCAATAATTCGGTTTCCGGGCGCGGAATCAAGGTGGCCGGCGTCACCGCCAATTCCAGCGTCCAAAACCCACGGCTGCCGGTCAGGTACGCCACCGGCTCCCCGCTCACGCGCCGCTGCACCAACGCTTCAAAACGCGCCGCATCGGCTGCGCTCACGGCATCGCTGGCATGCGCAAACAGCCAACTGCGCGGCTGGTGCAAGACATGCAGCAGCAGATAGTCGGCATCGACAGGATCAATCCGGGTACGTGCCTGAGTCAGCAGGCTGGCAACGGTAGGGGCAGTGGCAGTCATCGCGACATGGTAGCTGGCCGCGCCGAAGCGCTGGAGGCCTTGCCGTCATAACAATAGACCCCATCTATCGATAGAATATCAATAATCAATTTCAATCATTGATAGGGATGGCCTAAGCTGGCTCCACTTCTGATCCACCCCACCCACACGACACCGGAGCGTTTCCATGTCCCTGATCAACACCCACGTGCAGCCGTTCAAAGCCAATGCCTTCCATAACGGCAAGTTCATCGAAGTGACCGAAGCCAGCCTGAAAGGCCATTGGTCGGTTCTGATCTTCATGCCGGCCGCGTTCACCTTCAATTGCCCGACCGAAATCGAAGACGCCGCCGAGCATTACGCCGAGTTCCAGAAGGCCGGTGCCGAGGTCTATATCGTCACCACCGACACCCACTTCAGCCACAAGGTGTGGCACGAAACCAGCCCGGCGGTGGGCAAGGCGCAGTTCCCGCTGATCGGCGACCCCACCCATCAGCTCACCAACGCCTTTGGCGTGCATATCCCGGAAGAGGGCCTGGCCCTGCGTGGCACCTTCGTGATCAACCCCGATGGCGTGATCAAGACCATGGAAGTGCACGACAACGCGATTGCGCGTGACGTGGCCGAAACCGTGCGCAAGCTGCAAGCCGCGCAATACGTGGCCAGCCACAGCGGTGAGGTGTGCCCGGCCAAGTGGAAGGAAGGCGCCAAGACCATTGCGCCGTCGCTGGATCTGGTCGGCAAGATCTGAGCCTTTACAACGCACCCTCTCCACCTTCGGAGAGGGTTGCGTGAAAGCGATGCAGCGCGTCACTTTCCCGCAGCCCTGTTCACTTCCGCCCTCTGCCTGATACGCAGAACGGGCAACTGCGCCTCAATTTCGAAGGAGCCCCCCCATGTTGGATGCCACCCTCAAAGCCCAACTTGCCGCTTACCTGGAAAAACTCCAGCAGCCGATCGCCTTGGTTGCCTCGCTGGATGATTCCGATGCCGCACGCGAGCTGGATGCCTTGCTGGACGAAATCGCCGCGCTATCGCCGAAAATTTCCCGCAGCAACGGCGATGCCGCGCGCAAGCCATCGTTTGAAATTCGCCGCACTGGCAGCGATGTTGCGGTGGCGTTTGCCGGCATTCCGCTGGGCCACGAGTTCACCTCACTGGTGCTGGCGCTGCTGCATGTGGGTGGCCATCCGATGAAAGTCGATGCGGCGCTGACCGCGCAAGTGCGCGCACTTGAAGGTGATTATCAGTTTGAAACCTACATGTCGCTGCATTGCCAGAGCTGCCCGGATACCGTGCAAGCGCTGAACATGATGAGCGTACTGAACCCGCGCATTCGCCATATCGCCATCGACGGCGCGCTGTTTGAAGCGGAAGTGGCGGCCAAACACATTTTGTCGGTGCCCACCGTGTACATGAATGGTGTGGAATTTGATGCGGGCCGCCTCAGCATCGAACAAATTTTGGCCAAACTGGATGCCGGCGCAGCCGCACGCGCCGCAGCAGCACTCAATGATCGTGCGCCCTACGATGTGCTGATCGTGGGCGGTGGCCCCGCCGGCGCAGCGGCAGCGATTTATGCCGCACGCAAAGGCATCCGCACCGGCTTGCTGGCCGAGCGCTTTGGTGGGCAGGTGCAAGACACCATGGCCATCGAGAATTTCCCATCGGTGGACTACACCGAAGGCCCGAAACTGGCCGCAGCGCTGGAAGCCCAGGTGCGCGGCTACGGCGTGGAGGTGATCACCTCGCAACGCGCCAAGACCCTGCACGCGGCCGGGAGTGATGGCTTGGCTGGCATCACCCTGGAAAGCGGCGCCAGCTTGCGCAGCAAGACCGTGATCCTGGCCCCCGGCGCACGCTGGCGGCAAACCGGCGTGCCCGGCGAAGCCGACTACCGCACCAAGGGCGTCACCTATTGCCCGCACTGCGATGGCCCACTGTTCAAGGGCAAGAGAGTGGCGGTGATCGGCGGCGGCAATTCCGGCATCGAAGCGGCGATTGATTTGGCCGGCGTGGTCGAGCATGTGACGGTGCTGGAATTTGACAGCAAGCTGCGCGCCGATGAAGTCTTGCAGCGCAAGCTGCACAGCTTGCCCAACACGGCCGTGCACCTGAACGCGCAAACCACCGAAATGCTGGGCGATGGCAGCAAGCTCACCGGGCTGCGCTTCACCGATCGCAGCAGCGGCGAGCCCAGGGATCTGGCAGTGGGCGGCGTGTTCGTGCAGATCGGCCTGCTGCCCAATACCGAATGGCTGCAAGGCGCGGTGGCGCTGAGTCCGCGTGGCGAGATCATCATTGATGACCGCGGCCACACCAATGTGGCAGGCGTGTTTGCGGCGGGTGATGCCACCATCGAAGCGTATAAACAGATCGTGGTGGCAATGGGCAGTGGCGCGACGGCGGCGCTGTCAGCATTCGATTATTTGATTCGTACCAGCGCACCTGCACAAGCGGCGTAATGCGATGAACCTGCGCGATCTCAAATACCTCGTCACCTTGGCCGACCTGCGCCACTTCGGCAAGGCCGCACAGGCGTGCTTTGTCAGCCAGCCCACCTTGTCCACCCAGATCAAAAAACTGGAGGACGAGTTGGGCGTGGCCCTGATCGAACGCGCACCACGCAAAGTCATGCTCACCCCCGCCGGACAGGATGCGGTGCAGCGTGCGCGCCGCATCATGGCGGAAGTGGAAGCAATGAAACAAGCCGCGCGCCGCAGCCGCGACCCGGAAGCCGGCAGCCTGCGGCTGGGTGTGTTCCCCACCTTGGGCCCCTATCTGTTGCCGCATGTGGTTGCGCCGCTGCATCAGCGTTTTCCGCAGTTGGAGCTGTTGCTGGTGGAAGAAAAAAGCGATGTGTTGTTGCAACGCCTGCGCGACGGCAAGTTGGATGCCGCCTTGCTGGCATTGCCGCTGCACGACGAGCAACTGCACGCGCAATTCCTATTTGAAGAACCCTTCCTGTTTGCCGCACCCAGCACTCACCCCTTGGCCAAGCAGTCCAGCATGGCGATGGATGCGCTCGGCCACGAAACCTTGCTGCTACTGGAAGACGGCCACTGCCTGCGTGACCAAGCCCTGGATGTGTGCCGGCTGTCCGGCGCGCAGGAAAAATCCGGCTTTCGCGCCACCAGTCTGGAAACCCTGCGGCAGATGGTGGCCGCAGGTGTCGGCGTCACCCTGCTGCCTGCCCTCTCGGTGCATGCACCGATTGCCGCATCGCCCAATGTTCAACTGATTCCGTTTCGCGCCCCGGTGCCCAGTCGCAAGATTGCACTGGTCTGGCGCAAGTCCTCGGCACTGGATGATTTCCTGCAAACCCTTGGCAATGCCATTGGCAAACTGGCACAGGCACAATTGGCGCACCCCTGATTGCCGGACCCCCCAATGCGGCCACGTCATGCCATCGTGCTATGCATCGCCGCGTGTTTGCTGCTGGCGTGGTGGTTAGCACATCCGCCTGGCAGCAAACTGTCGCAAGACACCCGCACGGCACTGGCCAACGCTGCCTGTCCGCTGCCACCGCATGTGGCACGCGGCGATGTACCGCTGCAAACCAACGTGCCCGATGGGCTGGCCTTGCCCGCGCTGCATCAGGTGCGAATGACTCCATTGGCCGGCTTCAGCGTGGAGGCGCGGGTGCTGGGCCGTGAAAATTATTTTGCCGATGCCGGCGCCAAGTTTTCCCCCACCGATCTGGCGCTGGGCTGGGGCCGCATGCGGGAGGATGCCGTACTGGACAAACTCTCGATCCGCCAAGGCGGCCGGTTTTTCTATTACCACTGGCGCAATGAGCCGCCCATTCCACCCACTGAAATCGTGCGCAGCGCCAGCAACATGCACATCATCCCGGCCACACCTGAAGTAGCCCGCGCACTCGACACCATCACCGCGAATGACAGCGTGCGCATCGACGGCTGGCTGGTGCGGCTGGATGCCGACAACGGCTGGCACTGGGTCAGTTCCCTGAGCCGCGATGACAGCGGCAATGGCGCTTGCGAGCTGGTCTATGCCTGCGCCATCACGCGGGAATAATCGGGGAATAATTGCGCCATGCAGACGGCACGGGTTTCGGTCAAGATGCAAGCATGAAACGCACCCTCCCCTTGCTTGTCTTGCCCGCGCTGCTGGCCACGTCGCCGACCCATGCCGCAACGCCCTCGCGTGAAGTGTCCATTGTGTTCGTCGGCGACATCATGGTGGCCGAACGCCCCGGCGAGCTGATTGCGCGCGGCACTGACCCCTTCCAACCGTTCCAGTCCCTGCTGGATGCGCATGACCTGCGTATCGGCAATTTGGAATGCGTGGTGGCACGTGGCGGCAATGCCTTGCTCAAACCGTTTACCTTCCGTGCCGACCCGCAGGTACTGCCGGTGCTGAAGCGCCATTTCGATGCGGTCTCGCTGGCCAATAATCACTCGGGTGATTTCGGCAAGGCCGCCTTTGCCGAACAGTTGGGCCTGATGCAACAAGCCGGCCTGCCGTGGTTCGGGGGCGGCCATACGCTGGAAGAAGCACACAGGCCGCTGATTCTGGAGCGCAACGGCTTGCGTATCGCGCTGCTGGGTTATGTGGAGTTCAAGCCGCGTGCGTTCGAAGCCGATGCCACCCGCCCCGGCGTGGCCTGGAGTGGTGAAGACGAGCAGGTGATCGAAGACATCATTGCGGCGCGGCGCGTGCAGCATGCCGACATCGTGATCCCGTTCATGCATTGGGGTTGGGAAGAAGAAGCCCAGCCCAGCCCGCGCCTGCGTGAATTTGCCCGGCGCATGATCGATGCCGGTGCCGACATGGTGGTGGGCGACCATCCGCACGTCACCCAAGGCGCGGACGTGTACAAGGGCAAACCGATTATTTACAGCTTGGGTAATTTCCTGTTCAACAGCTTCGATACTGAAGCCACCACCACCGGCTGGGTGCTATCGGCCAAGCTTGGGCCAGAAGGCGTGCAGCAGTGGCGCACCCATGTGGCGCGGCTGGACAAGGACGGCGTACCCCATCCTGCCAGCGCTGCCAGCAGCCCGTGCGGGCAAGCCGGCGATACCGTGGTTCAGCAATGCAAGGGCAACACTCCATGAGCAACACCATCGGTTCCCTGCTGCTTGCCGTGCTGGGTCTGGCCACCAGCCTGACCGCGCATGCCGATACGGTGCGCTGCCATGTGATTTACGGCGGTGAAACCTGGACGCTGGATGCCACGCCCACCACCACGCCGTATCAAACCCGCAACCAAGCAATCGGCCGCTATTTCGAATTCAAACTCATCAATGCCGAGCTGCCCAACACCGGCCGTTTCGTGCGCATCTATACCTATGCCATGAGCAGCGGTGATCCGGTGCTCATCCATCAAGCCTCGTATCGACCACCGTTCGATGCGCGCGCAGCACACTGGGGCTTCACCGGGTTGCAATACGTGTACGAACCCAGCAAAGGCAGCGAGTTGCAATACTGGTGCCAATTACTGCCTTGATTGCGTCACGCCTCCTGCGCGGCGCTGGCCTGTCTGGACTTCATCCCCGCGACAAAGATCCCGGCCAAGCTCACCGCCAAGCCAGCCCATTGGCGTGGTGTGGGCGACAGATCCAACACCACGACATCCAGCACATACGCCACGATCGGTTGTGCCAGCAACAGCAAGCCCGCCACCGCCACCGGCAGCACCACCATCGAGCGCGAAATCAGAATCCAACTCAGGCAATGACCCACCGCCGCTAATGCCAGCAGCAAGCCCCAGACTTGCAGCGATGGCGGGGTAAATACTTCACCCTCTGCCAAACCGATTGCGCCCAAGCACAGCGCACTGCCAAACGCGGCCACGCACAACACCTGCTCTACCGGCACCCGCGCCTGACCCATCGCCGCTTCGTGTTGCGAGCGCTTGATCCCCACGTTGTAGGCGGCGTACGCAATTCCGGTGATCAAGCCCAACCATACGCCCCAATGGTATTGCGCCGGCAAGCTGGCCCAACCCGCACCCAGCAGCAGCCACAGCCCGAAAAACGCCAGCACCACCCCGGTGATGAAGCGCAGCCCCAGCCGCTCACCAAACAGCAACACCCCGGCCAGCGCCATGAAAAACACCTGCGCATTGGCCAGCAGGGTGGCCAGCCCCGGCCCCACCAGCAGAATACTTTTGTGCCACAGCCACAAATCCACCGCAAAGGCGAGTACCGGCAGCAGCAACCACAGCCACGTCTTGCGCGATAACCGCTGCCAGCCGTGCCGCCACTGCACCAGCCCTGCCAGCAACACGCCCGCCAGCAACATCCGCCAGAACGCCACCGCCGTCGGCGGCATCGCGGTCAACCGCACCATCAAACCATTGCTGCCGATGATGGCCGCCCCGATCAACAACTCCAGCGTGGCCGTTTGCTTGGACTGCGCCAGACTCATGCCGGCAATGCTTGTTTGACCAGATGGGCATCCATCAGCTGCTGGGCGGCGTACACGGTGCGCATGGAGGGCGGCCATATCGGAATGAAGCGGCCCATCAGCATACGCCCGCAGCTCCGCTAGAATGCGCGATTGCATTTGAATTTCGATACCGCCGTGTCCGACTCCGCCACCAGCACCGACGCCCCGATCCGCACCGATTTCATCCGCCAGATCGTGCGCGATGATCTTGCCTCGGGCAAACACACCGCCATCAAAACGCGCTTCCCGCCGGAGCCCAATGGCTACCTGCATATCGGCCACGCCAAGGCGATCTGCCTGGATTTTGGCGTGGCGGCCGAATTCGGCGGCGTGTGCAATCTGCGTCTGGACGACACCAATCCGGCGCGCGAAGACCCCGAATACGTGCGTGCCATCCAGGACGATGTGCGCTGGCTGGGCTTTGACTGGCACAGCCTGCGCCACGCTTCGGACTATTTCGAGGTGTATTACCTGGCCGCCGAAAAATTGATCACCGATGGCAAAGCGTTTGTCTGCGACTTGAGCGCCGAGCAAGTACGCGAATACCGGGGCACGTTGACCGAAGCCGGCCGCAATTCGCCGTTCCGCGAGCGCAGCGTGGAAGAAAACCTGGACCTGTTCCGGCGCATGCGTGCGGGCGAATTTGCCGACGGCGCACGCACCCTGCGCGCCAAGATCGACATGAGCAGCGGCAACATGAACCTGCGTGATCCGGCGCTGTACCGGATCAAGCACGTCGAACACCAGAACACCGGCAACGCGTGGCCGATCTACCCGATGTACGACTTCGCCCACGCGCTGGGCGATGCCATCGAGGGCATCACCCATTCGCTGTGCACGCTGGAATTCGAAGACCACCGCCCGCTGTATGACTGGAGCGTGGACAACGTGGACTTGGCCGGCCATCCCGCCCTGCTGCAACCGTTGCTGGCCAAAGGCCTGCCGATGGAAGCCGGCAAACCCCGCCAGATCGAGTTCTCGCGCCTCAATTTCAACTATCTGGTGATGAGCAAGCGCAAATTGATGGCGCTGGTCACCGACCAACTGGTCGATGGTTGGGACGACCCGCGCATGCCCACCTTGCAAGGCATCCGTCGGCGCGGCTATACCGCCTCGGCCCTGAAGTTGATGGTCGAGCGCGTGGGCATCAGCAAACAGAACTCATTGCTGGACATTTCCATTCTGGAAGGTGCACTGCGTGATGATCTGGATGCGCATGCACCGCGCCGGATGGCGGTGATCGATCCTCTGAAAGTGGTGCTGACCAATGTGGATGCCAGCGTTGAGGAATTCCTGCGGTTTGCCAACCATCCCAAGGATGAGGCGCAGGGCGAACGCGAAATTCCGTTTGGCCGCGAGCTGTGGATCGAGCGCGAGGATTTCGAGGAAGTGCCGCCCAAGGGCTTCAAGCGCCTCACGCTGGGCGGTGACGTGCGCCTGCGCGGAGCCGGCATCATGCGCTGCGATGCAGCGATCAAGGATGCCGAGGGCCGCATTACCGAGCTGCACTGCACGCTCGACCTGGAATCGCGCCCCGGCATGGAAGGTGCCAACCGCAAAGTGAAAGGCACCATCCATTGGGTCAGCGCCAAACATGCGATTGCCACCGAAGTGCGTCTGTACGACCGCCTGTTCACCGTCCCCAATCCGGATATCGACGACGGCGGCAAGACCTATGTGGATTATCTGAATCCCGAGTCGCGCAAGGTGGTCACGGGCTACATCGAACCGGCGGCGGCGCAGGCGGCGGCGGAACAAGGCTTCCAGTTCGAACGCCTGGGCTATTTCGTGGCCGACCGCTACGACCACCGCAGCGATGCACCCGTGTTCAACCGCAGTGTGACGTTGCGGGATACCTGGGCACACAAGGCGTAATGGCGATGCCAATGCCGCTGCCCGTGCAACTGCACATCACCCTGCCGATCTGGGTGATGGAACTGGACATTGCCGGCCGCGATTTCTCCACCGATGCGGCCAAGGTCGCCTTCGCCATCGAGCTGTCCAAACACAATATCGAGCGCCAAAGCGGCGGCCCGTTCGGCGCGGCGGTGTTCAGCGCGCAACATCAGTTGATCGCGGTCGGCGTCAACCGGGTGGTGCGCCAAAGCTGTTCGCTGGCGCACGCCGAAACCATGGCCTACATGCTCGCCCAGCAACGTCTGCAGCAATTCCGATTGAACGAACTCGGCAGCCCCGTCACTCTGGCCACGTCTGCGCAGCCCTGCTGCCAGTGCTACGGCGCCACCATGTGGGCCGGCATCGACCGCCTGCTGATCGGTGCCCGCGCCGAAGACGTGATGGCGTTGACGCCGTTCGACGAAGGCCCGCTGCCCGCCGACTGGGTGGGCGAACTCAACAAACGCGGCATTGCCGTGGTGCGCGACATCGAACGCGATGCGGCCTGCGCCGTGTTGAAGATGTATGGCGAATTGGGCGGGCCGAATTATTAACGGCCTGCTGTGCTACTGCCGCCAAGGCTTCGAACCCGAGCTTGCCGGCGAGCTGAGCGAACGCGCCGCCCGCGTCGGCATCGCCGGTTATGCGCGCACCGAGCGCGACAGCGGCGTGGTGGTGTTTTTCAGCGAAGACGCCATCGCGCTGGATCATGCATTGCCGTTTTCGCAATTGATTTTCGCGCGGCAAAAATTGCGCCTGCTGGCCGAATTGCGCGGTTTGAATCCTGCCGATCGCATCGCGCCGATGCTGGAGGCGCTGGCGGACCCCGCATTCGAAAAGATGCGCTTTGGTGAACTGGTGATGGAACACCCCGATAGCGATGCCGGCAAACCGTTGGCAGGGCTGGCGCGCAGCCTTGGCAATGCGTTGCGCCCCGCATTGCGCAAGGCCGGCGTGCTGGCCGCCAAAGACAACCCGAGCCTGCCGCGCCTGCATGTGTGCCTGCTGGCCGGCGATCACGCACTGCTGGCACGCAGCG
>Ga0073899_10005160_pt1 | contig 11409 bp, 7 predicted proteins | sample KloWWTmetaKNB5Ph_FD_88975 | JGI IMG/M metagenome (GOLD analysis project Ga0073899, IMG submission 88975) | Active sludge microbial communities from Klosterneuburg, Austria, studying microevolution and ecology of nitrifiers - Klosterneuburg... | ecosystem: Engineered > WWTP > Aerobic digester >...
AAGTCGTTATGATGCCGTAACTCCGGCTTGCGTGCCGGGTAACGTTCAAATCAGTGTGCACCAGGAACTGCCGCGATGCAAAAATTCACGATTGATCCGCGCAGGCTTGCCCAGGAGGGCATGAATGCGCTGCAGGCCGGCAATGCGAAGCAGGCGCGGGCCTGTTTCGAAAAGCTGGTCGACGGCAATTACGCGGATGCATCGATTTTTCTGGCACTTGCCTATGCCTGCAAATCGATGCAGGACGCGTCGGCTGCGACCAGCGCAATCGACAATGTACTGTTGCTGGAACCGCAGAACCTGCGCGCGCTGCTGTTCAAGGCCGATCACCTTGCGGAGTCTGACGATCGACGCGCGGCATCGGCTTTTTATCTTGCCGCCATCAAGGCGGTTCCGCCGGCGGGGCAGGTGCCAGCCGATCTCCGGCAGGCGATGTTGGCGGCACAGGCGTTTTGTGACCGCCAGACCGGAGAACTGGAAACGATGCTGCACGCGGCGCTGGCAGACCACGGTGTCGATCAGCCCGGTGCCGAGCGATTCAACCAGTCACTTGATATTCTGTTTGGCCGCAAGCAGATTTATCTGCAGGAACCCCGCTACTACTATTTTCCCGGTCTGCCGCAAGTGCAGTTTTACCCGCGCGACATGTTTCCCTGGCTCGACCAGGTGGAAGCGATGGCCGCCGAGATCCGACTGGAACTGGACTCGATCCTGCGCCAGCACCCGGCGTTTCAGCCCTATGTGCAGGGTGACCCGTCGCGTCCCCGGCATGATCCGACCGGAATGTTGAACAATCCTGACTGGGGCGCCTTCTACCTCATGAAGGATGGCAATGTGGTGGAGGAAAATGCAGCACGCTGCCCTCGGACCATGGGAGCATTGCGCGATGTGCCGCTCGCGCTGGTCGGTAATCGCTCGCCCTCAATCCTGTTTTCTTTGTTGCGCCCGGGCGCACGGATTCCGCCCCACACCGGCTTCGTCAATACCCGCCTCATTTGCCACCTGCCCTTGATCATCCCGCCGCAGTGCGGCTTTCGGGTCGGCAACGAAACCCGGCAATGGGTCGAAGGCAAAGCCTGGGTATTCGATGACACGATCGAGCACGAGGCGTGGAATCTGAGCAACGAGACCCGCGTGATCCTGCTGTTTGATGTTTGGCGCCCGGAACTGTCGGCACACGAACGCGACCTGGTGCGGACGATGCTGGAAGCGCTCGACCGAAAGGATGGCGACAGTCAGTCATGGGGGCTGTAGTCGCGGCGTCCCGGCAACGGTGCGGCGTGCTTTCAGGCGCGGTGCCCCGGGTGTCCCCTTTCGCCGGATTGCGGATTGGTGCAGTATTCGCACCTTGATCAATTTCACACGCCACCGCGAAAACATCCATGCAAAAGTCAACTCAACGTGTTCCTGACATCGCCGTGCTCGAGGCCCAGGCGGCCCAGGCTTTGCAGCAAGGCAAGGAACAGGAAGCGATTCGCCTGTGGGGGAAAGTCCTTGAGCAGGAACCGAATCATTCGCGCACCCTGACAGCACTGGGGCAATATTCCTATCGCAAAGGCGACATGCAGTCGGCCCGCGTCGCGTTTCAACGCGTGGTCGACACCAACGGCCGCGAGCCACATCAGTGGGTAAACCTGGCGCTGGCCTGTCGTGGTCTCAAGGACGAGCACGGTGAGGAAGCGGCCATCAAGGGCGCGCTGACCGTCGACCCCAGCGACCTGCTGGCGTTGATCCTGCGCGGCAACCTGCTCGAACGGCAGGGCAAATCGCATCTGGCGGCTTCGGCCTACGGCGCGGCGACCACGGTGTCACCGCAACTCGAGCAACTCAATCCCGAACTTCGGCCGGCAGTCATGCACGCGTTGGCGTTCCAGGACAAGTACAACAAGGATTGCGCCAAGTTCATGGATGCCTACCTTGACCCGCACTTGCAGCATTTCAAGGGAGAAAAGCTGGACCGGTTCCGCACCTCGATCGATATCATGGTGGGCCGCAAGTTGCGCTACGACTCGCTGCCGCTGCTTCACTACTATCCGGGTCTGCCCGCGATCGAATTCTTCGATCGCGCGGATTTTCCCTGGCTCGATGCATTCGAGGCCTCGACCGATGATATCCGCGAAGAATTCCTCAACGTGCTCAACACGGAAGCGGGATTCACACCCTACATTACCTACCCGGACGATGTTCCGCTCAACCAGTGGGCTGAGCTGAACAATTCTCCGCAGTGGAGTGCGTTCCATCTGTTCAAGTCCGGCACGCGCGTGACGGAAAACGCTGACCGCTGTCCGCTGACCATGCGCCTGCTGGCGACAGCGCCGCAGCCGGTGCAGGTTGGGCGCACACCGGCCGCGATGTTCTCGCTGCTCAAGCCCAAGACACGTATTCCGCCGCATACCGGCTCGTCGAATGTGCGGCTGGTGACACATGTGCCGCTGATCATTCCCGAAGGTTGCGGTTTCCGGGTCGGCAATGAGACCCGTGAATGGGTGCCGGGCAAGGCCTGGGTGTTCGATGACACGATCCAGCATGAGGCCTGGAACGACAGCGACAAGCTGCGCGTGGTGCTGATATTCGACATCTGGCATCCGCACCTGACGCCGCCCGAACGGGCGCTGCTGACGGCGATGACCGAAGGCATGGAGGCGTTTTCAGGCAGCGCTGCCGGGTTCGAACTCTAACCCGGGTTAACCTCTCAGGCGCCCAGTAACCGCAGTTGATGGCGCTGAAATAAAAAACGGCGAGCCGAGGCTCGCCGTTAGTTTTGGGACTTTGTTGCTGCTTAGAACGATGCTGTCACGTTGATAAACACGCGACGGCCCAGCGCGTCATACACCTGCGGATAGGTGTTGCCGTTACCGAAGCCTGCACCAACCAGGCCTGACAGTGGCGGATCCTTGTCCATCAGGTTGTTGATGCCACCGCGGATGGTAATTTTCTTCGTCAGCGCGTAGGAAGCGGCGATGTCGAAGTAGTTGCGCTCACCCAGGGTGCGGTCATACGGCAGGACGGTCGTTGCCAGCAACGGTGCCGAGCTGGTGCCTTCCTGATCTGCGCTACCGATATGACGCCACGTAAAGGCCAGATCCAGGCTCCACGGGGTTTCCCACGTGGTGCGGAACTTGTGACGCCAGTTTGGCTGCGGTGCACCGCACGTCGCGCCATGCAGGCCGGCGCAATCGAACTCACCCAGGCCCGGAATCGGCTCCTGCTTGAATTCCTTGACGTAGGTACCGGTGAAGTCAAACTTCAGGCCGCCGTAGCCTTGCAGCTTGTGGGCGTAGTTGAAGCCGACGTCAATACCGGAGGTCTTCCACTTACCCAGGTTCTGGTTGGTGGCGATGATTTGAGCAGCCGGCAATGCCCACAGGGTACCGAGACGGTCACGCGTGATCAGGCCGCAGAAAGATGCAGCACCAGTCAGCAAGCACTGGTTCAGCGTGGTGCCTGCTGGCGCGGTCGAGATCACGTCTTCAACCTTGATCTGGAAAAAATCCAGCGTGGCGCTGAAGTTGCGGAACGGCGTGAACACGAAACCGAGGGTGACGGAGTCCGACGATTCCGGCTTCAGGTTCGGGTTACCACCAAGCAGCTGGTTGTACTGACCGGCCGGGCTGTCCAGGAAGGCATTCTTGTACAGGTTAGCTGGCAGGCCGGTGTTTGCACACTGTGCCTGGGTCGCGGTGCCTTGCGGGCCGCATGGGTCGTTCGACAGGTCATACAGACCCAGGCCTTGTGCCTGGAACAACTCGATGACGTTGCCGGCACGAACAGCACGCTGGTAGCTGCCGCGGGTACGTACTTCCTTCACAGGAGCCCATTCAACACCGAAACCATAGGAATTGGTCTTCTGGTTGGTGCTGTACTCGGAACGGCGGACGCTGCCGTTGACACTGAGGAACTCGGCAAATTGCGCGCCTTCGATCAGCGGGATGCGGGCTTCGCCGAAGTAGTCTTTCACCGTGTAGCCGCCGCCCAGGCTGATGGTCGGGCCACCCTGGCCGGCCAGATCGCCGGTGGTGAATGCAGAGTCGGTGCTCAGGTCAAGTTCTTCCGTACGGCGCTCGAAACCAATCGCGAAGCCGATACCGTTCTTGGCAGCTGGCATTTTCCAGCCATAGTTGCCGAGGTCGACGGATACGGTCGCATTCTGCACGCTCTGGTCGGTGAAGCCCTTCTGGAAGCCCGGGGTTTGCAGGAATGCCAACTGGGCCGGAGTGATTGCACCCAGTGACCAGATGTTGTATGGCACGCAACCTGCGGCACCGGAACGGCAGACGATGTTGCCGCCTGCATCACGAACCGCGTCGAGTGCCAGCGCGGTGCGGGCGATCGAGAAGTCGTTCTTGTAGGTTTCCTGGTAGACAACGCGGCCGGTCTGGGCGAACACGTCGAAATTCCAGAACTTGGCGAAGTCACCCTTCACACCAACCACGGTACGGTAGGAGGTGTGACGGATGTCGTCCTGACGACCACCGCCTTCAACGTTGCGGCGCAGGATGAATGCATCGCCCGTTGTGGCGCCAGGCGTGTTGCAACCCAGGTCACGACGCCAATCGGCCGACAGCAGCGGATTGTCGCACTGGACGGCGTTGGCGCCGGAGGCGTCAAAGCCGAACAGGCCGCTAGGTGCGATCTGCGCCACGGTACGGTCATCATGGAACGAAAACTCCGAGTACACCTTGGCGTTTTCGAGGATGTCGTAGTTCAGGGAGGCGTTAAAACCATAACGCTCCGACGGACGCTGGAAGTAATTCAGCGGGCCGAAGTTGTACTGGTCATTTGCACCGACGTAGGCACGGGTGCCGCCAGCGGAATTGGCGACGGTACGCGCACCGGCTGCCACGATGAACTGGCCGGGGAAGCTGGTACCTGAGCCACCGCAACGGATGCCGGGGCCAAAGGTGGTGCCGTTAATGACGCTGGTAGCCGTCGTGGTCGCATTGCCGATCGAGCAGGCAGAGAAATCACGCTCGGATTGCAGCAGTGCGTCTTCTTTCTTGTAATTGAAGAACACCGTGGCGTTGCCCTTGCCATTGGCGAAGTTGCCGCCCAACAGCATGCTCATGTCGAAAATCTTGCCGTCGGAGCTCTTGTCGCCCGGCAGCGCGAAGTTGGTCGGATTCGAGACCGCACGGGCGCGGATCATGTCGGCAACCGGGCCACCATCCTGCTGGTGGTTGTAGAAGCTCTGGTTGACTTCAAACTGGGCGCCTTCGAACCTGTCGTTCATGATGAAGTTCACCACGCCGGCAACCGCGTCGGAACCGTAAACGGCACCAGCACCACCGGTCAGCACTTCAACGCGCTTGATCAGCGGGGCAGCAACCTGGTTCAAGTCGCTGGCGAACTGGCGCGGGCTGCCTGGTGGCAGGCGACGGCCATTGACCAGCACCAGGGTGCGGTCGGCACCGAGGTTACGTAGGTTCACCGTCGCGGTACCGGAGGCACCGTTCGAGATGTTGCCACCCTGGTCAGCCACCACTTGCGGCAGGTTGTTCAGCAGGTTCTCGACTGAACGTACACCGTCGACCTTGATGGCCTGGGCGTCGATCACGGTAACCGGGCTGGCACCTTCCAGATTGGGCGGAGGAATGCGCGTACCCGTAACCTCGATTTTCTCGGTGGTTTGCGGGGCAGCGGCTTGCTGTGCAAAGGCATTGCCACTGACACCGACTGCGACGCTCAGGCTTAGCGCCTGTAGCACAGCCAGTGAGAGCTGCTTCTGTTTGATTCTCATAGGTAAGACTCCCGTTGTGGAGAAACAAAAACTACGTGGTGACCGCTTTCTGTAATCGATTTCATAAACCCATGTTTTGAAACGACTTACTATTATTTCGGCACATGATTGCGACGCTCCGGATATGTACTTTTGTGACGGTTCGCAACCAATCTCGCCATTATCGTTAAATGAAGTGCGAATTCAACAATGTTTCACTCAGAAGTTGCATAAACGCAACAGTCTGCGCACGCATTGATACGCAGCAAGGCTGCCCATTTGCCAGATTCCGGGGTAATGAAAACAAAAAAGGGGGCCGAAGCCCCCTTTTTTGCGATGCCTGAAACGACTTACTTGAAGCGATACACACCGCTAATCGTGTAATAGATGCTTCGGAACGGATGGTAGGTGAAGTTCACCGGCCGTGCGTTGGCATCCAGCGGGGGCTTGCGGTCGAACAGATTCTGCGCAATGAAATTCAGCGTCAGTTTCTTGATGCCGTTGTACTGCAGCGACAGGTCGGCCGTCGTGTTGGAATGCACCACGCAGTCCGGCTGGCTGTTGCGGATTGCCGTCGAGCAGGTCAGGCCTGGATCGCGCAACACGCTGTAACCTTTGTTGAAGTTGGCTTGCAGGCCGACCACAAAGTCACGATAGTCCCAGACGGTACGCGCCGTACCACGATAGCGCGGGAAGCCGTATCCGGCGAAATCGGTCAACGGCTCCGAATCCGCGGAATTGCCTGTGTAGGCATCGTAGTAGGTCATGGCGAAGCTGTTACGCAGCTTGCCCATGCTGCCCAGGTTGACGTTGTAGCGTGCCTCGAGATCGTAACCCTTCACATTGGTCTGGCCGCTGTTGAAGAAGAACGTCTTGATGGCTTGCAGCGGGCCAAACGTCTCACCCGGCAGGATCGGTCCGCGCACCACGCGATTAGCGTAGATGCCGCTGGTCACGCCTTCGTTGGCCAGGATCAGATCCGGGTCAAGCAGGGTGATTTCGCTGCGGCGACGGATGTCGAAGTAGTCGAGCGTCAGGGACAGGTCTTTCATCGGTTCCCAAACGAATCCCAGGTTGTAGGATTTCGACTTTTCCGGGTCCAGGCGCTGGGCGTTTTCCAGCAGGGCGGCAGCGGTCTGGTTACAGGCCAGTTCGGTACCGAGCAGGCAACGCTTCGGATCGGTGATGCCGTTGTAGAAGGCGGTCACGCTGGAGCGGGAAATTTCGGTCAGCGACGGGGCACGGAAACCTTCAGCATACGATGCACGGACGGCGAAGCTCGGCACCACTTTCCACTTGATGCCGACCTTCGGCGTGGTCGAACGACCGTAGTCGGAATACTTGTCCGAACGGAACGCCAGCTGGGTTTCGATATTCTTCAGGAACGGAATGCTCAATTCGCCGTAGGCGGATGTCACATCACGGTCGCCGTCGGCAAAAGCCGCGCCGAAACCAACGACTTCACCGCGCAGTTTTTCCGGATCCGGGGTGGCGGTGCGGTCTTCCTTGCGGAACTCGAGGCCGGCTGCCAGTGCCAGCGGGCCACCGGACAACTGCATCAGTTCCTTCGAACCCTTGAGGTCAACAATCGTGAAAGACGATTTGGCGTTGTCCTTGGTGTCGATGCGCAGGTCTGATGGCTTGATCGCGCCGGCGCTCGGGTTCAGGAAGTTATAGGTGCCGTTCAACACACCCTGGGTCAGCGGCGTGCGGCGGATCTGGTTGAACTGGGTTACGTCGGTCTCGTTCTTGGAGAACAGGACACCGGCTTCCCAGTCGATGGTGCCAAACAGACCCTTCAAACCGGCAACCACGCGGGTGGCTTCCGTGCTGGTTTCGCGGTCGCCGTTGCCGACTTCGGTAAAGCGATGGCGATAGATGACCGGGGCGCCAAACGGGTTGTTCGGGTGCGAGGCCGGCAGAAATTCCGGCAGGTTCACCAGTTTGCCTTCGGTGCTGGAATACCAGACGCCGAAATCGCCATAAACCTGCGGGTTGCCGCGATAGAAGGTCTTGGTGCGGTTGAAACCGAATTCGGCAAAGCCGGACAGGTTGGCCGAGAAATCATAGCTGCCGCGGGCGAAGAAATTGTCGCGATCGCTCTTCGGCACGACGTCGGTGCGGGCAATGGTGTCCCAGCGGCAGACGCTGCCCAGACGCACCGCGCCCGGGTTACAAACTGGAACTTGCGATGCGAGCGGACGGAACGCCTGCGCGGTTGCCTGACCGGTGGCGAGGTTGTACACGCCGGTCAGGTAGTTGCCGGCATACGATGACGCATAGCGGCCATAGGTGGCGAACGACGGGTTGGTCTGCAACGTCGGGTAGAGGATGTAATTGATGACATCGTCGACCTTGGTTACTTCGCGCTCGACGCGCTCGTAATTCATGAACACGTTGTAGCGGTCACGGGCCAGATCGCCGAAGCCGAGGGTGGTCGATGCACGGGTGGTGCGGTATTCGCTGTCGCGGTTCTGCGAGATCGAGCCGCCGATCTGCGCGCCGGTGTAATCCTTGCGCAGGATGATGTTGACCACGCCTGCAACTGCCTCGGAACCATAAATGGCCGATGCGCCGTCTTTCAGGATTTCGATCCGGTCCACCACGTCAAGCGGCAGTGCATCGAGGTTAACCACGCCCGATTGGCCGAAATTCGGGTCAGCCGGTCCGAACGGTGCAACGCGGCGGCCGTTCAGCAGCACCAGGGTTGCGGCAGAGCCGAGGCCGCGCAACGAAACGGTCGAGGCACCCGACGAGAAGCTGTTGGCACCGGTGATGTCGTTCAAGCCGCCGCCAGCGTTGGTCGGCAGCGTGCGCAGCAATTCGGTGACGGTCTGCTTGCCGGAGCTTTCGATCTCTTCCCGGGAAATGATCTGAATCGGCGCGCTGCCTTCGGCATCGACGCGCTTGATGTTGGATCCCGTCACTTCAATCTTTTCGACTTTTTGCGGTGCGGGTGCTTGCTGGGCAAATGCAAACGGCGTGACAACCAACGCTGCTAGCAGTGCCTTGGGCAAGACTTTCATTCTGAGATGAGTCATTTAGGCCTCGTATTTGGTTACAAATTGAGAAAATACCGCCACATAACCGGAACAAGTTACACAGCGCTACAAACCGTGCGAGTTTATCGCCAAGGTGACGGGTCAGTGCACACTTTTTACGGTTTGTGTCATTTATGCAACAAGGTACGAGCCGGCTTATAAGTTGCTGTTTGCCGTCGACTTTCCACGATCACCTGGCCAATGCCGAACTCAGCCGGCGCATCGTTCATACTTTCGTACCCGGGATAAATTTGTGTCCAAGCGGCCTGGCCGGTCGGCTTACCACGAATAACTGGCGGGGTATATTATTTCCCCCGGCCATGCTATGATCCGAGGCTGTAATAATCAGATGGGCTTCGGGCCCATTTTTTGTTTGTCACGCAGTGCATTAGCGAGGAATGGCGATGTCCGGAGATCTCGGGGCGATCGTTGAGTCCGCGGTTACCGGGCTCGGTTACGAACTGGTGGATATCGAACGAACAGCAAGTGGATTGCTGCGGGTCTTTATCGACAAGGTCGACGGTATTACGGTGGAAGATTGCGCGGATGTAAGTAATCACTTGAGCCGCGTGTTTGCCGTCGAGTTTATAGATTTTTCGCGACTGGAAATCTCTTCCCCGGGACTCGATCGTCCAGTGAAGAAGTTGGCCGATTTCAAGCGGTTTGTCGGGCACGGCGTGAAGGTAAAACTGAATACGATGGTGGAACGGCGAAAGCGGTTCGACGGCTTTATCCGGTCGGTCACGGATGACGGTGTGGTGTTCGCATTGGCCGATGAATCCGCCAAGCCCGACAGCGCAGGTGCTGCGGGTGCGAAGCAGTTAGCGAAGAGCGCAAAGAACAAAAAGCAGCCGGGAGCAATGTTGGAGACGACCATTACAGTGCCTCTGGCCAGTATTGAGCGCGCCCGCCTGGTCCCGGAAATTTGAAAGTCGACGCAAGCAATAGCAGAACTGATGCAGGAGTAATTTGAGATGAGCCGCGAGATTTTGTTGTTGGTTGATGCACTGGCACGGGAAAAGAGCGTACCTCGTGAGACGATCTTTATCGCGCTCGAGCTGGCGCTCGCATCAGCCACCAAAAAACGCTTTACCGACAAGTTCCTCCAGGAGGAAGCAGACGTTCGCGTCGAGATCGATCGCCAGACTGGCGAATACCAGGCCTTTCGCCAATGGGTGGTGGTGCCGGACGAAGAGCACGAAGAACCCGCGCGCCAGATCGCCATTACCGACGCACCGGAGCGTGGCGATGACCTGAAGCTGGGCGACATCATTGAAGAGCCGCTGGAAGCGGTGGATTTTGGCCGCATTGGCGCCCAGACCGCCAAGCAGGTGATCCTGCAGAAGATTCGAGACGCCGAGCGTGAGCAGATACTGAGTGATTTTCTTGCCCGCGACGAGCAACTCGTCACTGGCACCATCAAACGCATCGAGCGCGGCAATGTGATCGTCGAGTCGGGTCGCATCGAAGCCCTGCTGCCACGCGACCAGACGATTCCGAAGGAAAACCTCCGGGTTGGCGACCGGGTGCGTGCTTTTCTGCTGAAAATCGACCGGAACTTGCGCGGACCGCAATTGGTGTTGTCGCGCATCTCTCCGGAGTTCATTAAGGTCCTGTTCGAGCTGAGGTTCCGGAAATCGAGGAAGGCCTGCTTGAAATCAAGGCTGCCGCGCGAGATCCTGGCCTGCGCGCCAAGATTGCGGTCAAATCAAACGATCCGCGTATCGATCCGATCGGTACCTGTGTCGGCATGCGCGGTTCGCGGGTGCAGGGCGTCACCGGTGAATTGGCCGGCGAACGCGTCGACATCATCCTCTGGTCGGCCGATCCGGCCCAGTTTGTCATCAATGCACTGGCGCCGGCCGAAGTATCCTCGATCATCGTCGATGAGGAACGCCACAGCATGGATGTGGTGGTCGATGAGGAACAATTGGCGCAGGCCATCGGCAAGCTTGGACAGAACGTGCGCCTGGCCTCCGAGCTGACAGGTTGGCAATTGAACATCATGACCGAGGTCGAAGCCAACCAGAAACGCGACTCGGAACATGGCACGATCCAGCGCCTGTTTATCGACAAGCTGGATGTGGACGAGGAAGTCGCCCAGATCCTGATCGACGAAGGTTTCAGCAATCTCGAGGAAGTGGCCTATGTGCCGATGAACGAGATGCTGGAAATCGAGGCCTTCGATGAGGATACGGTTAATGAATTGCGCCGCCGCGCGCGTGATGCCCTGGTAACCGACGCGATCAAGACGGAAGAAACGATGGAGACCGCCGCCGAGGATTTGCTGGGCATGGACGGCATGGACGCGGAAACTGCGCATACGCTGGCATCGAAGGGCGTGCGCACGATGGACGATCTGGCCGACCTCGCGATCGACGAACTGACGGAAATGACGGGAATGGAAGCGGAACGGGCAAAAAACCTGATCATGACTGCCCGCGCGCCGTGGTTTGCGGATCAGCCGGCCTGAACAGCTGCTTTGAATTGATTGACGGGTGAAGCCGAGTTTCGCACCCCTAACGTACTGCCAAATAGGAATCGAATGGCCCAAACCACCGTTGCGCAATTTGCCAAGGAACTGAAGCTCACAGAAGATCTGTTGATCGAACAGTTGAAGGCAGCGGGCGTCAAGAAAAACACGTCAGACGA